>Ga0193697_1000003_pt1 | contig 351527 bp, 298 predicted proteins | sample L3m2metaG_FD_145073 | JGI IMG/M metagenome (GOLD analysis project Ga0193697, IMG submission 145073) | Soil microbial communities from a riparian zone of the East river system, Colorado, United States - L3m2 | ecosystem: Environmental > Terrestrial > Soil > Riparian zone | place: USA: East...
CTCTATATCTTTATTTCTTACTTGCACCATTTGTAAACCTCATCATACATCATCAACAAAAAAATCATGAAAAAATTTACCCTTCTCGTATTTACCGGGTTATTTTGTTCGGCCGTCTTTGGTCAGCAAGATTATTGGTCCTCACGCACAGCGATCAGTGGGATAACTACTGACAAAGCTGTTGCCAGACAATCCTTTCCCAAAGAATTCAAATTATTTAATTTGAATGTTGACCCTTTAAGACAGGGACTGTTTACTGTGACAGATAACCAGGCCCGGCATTCAACGATCATTTCTTTACCGAATGCCGATGGTAACCTTGAACAGTTTGAAGTATTTGAAGCATCCAATTTTGAACCGGCCCTTCAGGCTCAGTTTCCTGAGATCAGGGCTTTTTCCGGTAAGGGCATTACGGATAAATATGCAACGTTGAAGTTGAGTATTTCTCCACAGGGAATTCAAACCATGGTCTTCAGAACTGATAAGGAAAATGAATTCATTGAGCCCTATTCAAATGACCATTCTGTTTATGCTGTTTTCAAATCACATCGGGAAAAAGGGAATTTGCCATGGGCCTGTACTACAGAAGAAAAGAAAATGGCATCCGATATAAATTCGCAAATTGTCCCGGATGCATCCGGCAGTTCAACAGGACAATTAAAAACTATGCGCCTCGCTCAATCCTGTAATGGAGAATATTCTAACTGGTTTGGTGCAACAAGTTCGGCCCAGGTTTCGTTGGTTTTAGCTGCTTATAATGCAACACTTACCCGTTGTAATGGTTGTTATGAAAAAGACCTGGCATTACATCTTAATCTTATTGCCAATACAACAGCAGTTATTTATTATAACCCGTCAACGGATCCTTATACAACCATGTCAAACTGGAATAACCAGTTGCAGTCAACCCTGACTGCAAACATTGGGGAAGCCAATTATGATATTGGGCATATGTTTGGTGCTTCCGGTGGTGGTGGAAATGCAGGATGTATTGGTTGCGTTTGTGTGGACGGGCAAAAAGGAAGGGGTATCACTTCTCCTGCTGATGGAATTCCGCAGGGAGATAATTTTGATATTGATTATGTGGTGCATGAAGTAGGTCATCAATTGGGAGGCAATCATACCTTCTCCATGTCACTGGAAGGTACCGGCCAAAATAAAGAAGTGGGATCCGGCATAACCATCATGGGTTATGCAGGTATCACAGCCCAGGATGTGGCGCCGCATTCTATTGATATTTTTCATGAGACAACGATCGCACAGATACAGGCTAACCTGGCAGGCAAGAGCTGCCCGACAAGTTTTACTATGACAGCTAACCATGCACCTGTTGTTGCAGCGGTCAGCAATTATACGATCCCGATCAGTACTCCTTTTGCACTCACCGGTTCTGCTACTGATCCCGAGAGCGATCCAATCACTTATTGCTGGGAACAAAATGATAATTCAACAACATCAGGAACAAACAGTGTTGCATCGCCGACGAAAGCAACCGGTCCAAACTGGTTATCATTTAGTCCTACAGCATCTCCAACCAGGTTTTGTCCCAAATTATCAACGATCCTCTCTGGTTTAAATGTAAGTCCTCCATTACCGGGTGGTGATGCGGGTGCAAATATTGAAGCATTAAGTTCCGTTTCAAGAACCCTCAACTTCAGGTTAACCGTGAGGGATAATAATCCTTATGTTGCCGGTTCAAAAATTGGTCAGACAGCATTTACAGATATGGTAGTTACTGTGACCAATACTTCAGGTCCTTTTGCTGTTACTGCACCCAATACAAATGTTACATGGGCGGGCGGTTCTTCTCAAACAGTTACCTGGAGTGTAAATGGTACCAATGGTGGATCTGTGAATTGTGCTTCTGTAAATATTTTATTATCTACCGACGGAGGAAATACTTTCCCGACGGTTTTAGCATCTGCAACAGCAAACGACGGCTCTGAAGTAATTACGGTTCCTTCTACGCCGGGTACAACCAACAGGGTAAAAGTGGAAGCAGTAGGAAATATATTCTTTGATATTTCCAATTCTAATTTTACCATTGGTGCAGCACCTGTTTGCGGAAATCCAACAGGATTAACTTCTTCTTCAATAACACAAACAAGTGCAACAGTTAGCTGGACAGCTGTTGCCGGTGCTGATACGTATGATGTAGATTATAAGGCGGCATCATCTCCAACATGGATCAATGCAGCAACTGCTACAGCAGCAACATCAGTTGATCTGACAGGTTTAACAGCAAGTACTTTATACGACTGGAGAGTAAGGGCAACCTGCCCGGCCGGAACAGGAAGTTATGTACAGGCCCAGTTTACCACTGACGGTGTACCGGTTGTTTGTCCCGGCCCTTATGATGTAGGTACGAACGGAACCATTGCAGGCGCTGCCAGCATTCCATTAAATACCGATATCAAAGGTTTGATAGAAGTACGGGGTGATAATGATCATTACCAGTTCACGATCACAACCGGCGGAACAATAACGTTGTCATTAACAACATTGCCTGCAGACTATCAACTTGCCTTACTCAACAGCAGTGGCACAACCTTGCAGTCATCTACCAATAATGGAACGGCGAACGAGACCATCAATGCAACAGTTTCTCCGGGTTCATATTTTGCAAAAGTGTATCCAAAAAGTAATGGCGCATTTAATGCAAGTAGTTGTTATACGCTAAGAGTACAAACAGGAACTGCCAGCAAGTTTGAAGTGAATAATGTTATTACTTTAAATAGTATCCGGCTTTACCCTAACCCGGTTGATAATATGCTGAATGTTGACCTGGGCAATAGTTCTGATGGAGCAACTATTAAAGTTTATGACATGAATGGCGTGATTGTTATTAGTAAGCCGGCCAATCCCGGGATCAACCAGCTTTTAACAGCCAAACTTTCATCCGGGCTTTATTTTGTTAAGGTCATTGGAAGCAACGGGAATTTAATTTACAACCAGAAAATCGTAAGACAATAATTTTAGATTTGATGAGATCAAAAAAATAAGGTGGCAATTTGCCACCTTATTTTTTTTCTGCATTCAGGTATCTTAGTGTTCTTTGTGCTGTATTTTTCTTTGTGTTCTTAGTGGTACTTGTATTTTTTACCACAAAGAACACAAAGAATGTCACGAATGGTACAAAGACCTGCTTAGGTCGTTATATACAAATAATCATTTATTGTCAAAACTCACACATTCTTTCAATTCTTTTTCTGTGTAGGCAACTTTGTATTGCTTCAGCACATCATCCGGCACGCCGTTCCATTGTGTGCTTGTATTACCGGCATAGCCGATGTCTTTTACCCCGATCTCTGAAGTATAAAAACCGGTGGCGGTTAAATTCCTCATCAGGCTGAAAAAAGAAGCTCCCTGTTTCATTCCCGGCTTCGCTTTATCGGGGTAAGCGATCATATCCACCAGTTCGATCTGCTGATCATGGCTGCAATCTTTAAAAGACTTTTCATATCGTTTCAGGCATTGCATGTCAAGCCAGCGCAAACCTCCCCGCATGGGAATTTGATGGTTGGGCATGTCTTTTACAATGAACTCTATGAACTCCGGCACTTTCGCATCAGAAGCGCTGCCGCTTATTTCATCTTTGGGAATAATGATGTCGGCCAAAATGGTAATGGTTGCCATTTCATGTTCTGTAAAGAATTTCTCTTTGGCAAGGATCTCTTTTTCATATTTCAATTCATCGGGATTGCGGTCAAGATTGAACTTGGGTTCATCTTTGGCTGCAGTTGTTTTTTTGTCTTCAGTTTTACAACCGGCGATAACAGCAGGAACAGCAACGGCGCCAGTTACGATCAGTTTTAAAGATTTTCTTCTGTCCATACTCTTTTGTTGGAGGTTTGATGTTCGATGTTGGAGGTTGGGTGTACTACAGTAAAAGTATCTTCATTTTATTGGTATGTTCACAACATCGAACATCCAACTTCCAACATCAAACTATAAATTTTGTTTTTTCATCTCGTCGACGATGTACTCCGATGCTCTCATTGAAAGCGCTAGTATCGTCCAGGTAATATTTTTATCTGCCTGCGAAACAAACTGCCCGCCATCCACACAGAATAAGTTTTTGCAATCATGTGCCTGGCTCCATTTGTTAAGCGCCGATCTTTTGGCATCATTACCCATTCTTACCGTGCCGCCTTCATGAATGATTTCTCCCGGCTTTGCCAATCCATACTGATTCTTCTCATCATCATCTCCACCCCAAGTAATGACGGCGCCCATATTATGCATCACTTCTTTAAAAGTTTCTTTCATGTGTTTGGCCTGGTTTATCTCGTGTTCACTCCATTTTACATTGAACTTTAAAACCGGTATGCCGAATTTATCAACCATATTCGGATCGATCTCACAATAATTACTTTCCAATGGTATGGCTTCACCACGACCGGCCATGCCTACGCCGCAGCCGTAGAAATAACGATAGTCTTCCTTTAATGAAGCGCCATAACCACCGCCTTCTTTTTGCTTTCCTTTCACAACATATTTTCCATTCAGGTTTTCAATGCCCCAGCTAAATCCATAGGAAGGCTGACCCATGCCGCCCCAATATTCAATATGATAACCTCTCGGGAAATCAAGCTTCTTATTATCCAGCCACCAGGGAGAATAAATATGCAAACCACCTACACCATCTTCATTGTATCTTTTCCTGTCAAATAATTGCGGAAGAATGCCTCCCAGTGCAGCACCGGTTGAATCATGCAAATATTTTCCAACTACGTTACTGTTATTAGCTAATCCATTGGGATGCCGTTGTGATTTTGAATTCAATAACAACCTTGCACTTTCACAAGCGCTGGCTGCGAGGACAACCACTTTGCCCTCCACCTGGTATTCCTGCATATCTTCTTTGCTGATATAGGAAACACCGGTCGCTAAACCATCCTTATTAGTTAATACTTCTCTTGCCATGGCATTGGCAACAATATCAACATTGCCAGTTTTAAGAGAAGGATATATCAGAACATTGGTTGATGAAAAATCTGCCTTCGCCATACTGCAGTTGCGGTTGCATTGTCCGCAGAAAAAACAAGCACCTCTTTCCGTGGTGCTTTCTATTTTTTTGGTGAGAATAGAAAGTCTTGAAGGGATTACTTTTACTCCCGCCTGCCCGGCTGCATTTTTAATGAACAGTTCATGCAATCTTGGTTTGGGAGGAGGAAGAAAGTATCCATCAGGATCATTTTCCAAACCTTCATTGGTTCCAAATACGCCGATCAATTGATCTACCTTATCATAGTAAGGCTTTATATCTTCATAACCGATGGGCCAGTCTTCGCCAAGACCATCAATGCTTTTTCTTTTAAAATCTTTTGGACCAAAACGAAGAGATATCCTTCCCCAGTGGTTGGTACGGCCACCCAGCATTCTTGCACGCCACCATGCCCAGTCGGTCCCTTTTTCTTTGGTAAATGGCTCACCTTCCAATGACCAGCCTCCATAGCAGGCATCAAAGTCGCCGAACGGACGATTCTTTGTGCTGGCCCCACGTCTCGGACTATCCCAGGGATTTTTTAATTGGGTAATATTTTTTTGCGGGTCATACATATAACCCGCTTCGATGATGCAAACCTTTAACCCGGCCTTTGATAAAATATAAGCCGCCATTCCGCCACCGGCACCGGAACCAACAATGACCACATCGTATTTCTTTGGTTGTTTTTTGATCTGGAGATCTCCCATACAGCAATTAGTGTTTTTACAATTAAGACAACAATTTACGGGAACGTTTTTTTATGGATCAATTTTTCTGATCATCAATCCTGCGGCCAATTAAATAACCTGCAAAACTGCCTGCGATGAGTCCGGCTGCTACCCATAATATAGCGCCTGAGGCAAAAAAACTAACGGTAAAACCAAGTATGGCCCCGGCAATGCCAAATACCCAGGTAGCTGATGATTTGTTTTTGGGTTTATCAGCAACAACGTCCTGGCTGTGCTTAAACTGCTGCAGGTGTTGCTTATGTTTTTTCCGGTGATGAGATCTGGCCATTTTTTTTGTTGATAAGATAAGAAGAAATTGAATAAAAAAGCAATTTCTGCTGACCGGGCATGGAATTTTTCATACCTGCATTACGATCAGCTTAGCATCGAGGCTTTTTGCGGGGTTTTAAACACAGCAGGATAGTAAAAAATGAGTTTATGAATGAACAGCATTCATGTTTAAGGCAAGGATAAAATAAATCCGAAACCCTGCCGATTTAAGCGTATCTTCGTGTGCATAATTTGAGGTTAATAGCTTGTAAGCGGACAATTTTTCTTTTCACAGTATTCTTCCTTTACACCTGCATTTTTCTCAAGTAATTATTAATCTTTATCCCTTTGTTTGAAAGCGGCGATAATTATTAAACCAGGGTTTTAATCATTGTTTATCTTTTTAATAAAAAATATAGTATGACAACGGAAATGATCGAAAAATTTGTACAGAACAAAGGCAGGAAGGAGACAGCAGTAAATATTCATTTTAAAGAACGCAGCACGGTAAAAGGACTTTTTATTCATGGAGCTGACTATGATGAACTGAAGTCCAAGAATTTTTGGCGAATTGTCAGCAGTACCAGTCTTGATGAATGGAAACAGACAGGGAACTTTAACCTGACCAGGGTTTTCAACGGAGTTTCATTTACCCGGCTTTCTGATTCTGATAATGGATAGGATTTTCTGTGAAGACTTCCGGATGATAAAATAAAAAATTAAATCAACACATTATGTTTAGCCAGGTTTGGAAAAAATATCTTCCGGTCATTATGATATTATTGAAACGTTCTGTCAACGGCGATCAATCCCTCAGCATGAACCCTTCCGATTTCCAAAGGGCGGCAGGGGGCAGAAAGATCAAATACAGTTTTACCAACCTTCAATTGATCAACGGGCGTATAAATAATATGGTCAAACACCAGCCGCTTGCAAGGGAATTTGCCGAGGTCATGCAGGAAGATGAGATCGTCCGGAAGTTCCTGCAAAAAAAACATTTCGAGTTTTCCATGAATAATGGCTTTCAACTGAGTATAAAAAATAACACACCGGCTGAACCAGCAGCGGACGGAGAAAGTGACGAAACAGAAAAAACGGATGATGAGGTTCCAGTAACGGCGACCGATGTATCATGATCCTGTTTTCATTGGCTGATAACCTATTCTTCCCTCGCATGAACATTCGTTTGGATAAGAAATTATTTTAAATCATCATATTTATCTGATGTATCTGTTACCTTTATCGGGTAAAATTTAAATAAAATCCAGGGTTAGTTTATGTTTCGATCAGTTATTACAGGCACCGGCTCGTACATACCACCTTTTGTACAGTCGAACCAGGAATTCACAAAACATTCTTTTTACACAGAAAATCAAGAGCCGTTAAGTACTGCCCCGCATGAAGTGGTCGAAAAATTCAACCAGATCACCGGCATAGAAGAAAGACGTTATACTACCGATGAGTTGAATGCATCCGATATCGGCAGCATGGCTGCTAAAAAGGCGATCGGTGATAGTGGTATTGATCCCGAAGAAATTGACCAGTTGATCGTTGCCCATAATTTCGGCAATGTGATCAAGCACACGATCCAGACAGATGCTGTGCCTTCCCTGGCAAGTCATATCAAACATATACTCGGCATCCGTAACCCGAATTGTGTGGCTTACGATATTTTGTTTGGATGCCCGGGTTGGCTGCAGGGATTGATACAATCGGATGCTTTTTTTAAGGCGGGTATTGCCAGGAAAGCATTGATCGTTGGCACCGAAACATTGTCGAGGGTCATTGATATGTACGACCGTGACAGCATGATATTCAGTGATGGCGCCGGCGCCGCTGTGATCGAGTATAAAGAAGTGGAAACACCAGGACCCGGTGTGCTGGCCACCTGCGCACAAACATATGCTGTTGACGAATTGGATTATATTAATATGGGCAAGTCCTACTATCCCGGCAGCGATCCCCGTATCCGGTATATTAAAATGAAAGGCCGTAAGGTCTATGAATATGCCCTGAAATATGTGCCGGCTGCCATGAAAGAATGTCTCGAGAAAAGCGCTGTGGATATTCATGATCTGAAAAAAGTATTTATACACCAGGCCAACGAAAAAATGGATGAGGCTATTATTAAAAGAATGTACCAGTTGTATGGGATCAGCAAGCCTCCTGAAAACATTATGCCCATGAGTATTCAATGGTTGGGAAACAGTTCTGTTGCTACCATTCCTACCTTATACGATCTTGTTCTCAGGAACCAGCTCGATGCACATCATTTAGCACCCGGTGATGTGATCCTCTTCGCCTCTGTGGGCGCCGGCATGAACATCAATGCAGTTTGTTATCGTTATTGATTTTGGGAAAGCTTTTAGCTTTTAGCCTTTAGCCATTAGCTAAGGGAGAAAAACTTTTACTCAAAGAAAAATCAGCTAATGGCTAAAGGCTATCAGCTAACGGCTAATGACCCAGGCCCAGTTTAACTTTCAGGCTTTGCGGCAGGGCTTGTTTATTCACCATCATGATAACTGTATTTAATTTGAAATAAGTTTCGTCCATAAAAAGAAAACCCTTGTACTTGCTGAACCAGGTGCCCCAGGAATTTTTCAGGTAATACCATTTATTATTCTTCTCATCCCTGCCAATGCCCACCAGGTGAAGCATATGATCTCTTTCTGTGCTTTCATTCTTAAAATTCTTCGACCGCTGCTCGGTAAATTGAAGCGGTGTATAATCGCTGATGGCATAGCCGGCCCAATAATTAAACCCCGGTTCCGTCACATCACCTTCCCAACCCACTGACCAGCCTTTTGCCAAAGCCGTATCCACCAGCATCTGCATATCATCCAATGTAATATTGTATAAACTATCACCGGCCCAGTTAAATTTATCTGCCAGTAAACATTTTTGGTTAAAAGGAAGGTTGGCAAAAGACATGACATCAACATAATCATCTCCCGATAAACCTATTTCCTTTGCAAAGGTTTTGGGGTTGTAAGGTTTAAGGTTGTACAAAAAAGTTTCAGGCACTTTACCGAGGTAGCGGTCAAGGGTATCATTCATCTGGCCCAGCTCAATGGGATTAAGTTCTGTTTTTCCCTCCAGCAACAACTGTTGAGCAAATCTTTTCATCGCTGTATCCAGCCTTGCATGGTTATGATTGGGCTCTCCGTTTGGCCTGCCATCATATACTTCCTCCGGTACGATGCCATATTTATTGATGATACGTATCACATCACGAAATTGTCCGCCGCCTTCATAATAGGTTTTACCTTTTGTTGCCAGCCATTGTCTTGCTTTATCAATATAAGCATAGCGGGCAATAAACATTTCCGACAAATTAAGCCGGAGATTGTTTTTTTTTGCGAGGTCGCTTTCAAACAAGGAATTACTGCCAAATGCCCAGCAGGTTGGACTCTGGCTTTGATCTTTTACTTCCGGGCAAAAAACGGCTGAGTCTGTTAAATGGATCCTGGGTAAATAAGCCTCAGCAGCAGGCTGTGCATCTACCCGTGCTGCTGTGACAATAAATAATAGAAAAACAGGGAAACATTTCATTGATAATTGAATTTCACACCCGGAAAATAAGAAAGATGCTGATAAGAGAAAATACCGGGGAACGTATTAACAATAAAATAAGTAAGGGAGATCGAAATACAAAAGATCAGTTTAACCCCGGAATATTTAATGAAGCAAGATATCAGTAACGGTTCCGGTCCCTGCCGCCTGGATTATATCCGCCGCCGCCGCCACCCCGGTTATTTCCACCACGGAAACCACCACCGCCCTGGCGATCTTCTGCCTGCTTTACAACCAATGGTTTTTTACCCAGGGAAATATCATTCAGGCCATCAATAGCTTCTCTGGCTTCGGAATCATTGGGCATTTCTACAAATCCAAATCCCCGGCTTTTCCCGGTTTCCTTGTCCATAGCTACTTTAGCAGATTTAACTACTCCAAATTTTTCAAATATCTCTTCCAGTTCGGCATCATCAAGATCATAAGGCAGTCCGGCAACAAAAAGGTTCATACGTGAATTTTTGTAAAAATAATCAACTTATATCATTCTCAAGAAACTAACTATAGATTGCTTTTTATTCAGCTGGCGGCTCTACCGGCCACCAATCGTTACCGAAAGGATCGTGAAAACCACAAGTATAGCCATAGGGCTGTTGCATGGGTTCCATCAATGAAGCAGCTCCGGCAGCCAATGCCTTTTTATACGTTTCATCTACATGGTCTACATAAATAAAAATGCCGGCGGGTCTTGCAGTGATCTGTTCGGTAGTATCTGCAAACATGATAACAGATTCGCCGATCCTTAATTCACCATGCATGATGACCCCTTCACTGCGGGGCACAATGATCTGTTCCGTAACAGCAAAAACATTTTTCATGAATTCAAGGAATTTATATGCATCGGGGATGATCATATACGGCATCAGCCGGTTGTGAGAAGCTGGTATCTTCATTTTATTTTTTTAGAAAGCTACAAATTTTTAAATGGTTTAACATGCTGTCATGTTTTTGTAAAAGCTTTTTTTGAAAACTGTTGCCAAAATCACCCGGTATTATTTTGGGGATCGGGGAGTATATTATTCCACAAAAAACTTAAGCACAATTTTCCGGATTGGCCCAAACATTGTTGCCAAACAAGGGTACAAAATTTCTATTATTTTTAAAAAGGAGGTAATTATGAACACCCTAGTTAAAAAACCAAATGGTAGAAACCTGCCAGATCCCTGGATGTCTGAATTCTTTGACGTGGATAACCTGTTTGGACGGAGTTGGTTAAAACCATTTGACAAATCTTTACCAGCAGTTAATATTTCAGAAGATGAAAAATCTTATACCCTTGAAGTGGTAGCTCCCGGTATGAAAAAAGACAGTTTTAAAATAAATGTAGAAGATGATGTTCTTACGATCACCGGGGAAGCAAAATATGAAACTACTGAAGAAGATGAAGCAAGACAATATAACCGAAGGGAATACAGTCATAGTTCATTTACAAGATCATTCCGTTTGCCTGATAATGCAAAGGATGACAGCATTAATGCGCACTACGAAGATGGAGTTTTGGTATTGACTATTCCTAAAAGCAAAAAACAGGTAAAAGCAACGAAAGAAATCAAAATAAGCTAGGACGAGGGTTCTTTAAGATGATCTTTTGCCGGGAAGACGGAAAGAAAAAATGATCGAGATTTAGAACTTGCCGTTTTCCCGGCAATTGTATTAATATACGAACTTTCTTAGGTCCTTTGCAGCAGTTGTTATTTATTCCAGCAGGGGAAGTATAGCATCAAGATCAATTTTAGATTCATCCAAAGGGGTTAATGATTTATCACGGAGTACAGTGCTTAATTTTCTCAGGTCAAATTTCTCTTTGAATTTAGCATATGAATTCCTGATCATCATGCGGAGTTCGTTTTTATCTATGATATCGGGCAGGTCAATAACGTAAGAGTCTTCTGCCACATATTCAAGAATGTTTTCACTTTCTATCGCGAAACGACAACTGAACCTGCAGGCGATCCCTTTTTTTGTTGATGCCCTTTTTTGCATTACATCCATGGACAGGGAACCGGATAATTTTTCATCTGCTCCGATCGGTTTCTCCGGTGGATGATAATGCCATTCGGTAACAACCAGTTCTGTTTGCTCTATCATTTTTTTTGGGAAGGTAAAATTTTTTCATAAAGCCGGAACGAAAGCCCTGCAGAGGTCTTTAAATGGGCCTGGCAGGCAAAAGCGAATAAACAAACTACTTAGTTCTAAAACTTTTTTGCCTGCGCAGTTTAGTTTAAGAAGGCTGAGTTACGATTATTCCTGCCGTTATTCCTGTTTTAGTAGTGATGGTTTCTCAAACCCAGCACGACTATTGCCTTATAGGAGTATTCTGTACCTTTAGAACAGACCACCAATGCTTGAACTTAAAAATATAGAAACCACCGTTCTTCTTACAATGCTTGCTGCACATTCTGCCGGATATAGAAGATTCCTTACTAAAAAAGAGGCTGTGGTTTGTAAGAGAACGCTGATCCGGCTTCAATCAGAAATAGAACTTCGTCAAAAGGCTTCACTGGCATTGCTACTGGCAGGCCAGGTCTTAACTGTTGCACAATTAGTTTCGAATAGATAGTTATTGAATTTCGTTATTTGTTATATGAAGATGATGCATGAATGAACAAAGCCCCGAAAACGGGGCTTTGTCTGCCTTAGATCGGCTATGTTACTGCATGAAAAAAGAAAAATCCGAATTCATATCTTTCTACCAATCTTTTATACCATAAAATTCCGCAACTGTAGTTTTATAATTGTTACATGATTATGAAAAAGATTTACATAATTCACATATTTGGCAGTTGTCTTAAGTATGTTCTCGTCACAGGGAAAAGCCGCAGGAAGAGCTACGGGACCGGCGGATAGAGGGGATAAAATCAATACCCGAATTTCTTTTTCTCTTTCTTACTCATTTCAGCAGCAATGATATTTACCGGGTGCTGAACGGTATATCCATTATTTACCTGCAATACAGTTGAGGGCTCATTTTCATTCCCGTAGAAATGTGTTGGTATATAAATGAAATAGAGTTTATTGTCAGGACTGTTATCAGCTAATAATTTTTTTTCATCCAAATAGCAGGTTGAAAATAAGAGGGTGTACTTTTCACTTTCTTTATTAAAAATAGCCAAAGGCTGTCCGGGGAAAACCACATCACCGGGACTAACCAATAATTGGATGGGAGCTGTTATTCCATAAATCCCAAGAGTACCATCCCTGTGCTCAATGGCTATCCTGTTACGGCCGCTGGTAAAGATCACTCCGCCCTTTTCTCCCAGTTTCGCTGTATCACTGCATTCGAATACAGTGCCGGCCCGGGATGCGCAAATGGTATCATTTAACTTATAGACAAATCCTGTTCCCCGGTATTGACTTCCCAATTTTTGAGATAATAAAGAAACAGTTGAAGAAACTGAACTGACACGCAAATGATTGCCGGTACTGCCCGGCAATAAATATTGAAATGAAGTGTCCGGCATTCTGCGAAAAGCCCTGCCCGGAAAATATTGTGATTTGAATTGATAAGAAAAACTCCTGGCAGAATTCTCCGGTAGCAACTTGATCACTTCTGCATAACCGGGGCTAACAGTTACTAATGCAATATTTGAAGTGAAAAGCGATCTCGATGTATAACCGTCCAGGGAAGTAAAAGTTATCTTAAGAGTATAATCAGCATAAGCCTGGCTATTTGCAAAAATACTCACCGATCTGTCGGAATTATTTTGTGTAGTAGTAGCTATTAATCTCGCCTGGCCGGAAGAATATAAACTGCTAAACGAGAATAAGGCAAGCAAAATAGCTTTGGCGCTCATATAAAATCAATTGGTGAGGCAATATGCTTCTGCACTAAAGTTACACAAACGTTCCGAAGAAAGTAGTCTTTACTATCTTTGAAGGATATGAAACGATATTTTATCCTTTTTTTTCTGATCGTATCCGGCTTCGCAGGAGAAGCCCAGGTCGATTCTGCATTGCTGCGGAAGAATATTTATGCTTCTGAAGATAGTATGATTGCGATATTCAAGCGCAGGGATTGGAAGAGCTATACCAATTATATGAACCCGGTATTGATAGAGATGATGGGAGGGAAAGAAGGGTTTGTGCAATATTTCCAGGAACAGATGAAATTCCTGGATGTGGCCGAAATACAGGTCATTAAAGCAGGAGAGGTCCTGCAAATAGTAAAACTAAAAGACCAGTATCAATGTATCGCAGAATCTTTTTTGCAGATGAAGATCGAAGAAACTATTATATCAGGCAGTTCTTATGATATCGGTGTTTCAAAAGACGGTATCGCATGGACATTCTTACGGATCACTGAGGATGCAACCCAGGACCAGATCAGGGAGTTCCTTCCTGACCTTAGCCCCGATCTTAAACTTCCCCGGTCGCAAATGAAACTTGGCAAAACATTGGAAGAATTTATGGCGAGCTACACGTTGGAATATTTAAACTAATAATCTTGCCAATCAGTTATGTACATCACTGTTATCAAAGAAGCCCGGGAACGCATTCAACCTTACATCAAAAGAACTCCGCTTGAACATAGCGAAACACTCAGTAAATATTTGGGAACAAATGTCTGGGTCAAACTGGAGCTCTTTCAAAAAACAGGTTCATTTAAGGTTCGCGGCGCTTTTAATAAGTTACTCAGTTTGTCTGCCGGTGAAAGAAAAAGGGGAGTGGTTGCTATCAGCGGTGGCAACCATGCACAGGCTGTTGCTTATGCTTCTCATGTGCTGGATGTGGATGCTGTTGTTCTCATGCCTGGATCAACGCCGCAGAATTATGTGGAAGCAACAAAGAACTATGGTGCCACTGTTGACCTGCAACCTACAATTGGTATCGCCTTTGAGAAAATAAAAAATTATGAAGCGGAAGGAAGGATTTTTATTCATCCCTTTGATGATCCATTGGTGATGGCAGGGCAGGGAACACTGGGCCTGGAGATCATGGAAGATCTGCCCCAGGTCACTGATATAATAATAAGTATTGGTGGCGGCGGTTTTGGAGGCGGAGTGACAACTGCAGTTAAAGCAACGAAACCTGCTGTAAGGATATGGGGAGTTGAAACCATCGGTGCAGATGCTATGTCGCAGGCCATTAAAGCCGGGCACCCGGTTGAGTTGTCTGCTATTACTTCCATTGCAAAAACACTCGGCGCACCTTCAGTATCGGCCCGGACCTTAGCATTGGCAAAGGAACACCTGGAAGAAGTGATCGTTGTTCCGGATGAAGAAGCGGTGAAAGAGCTGCAATTTATTTTGGAACGATTAAAAATATTAACGGAGCCGGCGGCTTCCTGCACACTGGCTGCGGCTTTGCGGTTAAAAGATCAATTCAACAGCAATAACAATTTAGTGCTGGTCTTTTGTGGGGGAAATCTTTCGCTGGCGGACCTGTGTAAATATGTTAGCAAAAAATGAGATGAAGTTAGTTGTAGTTATTAAAAAGCTTAAGAACAAAAAGACTAACATTTTTTCCCGGCGGGATATATTCATTAAAAAGATTCAGGGCAAACTCATTCTTCATAAACCTTTTTTCCAAATTCTCCCATACGGCTGACCATACAAGGTCTTTTTTCTCCAACAGGGTCCTGTTGATCTCTTCGATCACGGGGTCATTGATACATTTCGATCCTGTTTTTTTTGTAACGATTATTTGAGCGTCCGGGTTGATATTGGCAACACTGATGATGCTGTTGTAACCGCCGCAGGAACCCAGCAGGGCCAGCTTAACAGAAGGTTGCATTCTTTTTAAGGTATTGCTGAGATGATAACTATGCCCGCGATGAATAAGAATGCCGGGCTTCAATGATTCTTTTTCCAAATAATAATTTAAAGAATCCTGTGCCTGTATATCCAACTCCTGTTTGGTATCCAGTGGAAGGTTTGCATAAATGATAAGGGGCTGATCTGACACTGAACGTATCGTTACCCAAAAATTATTTTTAGAGACCTTCCAGGCTTTGCTGTCTTTAAAAAGAGCAAGAAAATTATTAAAAGAAGCGACGCCGTCTTCATCGCCGTAAAACATAACCAATTCGATGATCTCAGCATTCTTATTTTGAATGGCATTTCGTTTTAATAACTCATAGTTACCCACTTGTTCCCATAGTTTATTGCCAGGATCTTTTTCATTGACCAGTTCATATACCTGCGTTAATATGCTGTATAAGCGTATCCCGAAAAACAAATGCTTCTCCCGGCAACGCTCCAGGTTTGACCTCAGCTCATCCCGGATCAGTTCGTTAATGCCGGCAGCATTCATCAAACAGGTAAAAGAATCAGCTATATCCATCGCTTTTTCCAGTCCTGTATTTGTATCGGTTTCTATTCCTGAAATAAAACGTTCCAATAATTTGGCTGCTCCTGTTTGTGGCAACCTGTTCAAAAAATCGCCCAGCGTATTATAATTTGCTGCCATCCTCATGAATACCCTGAAATTGTCATACTGAACGATTTGGAATATTGAATCCACCGGGTGATCTTTTAACTGTTCCATCAACCGGCGATACAAACCCAGGTAACTTGAAGTATATAATTCATCTTCGCAACTGGTTAAAATGTAATAGAGATCTTCCGGGCGAAGACCTTTTACAGATGCAAAACGTATATTGTCTGCTGAACTATGAAGTTCATTGATGGAGTTTACATAAAAAGAAAGAGATTTTTGTTTTATTCCTTTGCGCAGGGATGAATGAAAAAGAAAAGCGGGATCTCCATGCTCTGCCAATTCGTTTTTTATTGTATTAACGAGTAATTGAAAATAGCCGGTAACATCCATTCTTTTTTCAAGTATCTGATCGGCTGTTATTTTTTTTTCTGCAAGCGGCACCAAAAAAGGCATTAATTCAGACGCAAACTTATTTTCTGAAATGGATACTATTTCCTGCAGGTAAATAGTATGGGTATTATCCCGGAAACGGTCTTTATGCCGGGCAAGATAAGAGGATGCCTTCACCGGGTCATGGTCCGCTGCCCTGTTCACTAATGAATCAGCAAAACGGAACCTGGGTTTATTTTCCAGGAATTGAATGATATGCTGGGGAGATGAAGAAGCTATCAATTTATAAACAGCGATATCATCCAGTAACCCGGATTCATTATACTGCCAGAAAGCATTAGCCAATAACCGGGTTTGCTGAGGACCAAGGGGCACCAATACATCCGTGACAGAAGTATGGTAAAGCAAAGCTTTCAAAAGACTTTTATAAGATCCGAGTGCATCAGGGATATCGGAGGGCTTGAATTTTTGCTGTTCAATATTTTCACCAAGATATTTTAAAAAATAAACAAGGCTTTTCAGCGCCTTCTCTTTTTCGGGATCGGTCAAAGAAATACCGGACATAATAAATAAGCGGATGCTTTCTGTTTCCGACTCAATATACCCGGTAAGGCTATCCATCATGCCGGGAGCAAATGAAGTTTTATCCAGGTGGCCAAGAAATCTTTCCTGTTCTTCTTTCAGAAGTATCAGGGTTGCAGAAGTTTTATTCAGATGTGATACTGCATTCAGTTGCGCTGCGGGGAAAAAAGACCTCAGTAAAAAAAATAAAATAAAAAAAACAGAACATGTTCTTCGCATGATTCAAAATTTGGTATAACAATCTTTACGGGGTGGCTGTAAGGATAGTAGTTGTACGCTATATCCGCTTATATACAATTAAATACAGTGCCAGAATCGATTTTTTGCAGGAAATATTATAGATGAAATTATTGTCGTCGGAGTAAAGCGGTAATAATTTGCCCGGAACAGGCTGATTATTGTTGCTAATATTCTACATGTTACAAAAGAAACATTTTATTTTACTGACCAACGTAAATAAAAAAAATAATTTTATTCAACACGAGAATTCTTGTTGGTATGGTATTTGGAATCTCTTCTTTTGTTAAAATTAAATAAGAGAATTTAACACTCAATAATTGGAATGAGTCAAAAAAATTTCATTGTAACCAATAAGCAATGAAATAATCAGGGATCGTACGGTTGAATTTGCGAAGGGTAATGTGACAATTAATTAATCTAAATCTTAAATCTTCAGTTTATGAAAAAGAAATTCCTTTTTGTTCTGGCTTGTATTATAACGACAACGATATATTCGCAGAACAGTTATACAGTTTCCGGTGGTGTGCTTGGAGCTGTTAATTTCACTGACTTCATGGTCAGGGAGCCTGATGGTGGTAGTCATGGCAGCATTGATTATAATACCAAAACAGGATGGGCATTGGGTGCCTGGGTGAATTTCCCGGTGTCCGATCGTTTTTCCATTGAACCGCAACTGATGTACAGTGTGCACAGGTATGTTACCAGCAGTACTTCAACTGTGCTGATCAGGGATGGTAAGATCGGGTATGTTGCTCTCCCGGTATTACTCAAATTCCATTTCGGTAATCACTTTGCGCTGACTGCAGGTCCGCAAGTTGATTTTCTCTCTTCGGTCAAAAATAACAGCGGAAGTTTTGCGCAGAAAAGTGATTTTAATAAAGCCGGTTTCTCCGGTTTCGCCGGTTTTGAGGTCATGCCGCATAGCAGGCTAACATTTTTCGGACGCTATGTTCATGGATTCAGCAATATGAGTAAGATCGACGATGGTACCGTGCCGAAATATAAAAATCAGAATATTCAGCTAGGATTGAAATTGAGATTATTTGGTAAGAAAAAAGCGGTGGTACAGGCAACTACAATCACGACTCCGCCTCCGCCGCCAGTTGAAGAAAAGAAAGAAGTGGTAGTTACTGAACCTCCAAAGCCGGATCCCTGTGCTATAGATACAGATGGTGATGGTGTCATGGATTGCAATGATAAATGTCTTAATGTGGTTGGTATAGCCAGGTACAATGGTTGCCCGATACCTGACAGGGATAATGATGGTGTCAATGATGAAGAAGATAAATGTCCTGATGTACCGGGTACTGTTGCTAACAATGGTTGTCCGGAAATTAAAGAAGTAAGTGAGAAAATAACCAGGTCAGTTAGTACGGATGCACAGGCTATTCAATTCACCGGCAATACGGCAAAGCTTACAACAAGATCAAACGCTTCATTAAATCATATCGTGACGTATCTGAATGAGGATCCGGAGCTCAAAGTAAAAATTGAAGCACACACAGATAATGCAGGAGATGATAATGCGAATATGACGTTAAGTAATGACCGTGCAGCAGCAGTGAAAGCATATTTAGTTAGTAAAGGGATCAGTGAAGACAGAATAACAACGGAAGGATTTGGTGAAACAACGCCTATAGCAGATAATAACACGGCTGCAGGACGTATGAAGAACCGCAGAGTGGAAATAAAAGTGACTTATTAACAAAATTAACGGACGGTGAAAATTCCAGGAGACTGAATTTCAGTCTCCTTTTTTGTGCCATTGTCATACAGATGTCTGTTAATTGGGATAGCAGGTCCTGTTTGGCACAGGGCTTGAATATGTATGGAGTACAGCGCCTTTCTGTGCAGGTACTTCTATGTTATTAAAATAAAAATTAAAGGCATTTAACATGATAAATTTTATTCAATTCTGATCATTGTACTTTAAAAAATCAAATCATGAAAAAGATAAAAATTTTTTTGGCAACCGTGTTATTCCTGTTTTTGGCGACAAGCTTTTCACCACAACAGGCTAAAGCACAGTTTGGGTTATCAGTGAGTTTCCAGTTTTTTTATGATAACCTGTCTCCTTATGGTCAATGGGTTTATCATCCTTTATATGGTTATATCTGGCATCCCAATGCAGAGCGGGGCTTTCGCCCTTACAGAACAAGAGGACATTGGGTATGGTCCGATGAATATGACTGGGTCTGGGTCTCCGACTATAATTGGGGCTGGGCAGCTTTCCATTATGGCCGCTGGTACAACGATGCATATTATGGCTGGATGTGGGTCCCCGATTATGACTGGTCTCCTGCATGGGTAGCATGGCGCAGTGGCGGTGATTATTATGGATGGGCGCCTTTGGATCCGGGATTCAATCTTAGTCTTAGTTTCGGTAGTTATTCTCCGCCTGTGGATTACTGGTCCTTTGCACCGCGTCAATATATTACTTCGCCATATATTACTAATTATTATATAAGTCCGCAGCAGAATACAACCATCATCAATAACACAACTATTATTAACAATACCAGTACAAGTGGTGGTCCCGGAAGAAATGTTTTTGTAAACGGACCACAGCGTAACGAGGTAGAAAAATTCACGCATCGCAGTGTCACGCCTGTAAAAATTCGTGAATCATCAAAGCCGGGACGCAATGAGGTCAGGAATAATGAAATGGTTATTTATAAACCTGCTGTGAATACTGCTGATAAAAAAACTGCTAAACCATCTAAAGTTGTTCCGATCGAAAAGATGCAAAGAAATAATGATGCGGGGCAAACGAATCAACCGGTAAAGACTCAGCCAGTAAAAGAACAACCAGTAAGAACTCAACCGGTGAAAGAACAACCAGTGAGGAATCAGCCGGTAAAAGAACAACCGGTAAGGAATCAACCGGTAAAAGAACAACCAGTAAGGAATCAACCGGTAAAAGAACAACCAGTAAGGAATCAACCGGTGAAAGAACAACCAGTAAGGAATCAACCGGTAAAAGAACAACCCGTGAGGAATCAACCGGTGAAGGAACAACCCGTGAGGAATCAACCGGTAAAAGAACAACCAGTGAGGAATCAGCCAGTAAAAGAACAACCGGTGAGAAATGAACCCGTGAAAGAACAACCCGTGAGGAATCAACCGGTGAAAGAACAGCCAGTGCAGAATCAGCCTGTGCGGAATGAACCAGCAAAAAATCAACCGGTGAAAAATGAGCCTGCAAAAAATCAACCACCACCTAAAAAGAAAGATGGATAAGCAAGCGAAATAGAAATGAAGGACTAAATGATACAGGCTGCCGGATTATCACCGGCAGCCTGTATTTTAATTATATGCCTAACAGAATTATTTTTTGCAATAAGAAATAATCCACTCTAATACAGGGTCCCGGCCTTCTTTAAAATCTTTCCAGTTTGGATCTATTTTAATATCGGGTTCAAAAGCCGGTACATCTTCGTCCAGGAATTTGTAATAGCGGGTGGAATAAGATACAACTAATCCCGAATTAGGAAGTTTCATTTCATCATTCTCAGAATAGCTGTTGGGTCTTTCGCCGGGAGGTTCACCGAGTATGATCGCATTGGTTTCTTTTTTAAAATCAATACTATTGACCATCGCAGCAGAAAAAGTTCTGCGGCCCGTGATCACAAATAAATTCCCCTTTTGATTGATCAGGGGATTTTCTTTGATCCGTGAAATCAATAACCTGCGGCCCTTCAGGAAATCTCCTCCGCCATTGAAGCGAAGATCAACGACCAGGCGTGTTGCTTTTTTCTCCTCGATAAAATCAAATAGCTTATTTGCATTTTTGTTCAGGTCATCGTAATTCTTAAAACTCAGAAAAACCGCATTGATATCTTCAAGGTAAGTAAACCAGAAAGGATCTTTTAGTTTTTGCCGGAATAAAGGCTGTGTTTTACTGGCGGATATCCATACATTATTCGGATCTATCGGTATCGGGGTAAGATCAAGTTTGATCTCTTTATTCGTTGAGTCTAAAAATGTAAAAATGGCATGGTCATAATCAGTCACGATACCGAGGGTAACCAATATTTCCGGGATGATCAAAAAGGCGGGGCCGGTACCCATATCAAACCATTTATTCTCATCCTGGGAAAGGACAGAAGCCAGTTTTTTATTTATCTCTTCGAGTGTCAGCTCACCGATCTTTGATAATCGGGCGCCAAGTGCTTCTTTGTACGCCCCTGTGGCGGCAATTACATAAAGATCGTTCCCAAACCAATTGAATCCGACCGGGTAGCGCTTGAATGTTGCGGGTAAATGAACAGCCGTGTGACCATCACCTACTTTCGCCGTTATTTGCATAAGCCGGACAATGACCTGGTAATCTTTAAGAGAAGGAATATCGTTGCTGAGCCGTTCAATATCTTTTTCAAATTCTTCTTTTGAAACATGATGAAAAGCATTTTTATGTTTTTTCACCAGTTGTTCCCCAAAGTATTTTACATCTTCCTGCCACCGGGCAGGATCAGGGGATATGTTGCTTGCCTGCGTTTGTGCATTCAAAAAGGCAGAACAAAAGGAAAAGGCTGCGATCAAAAAATATTTTTTCATCAGCTTACTTTAAACGATTAAGAATGCCTTTGTGCTTGTGTTGTATTTTCTTAGTGTTCTTTGTGTTCCTGTATTTTTTTGTAACACAAAGAACACTAAGAAGGCACGAAGGACACCATGTTATAATAAGGTTACGATAAACGGATACGATCCAAGTTTAATTACCCGTAGGTGCTGCCGGCCTGTTAAGAATATCATCGTTATTCACCCCTTTCTTTTTCGATACACTTTCGGTAAGTTTTCCAAAATTCCATGTCAATGCAAGCACCCCGGCTCGCCTGTTCACCCGGGTGGTATTCGTGTTGTAAAAATTCTGATCCTTTGTGATCGTTTTGTAGTCATGCGTTTTTTCGAAGTAGTTTACCGCCCGTAAGGAAATATTGACCTTATTTTTAAATACTTTATAATTCAAGGCAACATTGTGCCAGGTGCTAAACGGGTTCGTGGTTTGAATCGTTTGGGCTTCCTTCCAGAAACCAAGATAAGTGCTTACCGTGAATTTATCATTGAACTTATAACTTGAGTTCATGTTGAAATTACATCCGATACCGCTATTGGATTGCGATGCATCGGAATTATTTGTTACGGTGCTGTAACGGACTGAACCATTCAGAAACAGGCTCCATTTTGGAGTGATCTTCGTACTGAAATTCAGGTTCAGGCCAGATTGAAATTCCTTCCCGATATTCAGGCTGGTCGTTTTTGTAATTCCTGTTTGCGGATCAAAGGATGCATACTGAAGGATCTTATTGCCGCTATAACTTCCATCGATATTAATTCCGGCAAATGTACCTCCCCTGGCATACCGAAGTTGTGCACTCAGCGAATGACTGGTTTGCGGACCCAGGCCAGGGTTGCCATATGAAATATTCAACGAGTCATTGTTGTTGACAAAAGGGTTGAGGTCCCAGATATAAGGCCGTTGTAATCTTTTTGTATAACTAAATACCAGGGTTGTTACTGTACTCACCCGGTTGGTAAATTGAAGATTTGGAAGCAGGGTAGCATAATTGTTTTTTACCTGTGTATGGGAGGTTATAAAATTGCCGTTCACATTTGTATATTCAATACGGGCACCCAACCGAAAACTTGATTTTTTTAACCGCAGACTGTATGTACTATAAAGACTGACCACATCCTGCGTGTATTTAAAATAATCCGTGTTGGCCGTATTCATTTTATAATCCTCCGCCTCATTATATTTGATAAGACTTTGAAAGTCGGAGCTGGCACGGCGCAAAATTGTTTTTACTCCTCCTTCGAACTTGCCGTTCTTTTTTACAGGGATACTGTTATCAGCCTGGATGGTATATTGATTGTTGATGGCATAGCTGTTATTGATCAGGTAGCGGTCGGTGCCGGGATTATCCTGGAAACTGTTCAACTCAGCATCGGTTTTGCCAAGCTCAGCAAGAAACCGCAGGCTGAACTCCCTCTCTTTATTCTTTTTAAAATGTTTTATATAATCGCTTCCTATATTCACGCCGGGGTTTTTATTCTTGTTAGTGAGCCTATAATAACTCACGGTTGACGGGGAAGCCGCAAACTCGGTTGTGATCGTTTGATCAGATACAGTTTTGCCGGACCAACTGTTGATATTTGTATATACACTGACCGTATTGAGGCTATCGAACTCATAGCTGAATTCTGCATTACCAAAGACCCCGGAGAAATTGTTATACTGGTCGCCATCCAGTGTTCTTTTTACATAAAAAGTTTGAGTGGACGGGATGGTTATATTAGTGTTATGTTGCAGCGCCGGTCTTGAAAAACCTGTATTCAAAAAAACACTGAGACCAACCTTACCTACTTTTGCATTCCCATTCACGTTGAAAAAATTCAACTTATCACTGGTCCTTGAAAAAGAAGAAAGAGAACCATTATAACCCGCAACTTTTTTCTTGGTAATGATATTGATCAGTCCGCCGATCCCTTCGCCATCATATTTGGCAGAAGGTGTTGTTATGACTTCTATCCTGGAGATCAGGGTCCCCGGAAATCCACGCAATGCCTCTTTGATGTTCCTGGCGAACATAGAGGTCTCCCTGCCATTTAGCAATACCTTGAAATTAGATTTACCGTTCACTTTTATATTATCCTCTCCATCTACTGTTACAAAAGGCGTCTTTCGCAGGATGTCGATGGCAGTCTCTGTTTTGTTGGTGGGATCGTCTTCTACATTAAAAACAATTTTATCATCCGATTGTTCCACCATCGGTCGCATTGCATTTACCACTACTTCCTTCATCGTGCCGGTTGCCCTTGACAATTGTACAGGATCGATCTTCATGTCTCCCGGCACGATCGTAATATTAACCCGCTTTTCGGCAAAGCCGGTATAAGTGAATGAAAGAGTATAATTCCCTGTATCCGGTTTATTCAGTTGAAAACTTCCGTTTTCTTTTGACAAAGTTGTTTGCAATGGGACCGTGCTGCCTTTTTTAAAGATCCGCACCGTTACCAGCGCAAGCGGTTTGCTGCTGTCTGAAACGGTTCCTGACAACTTCATTTTAGTTTGTGAAAATGCATACCCGGGCAGAATGAGCAGGGATGCTGCTAAAAAAACGGGAAATAAAATCTTTCTCATGGCTTTGGTTTCGTTGGGTTTGGCAAACTAGGTATAAGGTTAACGAATTTTTTCGTAGGTGAAAGATTTATGTGATGAAAGGCTGTCAATGAATGATGACAGGCTGCCTCATCCCGATTATTGGGATAGTGGGAGTTTATCAATAGCCGCTACACTTTAGCAACGGATCATTGGCGGGTCAGAATTTAAAATAGGCATAGCCCTTCATCTGGTACATAGATACCGTGGTAAACCTTGAAAAGATCATCGTCACGTCGGGATTCATATCGGCAGGTTCAATATGATTTTTCATCATCGCCTGTGAGCACCCGTTTAGTTTAACGCCGGCTGCTTTTAATTCTGCCAGTATTTTCAGGTTCGGGTTATCGATACCATATTTTTTCCGGTAAGCTTCATTGTTCATGGCAGCCGGAATCCCCAAACCACCCATAACAAGCACCACGTCAAGATTTTTTTGAGGCACACCTCCATACACATGAAGGTTGTACATTCTTGCCAGATATTCCAGCGGCGGGTAGATATGGGAACTATCCAACTCTTCAGCACTTGCTTCAAACACGATCTTATATTGCATGTTGGGGTCGGGCCTGTCAGTTGCAAAGGGGACATTATAAACTTTCCCAAAATCTTTTATGGGAAGGGTCACTTCGGTTTGGAATTGAAATTTTTTTTCAGGTTGCGCCTGTATGGCGATACTGATCGTTGTGAAGCAAAGGATCCATAAAGCATGGTAGGTTATCTTTCTCATGTTAGTTGGTTTATAGTACAAAGATGCGATTATTAATTATTGTCATCAAACCTGCAGTGCTGATTCGTAGAATGGTCTCCGGGGATTTTCTTTTAATCGCTTATCAATACTTTCAGCGAGCCATTGAAAATATTCACCGATAAAAGGATCCCTGTCCCGCATAGTTAAGAACATTATTTTGTATTTATCCCATGCCGTGGTGACCAATGATCCCAGGGTTTTATCGACCAGGTCAATATTGATCAATTTTTCTGCAACCAGTATGCCCAGTGATTCCATTTGCTGGGCAAACTGTATGAACATGATCCGGTCATTGGCAGGAAGTGTTTCCATTTCCTTTTGGTTGGCCGGCATTTTATTGTTGACGATGTAGAATATGAGTTCGGCAAATTCACGGGTTTGAAAATTCCGTAAGGCTTCAAGCGTAAGTCGTTCACGACGGTCACGGGCCGCTGCCCTGACCTGGGCGATACCGAATATTAACCCGACAATGAATGATAAAGCAAGGGCGAGGTTGGCAAGGAGAGCAATGAATTCGTGGTTCATGATACTGAGTTATTATGTGAAGATAAAGAATGATTTTTTCAATACCAGCAGCAGGGAGATGGTTGAATGCTGAATTTTATTTGCAGGATAAACATTTATATGTTGAACTTTGTATCCAATCTTAATTTGTTTTATGAATAACCCGGACGATCAAAGCAGCGTATTCCCAAAGGGTGAAAAGGCCCCGCCTGAATATTTCTCCGGAACAGCCTGGATCAAATTATTGGTTCCGAATGATGCGGTGTTGAATTGCCAGGTTGCCAATGTGGTCTTTGAACCGGGTGCAAGAAACAACTGGCACACGCATCCGGGTGGACAGATCCTGGTCGCTACAAATGGCATAGGTTATTACCAGGAAAAAGGCAAAGCGATACAACTTCTTCATGCAGGTGATGTTGTTAACATTGCTCCGGGTATAGTGCATTGGCATGGCGCTTCGCCCGACAGCGAGTTTACCCATATTGCCATTAATCCCAATACTCAAAAGGGTATAGTTGCATGGTTAGAAAGAGTAAGTGATGAAGAATATAATAGCTACAAGTAAATTCATGCTGCGGTTAACTACTGCTTGCCGGGGCATTACCTATGAACAGTGATGGACATCAGGCAAGAAAGAAACTTTCAAATGACAGCCCATTTACATACCTTTCATAAAATAGGGCTATGATCCAGATTGCCATTGTTGAGGATGATAAAGAAATACTTCAATCCCTTCTTAATTTATTAAAGGAAGACACGGAAGTAACGGTGAGAAAAACATTTCCGGATGCCGAATCATTTACTGCTGCCTTTACTGATCTGAATGTTGATGTAGTATTAATGGACATCGGTCTGCCTGGCAAAAGTGGTATCCAGGCTGTCGCACAAGTAAAACCTAAACGACCCGGGGTGCAATATATCATGTGCACCATTTACGATGACGAAGAAAAGATCTTTAATGCATTGTGCGTAGGAGCTACCGGCTATATCTTAAAAAATTCATCACAGGCCGAGATCTCGGATGCGATCAGAACGGTCTATAAGGGTGGCTCGATGATGTCGGCATCTATTGCACGTAAAGTAGTGGAATCATTTCAAAACCGGAGAACCCAATCAGCGGAACTGGAAAACTTAACGCCACGTCAATGGGATATTTTAAATTACCTTGACCAGGGATTCCGGTATAAAGAGATCGCCGATAAGATGAATCTCTCTTTTGAAACGATCAGGACCTATTGCCGTAATATTTATGAGATACTGCAAGTACACTCAAGAACCGATGCGTTGAATAAAGTCTTTCCGAAAAAGTGAGTTATGCTTTTCACATTTAAACCCACAATTGTGGGCATGAACTTTTGATTTACTTATTTCTACTTTGCGTTAAACTCCTGGCTTATGTATCTTAGAAACCCAAAGTGCTGCTTTCGTCTTATTGCATGTGCAATTTTAGTTTCCATGCATTATTATGCGTTTGCGCAAACAAACGAAATAGATAGTATTAAAAAAATCATTTCGACAAATAAAGCAGACACCACTCTTGCCAACAGGTATATTTACCTTTCTGAGCTGGAAAAAATGAAAAGGCTTTTAGATGAATCCATAAGACATGCAGATGAAGCGATCTCGCTTTCAGACAAATTAAATTTTCAAAATGGCAGGATCAACGGACGCATTGCCCGGGCTAACTCCCTAATTTTTGCTTCAAGGATTGAAGAAGCAACTGCAACCATGAATGAAGCGATAAGTTTAACTAATGTCAACAAGGATTATATTGGTTTAGGAAACAGCTATATTATCCTGGCAAAGATCTACACAAACACGGGCAACCTGGACAGTATAGAAATTGCCGCTGAGCTGGCAATAAAGGCTGCTGATGTATCAAAAGACAATTTTGTTGTGACCAAAGCATTGAATTTTATCGGGATTGCAGAACAGGGCAGGGGTGAGTATGCAAAGGCTATTGAAACGCTCCTTAAATGTTTGAGGCTTTCAGAACAAATTAAAGATTCAATAACTGCCGGAAGTTGCCTCGGCAATATTGCGAATGTTCATTCTTCCATGAAAAATAACAGGGAAGCGCTGAAATATTTTTTTATGAGCCTGGAACAAAAGAAACATAATGGGCTTTTCAGGGAAGCCGCGATCTCGTATTCCAACATAGGGTCAACTTACAGGAGCATGGATATATTTGATTCGGCAAAGTACAATTATTACCAGGCCTATGCTATAGCAAGCGAATTGAATTCAAACTTTTTGCTGGCTACTATCGCAAATAACCTGGCTGATGTTTTCGAAGCTGAGAATAACCTGGATTCATCACTGTACTACAATAAAATTGCCTTTGAAAAAAACACGTTACTGAAAAACCAGACAACTATTATTTTAAATCTATACCAGACCGGCACGCTTTACATGAAGATGGCAGAAGCGAAAAACGATAATTCATTTTATCGTAAAGCAATAGATAATTTTAATGAAGGCCTGCATATAGCACAGGAAATAAAAGATAAACAGGCAACGGTAAAAGGCTACAGGTACCTTTCCATGGCGAATGAGAAATTGAATCAGTTTAAAGAAAGCTTAAAATACCTGGATTTGTCCTACAACTTAAATGACTCTATTAAGAATGATAAGTTTACCGCGGAAATCGCCGAGATGCAAACCAAATATGAAACGGAGAAAAAGGAAATAGAGATCACAAAGCTTAACGCTGCAAAATTACTGGATGCAGAAAAGATCGCCAGGCAAAGAACTTTGAATTATTCGTTGCTGGCTATCGCCGTCCTGATCCTTATTTCAGGGTTTCTCGTTTTCAGGAATATTCGGAAAAAAAGGGCTGCGGAACAGCAGGTCGCCATTCTTGAAAGGCAAAATGCGATCGAAAGTATGCGCAGCAAGATCGCCGGAGATGTGCATGATGATATGGGGGCCAATCTTACCCGGTTGGGATTAAATGCGCAGCAGCTTTTAATGAGTACAGCTATTCCTGAAAGTGAAAAAAAGCTGGCTGAGAAAATTTCTTTACAATCGAAAGATGTGATAACCGGAATGCGTGAGATCATCTGGGCAAGCAATCCTGCGAATGATAATTTAAAAAGCATGCTGAGCTTTATGCGCCAGTATATTGACCGTTTCTTCGACGGTACAAATATTCGTACAGTAGTGAATTTTCCGCATGATGCGGGTGAAATAACCCTGCACCCCGAAGTGCGCAGGAATTTGTTTTTGATACTGAAAGAATCCCTGAACAATGCCGTGAAGTATTCAGGAACCGATAAAGTGGATATCGATTTCCATCACGAGAACGAGCATTATGGTTTCAATATTAAAGATTATGGCAAAGGGATCGATGAAAGCTCCAAAGACGATCTCAGCAATGGCCTGCGCAATATGGAGATGCGGGCTGCACAGATCCAGTCACTCTTTAAACTGGTGACCGCTCCTGGTAAAGGGGTGGAAATTGCCATTACAGGTAAACTTTATTGAGACAGTGAATGGGCAATGGGCAATGGGCAATAGTCAATATCCACCCGGCCTATTCACTATTCACTATTTTCCCCACAAAAGTGGATTGTACAGAAGCTCCCGGCTTTGCAATTTTGTTATGTCAATTTTTAAATCATTAAAAAACCAAAACAAAATGAAAAAGTTAACTATTATCTTATCACTGGCATTATTTGCAGCCTGCAAAAAAGATTCAGGCATAACACAGACCGAATCCATTCCGCAGGGATCGTCCAACAACCAGCTATTTGGAAAGACTCCTCTAACAAGACCCTTCAGTGCAACATTATATTCATCGATAGATCCTGATCCCTCTATTCCGCCTACAGCCTGTACCGGTGACCTGCCTGGATTAGCAAACCCGGGCCATTTTATGCATGGCCAGGTGTCACACCTGGGAGAATTGAATTGGGAACAAAGCAGGTTGCAGGATATATCATGCAATCTCAGTTTTGCAACGATGCAGCTTACCACCAGCATCAGCGGTCAATTTATGGCAGCCAATGGCGATAAAATCTTTTACACCGGTGATGATGTTTTTGATGTAACAAACCTTATTTTCCAAAGCGGTACAACAGGAACCATGCAAGGAACATGGACCATCACCGGAGGTACCGGCAGATTTGCGGGTGCAACCGGTTCCTTTACTATCAACGGCACAGTTAGTTTTATTACGTTCACATTTAGTTTTGAAGCGGTGGGAACCATCACGTACTAACTTATTCCCTGTATAATTATTCAATACTTAACTATTAAATGATAATAAAATGAAACAAATTAAAATGATCGTTGCGGTACTCTTCCTGAGTTTGATCCATCAATTTGCAGCAGCACAAAATTGTAAGGGTGATAAGATCCTCATGTCTAAAGGCGCCTCGGGTTGTGGATGCCATTGCCAGAAGAAATGCGTTTCTCCCGCAGAGGTTCAGACCTTCCTGAATAACGGCTGGCATTATGGTGATTGTTTCGGTTCCTGCTGCTGGGTGAGACTTAATTCAGATTTACCTGCCCCTCAAACAGCTTTGAAAGAAATTTATCGCAACCCGGCTTCCGGTTCTCTTATTATTGCTTTCACGCTGGCTCATCAGGGTGAAGTTTCCCTCGAAGTTTTTGATGCCAAGGGCAAATATGTAAACACAATTACCCATAATATTTTTACGCAGGAAAACAACCAGGTAACCTGGGACGCAAGTGCTGTAAACCAGGGAGTTTATTTGCTTAAAATGAAAGCGGGCAGTTACAGTGAAACAAAAAGAATATCTGTTGTAAAGTAATACTCAGCAGGACCAGGATTTTCTTGTCCCGATGTGCAATGCGCATCGGGACATTTTATTTGTTACATCGGAACGGGCGATAAGCGATCGGAACTTTGATCAATTTTGATGGTAAGAACTTGTTCCGGAATAATGTGTCATGTGATGCCGGTGCTCATATCTTTCGCTGCGATGAGTACTTGTCCGGTAAAACCGGGGCTCTACACAACCGGAAAGGAAAAATGCGATCACTAAAGCAATAATAACTGTATAAAAGATGTTTTTTTTCATGCCCTGGAATATTTCATACCCGTATATAAAAATTATGATCTATGACTGCGCAAAGCTATCCGTCATTTTAAAAATAGCTGTTACACAATTTTGGAAATAAGTTATATAATTCACAGAGTTAAAGAAGTGAAGAGAATTGTTGGTAGTTTGAATATAAACCACGAAGACACCAGGACACTAAGTCACACAAAGCATTCTTGGTGAACCCCTTCGTGCCTTCGTGTCTTTGTGGTTCAATAATTAAAAATTGAAACCCGATAGCTATCGGGTGATACACTACCGAATTGTTGTATCCCGGAAGCATCGAATACTTTCAGGGCATCTCTTTATTATAGATATTCATGATCGTTCTTTTGGGAAGCATCCGCATAAGAACCGACATTATTTTAGCTAATGTCCCCGGCACGATGACCAGTCTTTTTTTCAAGACACCCCGCACAGCTATTTCTCCCACCCGTTCGGGGTTTACGGCCATTTGCATACCCAGCCAGCCAAGTTTTTTCCTGGTCTCTTCTTCGATCTCCGGTTTGGTAAAGACCGGTCCGGGGCACAAGACGCTTACGCTGATATTTTTTTCTTTTAACTGCCTCCGTAGGGAGTAACTAAAAAAATTGACTGCAGATTTAGTGGCGGAATACAAATTTTTTACCGGGATAGGAGCGAAGCCGGCCAGGCTGGAGACATTTAATATATACGAGGGTGCATTTTTTTCAAGCAAAGGGATTAAGGTAAGGCACAATGCCATGGGCGACCCGATATTCAGATCGATCATATACCGTAATGTATCCAGCGGCAACGACAAATAATCTTTCGACCCGCCAAAGCCTTCTACATTACAAAGTATTTTTAACGGGATATTCTTTTCGGTACACCATGCTGCGATCTCCGTTGCTGTTTCGTGCCGGCTAAGATCATAGGATAATATTTCTACCCGGACAGGGTAGGCTGATTCGAGTTTGTTCTTTGCTGCCAGTAAGGGATCGGGGCTTCTTGCAATTATGATCAAATTATATCCGCGTTTGGCCAATGCTTCAGCAATGGCATAGCCGATCCCTTTACTTCCGCCGGCCACCAATGCAAACGGCGAATCATTCCCGGAAATAATAGGAGATGTCTTCATGGCATTTTAGTTGTCGCTAAACTCTTGGTCCGGAGATGGCTTTACGTATCAATGCCACGACGAACGTTAATACCGCTGAGCCAATAACAGACCAAATAACGGGAAACACTTTTCCCCCGATCTTAATGGCCAACAACTCGGGGAGCCCAAACTTTCCTGCCATCCACAACCCGATATAAGCGCCGATAAAACCGACAACAATAGAAACAAGACAGCCGCCCAGGTCATAGCCTGCGAGTGACTGGCCAACTGCCCCGCAGATAGCTGCAATAAGAAGCAGAACCAGGAATTCGGTAAGAGTCATAGTAAATAATTATAGGTAAAAGGTACAATTTGAATGCCGGAAATAATAATTCATTCTCCCACGGGATACCCGGCAAGGAAGAATTTATCCTGGAAGGCGGTAAAAAAGAATGACCAGGATGATCAGAACAATAATAGAGTAGATGAGCTTATTATATTTTGCCAGCCAGTTGGGCAGGTAAATATCAAAATTGTGTTTGGTGGATGCAGAATACCTCCGGGCAATAAGGGTGACCGGGCAAATTTTTTTGAACAGCAATAATATCAATCCTTCCAGGGTGATACATCCAAGCCCGATCCATACCCATTTATCGATCTTATTACTGGTCACCGCATACAGGAGATAAAATATGACGATGTTATAAAAGACCCATATGGCCGTGTGAAGGATCTTGATCGCAATAAGTTTTGCATATGATGTCATATAAAAAATTCTCTGCTGCTGCAAGATCATCAATACCCTTTTTTTCTTTATTGATCACTGTCAGATCATAAAGTGATGTTTGTCAGGAAATAGCTCAGAAGGACGGACACTTGGGAGGCAAGAAGTTGTTTTATTGGGGACGTATATCCTTACTTTGATCTTGAAGAACCCTGTATCCCAAATATGTCATATGGCTTCTTACTAAACTGGTCATTAAATAACCAGGCTGTCAGGAAAATGGACCCGGTAAATGCAAGCACGATCAATATTTGAACAGCGGATGTTTTTTGAATAGGCTGTTTTGTTTTTACGTCACAGGACTCACCGGGGCAGTTCTCTGCTTTTTCTTTAAAGAATAACGGGTAAAATTTACAGCCCAGGCAGATACCAAATGCCGATTCAAAGAACAGGAACAGCAGGCAGATCAAACAGATAATACCTGTTATGGGGCTATAGGAATTAACCAGCACCATTAAAATAAACATGGTGGCTGATAGAATTACACCAATGACCCATGCAAACTTTTTTTGTGCGGCCCCGACATATTCGGGCACCTGCCTGCCCACGATCAAACGCCCTATTATTAAAGTGGGAGAGAACCGGGGATTAATAAAAACCCGAACGAGGAAATCAGCAAGGAAAAAGCTAACTACATATTTGATCGGCAAAAAATTATTTTTAAACAGGATGAACATTAAGGAAAGGAATGTTGCCAAGAACAGGATACCTGCTGCCGCCCTTATTTCTCTTTCATTTAATACACGGCCCTGGTATCCTTCTACGTCTTCTCCGAATTGTATCAGCTTATTCATTTTATGAATTTTAATGGCTATCCGCATATATAAACCTTTGTGTCCTTTGTGGTTTCGTAGTGTTCTTTGTGTTCCTGTTTTTTTTGTAACACAAAGAACACAAAGCATACACAAAGAACACAAGGTTATGCTTCGTCTAAGAAACGAAGTTTAACAATGGCAAAGAAGAAGTGTAGTTAAAGCGATCAAAGCTGAAAGAATGGAATATTTCATAATTGTAGTTTTTATTTGAGATTTAATAACTGTTGCAAATTCTTTCACAAGAATATTTCATTAATGGGAACATGAACTATGGTTGTCAATGAACGACAGGTTATGGTCAACGAAAGGCAGATGAGTGCTCAGCCAGATCGGTCCGTTGGAATCCCGATAAACCGGGACAGGCACGAACCAGGGCGAAGATGCCTTATGGACCTACATTGACGTATTAAGTAGGGCGCAGATAGGACTCAGATAGGACGTAAATAGGGCGCAGACGGGGCTGTGCTATACTTAACTGCTGGCCGGACATTCAAATCTCCGGCATAAAAACATTGCCCAGCCCGATCATTCGTTTGTGCATTTCTTCAAACATTTCTTTTCGCGGGTTTTCTGTTGGAACAGGAGGCAACTCAAGGGTTTGAGCCGGCCGGCCAAACTCCCGGAAGAATACTTCAAAGCCTGCCGGGGTTATCAGCAAAAGTGCTTTTGCCGTTTCACTTATAAGATCGAAATGATGCGGTACATTTTTTGGTAATACAACAAAATCACCTGCGGAAGCTTTGAACTTTTTATCACCAACATGAAATTCTATTTCACCTTCCAGTAAATAAAAAGACTCATCTTCCAGTTTATGATAGTGCGGAGGCGCCATAAATCCTTTGCGAAAAAAACAATGAATGAGGGAAAATGCACCAGCCGTATCCTTGCCTGTGGCTAAAAAAGAAAATGTATGTGCAATGTAATGAACAGAATTTTCCAATGTTGGTTTTTGGCAAAGAGGAAGCTGTAACGTGGTCTGTGGCATAAAATAGATTTATACAAATTTAGACCCAACAATTTTTTTCCTTCTGCACCAAATGGTAGATTTTAACGTAGTGTCTGGTTTTGTCTTTTTACCACATAGGAACATAGAGACATAGGCTTTCACATAGTTCTATGTGTGTATTTATCCCGATAGCTATCGGGATGTTCTATTGTGCCTATGTGGTTCAAGATTTGAAATCCGGGCACTACTGATTTTAAGCTATCCATCCCAGCTCCAATGCTTTTAATATCGCCGAAGTGCGGTTATTTACATTCATTTTTTGATAAATGTTCAGGGTATGTGTTTTGATGGTACCTGCTGATATAAAAAGCTTTCCGGCAATTGCCTTATTGGGCAAGCCTGTCACTAATAAAAAAAGGACTTCTTTTTCTCTTTCAGTAAGTAATAACAGGGCTTTTAACGACCTGGTTGATAGGTCCTCCCTGTTCTGCCATCTCCATTGCTTTTGGGTGCCATCTGTTATGACATAGGGTTTCGAGGACATTTTTGCCAGCTCAAGTGTTCTTACGACAAAATTGCCAACCGTTTTTAAAATATATAAATGATGCTGCCGGTAAACATTTTTAAAGATAGTTCTGACAGTTACCAGGCCCACTACTTTATTTTTCAGTTTTAAAGGCACATAGATAGCCGCCTTAGGGGCCGACCCGGCAAGTGGCACTGGTTTATGTTTGAGGTATTTGCTATACTCCCTGTCCATATCATTCATAAATATTTCTTTTTCATTACGAATGCACCAGGAAGCTAAACGGTTGTCGTCAATCGCATTCATCGAAAAGTCAGGGATCCTTTTTCCATCTTCGATCATTCCTTTATAAGTGATCGTGGCTTCTTTTTCGTTATAAATGCCTACTGCAAACTGAAAGGCATCCATCAGTTGATTTATATTTAAATAAATGGCTGCAGTAATTTCTTCAAGGGATAGCTCAGTTGTTATCAGCTCTTCCACTTCATTTAAGATGGAGAGTTGCTCCGTCCAGTTAATGGAACTGTTTTTTGCAACCGCATTACTCCATGAAGTAAATTGATGCACGAATGATCTTTTGGAAGATGATTTTGTTTTACTCATTGGTTTAAAAATGTTTACACCGCGGTCAGGGCCGGCCAGGGTGAATTCTATGTGCCAGTTTTTCTTTTATCAATTTTTCGGTTTTATGATGAATGGGAACCAGTACGGCGGCAATCCCCACCAGTATCAGCAGCATATACACCGGCGTGTGATGTGTCCACTTTTCAATGTAGGGATGAATGAAAAGAGCAATGAATTCAAAGACGAGCAAAAGAGAAACGATCCCAAAAAATTCGATGGTCCTTGGCTTTGTTCTCCGGCTTACAAACAATAAGAAAAATAATATGAACGTAATGATAAAAGCAGTAATGCCGATCAGCTGTAAATTATTTTTTCGTTCCGCCTCTGCTTTTTGTTTTTCTTCCGCTATTTCCTGCTGGCGGAGTTTTTCCTGGAACGAAAGATTTTGTACCTGTTTCACCTTGTCTTCGCTGAACAGGGAATCTTTAGTCGCCATGGTGATCTGCTGGTAAGCAAAAGCGCTGTCAATATTCCGGCTGGTCTTATAATGATCAGTCAAAAAAATGCTGGCTTCATATATACGTTTTGTCAAGCGGTCATTTTGTGCAATGCTGAATGATAGCCCGGCGTAATGGAGGCAGGAATCCAGCTGAGCTGTTTTGCTGAAAATTTTTGCCATGCCCAGGTAGGTCTCACATTGTACATCATCATCTTCGGCATTTTGTAAATAAGGAATTCCCAGCCTGTAATATTTCAAGGCCACTGCATTTTCGTTCATAGCTGAATAGATCTGGCCAAGATTATTTAAGGCGGTGCCGATCAGGTCTGCATCGTCTAAACGCTTCGCCAATTCCAAACTTTGTTGCGTATATATCTTTGCAGAATCAAATAGCCGGATATGCCGGTAATCATCACCAATATTAAGCAGGTAAATGTCTATCGCTCCTTCATTCTTATCTTTCTCGGCCATTGCTTTTGCTTTGAACGTATATTCCAGTCCCAGGCGATATTCACCCTGTTCAACATACACGGATCCAATAGCTCCCAGGTTGCTCCTGATCCCTCTTGAATTATTAATGGATTCATTGATTGTTAAGGCCCGGAAATAATTTTCTAAAGCTTTAGGATAATTTCCCAGGTTATCATAAGCATCCGCCATTGTTCCTAAACAAGCTGCCTCGCCTCTTACAAAAGCAATTTGTTGAGAAAGAGAAAAACCCTGTATTGCCAATAGTAAAGTGGTATCTGGTTTTGAATCCAGGTAAACACGGCCTAAACGCACCAGTGTCAGAACCCGGTTCGTATCTTTCTTTTCATTTTGAAGCAGTTGTTTAAGGCTGTCTGTTTTATTGGTTTGCGCATTGCCAATCAGAGAAATGCCAAGCAACATGAAAGCGACTATTTTTTTCATATAAACAGTATGAGAAAGGAAGTTAATGATAATTTGTTTCTTCTGCTTAGCCTGACTGAGGAAGACAGGGGCTGGCCAGTAGGCTTATAAAATATCCTGAGTTGTCCCAAAGGGATGGCTATGCCACAAACTCAGGACAACCTTCGAAATTTCTTTTATTTACCGAACACTACGGATAGCGGGGGGAGATGCCTGTAACTTTCTTTCAACATATCCGTTAAACGGAATAATTTGCGCAAACCAATAAAACAGATAGTTTTCAATCTGCCAAACAAAAAAATCATGAAACGAAAACATTTCATCATTGTATTGCTCTGCTTTTTTACCTCTATGGCCTGCCTGGCGCAGCAAGAAACGAAGGTTAACTATGGAAACAACCCACAAGCCGGCAACTATTTTAATAATAACGGGGCAAAGGTTTATTATGAAGTTTATGGAGAAGGCAAGCCACTGGTATTACTGCATGGTAATGGCGGTTCTATCCGCAGCAGGGCGGCTTTTATAGAGGAGTTTTCAAAAAAATATAAAGTGATCGCTTTCGATAGTCGTTGCCATGGAAGATCTGATTGTCCCGTGGGTTACCTTACCTATGAACAAATGGCGGATGATGTGGACAAAGTTTTGCAAGACCTCGGTATTGACTCCGCCTATGTCTGGGGTCATAGCGATGGAGGTATTGTCGGTTTGTTGCTTGCCATTCATTTTCCTGTTAGAGTAAAAAAACTGCTGGCTACCGGGGCCAATCTTCGTCCTGATTCCACAGCCGTAGAACCCGGTTTGTTTCCCTTATTACATGTTATGGAAAAACAGGCTAAAGCAGACAGCATCCATTACAAACAATTCCTGCTGCTGGTGCAGCAACCGCATATCCCTGTAAGTGATCTTCAGAAAATTAAAAGCGATGTCCTCATTATGGCAGGCGATAGAGATGCTATCCGTGTCGAACATACCATGGAGATATTTAAAAATATTCCCGGAGCATTGTTATGTATTTTGCCGGGCACAACTCATTTTGTTTATGCCGACCGGCCGCAATGGTTCAAAGAAATATTGTATGATTTCTTTGATAACCCTCCCCGCCGTACAACTACGGTGGAATTAATGAGTGAGGCCATCAAAAAATAAATTATAAGAGACTTATGGCAAGCAGGTGCCTGCCTACCGCAGGCAGGTTTGTCTACGCCGTGATGCGTGTCTCACGCATCACTTATTTTCTTGTTCCGATGCGTTAGGCGACATCAGGACATTTTATTTTGTTATGGATACGAACCAAGGCGAAGGGCTGCTATTTGAATATAAGATGAGCTACACTGGTTTCAAGATCCCAATATATCATGGCGAGTGCGATGAGATCAAATGCAGTGTGTGCAAAAATCAACAGCCATATTTTCCCGGTATAGGAGTATATAGTTCCGAAAATAAACCCAAAAATGGTAGCCTGAACTACGCCATATGTTCCCTGGCCATAATAATGGGAAAAGCCAAACCATACTGAAGTGATAAGTATGATCAATGATTTTTTCAAAAAGCCAGGGCCGATAAGTTTGCCCAGGCGTTCGAACATAAATCCGCGGAATACCGTCTCTTCTGCAAAACCAACAGTGAACATAGCGAGGATTGCCATAGGAAGCAGAGCCTTATTGCCGGCAAGGAAATGGTAGGTATGGTTTACCGGATCAGCGCCGGTTAGCGGCAACACGATTGCTTTCATCAGGAATTTGAATGCGATACCAAAAGCGAATCCTCCAACTATAGTTACTATCCAATTTCCTGGTTTTATGTAACCGATTTCTTTCCATGCTGTATGTGATAACCGAACCCATGCAAGCACCAAAACAGCCCCGACGGGTAATACCAGCATATTGCTGAGTACTATATTACCGGTAAGAATGATGACAAGGATTGCAAGAATTCCAATGGGGCCGAATCCGCGAAGCTCTGCCGCAAAACGATCTTCGGGAGTTTGATTGGCTGGATTCAACTGAGCAGTAGGTTTTTTTGTGCCGAAAATTATTCATTTTATTACAAACTCAGGATAACCTTTGAGACTTCTATTTATTTGCCAATACTATGGACAGCCGGAGAATATAGATTTAATTCTAACTTATTTTTTCTTGTTCGATTTTTTATTTGGTTTTTTTCGTAAAATTTTTCTTTTACGGCTTTCAGATTTCATTTTTTTTAATTCCCTTCCAATCAAAGACTTAAGGCCTTTTGCCGAGCTGTAATCATGGACCCTGAGGGACCTTATATCATAATGAAGTATTGTATTTTTTTTTGCAATTAATAAAAGATTTAGTCCGCCATTCCCTAATGCATGGGCATACCCGAGTTCATAATAAACATTCGGTCTTTCATATGTGAGATCACAAATGATAAATTCTGCAAGCTTAATTGCGTTAATTACTTCATTCATGATACTTCCTGATCCAATAATTTCATCACTTCTTAAGGCATTAAGTCCGATTTTCTTGCATCCTTCTTTTATTGTTTCATAAGTTCTCTTGCTATCAAGCGACATGATCACAAAAACAAAGTTTTTTTCATAAGATGGCATCTGTGTGGATGCAGAAGCAGCGATTGAACTATCATAAATACCCTGGCCTATCTTTACTGCGCCTAAAGGGGCTATGCCAAGTCCAGGTGATGCACGTGTCGAAAAAATTAAAGGAGGTAAGCCTGCAATTTTTAGGGAACTTAAAGGAGTTAGGCTACCTAAAGTGGGAAGTTGTGAAATTAATTTAGGTGATGGCGTAAATTTAGGTGATGGCATAAGAGAAAATTTAGTGGTTTTGATTTAAATTATTCTGAAAGAATTTATATGTTTAGTTCTATGTCCATATAGATTCATTAAGGTAAAAAAAAATGAACAAATAACAATATTTAATCGGAAAAAATTAGAACGAAATTCAAAGTCTTGGGTTGCAAAGTCAGGACAACCTTTGAGATTTCTTTTTATTTGTCGAGCATTACGGACAGCGGGGGATTATCCTTTGAAAAGTGTGTTGTGCCATTCGATAAATTCCTTGCTCGGTTTGTTAATCTCTTTCAAAGGTAAATGCAATAACTCTTGTCCATGGTATCGATAGTATTCTCTTCCATTTTCAAATTCTTCTTTTATTTTCCTACTTACTTGAACTTTATAATCACTCGTTATTGTTATATAACCCGAATCGAATAATTTATGTAAATCTGATCTTAATAAAACCCCATTTGAAATTGTATGCGGACCTTGCAAACTGTATTTTTTGATATGTGCTGCTTCCAAAACTGGTAATGTCTTTTCCCCACTAATAGTACATTTTCTATTATATGCGTCAGTCACTAGAATTCTAAAGCCAGGTTGACCTATTCTTACTTTTTGAAATATAGATTTTCCATAGCCCGGCCATTCAGTATCGTTTAAGGTGAATTGATTTTCCTCCCCGGGTCTGGTTGCGTATAGATATTTTTTTAAAACCATATCTATTTCTTTCCATAAGTGATTCCCTTGATCTGATTGTAAACTGTACGGTTTACCCTGAACAATGCCTGTTCTACTATAATATTTGTCAACATTTATCCAGTCTTCCTCTCTAAAGAAAATAGCATTTGACAATACGATACAGCCAATTATTGGATTGTCACTTTCCTTGCCTTTTCGGTATTTATTGATCAACTGTTTGAATTCCTGAAAAGTGGCACATCCATTTCTTTGTTCAAAAACATCCCATGCAACATTTATTGGTAAATGTGTAAAGCTTAAAAAAAATCCAATTCCACCTATGACATTATACGGTCTTTTTAATTTAAACAAGAAAGGCTCACCTTGGGATAAACCTTTGTAATTCCAAATGCCACTTGGCTGCCAGAAATTAACATCTTCTGCTGATATGTTTTTGAGGTAATTAAACCACGAGGTATCTGTAGCTCCCAGATAAAAATTCATTAATTATTTATTAATCTAAATGTAAGAAATAAGTTTGTTTTTTGTGATGACACTACAAGTTAGACCATACTTGCTCAATAGCGAACAGAACCCTGAAGAGTGCGACGCAACAGCCGATCATAGTAGTACAACAGCTTGGCTCATAATACTTACCTTTGCATTTTAAACGATCATTCCAAATGAAAGAAGTATATATCATCTCCGCCGTCCGCACACCCATCGGTTCTTTCGGCGGTTCATTAAAAGATCTTTCTGCTACACAGCTAGGTGCTATTGCCATTAAAGGAGCATTGCAAAAGGCAGGTGTAAAGCCTGAGCAGATTCAAGATGTACTGATGGGTTGTGTTTTGCAGGCCAATCTTGGCCAGGCGCCGGCAAGACAAGCCGCTAAGTTTGCCGGCCTGCCCAACGAAGTGAATTGTACTACCATCAATAAAGTTTGTGCCAGCGGCATGAAAGCCATTGCACAGGCAGCGCAAAGTATTTTGTTGGGCGATGCAGATATTGTAGTGGCCGGTGGCATGGAGAGTATGAGCAATGTACCTTTTTATGATTCCAAGGTTCGCTGGGGAAATAAATATGGTGATGTGACGCTGGTGGATGGTTTGGCCAAAGATGGATTGACGGATGTATATGATGGCGGGCCTATGGGTAATGCAGCCGAGTTATGTGCAAAGGAATGTGGTATCAGCCGCGAGGCACAGGATGCATTTGCAATAGAAAGTTATAAACGCAGCCAGGCGGCATGGGAGAGTGGAAAGTTTGCCAATGAAATTGAACCGGTGATCATCCCGCAACGCAAAGGTGACCCGATCGTATTTGCCAAAGACGAAGAACCTTATAATGTAAAGTTTGATAAGATACCATCTTTGAATCCAAGTTTTCAAAAAGACGGGACAGTAACTGCTGCTAATGCAAGCACGATGAACGACGGTGCTGCTGCTCTTGTATTAATGAGTAAGGAGAAGGCGCATGAATTAGGAATAAAACCCATTGCAAAGATCCTTTCTTATGCAGATGCTGAGCAGGCGCCGGAATGGTTTACCACAACTCCGTCACTGGCCGTTCCCAAAGCAGTTGCCAAAGCCGGTTTGAAAATGGGAGATATTTCTTACTGGGAATTGAATGAAGCATTTGCTGTGGTGGGAATTGAAAATACAAAACGCATGAAACTCGATCCGTCAAAAGTGAATGTGCACGGCGGCGCTGTTTCAATCGGTCATCCTCTTGGTTGCAGTGGCGCAAGGATCATTGTTACTTTGATCAATGTGTTGAAAGCAAATAATGCGAAGTATGGTGCGGCGGGGATTTGTAATGGCGGAGGTGGTGCATCTGCAATGGTTATAGAGAGTATGTAGATGGAAATGAGAAATAAGGAATAAGAAATAAGGAATAAGAAAGTAAGGCCTCTTCAATTTGAAGAGGCTTTGCTGTTTCCTCAAATCCCCATGGGCTTTTTCTTCTCCAAACTCTCTAAAAGTGTTTCAAACGCAGAGGCGGGGAGACGCAGAGGTTATGAATTTGAAATAAACGCTTAACTCAGTGCCTCTGCATCTCTGCGGTAAAAAATTCACAGCCATCTTCTTGTTCGCTTCTTAACCGCAGAGGCGGGGAGACGCAGAGGTTATGAATTTGAAATAAACGCTTAACTCAGTGCCTCTGCATCTCTGCGGTAAAAAATTCACAGCCATCTTCTTGTTCGCTTCTTATAATTTGTATACTCCTCTCCAAACTTTTCTTCCAGGTGCGGTTCTTCAATTAATATCACCACCAGCGTAAAAATGATAAAGAGAGAAAGTGCATACCAAAGCAGGATCGAATATTGAAAAAATATTCCTTCGCCTGCCACAGTTGTTATCACACCCAGGTACATTGGATTCCTTGAGTACTTGTATAAGCCGGATGAGACCATCTTCATCGGTTCTTCGCCAATGATAAAACTGATGGCCTTTGTGAACCAGATAGCAGGAGTGCCTTTTCCACGAAGTAAAAAAGAGACAGCTGTCCATAGATAGATAAAGATCCCGATAGCCATCAGGAAAAGTCCCGCCCAATGAAACAACCCCATATTCATATGGGGCAAACGGTTTCGCATAAACAAATAAGGGATATACCCGGCTACCGTTCCGGGAACCAGGATGGTAAAAAATATACCCCGTATCCAAAGAAGCATATGTTTTATGTTGACTTGTAAGTTACAAAATACATAATGACAATCCGCGTAAAGGAACCTTAGTGTCCTTTGTGCTGTATTTTTCTTCGTGTTCTTCGTGGTACTTGTATTTTTTATCACAAAGAACACGAAGAATGACACAAAGAACACTAAGACCTGATCATGTTGCTGCGTGCGGATAATCAGTAAATACAATAAATAACGAAGCCTCTTCAAATTTGAAGAGGCTTCGTTTTATAATGAATTTTGTACCCCCCCCTTTAGGGGATGGGGGCGTATATTATTTCGAACTCAGATCAGCTCTCAGGAAAAGTATTTCACTCCACCTTCTGTCTATAGATTCATTAGAGATCTTTAGATATTCGTCCCAGGCGCCATTTCCATATACAGCATTGTATCTTTCGGCAATCGGCTTTTTAGCGGTAGGATCGAGTTCTTTCAGTCCGCCTTTCAACCTTGTAACGGTTACTATTTGTGGTTCACCGGAGGCGATAACTGAATAAACTGCTACGCTTTCATTATTTGCTGCCCAAACTTTTTTCAACTTCTTCGTAATATCAGTTGCAGCGGCGAGCATGCCGGGTTTTGGATAAATATGATTAATGACGATCTTATCCGTATAGTCGGTTAACTGAGCGGTACTCATATCGGCATTGTACTGGCTATAGGTGGAAGTACCGGCACCGGTGGTGAGTGGCATCACATTTTTATTCCAATCAAGGATATGTTCAGCACTTATATCGCCCCGGCTATCCATGGCTTCCCAGCTTGCGGGTCCTTCTGAAACATGAAAGGCGCCGTAATCAGGACCCGTTTGCACTTCGAATACTCTCCATTTCCAATCCCCGCTATGATATTTCTGGGCATGAGCTGCAAGCGCTTTTTCAAATTCAACAACTTTGTCGGCTTTGGGTGTAACCCGGAATGAACTGATAACATTTTTGGTTTGGCTTATGCCCAATGCAGGAATGAGCATGCAGAAAAGAAAGATCTTTCTCATATGTTTTGGTTTTAGTGTGTTTAAAAATAAAAAGAGGGTAAAATTGAAATAGGAAAGGAATGATGGAAAAGGTAAGAATAAAAAAAGTATCACCAAATTATTTCTTGGTGATACTTGCCGGAATAAAATTCCTATAGGATCAGTACACTTATAATATCAATAAATGCCCGGTACCGAGGATATTCTTTTTGTCATCCAATATTTTATAATAGATCATACCGTTCCTGTTGGAAAGGGTTTGATTGGGTACCAATTTTGTACCAGTTGTTACCGTTGATAATACTTGCCCGCTGATGCCGAAAAAATAAACAGTAAGTTTTTCGTTGGTATTATTGGTGATATTCAGGTCTTCTCCTTTTTGCCAGATATTTGGATAAAGCCATGCCAGATTTGCCTGGCTGGATTTAACCGAAACAATTTGTGAATATTTCTGGTAACCGGCCATGCCCTGGATATTCAGGCGATAATAAGAAACACCGGAGAGCGGGTTATTGTCAACATAACTATAATTGGCGACGGCTGCATTCAGCGCCTGGACACTTGTTATCTGGTTAAAATTCCTGCCATCTGCCGAACGTTCAACGTTGTAATTATTAATATTGTCTTCGGATGTTGTTTTCCAGTTTACTTGCACGTTTTTGTTTTGCATGCTGGCCGTAAAACTGGTCAGGGTTACCGGTAGCGTAGTGAAAGTGTAATAAACAGTTATCCTGATATGATCGACCTGCCCGCCCGTTACCACATCATCGCTGTTATTCCGCTGGGCAGCAATGGCCACACCGAATTTATTATCATCAATGAATTTATAATCCCAGGTTTCGCCCCAAAGATCAGTGGGACCTCCATAGGTAATGTAACCATCAGAAGAAGGATAAGGAGTACCCGCTGCTTTTTCCACACCGGCAATTGCTCCTGTTTTTACAATGCGGACACTATAGTCTGAAGTGCGGGAATTGGGATCAGAACATTTCATTTCCACTTTTATCCCGTTTATGATTGTCCCTGCCGGCAACGTGAAACCGTAATTATTGGTGAGCAGGTAATCGGTATGACTACCGGCTGTCCCGGGTATATTTCCGAAGCTGGCATAGATCTCATCGTCCAATCCAACATTAGAAATATTTATCCATGACTGGCTATACCCCGGAATGAGGGCATTGGAAAATGAATTGGGATTATCCGGGCCTGCAACCTGTGCAGACAGGTGCATGCAAATGAACGGACATAGGTAGAGTAGATGTTTGGCTTTCATAAAAGGATATTTAGTGGTTCTCTTTAAAAACGTTGTAAAACTATATAACAGTACTTTTCCATGCAACCTTTCTCCGCTTTATTGAGTAATAGATCATAGTAATCGTATTTATCGTATTCAATTACTAAGGGGATCTACGATTTTTTTCCCGGCAGGTCAATTAAGGCGGGAAAAAAGGAAAATAAAGCGGGGTATTTTCTGGAGGTCCTGCATTCAGAAAACTCAAAAACAGGCAGCTATTTCTGGGTAGTGGGTCAGTTTCACGCTGAGGCCGCTGAGCTCGCTGAGAGTTAAACCAATATTCTCTGCGTTCTCTGCGCACTCTGCGTGAACCTTTTCAAACCCGATAGCTATCGGGTGACCCAGTACTTATTTCTGCGCAGCAGTTCCTTTTCTTTTAAAAAATATTATAGCTTGCTGCAATGATCGGAATAAGATTTGCCACCGAAGATGACGCTGAATTGATCGCGGAACTCAGCCGGCGGACTTTTTATGAAAGCTTTGCTGCGCAAAACAGCAAAGAAAATATGGACATGCATATGGCAGAATATTATGCCGTGGAAAAAATAAGGGCCGAACTTAAAGATCCTTTTCACATTTTTTTTATGGCTTATGATGGGAACCGGCTGGCAGGATATGTTAAAATGAATGAACGTATAAAAGAAGAATCAAAGGAACTGGAAAACCCGATCGAGATAGAACGTATTTACGCTGTAAAAGAAATGATCGGGAAAGGTGTCGGCAAAATACTGATGGAAAAATGTTTGGCCATTGCCAACGAAAAGAACAAAAAAACCGTCTGGCTAGGTGTATGGGAATCCAATAAGCGGGCCATTGAATTTTATACCCGCTGGGGGTTTGAAAAATTTGGCGAACATAATTTCCCGGTGGGGAATGATCCCCAAAAGGATTGGTTAATGAAAAAATTACTCACAGACCTGTAAATCTTTGCCTGTCATCTTTCGGGTTTAAAGAGTAAATTTGATAATCCAAGACAATATGAACACACACAAATACCTGAATAAAATTTTTTTGATCTTGTTCTTAATACCTGCTATTTGTTTTTCCCAGGAAAAAAAAGTGGCGATCAGGATAACGCAGGATGAATCTTACACGGCCAGTGATTTTCAAACAAACATTGCCCTTGAGAGAAAAGGATTTAAAATTAAGATCTTGCTTGACCAGGTGGATGGTGTTTACGTTTTTGCCAGCATCCGGGATTCGGTTTACCGGTTTACGGAGACCAGCCCCATCCGTGACTTTGGCTATCTTAAAATATTAGAGTTGCGTGAGGAAGATAAATTCAATTCGAATAAGGAATTAAGTCTTAGTGAAACAGGCTGGTCATATTGGTTTTATAATGACAGCGCAGAATGGCACCCTTTTAGCCCGAGCATCATCACCCTTGACAAGGGCCGTTATGTTTGCACCAAAGTTATCAAAGAGTTGTATGATGTAGCGGACGGGAAAGTCATAAAGCTTAAAAATTTGAATACACCGCTTTACCTGTTCTTCATCGCAGTAAAAGATTATGATGCAGCCGGGAAGCCAATGACTGAACTATTGCGGCGTAAAATAAAAATAGATTGGCAGGACGGGTACTGAGACAATTACTATCCACGTAACCTTCAAGGTCCATCCATAACCACGTTACCACAAAGACAATGCGCCGGTTTTAACCTTTTCATGTAAATATTCCGGTTCTTGCCAGCACTAAATACCATTCCTATTCGTTAGTCATTGTCAGAAATCATCTTTTTCGACAAAAACAAACGGCAATTAAACTTATAACCTGGAAGACAGTCTATCGACTGCCCTTTCATTTTTAAACCAAAAACCCCATTTATGAAGGCCAAAATCCTTTCGTTAGCAGCAATCGTTTTTTCTTCCTCATTAATTTTCACAGCTTGTCAAAAAAACGCAAGCAACGACACAGACTATAACAATGAATCAACTGTCCATTCTGATGACCAGTCCCGGTTCTCAGGTGAAATGGATGCAGTATCCGATGATGCAGCCGGAACCCTTGATGCTACGCCCGGATTCACAGGACGTGGTAACGAGGTGCAGACGCTTATTTGTAATGCCACCGTAGTGGTCGATACACTGAGCAATCCAAGGACGATCACGATCACTTATAATGGTAATAATTGTATGAACACCCGTTCCCGTACAGGTGTCGTGGTGATCTCCATGGCGCAGGGAGTCCGGTGGAAAAATCCCGGTGCAGTGGTGAATGTAAATATTCAAAACCTCAGGATCACCCGTCTCAGCGATAACAAAAGTATTACGATCAATGGCACCCACACTTACACCAATGTAAGCGGTGGACTGCTGATCAACCTGGCGACACTTGGTACGATCACACATACGCTTACCAGCAACAATATGTCTGTGACCTTTGATAATAATACACAGCGGACCTGGCAGGTAGCCAAACAAAGAGTGTTTACTTATAATAACGGGATCGTTATTACTGCTACCGGTACACATACGGAAGGAGGCATTACCGGTATAGCTGAATGGGGAACCAATCGCTTCGGCCATAGTTTCACTACTGCAATAACAACACCATTGGTTGTTCGCCAGGATTGTAATTTCCGCCTCACAGCCGGCAAGGTCACGCATGTAACATCCGGTTTCAATGCTGTTGTAACCTTTGGTCTTGATTCTAATGGTAATCCAACAACATGTCCCGGCACCGGTAGTTATTATATGAAGATCGTATGGACAGGTCCCGGCGGAAACCCGCATACTATTATTTGGCCTTATTAATTTAAACGATAAAAAATATTCAAAACCGCGCCGATCTTATCGGGGCGGTTTTTTGTTTCAACGCTTTTGCAGTTACTTGAAGTTTTATACCGATTGTGCATCCGTAATAGCCCAACTTCGTTGGACTAAACGGCTGCAACATCGGCATTATACAGAATAAGTTGAACTAATTTAAGAATCCAATTGGTATAAAAACTAAATTAGCGGCTAATGGCTTCCACGCTCATAACAAATATCAGGCTGCTCGTTAACACCCGTGAGCAAAACCAATTGCTGAAAGGAAAACAATTGGCCGAATTGCCTTGTATTGAGAATGCATGGTTGCAGATCGAAGATGGCATAATAGAAAGATACGGGAGCATGGCGGAATTAAAATCTTTCCATCACCAGTTATCCTCTGTTATGGATTCAGGAGGAGCAACTATTTTACCAGCCTGGTGCGACTCTCATACTCATTTGGTTTTTGCTGCAAGCCGCGAGGAAGAATTTGTTGATAAGATCAATGGTTTGAGCTATGCGGAGATCGCAGCCAAAGGGGGCGGTATTTTAAATTCGGCTAAAAAATTAAATGAAGCTTCCGAAGATGAATTATTCAATATGGCATGGAAGCGTCTCGAAGAGATCAGCAGGCTCGGGACCGGCGCTGTAGAAATTAAAAGCGGTTATGGTTTATCTGTGCAGGGAGAATTGAAAATGCTCCGGGTGATAAAGAAGTTGAATGAAAGATCAAATGTATTGATCAGATCAACTTTTTTGGGAGCACATACATATCCATTGGAGTACAAAGAAGATCACCAGGGATATATCGATCTTATCATTAAAGAAATGCTACCCGTGATCGCCAGGGAAAAACTGGCTGACTATATAGATGTGTTTTGCGAGACCGGTTTTTTTTCACCCGAAGAAACAGAAACCATCTGCCGGGCCGGTATGAGTTTCGGATTAAAACCAAAGATCCATGCCAACCAGCTTAACTTATCAGGAGGGGTGCAGACAGGTGTAAAACTTGGAGCATTAAGTGTTGATCACCTGGAAACTATGGACGATGCTGCAATTAAAGCATTGGCAGGTTCAAATACCATCGGAACACTGTTACCAACCGCTGCTTTTTTTCTCCGCATGCCATTTCAGCCCGCAAGAAAGTTGATCGATGCCGGCTGCGCCATTGCATTGGCCAGTGATTACAACCCCGGGTCTTCACCGTCGGGTAATATGAATCTTGTTGTGGCGATGAGTTGTATCCAGATGAAAATGCTGCCGGAAGAAGTGTTCAATGCAGCTACCATCAATGGTGCATATGCCATGGAATTGCAAAATGAAGTAGGTAGTATTGCTGTTGGTAAAAAAGCGAATCTCATATTTACAAAGCCAATACCTTCCCTGGCATCTCTGCCTTATTCCTTTGGAACAAACCTGGTTGATAAAGTGATGATCAAGGGAGAGTTTTTACAATAAAAGGATTATAATTTTTTCAATTCATAGTTGAGAGCAACCAACCCGGTTGAATAAGTTTTTGAATCCACCAGTTTTAAATGTATCCTTTTATTGATATTACTGAACAAGGGTTTGCCTCCACCTAATATTACAGGATGAACCGCTAACAAAAGTTCATCAACAAGCCCAAGATTCATAAGGGAAGTAGTAAGACTGGCGCCTCCGAAAAGCCAGATGTCCTTTCCTTTTTCATTCTTGATCTTTTCCACTTCTTCTTTAATATTTGTTTTGATCAATACAGCTCCTTCTTTTACTGTAGTGAGTGTTGTGGAAAATATATACTCTTTGAATTTAGGAAAACCGGCGGAAGCTTCGCCGATCGATTGTGCCATTTCATAAGTTTTGCGGCCCATGAACAGGGTATCAATTCTTTTAAAGAAATCACTCATGCCATAGTCCTGGTCCATTAAGCACCAATCATATTCCCCATTAGGACCTTCAATGAGACCGTCAAGGCTGACCGCAACACTTAAGACCAGTTTCCGCATAGCAGGTTGATCATTTAGGTTTTTACAGATCCATCTTCCCGGTAAGGGCTTTAAACCGCGGATCTAATTTCAATTCATTCATCATGGGATATCGCACACAGAAGATCATACCCAGGCAGGCAATACCCAGCCGGTTCTCATAGGTCTTGTTTAAATAATGAAATGCTTTATCATAGTCTTTCAATCCGGCATATACAAATGCATAATCCATATCCAATGTAACACCGGGTTCTTTTTCTTCTCTTAATTTTATTTTTTCAAGTATTTCCATGGTCTTATCGGTATAGCCTGCTGCCGCATAGGCATGACCCAGCGAACTAAGGCCTTTCAACGGATCACCGATCATGCTATGATATTTTTCAAAATACTGTATCGCTTTTTCATGATCACCCATGGCCAGGTAAACAGTTCCTTTTCCTTCAAAAGCCCGGCGGAAGCTTGGGTCCAGTTCAATGACCTTATCGTATTGTGCGAGTGCCTCTTCAAACCTTCCGGCAAATGAATAAGCATCCGCCAACGTAGAACGCAAGGGCAGGGAAATGGGGTCAAGCAATAAAGCCTGTTCCATTTTTTCTATCGCTTTTAAAGGCTCTCCTTTAGTGATCAGGAGCCAGCCATGTATCTGGTTGAGCAAGGAAGAGTTGAGATTGAGGCTTATTGCTTTTTGCAAAGATTCTTCTGCCCGGTCGAAATCCCAGTTATGAAAAAAAGAAATAGTAGCAAGAGAAAGATGCGCATTAGCATGATTAGGATTGATCTCAATTGCTTTCAGCGTATAATCTTTCGCTTTCGCAAATGCCTGTTGCCGGTCCATCATTCCCGTAGACCCCAGGTAAGAATAACAGTAGGACAAGGCACAGTAAGGATCGGCAAACCTGGGATCTATCCCGATCGCTTCTTCAAAACTTTTAATGGCAATTTTGATCTCTTCCGGGTTTGATTTATTCCAGTGATAGAGGCCTTTCAGGTAAATATTATAGGCTTCGATATTATGGGTTGCAGGTTTAATGATCGGGACATGTTCCTTTGCCGGGGCAAAATTTTCTTTTAACCGGTTCAGTATCTTCAGCGATATCTCATCCTGCACTTCAAAAATATCTTCCAGGTCCCTGTCATATACTTCTGACCAGATATGGTAACCGTCGGCTGTATTAATAAGCTGGGCAGTTATCCTTACTTTTTTTCCTGCTTTCCTAACACTGCCTTCCAATACAGCCGTTACTCCCAGTTTCATCCCGATCTGTCTTACATCTTCGTTTTTACCTTTGAAAGAAAAAGAAGAAGTACGGGATGTAACCCGGATGCCTTCCACTCTTGTCAGGGCATTCAGTATCTCTTCCGACATCCCATCGCTGAAATATTCATTCTCCGGGTCATTACTCATATTCACAAAGGGAAGAACCGCTATACTTTTTTCCTCACCGGTCTTTGCACCCAGTTGTGCAGTAGTGGGTACCAGTAACCCGTCACTGACAATTGCATATACATCAACCTGCCGTTTCACATTTTTCAATGCAAACCTGCCCATCGAAACGGCAGTAATATCTTTCTGATTTTTTATTTCATCAAATACTTTATCAGAAACAAAAACAGAACCGGGCACGGCCAGGGTTTCAATGCGGGATGCCAGGTTCACACAATCACCATAGAGGCCGTCTGTATCCAGTACCACTTCGCCGGAATGGATACCGATGCGCAATTGTACTTTGGGTTCTTTTTGTAATTCCTTTTGTATTTCAACAGCCGCATTGACTGCATCAATGGCGCTGCCGAACATACTGAGTGTGCCATCGCCAAAATACTGGATGATCTTTCCGTTGAAAGCCGGTATAAAATTTTCAAGTGTTTGTTTCTGGCGGCTCCGTAATGTTTTTGCCCTTTGCTCGTCTTCCTGCATCATGGCGGTATAGCCGGTCATATCGGCAAACATGATCGCTGCCAATTGTCTTACCGGCTGTGAAACTGCATCGGGTTGAGCCTGGATATTATCCATGATGAAAGAATAGTTTTAACTGCCTGTTAAAGGTAGAACATTATTCTATGGCAAAATTTATACCAGCATAAACTGATCGGACTGTTTATTTCTGCTGGCAGCTTATTGGTTATTGAGATTTTGCAGATATATGTAGTCAGAACATAGTTTGTGTTCTTTGTGCGAATTTTCTTTGTGTACTTCGTGGTCCCTGTATTTTTTACCACAAAGAGCACTAAGAAATGCACGAAGGACACCAAGGTTATACAAGGTTCATACATGCGGCAGTCATTGAACTTATTTCCCTAACTTAACAGTACAAAGTCTATTTTTTCTTTTTAAAATCTTCAATTATGATCAACAAATATTTTTTCCCGGTTTTATTTGTTTCCTGTCTTATGATCAATTGCCAGCAGGCAAAAGTGGATCTGAAAGCTGAGGAAGCTGCTATCCTGAAAGCTGATTCAACATGGTCGGCACTTGCTTCAGAATTAAAAGATGTTGATAAGACCGTATCATACTGGTCCGATGATGCTGTCCTTATTCCACCCGGTCAACCGGCCATAAAAGGAAAAGAAGCCTTGCGAAAATTTGTTGAAGATTCAAAAAATATCCCGGGCTTCAGCATTAGCTGGAGATCTTCCGATATACATTTTTCTCCTGATGCTAAATTGGCATATATGTATGGCGAAAACATGATGAGCATGAATGATTCAACGGGGAATAAAATATCAATACCGGGAAGAGGCTATACCGTTTGGAGAAAAGAAGCAGATGGCAGCTGGAAATGCGTGGTGGATATATGGAATAGTCCGCCCCCGTCAAAGTAAACCCGGTCCTGTTTGTTGAAGTTTTGACTTTGCATGGTTCTTGCTGTGGAAATCAGCAACGGTTAGGATTACGTAACTTAGTATACAAATTACATTGATGTTATACAAAAAATGTTTCCTGCTTCTTGCTTCTTTTTTTTGTGTACAACTTTTGCTTGCTCAAAAAAATACTTCACGACCCAATATTATTTACATCATGGCTGATGACCTTGGGTATGCGGACCTGAGTTGTTACGGAAGAAAAGATTACCAGACCCCAAACCTTGATAAATTATGTTCACAGGGTGTGAAGTTTATGAATGCGTATGCCGCAGCTCCCGTATGTACGCCAACACGGGTTGCATTTATGACAGGTCGATATCCTGCAAGACTCACTGTTGGATTGTTTGAGCCCATCGCAGAAAGCGCCAGGGATAGTGCTGTTGGATTGTTACCGGAAAATCCATCAATTGCCGGGCTTATGAAAAAGGCTGGATATGAAACTTACCTCGTTGGTAAATGGCATTTGGGTTATCGTGAGTTGTGTAGCCCAAACAGGAACGGTTTCGATTATTTCTATGGTTTTAAAGCAGGCGCTATTGATTATATAACTCATAGTAATGATCTGTATGAAAACGAAAAAGCGATTAACCAGGAAGGCTATGCAACAGGTCTTTGGGCCGATAAAGCAATTGAAATCATTTCAAAGAAACATGCAAAGCCATTTTTTCTTTCTATCATGTTCAATGCACCGCATTGGCCCTGGCAAGGTCCTGGTGATAAACCCTATCCACCGGGGTTTGAGAACTGGACGAAGAATGGTTCACCCGGGATCTATGCAAGAATGATGAAAAGCCTCGACAGTGCAGTAGGCAGAATAGTAAAAGCTGTTGATGATTCACAACTTGCTAAAAACACAATTATTATTTTCACAAGTGATAATGGCGGAGAACGTTTTTCAGATAATGGGATTTATAAAGAAAGCAAAATGCATTTGTGGGAAGGCGGGATCAGGGAGCCTGCTTTTGTAAGATGGACAGGGAAAATAAAACCTAATTCTACAACCGTTCAGGTCACGACTACATTTGATTGGACAGCCACTATTTTATCGCTTGCGGGTGGTAATACTGATCCGGCATATCCGCTGGATGGCATTAATATAATGCCGGTAATATTGGGTAAAAGCAAGGAAGTGGAACGAACGTTATACTGGAGAATATTTCAAAGAAGAAATAACCAGGCAATTCGTGATGGAAAATGGAAATGGCTGGAGGATGAAAAGGGTAATGAATACTTATTTGACCTTTCCATTGACCCCTCCGAAAAGAATAATTTGAAAGAAAAGTTCCCGGACATATTTCAACGGTTAAAAAATAAATACAGTGAATGGGAAAAGACCGTTCTTGCCCCGATCCCTTTGTAAATTTTTTCTTTTATGATTAGTGCTTTATAGGTTCGGGAAGTATGGTTAAATAAAAAAAATATTTTTTGTGAAAAAGATATTTACAATATTTAGCAGATCACTTGTCTTACTGTTCAGTTTATCGGCTATGGCAAGAGGAATCCCGGATACCGGCTATGCTGAAGTTAATGGGACAAAACTTTACTATGAGACAGGCGGCACTGGTATACCACTTGTGCTCATTCATGGTAGTTTCGGAGATCGCAGGCATTGGGATCTTCAGTTTAATGAACTATCAAAAAAATATAAGGTATTGCGTTATGATGTGAGGGGGTTTGGAAAATCCTCTTTACCAAATGCGAATGAAACTTACCGGGATGCAGAAGACCTTAAAGCTCTAATGGAATATTTGGGAATAACGGAAGCTCATATTTGCGGTCTTTCTATGGGCAGCATTATTGCAATTGATTTTGCACTTGCTTATCCTGATAAGTGCATTTCCCTGATTCCGATCGGTCCAAGAGTTGCCGGAGATGGAACAGACGAATACAAAACTCCAAATTCGGATTCAGTAAGAGCAATCATTTCCAGGACAACTGACATCCTTAAAAACAGAGGAGTAAAGGAGGCTACAGATTATTTATGGACAGGCGACCATGCCATGGGTAAAACAGTTGTATCTGCTGCAACAAGAGAGGCCTTGTTAAAGATGGGTTATGAATACTCCTGGTTTCGATACATGTATACAAATAAAAGAGAACAGGTTTTCCCCCTGGCCATAAAAAAATTAAATGAAATAAAGATCCAGGTATTGATCGTGACTGCTGAATATGATCTTGAGCTATGTAAAGAAATCGCTGCGCTTATAGTTAGAGAAATCCCCGGTGCCAGATTGATATCGATAAAAGGGGCTGGTCACATTATGAATATGGATAAGCCCGAAGAATTTAATAAAGTGCTTTCCGAATTTATTGACAAAATGAAATAATCTTTTGTTATTTACTGCCATTGTTGGTGGTTTCACCAACAATGGTCAGGAAGGGTGCTTAAATATCCATTGTAATGATAACATTCCCTATTTTTTGACCGCTTGCTACATATTTATATGCTTCCGCTATTTTATCCAATGGATACTTTCTGTCGATCACAGGTTTGAAGTTTCCTTTTTCAACCAGGTCTTTGATGAAAACGAGTGGTCCGTTAAAGCTTTTAGGAGAATGGAAGACAACTCTTTTTCCGCCAAACAGCGGCGTGATCAACAGCCACAAAATATTGATCGCTCCATTGGATGAAGTGAAAATGCCTTTCTTTGTTAATAATCTTTTGGATTGCAGAAAACTGGTCTTACCTACACCATCTAAAATAAAATCATATCGCTCATTATCTTTTGTGAAATCTTCTGTTTTGTAATCAATTACTTTATCCGCACCCAACGATCTTACGAGCTCCGAATTTTCTGCAGCACATACTGCCGTGATATAAACACCATAATATTTTAGAAACTGTACATAGGACGAACCTATTGCTCCTGTTGCACCATATACCAATGCTTTTTGCCCGGCCTTTGGTTTTAATCCGAGTATCCCTGACGCAGCATAAAATGCTCCTTCCAGGCAAGCTGCTGCCTCGTCATAAGTTAAGTTGGCAGGCATTGGAACCATTATTTTAATTGCTTTCTTTTCCGGTAATAAAAAATATTGCGCATGAGATCCGCAGCCCAAAGCACCCCCGAAGCCCATGATCTTATCGCCGGCTTTAAATGAGTGTACATTGGAACCTGTTGCTGCGATCTCTCCCGTAAAGTCTGACCCGATAATGGATGCCCGGGGTTTGAATAACCCTGTTAATAACCGCATAAAGAACGGTTTGCCTGAAAGCACATGGCAATCACTTCGGTTTACGGTGCTGGCATGAACTCTTATCAGCACTTCATCATCCTTTGGAGTGGGTATGTCAAGCTCTTGGATGGTCAGATCTCCCGGTAAACCATATTTAGAACGGACAGCGGCTTTCATTTTTTGGAGACTCATTGTAGAAGCAATTACCAAAAGTATAGATTATCCTGATAGCACTGGTTGTTGTGGAGAATAGCAACCACGGCTAAAACTTATCTGATCAGAGCAACTGTCCCTTTTTTTCTTTTTACATCTTCGCCTTCCAGTTGGTAAATACAATACCATACAAAAATGTTGGCATCCTGACGGTGTCCATTAAAACTTCCATTCCATCCCTCGTCAATTTTGTTTGTCGAAAAAACGATCTCACCCCAGCGGCTATAAACAGCAAACTGATATTGTAAAACATTTCCAAATATTGATGGTTTGAAGTTGTCATTTTTTCCATCAGCATTTGGAGTAAATGCTGTAGGAACATACAGTCCTTTTTCACCCGGCGCTGCCGGAGATAAATAAAAGCCATCATAAGCCAGGTAGCCCTCAACACCGGCTCCCTGGGAAATAATTATAGTTATGGAATTGCCTGTTGCAACCAATGTTGCTGAATATGTTTCCCACTCGAAGAGAACCCCGGCTGGAGGATTTATATAGCCTGATGCACCGATAATAGTAATTGAAGGGGGATAGGGTGTTGTATATACTGGCTGGGGGCTTCCTGCAATTCCCTGTGAAGAATAATAATACCGGAAATAATAAGTAGCACCAATAGTAAGCGAGGAAATTGTTTGTGAAAAATCTTCCTCTCTATATACATTTTGCCAGGTTCCGCCATCAGGTGAAGAAGTCGGTAAACCGCCTGCCCAATTTAATCCCGAAGTACAGTTTAATGGTCCGTTAGCATCATTAACATCAGGAGAGTTTTGGGTAGGAAAATTAGGTGAATAACGAAACCAGTTAGGTGCTACAACATCTTCTCCCTCGACACTGGTCATAGAACCATTTACAATTAAATTTTGTGAAAAAAGGTTTGAATTTATACAAATTGCAAGTGATATACCTGCGATCAGAATATTTATTTCTTTTTTCTGAAACATAATTGGCTCTTCATTAAACTTCTTACTTATGCGGAATTCGCAGCTTTTAAAATCAAGTTTAAGAGCTATATAAAACTAAGCTATACTCCTGATTAATTTCACAAGCAATATCTTAGCAGCTCAAACAGCAAGAAGATATGCAGCCGATCATCGAATGTGTGCCCAATATCAGCGTATAGTTAATTCATTCCGGTTCTTTAAAAATATACTTCTCATCATACTCCACTTCAAACGCTTTCAGTAACCGCCTGTATTCATCAAGAAATGTTTCCTTCATATGATGGGCTTCCTGGTTTTGTATATACCGGATAACGCTGTCAATATAAATGGCTTAAGCTATCCTGCTGGGGTATTCAACATTCGTGAACGGGTTTTTATCCGGTTGGTGAATAGAAAAATGTATTTGGTCCGCAAGTGTCCCGTAGGGACAAATGATGGGTAACAAAATATAAACGCCTGTACCTAGGTCCCATCGGGACATTTGGTGCAATAATCGATTGGTAAAATCAGCACCAAACATTCCTACGGAACGTAAGGCAGCATCACTCCAAGGTACTACCCTCCAGGTGTCCCTACGGGACAATTGGAGAAACAATATCTTAGCGGTTCAAACCGGAAGAAAATATGCAGCCGATCATCGAATGTGTGCCTAATATCAGCGAAGGGAATGATATCAACGTCATTAAACAGATCACCGGCCAGGTCGAAACGGTGGAAGGAGTCCGTTTGCTGAATGTGGATCCGGGTAAAGCCACTAACCGTACCGTAATAACATTTGTCGGCAATCCCGAAGCGGTTATCGAAGCGGCATTCAGGATAATCAAAAAAGCAGGTGAACTGATCGATATGAGCAAACACAAAGGCGAGCATCCAAGAATGGGAGCTACGGATGTTTGTCCATTAATTCCTATTGCAAATATTACGATGGAGGAAACTGCGAAGTATGCACAGCAATTGGCAAAAAGAGTAGGAGAGGAATTAAAAATTCCTGTTTATTTATATGAAGCGGCACAACCAGATAAAAATCGAAACAACTTATCGGTGATAAGAGCCGGGGAGTATGAAGGATTTTTTAAAAAAATAAAACAAACCGAATGGAAACCGGACTTTGGCCCGGCAGAATTTGATGCTAAAAGAGGTGGTACTGTTATTGGCGCCAGGGATTTTCTCGTGGCATATAATGTGAACCTGAATACAACTTCTGTTCGCCGTGCCAATGCGATCGCATTTGATGTGCGGGAAGCGGGAAGAAAGATAACAGATGATAGTGGACAGATGATAGTTGTGCCGGGCAGTTTGAAAGCTGTCAAAGCCATCGGCTGGTATATTGAAGAATATGGTATTGCACAGATAAGCATCAACCTTACCAATATCAATATTACTCCTGTTCATATTGCATTTGATGAAGTATGTAAGAAAGCCGATGCAAGAGGGATACGGGTTACGGGCAGCGAGATAGTTGGGCTGATCCCTTTAAAAGCAATGACGGATGCCGGAAAATATTTTTTGAGAAAACAAAAACGTTCGGTAGGTGTTTCAGAAAAAGAGTTGCTTAAGATCGCTATAAAATCATTGGGGCTTGATGAATTGAGCCCATTTAAACCGGAAGAAAAAATCATTGAATATATGCTACAAAATAAAACAGACAACCCATTGGTAAGTATGTCGCTTACTGATTTTGCTGATGAAACGTCGAGAGAAAGCCCGGCGCCGGGCGGCGGTTCCATCTCAGCATATGTTGCTGCCCTTGGTATCTCATTAGGCACCATGGTGGCGAACCTTTCATCGCACAAAAAAGGTTGGGATGACCGGTGGGAGGAATTCAGCAACTGGGCAGAGAAAGGTCAGCAATATAAAGTTGAGTTGATGCGGCTGGTGGATGCAGATACAAAAGCATTTAACCAGATCATGGCTGCAATGGGTTTGCCAAAAGGAACAGATGAAGAAAAAGCAGCAAGAGCAAAGGTAATACAGGAAGCGACAAAACTTGCGATCGAAATTCCTTTTCAGGTGATGCAGGCATCTTATAATAGCATGGAAGTTATAAAGGCAATGGTTGAGCTGGGGAATCCGAATTCTGTTACCGATGCAGGAGTGGGTGCACTTTGTGCCCGCAGCGCCGTGATAGGTGCTTTTATGAATGTGCGTATCAATGCTGCGGGGTATGATGATAAAACATTTACGGCTGATATGATCGCAAAAGGAAAAGAGATCGAGAACAAAGCAATAGCTTTAGAAGAGGAGATATTAAAAATAGTGAACGGGAAGATAGGGGTGTAAGCCCATCCCTCACGGTTTGGAATCACGTGAAAGTAAACCATTAGCTTTACTGGCAAATTGTGCTAATGAATGACCGGCATTTAACGATGAGAAGAACAATGGCCAGGCTTTTCTTTTTTCTTGGGCTTATTCTTTTTGCTGATCTTTTTTTCTCCCGCTGCATTGTAGCTAAGACCCGGTGGAATGATAAAAAGGCGGAGCAGGTATTTAAAACCAAAAACGTTCCGCTTGTTATAGCTGATACAGTTATTAACGATCATCATATACACTATGCTATTTCAGGTAATGCGGACCGGCCAACCCTGGTATTTATTCATGGTTCACCGGGAAGCTGGTTTCATTATATGAAGTATATGTGGGATGAGGACTTGAGAAAAAAATACAGGATCGTCAGTATTGACAGACCTGGTTTTGGTTTCAGCGATTATGGGAAAGCCATACACCTGCAGGACCAGTGTAAATTGCTTTTACCTGTTTTACAAAGTCTAAAGGGCGATCAACCCATGTTTCTTTGCGGTCATTCTTATGGAGGTCCCGTAGTTGCAAAACTGGCAGCTGATGCACCATCATTATTCAAAACAATAGTTATCACTTCAGGGTCCATTGATCCTTCACAGGAGAAAAAAGAAACATGGCGGCATATCATGGATAAGAAACCATTTTTTTGGTTCCTGCCGGGAGCATTTCAACCATCTAATACCGAATTATTGTATTTGAAAGAAGATCTGAAGCCGCTCGCAAGTGATCTGGATAAGATTACTACTAATGTGGTTTTTATTCATGGAGATAAGGATGACTGGGTGCCAATAGAAAACATCGCCTATAGCCAAAAAAAGATGGTTCATGCATCTTCAATTACAATCGACACGCTGAAAGGAGCAGGACACCAGATCCCATGGAAAAACAGGGAAGAGTTTAAAAAAATCTTGTTGAATTTGGAGTAGAATAAAAGTCATTTTTATTTTCATATTGCAAGGTTTGGGTGAAAAGCTATATATTTTACCGGAAATGTTTCAAATCACATATATGTTAGGAAACAGTTCTGTAATTTTAGGTCATGAAAAGAATCATTCTTTTCTTCCTTCTTCTGACCGTGACGGAGGTTAATGGGCAGAGCGAATTTGCTGCAACTGCATTTTATACCGATTTCAAAAAAATTTATGAAGATGCACAGGCCGGCTTTGTTAAATACAGGGGCGATAAGAGAAAAGCTGAATTTGAAGAACTGGCAACTGAATATAAAGTGAAACTCCTGCTTCCTCTCGCCGATTCCGGCAAGATCGTTTTCCCTGTTTCTGTCAACCGGCCTTATGTCGTATATTATTTTGAACCCAGCAGATCAAGATTAAAAGTGGACCAGCGGTCGACAGATCTCCGCGATGCGGTACTGTCTGTTTTTGATCAGCCATTATTTTCAAGAACAGAAACTATCATGATCAATAATCATCCATACACCAACTCACTGTATTTTATTGATGCTGCAGAAACACGTTCTGCCATGGCAGCATTCAGGATGAATATCTATTTTAATGAAGGCAAATATTACCTGGCATTTGAAATAAGAGGAAAAGCCCAGTGATCATCATGAATGTTTCTGCTCCAGTTCCAGGATCTTCTCAAACACTTTCTCGTATTCATTGTTCAGGACCGTTAATTCATCATTGGATCTTTTAAGCGTTTCTTCCGCCTGCCTGAATTTTGTTTTATCCGAATAAACAGCCGGATCGACCAGCGACAATTCCAATGCTGCTTTCTTTGTATTTAACCCGGCGATCTGTTCTTCCAATTGCTGAAAACGTTTCTGCATTCTTTGTAATTCCTTTTTAGCGTCTTTATTTATAACAGCTGAGGTCGGAGGTCTGAGGTCTGAAGTCTGAGGTCGGAGGTCTGAGGTTTGTTTGGATCTTTTTGACTTTTCCGATTTCTGACTTCTGACCTCCGACTTCTGCCTTTCCATCCGTTCCTTCCACGCCATCCATTCCTCGTACCCGCCTTTGAATTCTTTTATCTTATGGTTGTCTATCTCCCAGATCTTATTGGCGGTTTTGGAAATAAAATAACGGTCATGGCTCACCAAAATATAAGTCCCCTGGTATTTATTCAGTGCTTCGATCAGCAGATCGCAGCTGTGCATATCCAGGTGGTTGGTCGGTTCATCCAGCATCAGGAAGTTGGCTTTACTGATTATTGTTTTAGCCAAAGCAACTCTTGCTTTTTCTCCACCACTTAATATTTTTATTTTTTTATCCGCATCATCACCGCTGAATAAAAAACAACCAAGCAAACTTCTTAATTCGAGTTCGGTCATCTGGCTCCCGCATTCTTTCATTTCATCAATGATCGTATTGTTAACGTTCAGCGCTTCCAGCTGGTGCTGGGCATAAAAACTTTCTTCCACGTTATGCCCCCATTTTCTTTCACCTTTGAAGGTTTCTACACCGGCAATGATCCGCAGCAGGGTTGACTTACCTTTTCCATTGGCACCGATCAATGCGATCTTATCTCCCCGGTCAATTTCGGCAGAAGTATGTTCAACAATATTTGTTTCTCCAAATGATTTGGAAATATCTTTTAATTCCACCAGCACTCTTCCCGGTGTTTTATCCACCCGGAAGTTGATACGGATATTGGGTCTTACCAGTTCGGCATCCTCAATACGTTCCAGTTTATCTAATTTCTTAATGATACTCTGTGCCATGGCAGCCTTGCTGGCTTTGGCCCGGAACCTTTCCACCAATCGTTCATTCTGCCGGATATAGTCCTGCTGGTTCTCATACGCTTTCTGCTGCATTTCTATGCGAATGGCTTTTTCCTTTTCGTAATAATCAAAATTGCCATTATAAATATTTAACTGCTGTTGATAGACTTCGACAATCTTTGTCACCATGCGGTTCAGGAAATATTTATCATGACTAACGATCACCACGGAACCCTGGTAGTGTATCAAATATTTTTCCAGCCATTCAATGGAAGGAAGGTCAAGGTGGTTGGTAGGTTCATCCAGTAAAAGCAGGTCGGGTTGCTGCAGGATCATCTTTGCCAGTAACACCCTCATCCGCCATCCGCCGCTGAATTCTTTGTAGGGCCGGTTCAGGTCTTTATTTTCAAATCCCAATCCCTGTAATACTTCTTCCGTTTTATGATGGATATTATAACCACCCAACGTTTCTAATTCGTGCAGCTTGTCGCTGTAATCATGCAATGTTTTTTCATCACCGGTCCTTTCTAATTCTTTTCCGAGTTCTTCAATTTCCTTTTCTAATTGCAAAACTTTTTCAAAAGCACCAAGCGCCACTTGCAGGATGGAATCATTTGTATCAAAACTTAAAAGGTCCTGGTGCAGGTAGCCGATAGAAGTAGTGCGGCTTCTTTCTACTGTCCCCTTCGAGGGCAGGTATTCGCCAACCAATAGTTTTAATAAAGTGGATTTGCCCGTTCCGTTATAGCCGATCAGGCCGATACGTTCACCGGGCTGAATATGCCAGGTGGCATCTTCCACAAGAACTCTTGCGCCAAATTCAAATGTTACATTTTGTAATCCTGCCAGCATAGATCAGTCATATTAGTCAAATAAGTCAAATAGGTCAAATAGGTCGAACAGGTCAAATAAATCATTGAAGTCAAATGTTGCCTTTGGTGTTTATGTGACCAATATGACCTGTATGACTTATATGACCATCTCTTGTTTTTAACAGTTTGCAAAAATAAAGCATTACAACTTCCGGCGAGGGGCTATTATCTTTGCCGGAAACTTTCCGGAAACATGGTAAAAAAGATCATAGATATACTGGGAATCGTATTACCGGCATTGATCATCATCCTGAGTGTTAGCCGCATTTTTGTAAAGAAAACGAGGGGGATCAATGGCCTTATCATATTCCTGGCGATCCTGCTTTTGCTGGGCGGAACGATCCGTTATCTTTTCTTTTCAAGCGGCGGCGGCTCCAGTAGCATTGAACATTCACGGGCATCACTTCCTGTCAGCAAGCACAGTGACGCTTTTAATAAATCAATGGGAGATATTTTAGATGATTATTTCAGGATGACAGAAGGTTTTGTGAACTGGGATACTGCGGTGATCCATGCCGCTGGCAATGAATTAAGGATCTCATTAGACAGCCTGAAACTGGAAGAATTAAAGAAAGATACCACCGGCATCTATGAATCGGCGCTGGATCCTCTTGCCAATTCAAAAACTGAAGTGGCATCTATCCTTACAGATCCTTCTTTTGCTGAAAAAAGAGGGTCATTGAATATACTTTCTGATAACCTGCGCATTTTATTGATCTCTGTAAAATATGACCGGGCAAAACTCTATTGGCAGGAATGCCCGATGGCTTTTGGTGAAGACAGGCCCGGCAACTGGCTCAGCAAAAACAAAGAGGTCCGCAATCCTTATATGGGTACCAAAGACCCTCAATATGGTGATAAGATGCTGAACTGCGGCGGACCGAAAGACACGATCAAATTTGAAATGGTTGTTGATTCAACCAAAAGGCAATAAGACGTTGAAAGGTTATGCAAAAGATCACCTGTGCTGTTGTAATAAGTTTGATTAGCTATATAGCTTTTTCCCAGGACCTGCCTGCTCAAAAAGTTAATCGTTATACACTCAATGGTTATGTAAAAGACAGTCTTTCCGGTGAATCGATCATTGGCGCCACCGTTTCTGTCAATGGTCAATCAAAAGGAGTGGCCAGTAATCAATATGGTTTTTATTCTATCACACTGGACCAGGGAACCTATTCGATCAGCGTTTCTCATATTTCTTACCTGGGAAAATCAATAAGTGTTGACCTAACCAGCAACCAGTCTTTCAATTTCGAAATGATTTCCAAATCAACATCCAGTGATGAAGTGATCGTTTACAGCAAACGCCGGGATGCAAATGTGAAGAATGCACAGATGGGAAAAGTGGACCTGACCATGTCGCAGATACGGAACATTCCTGCTTTTATGGGCGAAGTGGATCTGTTAAAAGCCATCCAGCTTTTACCGGGAGTGCGCAATGCAGGCGAGGGTAATGCAGGTTTTTATGTACGTGGGGGAGGGCCCGATCAGAATTTGATCCTGCTCGATGATGCCGTGGTATATAATACCGGTCACCTCTTTGGTTTTTTTTCCATTTTTAATTCTGATGCCATAAAAAACGTGTCATTGATCAAAGGCGGTATGCCGGCACAATATGGTGGCAGGCTTTCTTCCGTAGTGGATGTGGCGATGAAAGACGGTAATATGAATAAACTACAGGTTGACGGCGGTCTCGGGTTGATCGCTTCCCGGTTTTCGATACAGGGGCCGCTGAAAAAAAACAAAGCATCATTCATCCTTTCAGGACGACGCACTTATGTGGACGCACTGGCCAAGCCCTTTATTAAAAAAAGCAGCGCCTTCTACGGTTCCGGTTATTTTTTCTATGATCTGAATGCAAAAGTGAATTATCGCTTTTCAGAAAAAGACCGTGTGTACCTGAGTGGTTATTTTGGGCGTGACGTTTTTGATTTCAATAATTCCAAACGTTCTTTCCAGACCAATATACCCTGGGGGAATTCAACAGCAACCCTGCGCTGGAACCATGTATTCAACCGGCGGCTGTTTTCGAATACAACATTATTGTATAATGATTATAAGTTCAGGTTCTCTGCCCAACAGGAAAATTTTGAGATCAGGCTTTCTTCGGGAATACGTGATGGGAGTTTAAAAACAGATTTTGATTATTATCCGCTGCCAAACCATAAACTGAAATTCGGCGGATTATTGACCTATCATAAGTTCATCCCCAACGTGGTTTCAGGGAGACAGGATTCGATCATCTTTAAACCCAACAATGAAGAAACAAAGTATGCCGCTGAAACGGCTCTGTATGTACAGGATGACTGGGAGATCGGGGAGAAGTGGAAAATAAATTATGGTCTTCGCTGGAGCAGCTTTACACAAATAGGTCCTTATAAAAAATTTATCCGTGATGCTGATGGTAATAAATTAGACAGCACTTCGTATAAGAGTTTTGAGCCTGTAAAAACTTATGATGGACTGGAACCACGCATCACCATCCGTTATGCTATCAATGATGAAACTTCTATAAAAGCAGCTGTAACAAGAAACCTGCAATACATTCACCTGGTAAGTAATTCCGGCAATACATTACCAACGGACCTGTGGGTGCCCAGCACCTATATCGTAAGGCCGCAGATAAGCTGGCTCTACGCAGCGGGTATATTTAAAAATTTCCTGGATAATAAATATGAAACTTCGCTGGAGTTGTATTATAAAGACATGCAGAACCAGGTGGAATACCAGGAAGGATACACACCATCTCTTAATGACCCGGAAAATGAATTTGTATTTGGTAAAGGCTGGAGCTATGGCGCTGAGTTGTTCATCAATAAAACAAAAGGAAGATTTACCGGCTGGGTGGGTTATACTTTGTCATGGACCTGGAGAAAATTTGCACCGTTGAATGGAGGTGAGAAATATCCTGCCAAGTACGACCGTCGTCATGATCTTTCCGTGGTGGCTAATTATGAAAAAAATAAAAAATGGAAATTCGGTGCTGTGTTTGTTTATGGAACAGGTAACGCTATTACCTTGCCCGAACGGTTTTACATCATCGGTGGAGTGTTGACGCAGGAATACAGCAAGCTGAACCAGTATCGTATGAAAGCCTATCACCGGCTTGATCTCTCTGCAACATTAACTCCAACGCCAAAGAAAAAACGCAAACTCAGCAGCTACTGGGTCTTTAGCATTTATAATGCGTATTGCCGTTTCAATCCTTATTTTATTTATTTTGACCAGACCGGCAGCCCGATAACCGGTGATCTGAAAGTGGAAGCAAGACAGGTATCCTTGTTCCCGATACTTCCGGCGGTGACCTGGAATTTTAAGTTTTGATAGGATTGTATCTTGCCGACAGGTGAATATTTTTACCCAAACTCAGGATAGATTATAACTTTTATTATGATCCACGCTACGTGATTCTGTTTGCTATTGGGCTTGTAGAAGTAAAACATATTTCTGAGGATGAAAGAAAAAATTTATGATATTAGAAATTTTACAGGGCTGGGTTACTTAAATAAATAGGCCCATAAATCTTTCCAGCTCTTAAATTTAATTTTTAAATTTTTTGAAAAATCCTTTTCATAACTCAAGATACCTGGCACCAATGGGATGGTTAATTTTAATTTTCCAGTGGTAGTTATTTCCTCGTTAATTTTCACACTAATTTCCTCTTTGTTTTCAATGGCTAAATTGGGTAATTTTTCAAGAATCCTATTGATTATATCTGTTGCCAATCGATTGCTGCTTTCTTCCGTTTCAATCTGTTGTTGTTCGATACTCATCAACAATTGGTTTACCATTTCAGTCTGTTGTTCGTTGAATGTATGTATGAGTCTTATAAATAGAACTGATTGAATCCCTAGTTGGTGCAGAATATCACTTTGGAATGAAATCATTTGTTTTAGCCGAATGACTTCATCATGTGTGGTTGACAATTTTTCATAAACTTCCCTAAGAAGTGAAGAATTGATTGCAGCATCCATACGAACTTCAGCATATGTCGAAAATGTTTCAGATAATTCCTTTATATTCTCATGAAGATCTTCAATATCATTTCTAAGGCTATCGTGTGTGTCTGCATCCTTAGCAAGAACAAAATCCTTAGCTAGTTGTTTTTCCTTCTCAGAAAGTAATTCGACGTTTTTCATCTGCCATGACAATTCCTGGTTAGTAACTATACGATTGGAAAACTTAATACCACTAAGGAAGCTGAAATAGTTTGTAGAGTACTCTTTATCTTCATAAACAAAATTCCATTTTCCTCGCAAAGTATTTTGACTCCAAATTTTAAAAGGCACAAAAAGTTTTCCATCTAAAGACAGTTCTAATGTAGTATTCTCTCCAGCAAGGTCAATCAAAGCGGAAAAGATAGAAGGAATGATATTATGGTTGATGTTGGCTGGGTCAATGTAAACGGATAACAAATTCTTGTCAGGATTTGCCTTCACAAAAATTTTAACATCATTTTGGTCAAATAGTATACCATACCTCCAGTAAATTTTGTATAATGCAAATTCTCCATAACGGGAAAGAAACCGAATCATAATATCCGGAAGCATAAAATCTGGCCAGCGGATTGTAAATGCGTTAAAACGTAATGGGTTTGTTAGCATTTTGTACTCGACTCCTACATCGGGTAATGTATATGGCAAATACTGCGGAGCAATATATGACTCGGTTTTGCCAGGTTCATTAAATACCAATTCAAATCGGGGCGCTTTCATCAACTCAACGAAAATTTCCGCATTCATACGGTCGCCCAGGACCTGGATTACATGATCCAAGATGAAATGACCGTTGTTTTTTTTAACATCCAAGTTCAAAACTTTGTAAATTGTTTCTGTTAAATATCTTGGGCTCAAAAAAACATAATCTTGCAGGTGAATATTGTTAGAATAGTAAACAATTATACCGGTCTTGGTCAAGAATGAAGTCAGAGTATCCAATTCGGATAAATCATTTTCTCTTACTTCTCCGATTGAGGGGTCAACTTCCTCGCATAGGGCAACATAATCATTATAGGGAATATAATGCTTGGATTTTCCTCTTTCAATTAAATTAGTGCGTATAATATCCCAATTGGCTGGAAATTTAGCAGGCTTAATCGTTCGTTTTAAAACCTGAATCAATGCAGAAATGAATAACTCGTATTCATTCCAATAGTCTTTGTATTGGTATTTTTGGTTTATAGAATATTCCCAGGCTTTTTCAATACTAATATAAAAGGTTCGGGCTTCCGGCTGACTGGTTTCTTCGTCGACCTTATTAAAACAGTTTGCCGCAGGTTGTTCAAATTTCTCTATATCGGATTTTGTTTGTACTAAGATGACTGGACTTGTTTTACCAAACTGTCGGATAACATGCAGCCAGTACATATAATGAAAATGTTGGAGTGTTACACGTTCATTTTTAGCATGATTTTGTTTGTCATAAATATGTATATTAGTTTCCAAAAAAGCGCTGGTGTTTGTACCGCTGTTCCATAGAAGTAAGTAGACTGCCTCATCTTCTAAGAAAAGGCGATGAGTCCCATGATAATAATCCTGTCCGCCGAAATCCCAAATATTTACCTTTAACATTGTATTTTCAGGTGTCCAATAGCTTATGCGTATCCCATGTGTATTTTCCTGTTTTCGATTGTATTGTCTTGTCGTCATAAATTGAACCAAAGAGGTTTTACCTGCAGTAGTGTTTCCTGCTAAAATCAGTCGGATAAATCCATTATCTACTTCCCCCTTGGCAATGGCTCTAAACCAGTTGCGGATCGCTGCTTTTCCTTCTTTGACTGTTTCCCGAGTAGGAAACTCAATCGGATTTTCATAAAAATATAAATTGTCTTCCATCCAGTCAGCTTCCCATTTAGGCGGACTCCAAACGATTTGACCAGGTAGAAGCTCCGTTATCCAGGAAGGCAAGGTTTTAATCGGATTAGATTGCAATTGTAATCTTCTAAGATTTTTCAAATTTTGTAATGAAGTCAATTCGGATATTTTATTATCATGGATATCCAACTTGTGTAAACCATTGAGATTAGCGAGCGGCCAGATGTGTTTGATATTATTTTTGGAAAGATTTAGATTGTTCAAGTTTACAAGATGCTGCAAACTCGATATATCTTCGATGTTATTTAAGTCTAACAATAACTTTTGTAAAGTCGTTAGTTTGTCCAGCGGGGAGATATCAGTTATTTGATTTCTGGAAAGATCTAGCACCTCTAGCTTATTCAAAGTGCTCAATGGAGCTACTTGCTCTATTCTATTTCTGGAAAGAATCAGGGTCGATAAATTGGTGAGCTTCTCCAAAGGACGTATATCCTGGATTTGGTTGCCTAAGAGATCCAAGTATTCTAGCCCTTGAAGAACCGACAAGGACGAAATGTCCCGCAATTTGGTTCTTGATAAAACTAGATGGGTTAAAGAAGCCAATTGGCTTAGTAATCCAATAGTGGATAATCCCAACCGGAATAAACTAAGACCAGTAATATTTCCCTTTGCATCCAATACATAGCCTGATCCACCTTCTTCTAAAGAATCCAGTTTCTTTAAATCAATATCATGTCTCAATTTTGTTATGATATCTCTTTCTATAATCTTAGTAATAAAAAGATCGTTGTACATGATTCAATATTGAAATTTTAATTCTCTGACCTTTTGTCAGAACATTTAAAAATAACGAAATATGGGAAGAGTTGAAAGTATTTGCCTTTAAACTAGGAGTATCATTATCAGGTTATCTAAGAGAATTCTGTATATGCGTAAATCAAACTAACTCAGGACGTGGAATTTTAAATTACTTTCGAAAAACCATACTCCATTATTTCCCGTATGTGGGAATGTTCAATAATTTATCATTCATCTAAAAAAGGAAAATTTTATGGCAAACAGTCAAAACCAAACTTTAGTTAACCGCTTTTTCGACGAAATGTGCAACCAGCGCAAGCTGAATGTTGCTGATGAGTTGTTTTCTTCAGACCATGTTTATAACGATCCCCAGGCACCTACCGGGCCGGGACCTGAAGGTGTTAAACAGGTTATTTCAATGTATCAATCGGCGATCCCTGATGCTCATTGGCATGTTATAGAGACTTTTACTGCCGATAATGTAATTATCACCCGCTGGAAAGGTAGTGGTACCCATAAAAACGAATTGATGGGAATTCCACCAACCGGAAAGTTTGTAGAAGTCCAGGGGATATGGATCCATCGTATTGCGAACAACAAAATTGTTGCGAGTTATAATGTTTGGGATACCCTGGGGATGTTGCAGCAATTGGGTGTTGTTCCGGCGATGGGACAAGTAGCTGAAGTATAACAACCCAATATTTTTTTGCAGCAAAATATTTTTGATCTTCTTTCGCCCCTGTTTGTGCGACACGAACAGGGGCATAGTTATTAATGACAAAAAAAAAGCCTGCTTTCACAGGCCCAATCTTTAATTGTAAATTGTAAATTGACTTACGAATTAAATATTGTTAACGATGTAATTTAGCAACTATGAGCAGATTTAAACGCTGAAAAAAACTTTTTGGCATACCTGGTTTTGAAGCTTCAGTACTATTATCCAGGTACTCTATGTGTTTCTGCTTAGTTAAGCTATAGGACTTCAGAAACACAAATAACAAAACAGGCCTGAAGCAGTTCTAAATTAGACTGCCATAAACAAGATCAGGGTATAATTTGGCATATATTCACAAAGATTTTAGCTTTATATTTCTTTCCTGCCCCTGGTTAAACCTGCTATATCCGCCCATTTTATTTATTCCAAAACCATTAAAACACACACATGAAAAAGTATTATTTCAATGATGGCACTTCACAACAGGGCCCATTCACTATTGAGGAATTAAAAGGAAAAAACATTTCTCCCGAAACACCCGTTTGGTACGATGGTCTGCCGGATTGGACGACTGCCGGACAGTTGGAAGAATTAAGACCCATTTTTGTTCATACACCTCCTCCATTTCATGCTGCAACTGTTCCGGTTGCAGAAGTAAAACCTGTTGCAACTACTAAACCAGCAGCTGTTACTGCACCGGCAACTCCTGCCAGGTCTGCAAAAAAGAGTACGGCCTGGTTATCATATGTGCTGGCCCTGGTTGTATTGGGCGGCGTCGGGTATCTTGTTTACCAGGACATGGAAAAGAATAAAGGGAACACGAATAGTACGACAACTATGATGACCTCCGCAACTGACAGTACCGGGACTACAACTATGCAGCAAACGACGACAGAACAAGCAACATCGACAATGACCTCAGCAGGTGATACTGCAAAGACCGAAACAATAACTGTGGCAAATACGGAACCCGTAACAACAACTCCGGCCACGACTACAGCAAATGCCACGCAACCTGCAACCGTTACAACAACAAAGCCAACAGCAACAAAACCAACTCCGGCTGAGATCAAGGCCAAGCAGGCAGAAGCACAGAAATTAGCACAGAAAAAAGCGGAAGAGGAAAAGAAAAAATTGCAGGCTGCACAGGCCGCCCTGGCTGCTGCTGCAAAGGAGAAAGAGTACAGGAATAACTGGCCGAAATACATAACATTTGGAAAACTTGACTATAATACGAAGGGTGACGGAATAGATGCTTTTAATGTCCCTGTTTTCAACGGCACCAATGCTATGGTGGATAAAGTGACAGTAAGAGTTGATTATATGAAAAAAGACAAGAAGGTTGTTAAGAGTGAAACCATATTCATATATAATATACCTCCCGGCTCCGGGTTAAATGGAAAAGCTCCTGAATATAAAAAAGGAAATAATATAAAGGTGTTTATTACGGGGGTTACCAGCAGGAAACTTCATTTTTGCTACCCTGCTAATAATGGTAATCCCGGAGACCCGTATTTCTGTAATTGACCAGGTCAAAGAAAAGTATTTACACCCCGGTTTGTATGATACTGACCGGGGTTATTAATTTCATTCCGAAGTTTGAAAGAAATATTTTAAATTTAAGAATCTTTTACTCTACCGATAAACCCAAAACGTATGAAAGTCTGGACAAAGTTTTTTGTGTTGTTTGTTGCGCTTCTCTTCAGCATACAGGGATTTTCCCTTACCATTTATGAGATCAGCTATGAGTTTAAAAACCTGGCAGACTTCCCGAAATATACCGCTATGCTGGTGAGGTATGGTAATGGCACTGGTTTTATGAGGGTAAGATATTCCAATAAGACCCACACCGAAACTTATGTGGTGGATATGGAATTTGATGAAGTGGAAGGCAGGTCGAAGATAGACGGGCTGCCGCATCTTACACTTCAGTTCAAGGGGAAAAGCCCGAGGTATATCATTAACACATCGGGCAATAAAACAAATGAGGCTTATAACCCCGATGTATTATGGTTTAAGAAAAGAGCAGAAGATAAAAATTTTAAACCCTGGGGAGTGACTTCCCTGAACCAGGACGGCACATTTGAACAGGGTAAGATACTTGCAATGAAAGTGATGAACACAACAGATCTGACCAAGGCTTATGTCAAACTATACTTTTTAGAAAAGGAAAGTTTTTATACCAACCTGTTCAATCCAACTCAAAATACCATTCCTACCGCTGTAAAACCACATGTTTCCCCCGGTAATAATCCAACGCCTTCCAATACTAACCCAACTACCAGCACAACGCCTGCAAAGATTCATTTTATTTTAGTGGCTAATACCGAAGATCCCCGGATCGGCAGCAGTGTAAAAAAAGATGTAAACAATATTTACAGCGAGATAAAAGATGTCTCAACATTTTTAAACCTTCCACTGAATTATGTTGAGATCAGCGGCAGCAAATTTGGCAAAGCCAGTGTGGAAACTGCATTGAATAATTTAAAACCCGGCCCGGATGATATTGTCATTTTTTATTATTCCGGTCATGGTTACAGTAATGAAGAGCAAACGTCAAGGTTATATCCGCAGTTTGACCTGCGACAAAGCCGGTTTGAAGATATCACGGTGGCGACATTGAATGTGGCAGATGTATATGATAAGATAAAAGCAAAAAATGCAAGACTGAACCTGATCATTTCTGATTGCTGTAATTCCAGCCTGGGCACATTGAAGCCAGAAGGAAAAAGCTTTGCACTCACAGCCAAGTCATTACTCAGTTGGGACAAAGCTTTTTGTTCCAATCTTTTTATGAAATCAAAAGGTTCCATATTGGCCACTGCGGCTAAGAAAGGGCAGTATGCTTATGGCAATACAGATGTGGGAGGATATTTTACATCCAACCTAATCACGTCGATGGAAAAATACCTGAGCAAGTTCCAGGGTACAACACCAAGTTGGGACAAGATCATCGCCGAAGCGCAAACCACAACCGTGAGTTTGAGCCTGTCAAATTTATGCACAGCAAAAACCTCCTGTCGCCAGGACCCGGTATATGTTGTGAACGTGAATAATTAAATTGAAAATAAAAACCGCCCCGATGTACCGGGACGGTTTTTTATTATAGTTTTTAGTTTTATTTATGCTTCGTAGTATCCATGGTTGGCGTCATGTTATCCATTGGCGGCGCCGGCATCATCTTCATCATATCGTTCCAATCTATAAAACTCCAGTGATCCGTTGCTTTTCCGTCTTTGTTGAATTTTGAAACTTCGATCGCATTCATCGTGTGGGTGCTCCCGGCTTTCATACCCATTGCATCCACTTTCATGGTCATTGTTTCCTTCATCCATTGGAATACATAATCATCATCAGCCATTTCTTTTACAAGTTCATTTTTAAAATTACCCATCGTGGCGCCCATTTTGTCGAAGTTGGCTTTAATGCTGTCCAACCCTTTTATATCGCCATTCATGCCGGCATGGTCAACAGCATCCGTAGCAATATAATCGCCTATTTTGCTCCAGTCCCCGGCTTCAAACATTTTGTTGACGGCATTGCAGGCTTCCAGGTTCTTTTTGGCTCTGTCAGACATGCCTCCGGCTTCTTTTTTGTCGCTGCAGGAACTGAGGAGCAAAATGAAGCCTGCAGAGAAAATAACAAGTAACTTTTTCATGTTGTTTTTATTTTGGTTAATTAATGAAAAGATAGGAGGGCAGGAATATCAGCAGCACAAACCAGGGAAGGTTTCAAGGGGTTGCAGAGAGGCAGCAAGGTAAATAATTTTTGGAAACCTAAATATTTTTTTACCGGGATGGAATACCTGTAAAAAAAAGAAAGCCGGGTGTTGCGGCCCGGCTTTCTGGTTAATGATTTTTTAAACTTAATTCATTTTATTGGTTGTATCCTTTGCCGGTGGCGGCGGGGGCATCATTTTCATCATATCGGCGGGCTGCATAAAAGACCAGTGTTCTATGGCTTTACCGTCTTTGAATTTTACTACTTCAACTGCTGTCATATCATATTTATCGCCGGCTTTCATGCCCATATGATCTGTTTTTACAGTACCTGTATAGCGCTGCCAGGCCATGGCATATTCATCATCAGCCAGTTCTTTTATCGTTTCAGTTTTTGCATTCTCCTGGCCCGCTATCATTTTTTCAAATTCTACTTTCATGTTTGCCAGTCCTTTAATGTCTCCCGTCTCGCCGGCATGGTCGATGCAATCTTCAGCAATATAATCACCCAGCTTGCTGAAATCTTTTGTATCGAAAGCTTTATTAACTCCATGTACGGCATCAAGGTTCTTTTGGGCCTTTTCAGACATACCAGCTTCTTTTTTACTGTCGCAGGAAATAAGAAGACAAATAAAACCTGCCGAAAGAATGAATAGGAACTTTTTCATGTTTTTTATTTTGGTTAATTAATTACAAGTAAAAAGGGCAGGGATGTAATTACGAAGGATCAAAGTAAATAGTTTTAGAATAAACCAACTATTTTTTTTGCACAGATTCCCAATCAAATTTCCTGCCGTTTATTTTTTAAAGACAGATATTTTTTAAAAGCACTAACTTTCCTCTTCTTAAAACCAGGATAATGAAGAAAATAATTGTTTCTTTTTTGGCATGTTCCTTCGTGTTTTTTACTTCCGCCCAGGATGCGGCGGTGGTCAATCAAATAAAAGATGAAGAGTCCAAAAATTCGAAAGTAATGGATATCGTCTTTCATCTTACCGATGTAAGTGGCCCGAGGTTAACGGCCTCCCCCGGATTTATGCGGGCAGCAAACTGGGCCAAAGATGAATTGATCAGGATCGGTTTGGTCAATGCCGTTCTTGAACCCTGGGGTGAATTTGGCAAAGGTTGGCAGCAGGAAAAATGTTATGTCGCTATGACCGCTCCTTATTATGTCCCTTTTATTGCTGTACCCCGTGCATGGACAGGCAGCACTCCCGGCAAAAAAATTTTGCAGGGAGAAGTGATATTAATAAAAGCAAAAGACAGCATTGAACTGATGCAATATGCCGGTAAGCTGAAAGGAAAAATTGTAATGGTCTGGTCGCCTGCCGTATTAAAGCCCTCTTTTGAACCCGATGCTAATCGCTTTGCCGACAGCAGTCTTGAAAAAATGGCAAAGTCAACAGCGCCTGCACAGGCAAGCAGGCCCCGGGGAGATTCGGTACAAAGAGCTGCTATGATGGGCAGGGCTTTACTCCAAAGAAGAATGACTGACTTTTTTATCCAGGAACAGCCGGGACTTGTTCTTAGTATGAGCCAGTCGGGAAATGACGGAACTGTATTTGTCCAGGGCGGTGGCGGATATACCAAAGATGCCAAAGAAAGCCCGGCGATGGTAATGCTTTCCAGCGATGATTATTTACGGGTACAACGTTTGGTAGATGCAGGCACCAAAGTAGAACTGGAGGCTGATGTAAAAACAAAATTCTTCACGGATGATTTGCAGGGTTATAATGTAATAGCAGAGATCCCGGGTACTGACCCGGTGCTGAAAAATGAAATAGTGATGCTTGGTGCTCATCTTGATTCATGGCAGGGCGCTACCGGTGCTACAGATAATGCTGCAGGTTGTGCCGTGATGATGGAAGCCGTTCGCATCCTGAAAGCATTGGGTGTGCAGCCACGCCGTACTATCCGTATTGCATTATGGAGCGGTGAAGAACAGGGATTATTTGGTTCCCGCAATTATGTAAAAAATCATTTTGCCGACAGGACGACGATGGAACTAAAACCGGATCACTCTAAAATATCAGCTTATTTCAATGTTGACAATGGCAGTGGTAAAATAAGAGGCGTTTATACAGAAAGAAATAAAGATGTGGTTCCTATTTTCCAGCAATGGCTGACACCTTTTAATGATATGGGAGCAAAAACAATAACGCTTGATCCCACATCCGGAACCGATCACCAGTCGTTTGATGCGGTGGGCATTCCCGGCTTTCAATTTATTCAGGATGAGCTGGAGTATGATACCCGAACACACCATACCAATATGGATACTTACGATCATTTATCACCTGATGATCTGAAACAGGCTGCAATGATTGTTGCTGCTTTTGTTTACAATACAGCACAACGGGATGAAAAGCTTCCGAGAAAAGAATTACCAAAGCCACCCGCAAATCAGCCAAGAGGATTTTAAAAGGGCACAAGGCACAAGGCACAAGGAACAAGGCACAAGGAACAAGGCACAAGAAATAAGATTCTGGTTATAGGACACTCTTGTACCTTGAACCTTGTGCCTTGATTTCTTTATTTCGGCTTTTGATAAATGAACCTGACCATCGCATTCTTTTGTTCATCAGAAGTGAGATAAAGCTGGTAACGCTTATCAGCTGCAGTGATGATCATGAGTGCCGTGTTGGGAGGGATGGCACCCAGGTTCTCACCTACCATGATCACTTCCTGTTCCGTTCTTTTAAGATCGATCTTTATGGTGATAGAGACTGGCCTGGTGCCAAGTCTTTTATTAGAGACCACGGGCATATTATTGGCAAAGACTGAGATCGTGTCGCCGTCGATCTGGCCATTATCATAGAAATCAATTTTAATAGCACCCGTATCAACATAAATTTCTTTGACCAGTTCTGCTTTTCGTTTGGTCAATTGCGGAGGCAACCTGAGTTCCGGTTTAAAACTTGATTTATCAAACCTGGTTAATACAATGGTTCCCGGCGGACAGGTTGATTTATTATCCATCGTTTTGCCTGACCAGGCACCACGAAGTTGCTCTTCGGTGCCACCTTTATGAAAAGCAAGGTTATACTTTTTAATGCAGGGGATACAATCGCCGGGGATATGAAAAACGGTAACACCAATTTCACCGATGGAAATATTATTGCTGTCCTTTTTATAGATCCCTTCAAAGGTTTCTTTTACATAGTTGCTGGTATCAGAGTAATGGTAAGACGTGCCGGTGATCCTTGTTCCGGCTACCTGGAGCTGCAGTTCTATATTGTATACCGGGAAACAACCACCGGGTTCCATGATGAGTTTGCCCTTCCAGATACCATTAATGTCCTGAGCCTTGCCAGATAAAGCAAACAAAAGAAGGACTGGTAAAATAATTTTGCGAAGCATTATTCCGGAAAAATAGATGAAAATAGGTAAGTGAGATTAAAAATTACAGAAACGGTAAAGAAAACAAGTACGAACTATGAACTACGAAGTATGTGGTGATCCCTGTTCGTGATTTCAACTTTTTACTTTATTTGGGTTTCTCGTATTTGAACCGCACCATTGCATTCTTTTGCTCAGTAGACGTAATGCGTACATCAAAACGTTGCTCCCCGGCTTCCACGATCATCAATGAAGTATTGGGTGGTATCCGGCCCAGGTTTTCGGCTACCATCACCAACTCATGTTCCGAGTTATCCTGATCGATCTTAAAATTCACCGTAAGAGGATTTGCAGTAAGTCCTTTCTTAGAAAGAACTAATTTTTTATCCAGGTAAACTGAAATGCTGTCCCCGTCAATTTCCCCGTTATCATATATCTTGACGGTTACGTCGGGATCATGAACTGTCAGCACTTTCACCAGTTCATTGGTCCTGCTTTTCAACACATCCGGTGTCTTAAGGGCCGGTTGAGGGATCTTAGTCACCGGGTTTATATTTTTTTGTGTAGTATCAACTGCCGGTTTCTTTACAGGCGTTGTATTTGTTTTCGTGATTGGTTTTGTTACAATGGGCTTGTTCTTATTTATAACCACAGGTTTGTTAACGGGTGTTGTGTTTGTTTTTGTTATTGGCTTTGTTACCGGCTTCTTCACCGGTGCCGTGTTTGTTTTCACCACAGGCTTTGTCTTTATTGAGTCTTTTTTTAGCGGGGGTTGATTGACAATTACCGGTACGTTCTTTATTTTATTCCGTAAAAAAGGTTCAATGTAAAAATCAGTGGTACGAACTTTTCTTAGAAACACTTTTCCGCCGCCGCAATCTCCCCATTTATATGGGTTGGGCCCGTTTATCACTTCCTGCTTTCCAAGAAAGGTACCTTCCAGGAATTCTTCTTTCCCGGACTTTGAATAAAACAAATTATAGTTCATAATACAGGTCCCGTTCCCATCAAGGTTCTTTACCTCTACCGTTTTAATTTCTTTGATCTTCAGGTTTTTTGTACTCTTCATATAGCTCCCGGTCATGGTGGCTTTTCCATAAAACCTGATGTCGAGGTAAGAATAAGAAACACCGGAAGAAAAATTTGCAGAATTGTTAGCGATCTGGAATTCCAGTTTATAATATTCTCCGTAATCAGAAACGAAATACCCCTTCCAGATGCCCGTAATATCCTGCGCAGAAGAAGTAAACCAGGCAAAGGGGATCAGCAAAAATAAATACTTGAAATATGTACGTTTCATCAAGGTTCAAAAATAACGAATTGGTTCGTATGGTCTAAATGGTCTTCAGAAAGAGTTTGTTAATTTTAAAAAATGTTTAGTTAAAAAAACAAGCTTTGAAGAACCGGATCTTATTTCTTTTGGCGATCGGGTTTGCCTGGCATCCCGTTGCAGCCCAGCTGAGCCAGCAGGAGACTGATTTGCTGCAAAAACTGGATTCATTAAAGAAAAGTCAATCTGTCGCAAAACATTTTGCAGAACTTTATTTCAGCACAACGGTCAGAGCAACTAATTATTTCCTGAACAGGAGCCAGCGGGAACAGGATTTTATTCGCCGGTTTGAAACAAGGTTTGCCGGTTTTTTCTTTCGTTCAGCCGAGGCCCGTACGCAAAACATTTCAATACCCGTGGAATGGAAGACTTATTTTACGGGTGATGAATTAACCCCGCTTCAATACCAGTTAATCGGTATCAATGCGCATATCAACGGGGATATCTGGCAGGCACTCACTACCGAATTTTCATTAGCGGAGATCAGGGAGAATAAAGACAGTTATTATTCATTTCAAAAAGGATTGATACTCCAATACCGCGAATTCTATGTTGCATCCCGCAAATCCAATTCAAAGATCAGGACCTTGCATGTAGCAACAGCAGGGTTGGATAAACTGTTTGGGAAAATGATGCTGGTAAGATGGAGAAAACGGCAGTTACAACTGGCGGTCCTTTATTTCAACAACAGGCAAAAGTTTGATAAAAAGCTTGAGAAACTGCATCAGAAAATGGAACATATCGATCGCATGATACTTCAGCATCTTTAGCCGGACTTTGCTAAATTTGCATCCCGAAGTTTCGGGATTATAAATACAGGTTTTACTGAATGATAAAAATTACGCTGCCTGATGGCGCCATCAGGGAATACGATAAGGGTACCACTGCGCTGGATATTGCAAAATCAATTTCAGAAGGTTTGGCAAGAAAAGTACTTGCTGCCAGTGTGAACGGGCAGGTTTGGGATGCTTCAAGACCCATTCATGAAGATGCTTCCCTGAAACTATTAACATGGAATGATGCCGATGGCAAAAACACGTTCTGGCATTCATCGGCCCACCTGATGGCCGAAGCAGTGGAGTCCATGTTCCCCGGTGTAAAATTTTGGGTGGGTCCACCCCTGAAAGATGGTGGCTTTTATTATGATATGGATCTGGGGGATAAAAAAATGAACGAAGATGATTTGCTGGCATTGGAAAAAAAGATGAATGAACTCGCTAAGCAGAACAACAGTTACACCAGGAAAGAAGTGCCCAAGGATGAAGCAGTAAAATATTTTTCTGATAAGGGTGATGAATACAAATTGGATCTATTGAGTGGTTTGAATGATGGCGAAATAACTTTCTATTCGCAGGGCAACTTCACTGATCTCTGCCGCGGACCGCATATTCCCAATACCTCTTTTATTAAAGCGATAAAATTAACCAGCATTGCCGGCGCTTACTGGAAAGGAGATGAAAAGAATAAGATGCTGACCAGGTTGTATGGCGTCACGTTCCCTTCACAAAAAGAACTGGATGAACACCTGCAGATGCTGGAAGAAGCAAAGAAAAGAGATCACCGGAAACTCGGTAAGGAGTTAGGCATTTATACCATGGATGATGATGTGGGCCAGGGACTGATCATGTGGATGCCCAATGGCACCATCATTATTGAAGAACTGGAAAAGCTTGCCAAAGAAACTGAACGGGCAGGCGGGTATAAAAGAGTGGTGACCCCGCATATCGCCAAAGAAAGTATGTATATCACCAGCGGGCATTTGCCTTACTATGCTGACAGCATGTTCCCTCCCATGGAAATGGATGGAGAGAAGTATTACCTGAGATCAATGAATTGCCCGCATCATCATAAGATATATGCAGCAGAACCAAAAAGCTACAGGGATCTTCCTTACCGCATTGCTGAATACGGAACGGTTTACCGCTATGAACAAAGCGGTGAATTATTTGGCCTCATGCGTGTTCGCTGCCTGCACATGAACGATGCACATATTTACTGCACCAAAGAACAATTCAATGATGAGTTCAGGGCGGTGACTGATATGTACCTTAAATATTTTAAAATTTTTGGTATTGAAAAATACGTGATGCGGCTTTCTCTTCATACACCGGAAAAGCTGGGAATAAAATATGTAAATGAACCGGAACTGTGGAAGGAAACAGAAACGATGGTAAGAAATGTAATGACCGAATCAAACATTCCTTTTGTGGAAGTGAAAGATGAGGCAGCATTTTATGGACCAAAGATCGATGTACAGATATACAGCGCCATTGGCCGGGAATTTACATTGGCAACCAACCAGGTTGATTTTTCGCAGGGAAGAAGTTTTAAATTGGAGTACACGGATCAGTCAAACAAAGTGGAAACCCCGTTGATCATTCACCGGGCGCCCCTGGGTACTCATGAACGGTTCATTGGTTTCCTTCTTGAAAAATATGCGGGTAAGTTTCCGCTCTGGCTGGCGCCGGTGCAGGTAAAAGTGATGCCCATCAGCGATAAATTCCTGGATTATGCAAAGGATGTTTCTGATAAGCTGAAAAAAGCTGATATTCGTAGTGAAGTTGACGACCGGAGTGAAAAGATCGGTAAGAAGATAAGAGATGCGGAGATGCTGAAAGTTCCTTACATGCTGGTGGTTGGAGAAAAAGAAGTGAATGAAAATAAAGTGGCTGTAAGAAGACATGGAAAAGGAGATGCGGGAGTGAAAGGAGTGGAGGAGTTTATTGCCGAGGCCGTGGTGGAAATTAAAAACCGGATAGCTGAGTAAAGACTCAACACTCAATAATCAATAAATCAATATTCAATTTTATATTCCGGACTGACTTGAATATTGTTTGTTGAGTGTTGATTATTGAATATTTTTTAATATCACAAATCCTCGATCCCTGTACGAGGATTAAATAAAAAAGTAAATGCTCCCCTTCAGGGATGGGGGCTTAACCAAAAAAAGTAAATGGCAGTACCACAAAAACCCGGAGGCGGGTTCAACAGACCATCAGGCGGAGGTTTTAAACCCGGCGGTGGCGGATTCAACAGAGGCGGTTTCAGGGGCAGGTTTGCTCCCCGTAAAGAAGCAGAACATCGTATCAATCATTTTATCCGTGTCCCGCAGGTTCGATTGGTGGGCGAGAATGTAGAAGTAGGGATCTACGATACGCAGGTAGCATTGAAAATGGCACAAGACCAGGCTTTGGATCTTGTAGAAATTTCTCCAACAGTTGATCCGCCCGTATGCAAGATCATCGACTACAACAAATTCCTCTACGATAAGAAGAAGAAAGAAAAGGAGATGAAAGCGAAAAGCAAGGTCTCCGAAGTAAAGGAGATCCGGTTCACTCCCAATACAGACGACCATGACTTTGACTTCAAAGCCAAGCATGCCGAAAATTTTTTAAAGGACGGCAACAAAGTGAAAGCTTATGTACAGTTTAAAGGCCGGGCTATACAGTTCCAGGACAGGGGTCAGTTATTGCTGCTAAAGTTTGCAGAACGATTAGCAGAGATCGGGGTGCTGGAGAGTATGCCAAAGATGGAAGGCAGAAGAATGCTGGCCATGTTTGCGCCGAAGGGAAAGAAGAAAGCACAATAAGTAAAAAATAATTAAAAAGTAACCCGGGAATGAACCCCGGGTTTTTTTATTCCCATTTCATAATAGCTCATCATCCAATTTTTTTACTACTTTCCCTTATTAATACCATCAAAAATTTGATCATCATGAAATGGCTCCTCCTTCTTTTTTTCTCCTGTTGCTTTCTGCCATTAAAGGCGCAAAGCGATGAGATGGCATTAGAAAAAGCTTTGTACGATCTCCCGGATGTGCAATTCAAAAAATATTCTAAACCGGGTGATAAATACCTGCGATATAGTTTATTCATCAGGCAACCCCTGGACCACCAACACCCGGAAAAAGGATTTTTCTATCAGTCTGCTTTGCTTACTCACAAAGGTTTTTCCCGGCCAACCGTAATGGAAACCGAAGGATATGAAATGCGATTGGGAGGAAATGAGATTGAGAAGATGCTGGATGCAAACAACATCAATATCGAACATCGCTATTTCGGAAGTTCAAGACCCGATTCATTACAGTGGCAATACCTGACATTTGAACAATCAACTGCCGACCTTCATTATGTCAACCAGCTTTTTAAAACCATTTACAAAAATAAATGGATCAGTACGGGTATCAGCCGTGGCGGGCAAACGGCTATCTATTATAAATATTTTTATCCTGCTGATGTGGATGTGGCTGTTCCGTATGTTGCCCCGCTTCCCAATAGTCTTGAGGATAAAAGGATCTACCAGTTCTTAGATACGATGGGATCTGCTGAATGCAGGGCAAGGATCTTTAATTTTCAAACTTTTTTATTGCAGCATGAAAAGGAAATACTTGAAAAATTAAAATGGTACGAAAAAGGAACCGGGCAGACCTTTAATTATTTCGGTAGTCTTGGTAAAGTGTATGAATATTCCGTACTGGAATATCCATTTGCTTTTTGGCAAACAGGATTTATTCCCTGCGAAAAAATTCCTGCCGGAACTTCAGCCGATGAATATCTTGATCACCTGATCGAGATCGTAGGTATAGACTGGATGTCGGATAAGGACCTTGCTAAATGGGCGGCTCATAATTATATGGCCAGGACACAAATGGGGTATTATGGATATGATCTAACCCGTTTCAAAAAATACCTGCATTATATCTCCGGGGAAAACCCAACGGCGGCCCTGGCGCCCAATTATATTTCCTATAAACCATTTGACAGCAGCTTTACACATAATGTACATGTATGGCTTGATGAAAAGGGTAATAATATGCTTTATATCTATGGAAGCCGTGACACCTGGACCGCCTGCGGCGTTATAGTTTCCGATAAAGTAAATTCAAAAAGATTTATGATACCCGGTGCAAATCATTATGTCGCCCGTGTAAAAAATATGCCGGCAGATCTTCAGAATGATTTTGCTGCCTTACTAAAAAAATTCCTGGGCCTGGAAGTTGACCTGGGTGCATTAAAATAATTTCCATAACCCGGATGATCTCCGGGTTTTTTATTGACGTTAACAAGGTTCATCATTCAATTATGACCGTTGATACAATATTTCCAGAGGGTGACAACTAAAAGTCTGCTTTCCGTATCTTGAGCGGGTTAGTAATCATCAAACACACGCTATATGTTTAACTTTTCAAAGTGCTTCGCCGTACTTGTGATAACTGTCACGATCGGTACCGCAGCTATGGCTCAACAGCCGGTAAGCCCGGTCGTGGCCAAAGCAGATACCGCAAAAAGACCCACAGGCCCGATCAATGGCCCCAAGCCCTATAAAGAAGTCATTACTTCAAAAGCTGTTTCCGATGCTGGTTTGTTCTGGGTTCATAAAATAGAAGACAAATATTATTTTGAAATTCCTGATTCATTATTCAACAAGGATATGTTGGTGGTAAATCGTATTTCCAAAGCATCAGCAGGTATGAGGGCCCCCGGCAGTTTCTTTGGTTATGGTGGCGACCAGATCGGTCAGAATGTGATCCGTTTTGAGAAAGGACCCAACAATAAGGTTTTTTTGAGAACCGTTTCTTTTGCCGAATACGCAAAAGATTCTACTTCGCCCATGTTCACATCAGTAACTAATTCGAATGTGCAACCTATCGCCGCATCCTTTGATATAAAAGCATGGGGAAAAGATTCAACCGGTGCGGTCATTGATGTAACGGATTTTATTAATAGCGACAATGAAGTGCTGAACTTCAACAGTGGGTTAAAAGCTTCATTGCGGCTAGGTCCTGTTCAGACTGATAAATCCTATGCTGTTAGTGTAAGATCATACCCCATTAATATTGAAGTAAGAACTGTAAAAACCTATGCAAAGGTTGCTTCGCCCGGTGGCGGTGGAGGTTTTGGAAGCGGATCAGGTGCTAACATGACGATGGAGTTGAACAGCTCGATTGTATTGCTCCCTAAAGTACCGATGCAGTCAAGATACTTTGATCCGCGGATCGGATATTTTCCTGTAGGCTATACTGATTTTGATGCAAACCCACAAGGCGTAAAAAGTATTTTAGTGGTAAAACGATGGAGGCTGGAACCCAAAGATGAGGATATGGAAAAATATAAAAGAGGTGAATTGGTAGAACCCAGGAAGCCCATCATTTTTTATATTGATCCTGCCACACCCAAAAAATGGGTCCCTTACCTGATGCAGGGAGTTGATGATTGGAAAGTGGCATTTGAAAAAGCAGGATTCAGGAATGCCATCATGGCTAAACTGGCACCGACGAAAGCAGAAGACAGTACCTGGAGTCTTGATGATGCCCGCAATTCAGCCATTGTTTATAAACCATCCGATATTGCCAATGCAAGTGGTCCCAGCATCTCTGATCCCCGTAGCGGAGAAATAATGGAAAGCCATATCAACTGGTATCATAATGTGATGCAGTTGATACATGACTGGTATTTTATACAAACCGCAGCCGTTGACCCCCGGGCAAGAAAAATGCAATATGATGACGAACTGATGGGTCAACTTATTCGTTTTGTTTCCTCGCATGAGGTTGGACATACGTTGGGGCTGCTTCATAATTACGGATCAAGCAGTACGGTGCCTGTTGAAAAATTAAGAGATAAAGCATGGGTTGAAGCCAACGGACATACTCCTTCCATTATGGATTATGCCCGTTTTAATTATGTGGCGCAACCGGAAGATAATATCAGTGAAGCAGGATTGTTTCCACGCATTGGCGATTACGACAAATGGGCCATTGAATGGGGTTATAAATTATTTCCTCAATATAAAGATGCCGAAGCCGAAAAAGGATACCTTAATACATGGGTGATAGAGCGGCTCAGGAACCACCGTCTCTGGTTTGGTATAGAACTCAACGATGATGATCCCCGTTCCCAGCGGGAGCAGGTGGGCGATGATCCTATGAAAGGAAGTATGTATGGCATTAAAAACCTGCAGCGCATTTATCCAAACCTGATACAATGGACCAAAGAACCCAATGAAGATTACAGTAACCTGAAGGATATGTATCTTCAGACCTTTAGCCAGCTTAATTTTTATTTTGGTCATGTTGCGAAATATATCGGCGGTATTATGGAAACTCCGAAAACAGTAGAAGAGCAGGGACCTGTTTATGAGATCGTGCCTGAAGCAAAACAAAAAGAAGCCGTTGAATTTCTTAATAAATATTTATTCAGTACACCAACCTGGCTTATTGATACGGCCATTTACAATCGCATCGGTGCAAACCCATTTACTCCTTTACCTGTTTATACCAGCAATGGGATCCTCCGGGTGAATACGATCGGTGGTTTGCAGGATAATGTTTTGAACCGGTTATTTACTTACAGAACTTTTAGCAAATTATCGGACGCGGAAGCGATGCTGGGTACTAATGCATACCAGGCTACTGAATTATTAAACGATCTTAAAAAGGGTATATGGTCAGAGCTGGCTACGAAAAAAACAATTGATATTTTCCGCCGGAACCTCCAGAAATCTTATGTAAATATTCTGAGCAATTTATTGGATCCTCCTGCAGTTTCAGTAGGAGGAATTACAGTCACAGGCGGGGCGACCAACGACAAGTCTGATATGAAGAGTGTGATCCGGGCGCATTTGACAACATTAAGGAACGAAATAAATGTTGCTGCCGGGGTTATCGCTGACCCGATGACCAAATATCATCTCCAGGATGTATCCAAGAGAATTGATAAGGCGCTGAACCCTAAAGATTAAGCCAAAACATATTTGATATTGTTTCAAAAGCGGGGAAGTCCCGCTTTTTCTTGCTTTTCACTTTGCCAGCTTGCTTTTCAACCCTATCTTTGCTGCCCGTTTAAAAACGGTAGTTCTTTATATTGATAGTTCTTCGTAGCCGGAGTTGTCCCGGGTCTCACGACTCACGACTGACGTCTCACGACTATCAAACTATTCACCGAAGAGGTCCAATAAGGATCCTGCCTGTGCAGGAACACCTCAAGGGTAAAAATTAAATACTGGGTAAAATGCCTAAAGTAAAAACAAACTCCAGTGCCAAAAAACGATTTAAAGTTACCGGCACGGGAAAGATCATGCATCAGAAAGCTTTCAAGCGTCACATCCTGACGAAGAAATCCAAAAAGCGTAAACGTAACATGCGAAAAGACGGACAGGTGTCAGACTCACATCTGCATTTTGTAAAACGTCTGCTTCGACTTAAATAAGCTATTAGCCGATAGCTATTAGCCTTTAGCTAACAGCTAATGGCTAATAGCTAAGAGCTTTCAACAACATTTTCAACTTTAAACTTCTTAAGATATGCCTCGTTCAAAAAATGCAGTGGCCTCGAAAGCCCGCCGCAAAAAAATATTAAAACAAGCCAAAGGTTTCTATGGCAAACGTAAAAACGTTCTTACCGTTGCCAAGAACGTAGTGGAAAAAGGTATGACCTACATGTTTGTAGGCCGTAAATTAAAAAAGAGAGAATACCGTTCACTCTGGATCGCCCGTATCAATGCTGCAGTTCGTGCAGAAGGTTTGACCTATTCTGTGTTTATAAAAAAATTAGAGGATAAGGGTATTGACCTTGATCGTAAAGTACTCGCCGACCTCGCCATGAATAACCCGGATACATTTAAGAGCCTGGTTGATTCGGTAAAATAAATTTTGACTGATCTGAAATAAAAAAAGTCTCTCATCAAAAATGAGAGACTTTTTTTATTGTTGGTTGACTGTATTACCCGAAGTTTAAAAAAACCTGCCTGTTAAAATGTGTAAACATTGCCGCAGCTGTGGAATTCGATACTCGTTCAACCACACTTGTGCAATACTTAAGAGATTTGAATTTATAATTTAGCTTCTCCCGTCGTCTGATATTTCACTCGTCAGTTTTGTAAAACCTATTACCTCTCCATTATCATCATGCAGGGCTGTGATAAGAATACTGCCCCAAAATATTACACCGCTTTTCTTAACGCGTCTTCCAATATGTCTTGCCCGGCCTTCTTTTGTTGCTTGTTCTATTAATTGTTCCGGAAGACCGGCTTGCCTGTCTTGCGGCATGTAAAATATCCTGAAATTTTGCCCGATTATCTCTTCTGCTTTATAGCCTTTTATTTTTTCTGCTCCTGCATTCCATGATAAAATAGTCCCGTCAATATCCATTAAAATGATGGCATAGTCTTGTATTTCTGCGATCATCTTTTGATGAAGTGTTTCAAGTGTCGCTTTTTTGTCCATAGGCTCTGTTCTGTTTGAAGTGAAAGTAGTAAACATAAGCTAACGGGTTTATAAATTGTGATATTAAGCTATAATTTTTCAGGCACAAACATAATGCCAGCTAAAGTTTCGGGCTCCTACATCGTTACTCTGTATGTTTAGTTTTGTTAAATGATAAAGCCGCCCCGACGTTGAATGTTCGGGGCGGCTTCTTTATTTTCTACCCTTATTGATCAATATTGTATTGAAAAAAAATAAAATAGCAATGAGCGCAGGCATGGACATCAGTTATTAGTAGTATAAAACTGAGTTGTTTTTACCAGGCAATTATTACTTGCCTAAATTACTAATTGGTAACTCTTCTGCTTGTTTTTTCAATCGATTGAAAACAGTATCAAACCCAACTCCCGCTGAGAGGGCAACCAGGATAGCTGATACAAGTTGAATCTTGTCAGTCTCTACCACTTTTGCTAAAGGCTTCAACACACCTGGCGCACCAATCCACTGCGGAATAAGGTAAGCCAGGCCTACAACAAACCCGGCAACAGCGCCAAGGAAAAGTGATTTTATAGGAGAAGTCTCTTCTGGCCCCCAACTGATCGAGCGAATCAGCGCACCTGTGGCGCCTGCCGCTATCAAACCGCTGAATATTACGAAGGAATAGTTTTCAGCTGGCGGGGTTCTGGCCACTCCAAAGAAAAGAGTGACCAAGAGCGCAATGAAAGCAAATGAAGCCCAGATGATCTTTTTTTTCTGAGAAATCATTTTCTTATAATTCCTTTTCATTTGGCGAGTTTCTTCCTGCTCCTTTGCCCGCTCCTCGCACTTGTTTTTTAACCATGTCACCGACTGCTTAATACTATGGCTTCCTGAGGAGGGATAGTCTGGCGAAATCACTGATAGTTCAGTTCGAATGATTCCAGCCGAACCATCGAATTTGTCTATGGCAAGCACGGGTAATGGTCTTTCTAGGGCAATCAATCCTGCAATCAGCGTTGATTTGCTGCCTCCCATCAACAACACCGCATCCACGTCCTCAGCACTGACGAGTGAACGATAGAATGGAGCCTCCCAATCTTTGCCGATAATTTTGGGTTTGAAGACATCAGGATGAGTTGCCTGCTCGGCGAACCTCACCGTATTTTTTTGTGGTTCTGCGAAGCGCACCAAAATGGAACCAGCACCAGTACCCGGAAGAAGTTTCCTCACATAGCCTGTAACCACATGCGGTTCAAGCGACCCGGGATCAGAGAAATAAACAACAAGGCCCATCCCCGCATCTGCGAGGGCTTCTCCGATTTCCTGAGCTGTCTTTCTTGCTTCAGCATTATCTGAATCATTCAATTCCCAGATTCCGCCAACGATTGCGACGAACTGCATTTTATTGTTTGCCATTATAATTTATTTTTAGATTATTAAATGAAGTGTTTTCAACATATAGTAATGCTAGTTAACTTAATCAGACTTAATCGCCCGCCTGGATCCTTTTAAATGAACTGCCATTCCAGTAAATAACAAAGGAAGCCTGTTCAAAATACTCCACGTTGATGCCATCGCCTTTCAATTTTATTTTCTTCGGATGATCAATATCGCCGCCTTCGATCATGCCTTTGGGGACGGTGGTCAGGGCTGCATTGATGAGCATATCTTCTTCCCATAATTCTATTTTGCCCGGCCCCGCGAGGATTGCGATCCGGAAATTTTCTTTATTATCATCGGTCACTACGGCAGCCGTGTCAGTTCTGCCATCGCCATTGAAATCTCCTTTAGTGATATAAGGATAATCGGGATCCTCTTTTCTTTTGGGTACAATGAAATAGTCAAAAGCATCTTTCATCCATTTGGCTTCCTTGTCGTTCAGCACATGCCATTTGTTTCCATATTTGGCTTTCAAGGTTTCGTTCACGATCCCTTCGCCAGGGCTGATGTGGACTGGCTCCTTCACACTTGCTTTTGCAGTATCAGCCGAAACTTTCACGGTATCATTTTTTGCTTTTTCTTTATTTTCATTGGAAGAATTTTGTCCGCAGGATAAAAGAACAAATGCAGACATAAAAATGAGGAGTCGCATGGCAGAGGTTTTGGTTTATGTAAGTTAATATCTTTTCCTCAACAATTTCTCCAATACTATACATTTGTGCCGATAAAACAATTACTGGCCAACCCATTTAATTCCGCATGACAAATTCCTACTACGACCTCGTCAAGCAAACCTTTAATTTCCCCCAGGAAGGTATTGAAGTGGACGAAGGCAATCTTTATTTCAACGGTCTTGATCTGAAAGCGCTGATCGCCAAATACGGGACGCCGCTGAAGTTGACCTACCTGCCCAAGATCGGTATGCAGATAAAAAAAGCAAAGACCATGTTTGCAGCGGCTTTTAAAAAACACAAGTACGAGGGTAAATATTTTTATTGCTACTGTACCAAGAGTTCGCATTTCAGTTTTATAGTGGAAGAAGCGTTGAAAAGTGATATTCACCTCGAAACTTCCTATGCTTACGATATTGAGATCATCAAGAAACTCTACCAGAAAAAGAAGATCAGCAAAGACATTCATATCATCTGCAACGGGTTTAAACAAAAAGGTTATACCCGCCGCATTGCCAACCTGCTGAATTCAGGTTTTAATAATGTGATACCGATACTGGATAATAAAGATGAATTGAAAGAATATGCAAAATCGGTAAAAGGTCCGTTCAAACTCGGCATTCGGGTAGCTGCGGAAGAAGAACCCAATTTTCCTTTTTATACATCAAGGCTCGGCATCCGTGCCAAAGACATACTGGAATTTTATGTGGACAGGATCGAAGGATATGAAAGCAAGTTCCAGTTGAAGATGCTGCATATTTTCCTGAACAAAGGTATCAAGGATGATATTTATTACTGGAGTGAATTGAATAAGGTCATCAACCTGTATTGCCAGTTAAAGAAGATCTGCCCGGAACTTGATTCGATCAATATCGGCGGTGGATTCCCCATCAAACACTCATTGGGTTTTGAGTACGATTACCAGTTTATGATCAATGAGATCGTAAGAAATATTAAAACGGCCTGTAAAAAAGCAAAGGTCCCGATGCCGCATATATTCACCGAGTTTGGAAGTTATACAGTGGGGGAGAGTATGGCACATATCTTCAGTGTGATCGCCGAGAAAGTGCAGAATGACCGGGAAACCTGGTACATGATCGATTCATCCTTCATCACCACGCTGCCTGATACCTGGGGTATTGGTGAAAAATTCCTGATGCTGCCGGTCAATAAATGGGAGTCGGATTATCAACGGGTGGTATTAGGCGGTATCACCTGCGACAGCCATGACTATTATGATTCAGAGGAACACATCAATGAAGTGTTTCTTCCAAAAATAAATAATGGAGAACCGCTCTATGTAGGTTTCTTTCATACAGGCGCCTACCAGGACCAGATAAGCGGCTATGGCGGTATCAAGCACTGCCTCATCCCTTCACCCAAACATGTTATTGTTGGTCATGACCGGAACGGTAAACTGGTTGACTGGTTATATGCAAAACAACAGACTGCGCAGAGTATGCTGAAGATACTGGGCTATAAATGACTTTTATCGGGATTGGGGTTGGCGAGTGGCGAGTGGGACATTATACAAAGAGGCTGATAAAAACTTATCAGCCTCTTTGTATTTTTTTATAAAAATATTTTTTTCGCTATCGGATCCCCACTAGCCACTCGCCATTCCCCACTCTCCTTTAGGTGATGTGTGCTAAATTACCGACGCCGGTTATTGTACCTGTTCTGCTGGTCGTACCATCTTCTCCATTCATTGTACTCCCATTTGTTATAATTCACCCTGCTCACATATTTTTTGTCGAGGAAAAAACGGTTGTCATTTCCTTGCCAGTAAATAAAGCCCTGCGGACTCCGGTGATAATTCCTTCCATCCGGGTAATGGCTCATTGTGAAACCGGGAGATGGAGTGATAATAAGTGAAACATAGCCACGGGAGCGGGGCGCCGGTGAGTTAGAGTAAGACCTGCTTGGACCGCAACTGCTGATGATGACAGCTGCTGCTGCGATCAATGCCATTGAAAGTAAATGTTTTTGTTTCATAGTGTAAATTTTAAGTTTTAGAAGATTGCATCCTGTTATTGAAGATTATTTTTCTCTCGTCTTTTTATTTCTTACTTCGGTGGGATCGTAATTCTTTGCTATTGGTTGTTCTGTCACAGGTTCAGGTTTTGTTTCAACATAAACCGGGGTTGTTTTTTCTTCCTTGCTTACTGTAACTGTATCTTTCGCTGCCGGAACGGCCGGGAAAACTTTTGCCAGCTTGTCGAGTGCTACAGTTTTGTTGCCGGTATCCCGGCCCATAATAATATCGGTGGATACCCAACCATCATTTTCTGATTGCAAACTATCCAGTTCAAGGAAGCGGAGAGTTTTTGCCTGGGCATCATTAACATTTTCATTTCGCGGGCTGAACAATTTACTGCTGTATTCTTTAGTGGCGGCGCAGCTGGTTACTAATGCCACAACGATCATCAAAATGACCGCTTGTAATATTCCCTTTGTTTGCATGGCTATTGATTTTATTTTTATCACCTGCCTGACGGTAGGCATGGCTCACAATTGAACGCAGGATTGATTCAATTCATTTGCCATAAACTCTTAAAATCTATCAATATGAAATATTTTTTCATAGTCTTAACAGTAATGATGTGCGGAGCCGTTGCCAAAGGACAAACGGCTGAAGATTCTGTGAAGTCAGTTATCAACAGGATGTTCACCGGGATGAAGAATGCAGATGCAGTATTGCTGAAAAGCTGTTTCGCTGACAGTATTGTATTCCAGACCATCTCAAGAAACAAGGAAGGAATGCTGGTCGTAAAAAATGAAGCTCCAGCGGGGTTCATAGATTTTGTAAGCAAAGAGACGCCGGGAAATGCGGATGAAAGGATAACGTTTGACGTGGTAAAAGTGGACGGCCCCCTGGCCATTGCCTGGACACCATATAATTTTTATTATAAAGGCCAGTTCAGTCATTGCGGTGTCAATTCATTCCAGTTAGTTCGCTTTAATGGCGAATGGAAAATACAATACATAATAGATACGAGGAGGAAGCAGGGATGTAAGAGTGAATAGTGAATAGTGAATGGTGAATAGTGAATGTGAGTCTGTGATTCTATGACCTCTAATATTCCTTTGAGTAAACTTTGATTTTTAGGGTTCTAAAGCCCCGCCTTCGGCGGGGTTTGGGGAGGCCAAAAAGAAACCCTCCGTAGAAACGGAGGGTGTAAACCAAAACCAACTGCTTATGAGAAACTTTTCGAATATTTTTATTTAATTACAATTTTTGTTGCTGATGCTTTGACTGTTTCCTTCTTCGGAAGGTTTAATGTCAACACACCATTGACGTAAGAAGCTTCGATGTTCGTTGCATCAATTTTTTCATCCAATGTGAAAGATCTCTTAAAAGACCGGTTGTTGTATTCCCGGCGGATTTGTTTTTCATTTTCGTTCTTCACTTCGTCTTTCTTTTCAGCCGAGATGGTCAGCAGGTCCTGATCAAGGTTTATAATGAAATCTGTTTTTTCAAAACCCGGAGCCACTACTTCCAACTGGTAAGTTTTCTCTGTTTCTTTGACGTTAACCGGAATAAATGTCTTGCGGTTGCCATTGTTAAATTCATTTTTGATAAATACTGGCAGTTCGAAGAACAGGTCGTCAACTAAATTGTTGAATGTACCTTCAAAAGGTTTGCGGTCAAATTTTGCGTGTGTCATGATTATTAGGTTTTATTATTAATAATTTTCCCAGGACAAATAGTCGTCAAACTATGTACCATTAGAAATATGAACTCTTTTTCTGCCAATAGAGGTATAAACATCGGATCATGGAAGACAGAATTTCCGAAAAAAGGAATTTCTGCTGACAGATTTTCTCAGAACACTTAAGTGTCATGATTCAGTAAACATTTTGTTTACTTTTGCATTAAATAAAAAACAAAACACATGTATCCTGAAGAAATAGTAGTACCGATGAAAGAGGAATTAACTGAAAATGGTTTTACCGAACTCCTTTCTCCAACTGAAGTGGAATCCCAGTTAGCCAAAGAAGGGACCACGCTGGTCATGATAAACTCTGTTTGTGGTTGTTCTGCAGGAACCGCCAGGCCGGGTGTGCTGATGGCGATTGCCAATGCCAAATTGAAACCTGATTATTTGACCACCAGTTTTGCCGGATTTGATGTCGAAGCTGTTAAAGCTTTGCGCCAGCACTTAATGCCATATCCACCTTCTTCTCCTGCGATCGCATTATTTAAAAATGGTCAGCTGGTCCATTTTGTAGAGCGGCACCAAATAGAAGGAAGGCCACCGCAGGTAATTGCTCAAAACCTGATTGGCGCATTTGATCAGTATTGTAATTGAGAGAAGGCCATTAGCCATTAGCTGTTAGCCATTAGCTTAGAACCCTATTGTTCGGGATTATCAATTACGAAATGTAAAAGCCACTATAAAAATTGACATTTCACTTAATCACGCAAAGCTAATAGCTAATAGCTAACGGCTAACGGCTTTTATCTAACAGCTTTCTTAGTATATTCGCCGCTGACCAACCATCTATTCATGTATCCCAACCTGTATTACGCATTCAAGGATCTTTTTGGCGTTGAGTGGACATTTCTCCGGTTTGTAAATTCTTTTGGTTTTTTTGTAGCTATTGGCTTCATTGTATCTGCCATTGTCCTGGCAAATGAATTGCGCCGCAAAAGCAAGGAGGGTTTGTTTCAGCCAACAGAAATGCAGGTAATGGTTGGTCAACCTGCTTCTATTTTCGACCTGGCACTTAATTTTTTACTCGGTTTTTTGCTGGGGTATAAAATTGTTGCTCTATTTATCATGAGCAGCTCTGCAACGGAAGACCCGCAACAGTTTATTTTTTCTACCATAGGCAGTTGGCCGGCCGGTATTGGATTGGGGTTATTGTTTGCAGGATTGAAATGGTGGGATAAGCATAAGCAAAAGCTGGATAAACCAGAGAAGAGAACCGTTCGCATATGGCCGCATGACAGGGTGGGTGAGATAACCATCCTGGCACTTGTTTTTGGATTACTAGGAGCCAAAATTTTCGACATCTTCGAAAATTGGGGCGATTTTTTAAAACACCCTTCAGATTATATTTTTTCAGCCAAAGGATTAACTTTTTATGGAGGATTGATCCTGGCAGCCCTGACGATCTGGTGGTATGCTAAAAAACATAAAATTGGTTTCTGGCACCTGAATGATGCGATGGCGCCTACGATGATGCTGGCTTACTCATTAGGGAGGATCGGCTGCCAGGTATCCGGTGATGGTGATTGGGGGATCGATAATACAAGACCCAAACCCTTTAGCTGGTTACCGGACTGGATGTGGTCATATACCTACCCGCATAATGTAAATGAGGTTGGCGAACCAATACCCGGGTGCGTAGGGAAATATTGCAATGAGCTGCATACCGGGGTCTTTCCCACTTCTTTTTACGAAATAGTAATATGTTTTATCCTTTTTCTCATTATATGGTCGCTGAGAAAGAAATTCAAAGTACCCGGCACGCTTTTTGGCTTTTACCTGATGTTAAATGGTCTTGAAAGGTTTTTTATTGAAAAAATAAGGGTTAACACCCGGTTAGATATTTTTGGACTTCACCCAACACAGGCAGAGCTGATATCTTCGCTGCTTTTCCTGAGTGGACTGACGATCTGGATCGTGCTTAAAAGAAAAGCTACTTCTTCTGGGAAACCTGGTCTGAACTGATGCCCGTTGCATGTTGATTTTATTAAAAGCTGACATTATAAAACCCTTTACAGGCAAGCGTTTGACAGTTTTTAACAAGAAGGAAGATTTGCGTGGATAAGTAACCGCAATTATTTATGGCAAAAGACTATGAGAAACGGGGGTTAAATGGTACCTTTGCAGGCAGACCCAAGCGGTGTAATTAACTTACCCTTTGCAACTTTCCTTGAACAAACCAACTCTTATTTACGTTTAATTAATTTGTAATATTCAAGTATTATGAGGCAGCTTAAAATTGCTACACAGATCACCAACAGGGACTCACAGGCTGTAGAAAAGTATTTACAGGAAATTTCTAAGATCTCGATGATTACACCGGAGGAAGAAACAACTCTTGCCCAGCGTATCAAAATGTTCACAAGGAACCCGGTAGATTCTCAAAGGGCCCTGGATAAATTGGTTCAGGCCAATCTGCGTTTTGTGGTATCCGTGGCAAAACAATATCAACACCAGGGATTGTCTCTTAGTGACCTGATCAACGAGGGTAACCTTGGATTGATCAAAGCGGCACAACGATTCGATGAAACCAAAGGTTTCAAATTCATTTCATATGCGGTGTGGTGGATCCGTCAATCGATCCTGCAGGCTTTGGCAGAGCAGGGAAGATTGGTCCGCCTTCCTCAAAATAAGATCGGAACTTATAACAAGGCTAACAAAGCTTATATGGCTTTCGAACAGGAACATGAGAGGGAGCCTTCAACCGAGGAGTTAGCAGAATTGCTGGAGATGAGTGAGACAGAGATCAACAATATTTTCCAGAGCAATACCCGTCATACTTCTTTGGATGCACCCGTGCATGAAGCCGAAGATGTAGCCATGGGTGACTTGCTGCAGGGTGGTGATGATACAGATGATGATGTGATGAAGGATTCATTAAGAAATGAGATCCGTCGTGTACTGAAATCATTATCTCCGAGAGAAGCAGAGATCGTTAATGCTTATTTTGGTTTGGATGGCGAGAATGGTGTTACTATTGAACAGATCGGACAGAAGTACGACCTGACCAAGGAACGTATCCGCCAGATCAAAGAAAGAGCCATTAAACGTTTGCAAAAAGCAAGGTATAGCAGCGCTTTAAAAGCATACCTGGGCTAATCCATTTGAATTTTATTTTTTTTAAATAAATGTCCCGATCTGATCGGGACTTTTTTTTATAGAACTTTTTCATGTAAGCGGGTTATTTTTGTGATGGCTATGAAAAAAATATCTCTGAATATCCTTGTTGCTGCCGGCCTGCTGCTTTCTTCCTGCGAAAAGGGGATCGAATTTAAACTCGATGATGTAACTCCAAAACTGGTTGTAGAAGCTTCGATTGAAAACGGGCAGGCCCCCGTCGTTAATCTTTCAAAGAGTCTTGGTTATTTTTCCGAGATAGACCTGAATACATTATCAAATAGTTTTGTTCATAATGCCGAAGTATATATTTCCAATGGGACATCAACGCACAAGCTGAAAGAATTTGGAACGCCGGTAGGAGGCGGGTATAGTTTTTATTATTATTCCAATGATCCTTTAAATCCGGCAACTGCTTTCCCGGGCGAACTGAACAAACAATATTCTTTACGGATAATAGCAGATGGAAAAGAATATACTGCCACCACCACTATTCCAAATACAACCCGCCGGATCGACTCTGTTTTCTGGAAACCGGCTCCTCCCGGAAATGAACCGGATAAAGTTGCTGTGATGGCAAGAGGTTATGATCAACCCGGGTTTGGAGATTATGTTCGCTACTTCACCAAACGTAATAGTGAACCGTTTTATCCGGGTCTCGCCTCAGTTTATGATGACCAGGTTATTGATGGTAGTGTGTATGAAGTGCAGGTGGACAGAGGTGTGCCGAGGAACGGTAATTATCCGGACGGATATTCTTTTTTTGATAAAGGCGATACAGTAACACTGAAACTATGCAATATTGATAAACCCACTTTTGATTTTTGGAGAACCATGGAATACACCTACGCCAGTGTCGGCAATCCTTTTTCATCGCCCACCAAAGTGATCAGTAATATCAAAGGTGGCGGGCTTGGATATTTTGGCGGATATGCAGCCCAGTACAGAACTATCATCATTCCGAGATAACAATTGTTACTTCCTGTCACATTCATGATACAACAGATTCACTGATTACTTATTAACCATTAATTTTACTGAATTCATAAACTGATATTGAATGGAGATTTCTGAAAGAATACATTGTTTGATCATAGGTTCCGGTCCCGCCGGGTATACTGCTGCTATATATGCTGCAAGAGCTAACCTCAAACCTGTTTTATACCAGGGCATTCAGCCGGGAGGACAATTAACGATCACCACGGAAGTGGAAAATTATCCGGGTTATGCAGATGGTGTGCAGGGACCTGAGATGATGGTGCATTTTGAAAAGCAGGCGGTAAGAATGGGAGCCGATATCCGTTACGGCCTTGCTACCAAAGTTGATTTTTCTTCTTCACCACATAAAGTAGAGATCGATGAAGAAAAATGGATCGAGGCCGATGCAGTAATAATCGCCACAGGCGCATCTGCAAAATGGCTGGGATTGGAAAGCGAGCAACGATTGAATGGTTATGGGGTCAGTGCCTGTGCTGTATGTGACGGATTTTTCTTTAGGGGAAAAGAAGTAGCCATCGTAGGAGCAGGAGATACGGCTGCTGAAGAAGCATTGTACCTCTCCAAACTTTGCACAACTGTTCATATGTTCATTCGCAGGGATGCCATGCGGGCAAGCAAAGTGATGCAGGAAAGAGTGCTGAATACAACGAATATTAAAATGTACTGGAATACGGACACCGATGAAGTGTTGGGGGACCAAAAAGTAACGGGAGTAAGAATAAAAAATAATAAGACCGGGGAAACAAAAGAGATCCCTATAAGCGGATTTTTTGTTGCCATTGGTCATCAGCCCAACTCGGGTATTTTTAACGGATGGCTCGACATGGATGAAGCGGGGTATATCAAAACGATCGCCGGTACTTCAAAAACAAATATCGAAGGCGTTTTTGCGTCCGGTGATGTGCAGGATAAAATTTATCGCCAGGCAGTAACGGCAGCAGGCACCGGCTGTATGGCCGCCCTGGATGCGGAACGTTATTTGAGTGCCAAAGGCATTCACTAATATTGTTTTTATGGCCGGTTTAATGACTATTGAATTAAAACAACTTCGTTTCCTGGCTTACCATGGTTTGTATGCAGAGGAGAGAAAGACCGGCAATGAGTTTGAAATAGATCTCTTTGTTTCTTACCACCCATCATCGGGTACCATAACAGGTATTTCGGATACGGTTAATTATTCTGAATTATATGCATTGTTGAAAACAGAAATGCAAAAGCCCCGTGATCTACTGGAAACACTGGTGATGGAATTGGCAGAAGTTATTCATGTCTTATTTCCTCAAATAAAAAAAATAGAGATCTCCGTTACAAAGCTGCATATGCCTATTGCAAAATTCACGGGCACGGCGGGAGTGAGGTTTGTGAAGGAGTATTAAATGAAGACCGGTGAGCTATGCACAAGGAAGGAGGGAAGTCCGATTGAGAAAATGGCCCGGAGTTTCTGCGAAGCTACCATTTTTTTATATTGCTTTACAGACTTCGGAGTGTGGACTTATTTCTCTAAAATCTCTTTAATCTTATTTACGATTTCATTATATGCTTCATCCCTGTTATCATAAGTTGCAACAGGGTTCCCTTTATGAGGCACAACATTGCTTTCAGCAAATAAAGGAACACTTTGCCAGTCACAATGATTAAGAATAACCGGAATTATTACTGTGTGCTTTTTTCTGTTGTAGTATTTTGCCAGAGGTATTTCCTCTTCCAAAACATATTTAGTTGCGATAAGATTTGCACTTACTAAAAATAAAATTATATCCGCATCAGCCAATTGTTCTTTTATTTTTTCATCCCAGCCTTCACCAGCCATCAAGTCGCTATCGCTCCAGTTTTCTGCAAGGGCTAAATTGCTAAGGGCTTTTAAATGTGTTTCTAATTCCTCTTTGAAATTAATTACAGTTCCGTTTTTTAATGTAAGCCTTTTATCTTTTTGTGAGTAAGAAATAAAAATTTTCTTTTTTCCTTTTTCGCTTTTGTTTATGTCAAATGGATCGCCGAATATGGTTTCAATAATTGTTCCTTTAGGAGCAAAATATGTAAAACTATGTTGTAAAAGTGTGAGGTCAACATCAAAAATATCCTGTAAAAGTGATTGAATATTTATTTCATTTTTTGGTTTTAATTTACACCTGATTTTTTCAATCTCATCTTTTATATATTGGATAAGTTCACTGTAATCAAAAAAGCCAGGCTGATCGAGTTTTGAACAATGTTCGCAATTACAGGGAATCTGTCTCTCAAAATTTATTTTTGAAAAAGCGTCTTTGTGTATACCTTCAATGGAGCTGCAAATATCATATAACAATAATTTGCGGTTGGCTCTATTTCCCAAAATTTCTATAGCGATCACCTGCTGGCCTGTTTCTACTATTTTTGTTTCCTGCACTTTTGCAATACACCCGTTTTTTTCAAGAATTACACCCGTTCTCCATACCAACCCTTTACCGTTTTCATATTTAATGGATTCATGCATCCGGACAATTAACCGGGTGATGATACCCTTAGGCATAAAGGGATAAAAATATCTGAAGTGTAAAGCGTCTTTTTTATCCCAATGATAATTGGGTTGAGAAAGTGAAAGCAATTGGGGAGCAATGTATTCACCTTTTTTCCAAGGTATTTTATACGCTACTTCGAAGCTGTCTTTTGACATGAGACTTAATAAGAGGTTACATTCTGGGTGAGTGTATCCTGCGCTTTCCCAGATTTCATAAACTTGTTGCTGTGTAAAATGCCCATCGCTCTCTTCAATATCTTTTCGTTTTAAAATACTATACATCCCGTCCACAGCCCATTTTGGACTAAGAATCACATAATCATCCGCTTTAAAATGTACAACTTCTCCAATTTTATGCAAATATGAGCTGAGGTCTAGTGCAAATTTTTCATCAATACCTGTTTTCTTGCAAACTTTTAAGTATTGCTGAATGGGCACATAATTTACTTTTAAGTTAGCAAGACTTGTTCGGGCGATGCCCCACTTTATGGGCAATCGCTTACCAAGGATAGGTAACTGCACAATTTTTTCTTTTATAAAATGCTGTAATGTATCAAAACGTCCGTCTGTATCAGCATCAGTAGAAAGGTTTACTGACAGAAAGGTAAAGGGTAAGTGCGGATAAAGATCCCTGTATTTTTTCTCATCAAAAGTTTTGCTTACCTGTCCTTCCTTCATTTTGATCTCATTAGCTACTACCATCAGTTCGCTGTTTTCATTGCTTTCATTTTTGCCCAATAAAGAAATGATATTAAACCAATAATCTAAATTGTCATAATCCTTACGGGCAGAAGTGAGCAATATATAAAGTGCATCAGAACTTAAAAAAAACTGGTGGGTTAAATACTGCATTTCCTGCCCGCCAAAATCCCAGATATTTAATTGAATCGGCTTAGGTTTTTTAGGGTGATTACAACTCCACTTAATAACCTGAATGCCAATCGTTGAATCTTCTTCTACAGGAATTAAATAAGTTGGGTCTGTAAGTTTCTTCATAAGAGATGTCTTGCCAGCCTCCGGCTCACCCACGATCAATATTTTGGCTTCAAATTTGAATTCAAGCTTTTCATTGAAAAATCGCAACACTGCCTCATTCCCTTTCTCCACTATTGCCAAAGGAGGGGTAGTAAGAGGGTTACCCTTTACATTTAGTTCGCCTATAGTTTTTTGCCGTTTATCTTTTATAGCTGTTTTCAATGAATTTTTTTCCCTTGTTAAAAGCGAAAGGAGTGGTGATATATCTTTGATTTGATTTTGAGAAAGATCTAACTGTTGTAAATCGGTAAGCTTCTCCAGCCCCTTTATTTCTTGAATTTTATTACCAATGAGGTATAAGACTTGTAAAGTGATAAGATTGTCCAGCCCCTTTATTTCTTGAATTTTATTATTAACGATGTATAAGACTTGTAAAGTGATAAGATTGTCCAGTCCCTTTATTTCCTGAATTTGATTCTGAGAGAGATCTAAATGTTGTAAGCCGGTAAGCTTGCCCAGCCCCTTTATTTCTTGAATTTTATTACCGACGAGGTATAACACTTGTAAAGCAATAAGATTGTCCAGCCCCTTTATTTCTTGAATTTTATTGCCAGCGAGATGTAAAAGTCGCAAGGCTATAAGCATATCAAGTCCCTTTAATTCCTGAATTTGGTTATCAACGATGTATAACACTTGTAAAGCAATAAGATTGTCCAGTCCCTTTATTTCCTGAATTTGATTTTTTGTGAGATATAATTGTTGTAAAACGAATAGGTTGTTCAGCCCTTTTATTTCCTGAATCTCATTGTCAGAAAGAAATAACTGTTGTAAGACTATAAGTTTGTCCAGCCCTTTTATTTCCTGAATTTTATTGCCAGAGAGAAATAACTGTTGTAAAGTAATAAGATTGTCCAGTCCCTTTATTTCCCGTATCTTATTGTCAGCTAAATGTAGCAGTTGTAAACCGATGAGCTTGTCCAGCCCCTTTATTTCCTGTATTTTATTGTCAGCTAGATGCAACAGCTGTAAATCGATGAGCTTGTCCAATCCTTTTATTTCTTGAATTTGATTGTGAGCCAGATGTAACTTTCGTAAAGTGGTGATATTTTCCAATCCTTTTATTTCTTGAATTTGATTGGATGCAAGATTCAAATAATGCAGATTGGTTAGATGTGATACAAAAAGCATGCTTTTAATGCCCCATTCATCACTGAATCCTCCTGCGCAAACAAGGCTAATGAGTCTAACCAATTTTTCAAGCACGGGTGGGTGGGTGTCAAATTTATTTCCAATACTCTTGTTCTGGCTTTTTTTAGTAATCCAATTTCCATTCTCATCATATTCAGACCAATAATTGCTTAAAATCAGCGTTTGAAGATGAGTACACTCTCCCAGTAATTTATGAAAATCTGTTCCTTCGGCTACTTCTTTATCGTTAAGCCCGCAATTACCCAAATCTAAATAAGGGTCTTTGGTATCAAGGCAGTGTTGTATCAGTTCAAGCGCCTGGGTGCTCATGTTAGTTGGTCATGCATGTGAATAAATATTAAAAGTAAAGTTAAGTAATTGATTCTGCTGTGTAGGTATAGTACACTACTTAAGATTTTGCGATTTCCATCGTCCTCATTGCAACCTTATCTTTGCAGCTTATGACCGAAGAAAAATCCCTCAACTTTCTTGAAGAGATAATCGAACAAGACCTGGCAAACGGCAAGTACAAATCCATCATTACCCGTTTCCCACCGGAGCCGAATGGTTATTTACATCTCGGTCATGCCAGCAGCATCTGTCTCAATTTTAGTCTTACCAAAAAATTCCCCGGTTATACCAACCTCCGGTTTGATGATACCAATCCTGTAACCGAAGAAACAGAATATGTAGAAAGCATTAAAGACGATATCCGCTGGCTGGGTTTTGAATGGAAGAACGAACACTATGCTTCTGATTATTTTGATACATTGTATGAATATGCCCTGAAGCTGATCAATAAAGGTCTTGCTTATGTGGATGACAGCAGCAGCGATGAGATGGCAGCCATGAAAGGCACACCCACAGAACCGGGAAGAAATAGTAAGTACAGGGAAAGAACGGTGGGGGAAAATCTCGACCTGTTTACACGAATGAAAGCCGGAGAGTTTCCGGACGGCAGCCGCACTCTGCGGGCAAAGATCGACATGGCCCATATCAATATGCTGATGCGTGACCCGATCCTCTACCGGATCAAACATGCACACCATCATCGCACCGGCGACAAATGGTGCATCTATCCCATGTATGATATGGCACATGGCCAAAGCGATTCCATTGAAAACATATCACACTCCATTTGTACGCTGGAGTTTGTTCCGCATCGTGAACTATACGACTGGCTGATCGAAAAACTGGAGATCTATCCATCACATCAATACGAGTTCGCAAGACGTAATATTAATTATACCGTAACGAGTAAAAGAAAGTTGTTGCAATTAGTGCAGGAAGGATTTGTGGAGGGATGGGATGACCCTAGGATGCCTACTATCGGCGGGCTGCGCCGAAGGGGATATACTCCTGATAGCATCAGGGAATTTTGCGACAGGATCGGCATTGCAAAAAGAGAGAATATCGTGGACGTAGGGTTACTGGAGTTTTGTGTGAGAGAACACCTGAATAGAATTGCATTGAGAAGAATGGTGGTTTTTGATCCCCTGAAGATCGTTATTACAAATTATGCCGGGGAGAATGAAATGTTGCACAGCGAAAATAATCCTGAAGATCCGGAAAGCGGCATAAGAGAGATCCCTTTTAGTAAGGAGTTGTATATCGAAAGAGAAGATTTTATGGAAACCCCGCCCAAAAAATATTTTCGGCTGGCTCCCGGTCAAATGGTTCGCCTGAAAAGTGCATATATTATTAAGTGTGATGACCTGGTAAAAGATGACCAGGGAAAAATAACGGAATTGCATTGTTCATATATTCCTGAAAGCAAAAGCGGGCATGATACGAGCGGCATCAATGTAAAAGGCACGCTTCATTGGGTCAGCGTTCCGCATGCTGTCAAAACCGAAGTAAGATTATACGATCGTTTATTCAGGGTAGAAGATCCTGGCAGCGAAGAAGGTGATTTTAAAGATTATATTAACCCCGGATCTTTGGAGGTTGTTGCTGATGCCTTTGCTGAGCCAGCGCTTAAGAATGCATCCATGGATGAGAAATACCAGTTTATCCGCAAAGGATATTTCTGCCTGGATAAAAACTCTCGGGATGAAAAAATGGTCTTTAACAGGACAGTGAGTCTGAAAGACGGTTGGAAAAAAACCTCCTGACCAATTTTATTTAATAGTGTTTTCAGACTGGTTAACTTGATTGAAATCCCGGACTTCCAGGAATATTCTCATTCATAGGTGGCAGTTCCCGTCTAAATGATTCAGTTGGCAATGGCGATGTAAAAGTTATACACATTTTTGTCCTCAATACCAAATAAAAATCCCGAATCACCCCCTGAAAGGATTTATTTTTTATATTTATGAATCATTCTTACTTTTATACGGTCAACCAAATAAACATCAATTTATGAGAAAAATTTTTACTCTAGTAGCTTTGTACTTTATTACAGTACAGGTAGTAACAGCGCAAACTGTTACAAGGGATGAGATAATTGATTTTAGTAAACTGGCTGCTTACGAGGCAGCACATCCTGAGTTGCTTAAGCCATGCCCGACTTGCCCCCAAAAAGAAATAGATGGTGGCTTAAATGCAAGATCATATAGTAATCTTCCTTTTCCTCCGGGAGCAAATATTAAAATGTCGGAACCCCTTCCTAAAAAAGTGGCGGGTGGTCCGGTACCCGAAATACCTTCAAGAGCCCCGATTCAGAATTGGCTGGGACATCTTGATAATGGAAGCATCATTCCTCCCGATACGTATGGAGCAGTTGGTCTCAACCATGTTGTAACTGCTACAAATAATTTTATTAGGATTCATGCTAAAGTGGGTGGAGCGCAGATCAGCCAGGTGACCATTTCTGCGTTTACCGGAGTTGCTTCTTCTTGCGACCCGCAAATGTTTTTTGATCCCAATACGCAGCGTTGGTATTTTGTTGCCATTGGTTGTGCCGGTGTTAATAACCCTGTTATCCTGATGACATCAAACACTTCTGACCCTACAGGTACATGGAGAACAATTACGTTTGTTCCTCTACCCGGTGGTCTTTTAGATCACCCTTACCTTGGTTATGATGACACGAAGATCGTGATCGGCGGACGTAAGTTTGCAGGAGGCTCCAGCTTCACAGGTCCTGATCTTTATTTGATCAATAAGGCTGATATGCTGGCAGGTAACCCAATAAATTTTGGTGTTAATGCTCAAACAATCGTGATGAGTGCTGCTGAAGGAGATTCACCACGTCCTGTTACAGTTTATTTTCCTCCTTTCTCTAATTCAGGCAATCCTTCTCCCGGTACAGTTTATATCATGCAATCATGGAATAATACTTCTTTAAGATTGACAACTGTAACCGGTAGCATTCCAACCTGTGTATGGAACACAGGTGCTGCCGTTTTTCCAACTGCTCCTGCAGCTGAAGGATGGACCTCAGGCGGTATGGGTAATCCTGGTTCAGTACCACAACAACCACCGGAAACCCGGAGATTGCAGGCGAATGATGCCAGGGTCTCCAGTGCTGTTATGATGAATGGAAAGATCTGGTGCGTTCAGCACTGCGCATTCCCACAAGGCGCTACTGGTGCTTCAGTTGATCATACAGATATTCAATACTGGCAATTAGATGGAACGCCAGGCGGAACTTTTGGTAATGTGATGCAGAGAGGAAGAACAAATGCTGCTTCAGGCGAGCATAGATGGTTCGGTTCCATTGCTCTTAATAAGAATGAAGATGTGCTTGTTGGATATTCAATGTCAAATACTACCAACATTTGGCCAAGTGCGGGTTATTCAACCAGGCAATCGACCACACCGATCAATACATTGGATGATCCACGTAATTATCATACTGGTGAAGATCGTTACTGGAAAGATTTTAGTAGCGGCCGTGCCCGTTGGGGTGATTATAGTCAATCACATTTAGACCCGGTTGACAATTCTCTTTGGACGATACAGGAATATGCTGCACCAGGTGCTGGCGCTATTCCTCCGGATAATAACAGTCGTTTTGGTATGTGGTGGGCACAGGTTGCTCCTTCAGTACCTGCTGTAGTTCCGATCATAACAGCCGGAACAGCAACACTGACTGCGGAAGGTTGTGTTCCAAATAATAGTGTAATTGACCCTGGTGAAACTGTAACAGTTAGTTTCTGTGTTACAAATACCGGAACTGCTCCTACTGTAAACCTTATTGGTACCATGCAGGCTACTGGTGGCGTAACACCCATCAGCGGACCGCAGAACTACGGAATAGTTGTTAATGGCGGACCTGCGGTTTGCCGTAGCTATTCTTTCAGCAACACATCCGGTATTTGTGGCGGTTCAATTACCGTTACAATTCAATGGCAGGATGGTGCATTAAACCTGGGAACAACTTCATGGACATTTACATTGGGAACTACTGTAGTTTCTTCTAGCGAGAATTTTGATGCTGTTGTAGCTCCGGCTTTACCAGCCGGATGGTTAGCCAGCAATCCAGTTGGTGGTGGAGCCCTTTGGGTGACATCTACTTCAGGTACACCTGCTCCTCCTGTTGTCTCAGCTCCTAATGCTCTTTTCATAGACGATCCTGCTTTTATTACTGACAAGCAGATAACAACTCCTTCCTTTATTCCTGGTTCAGGTGCGAGGGTTTCATTCGCAAACAACTTTAACCTCGAAAGCACATTTGATGGTGGAGTACTGGAGATATCTATTAATGGTGGGGCTTACCAGGATATCATCACTGCCGGCGGCAGCTTTGTTGCGGGCGGTTATACTGGTCTCATTAGTTCAGCCTTTGGTAGTCCTATTGCCGGTCGAAATGCATGGACAGGAAGCAGTGGTGGATTCGTTACAACCACAGTGAATATGCCTGTTGCATCGTCAGGTCAGCCTTGTATATTAAAATTCCGCATGGCATCAGATAACAGTGTAGCAGCAGTTGGTTGGAGAGTTGATAACTTCTCTGTTTCTCAGCCAGCTTGTTGCGGCGCACCTTGTACAATTACTTGTCCGCCTAATATGACAGTGAATACTGGTCCCGGAGCAACAAGTTGCGGTACGAACGTAACATACCCTCCTGCAACGACAAGCGGACTTTGTGGTTTAGTAACTTATTCTAATCCTTCAGGAAGTTTCTTCCCGAAAGGAACAACTACGGTTACAGCCACAACAGCTGCCGGACCGAGTTGTACATTTACGGTTACAGTTGTTGATAATACACCACCGACAATTACATGTCCTGCAAATATTACAGTGAATAATACTCCTGGTTTATGTTCAGCAGTTGTTACTTATCCGTTGCCAACGGTGACAGATAATTGCGGTTTGCCTGGTCCTATAACACTTACTCAAACTGCATCTCAAACACCAGTGGCCGGATCAGTAGCATGTAACGCAGGTGGTTTCCATACACTGAACAGCTATTTCAGACAGTATAATCTTGGGCCTATGGCATTACCCGGACCCGTTCAGGTTAATTCAGTTCAATTTGGTATTGAGTTAGCTGATGCTAACGGTACAGGAACGACACAGCCTGTAACGGTAAATCTATATACCAGCAACCAACCATTCCCAACTGGCTACCCTGCCTCACTTACATTGATAGGAACATCAGGTGTGGTACAGGTACCTGATCAGACACTCACAACAATGACAGTTCCCATAACTGTTCCTCCAACTGTTCCTGCCAATGCGAGACTGGTGATTGAATTAGTTACTCCGGATGGAAGAGCTCCGGCAAATAACAGGTTCTTTATAGGTAGTAACACATCAGCACAGACAGGGCCAAGTTATCTTATGGCAGCAGATTGCGGCATTGCAACTCCAACGGATCTTACTACCATCGGTTTCCCGAATATGCATATCATCCTGAATGCAATCGGTGTAATTACCGGTCCTTCACCGCTGACACAGATCGCTGGTACCAAGCGGTAGTACATTCCCTGTTGGCGTAACAACAAATACATTCCGTGCAACGGACATAGCTGGAAATACTTCAACATGTTCATTTACTGTTACGGTTGTAGATAACCAGCCGCCTTCATTAACCTGCCCTGCAAATATTGTAGCTAATACAGATCCTGGAGCTTGCGTAGCAACAGTTGCTACACCTAATCCAGCTAATTCTGATAATTGTGGTGTGACCTCGCTCACATGGGCAATGACAGGAGCTACAGTAGCTTCTTCACCTGCAACAGGTATTAATTTTGTTGGAACAAGAGCATTCAATTTGAATGGTACGACTGGCCAGGGTGTTACAACAGTTACTTATACAGCAAAAGACGCTGCAGGTAATACAACAACCTGTTCATTTACTGTAACCGTTAATGATGCTTCTATTCCGGTAATATCCGGGCAACCTACTAACCAGTTTGTATGCGTAGGCAGCGATGGAGCATTCACTGTAACAGCAACTGCCGGTGCAGGTAATCCACTTACTTACCAATGGCAGGCATGGAATGGCACGGCCTGGGTGAATATCACCGGGGCAACTGCCGCAACACTTCCATTACCAGCAGTTACATTCAGCATGAATACCAACAGCTACCGTGTTATTTTAACCGGAAGATGTTCAGTGGTTACATCCGCTTTCGCAACTCTATATGTAAATCCATTGCCAACAGTCAGCATACTGGCATCACGTCCATTAGCGCTGTTGCCGGGTCAGTTCCTGACTCTCACAGCAGTTGTTAGTCCGGGTGGTGGAACATATCAGTGGTTTAAAAATGGAGTGGCCATTCCAGGGGCTACCGGTCCATCGCTCGTTGATCTTACTGTTGATAATGCAGGCACTTACACAGTCAGGTACACTGATCTCAATGGTTGCGTGTCAACATCAGCTGCTATGACTGTAACCGGCGAGCCTTCATGCAAAATGTGGGTATATGAGAATCCGAACCGCGGAATATTCCAGGTAAGGTTCTTTAATGCCGTTAATGAGCCTGTTACTGTAAATATTTACAATTCGGCAGGAGCTAAAGTCTATAGCAGGGCAGTGACCACGGGCTTAGCTTTCACCAGAATTGATGTAGACATCAGTAACGAGGCTGCAGGCGTTTATGTAGTAGAAATAATAAATTCTACAGGTAAGAGAGGTTGTGTTGGTCCGAAGAAATTTGTAAAAGTTTATTAATAGAATATTTGTTCTTTAAGCCACCCCGACGGTAAACGTCGGGGTGTTTTTTTTGGCATTAGTCCCAAAAAGGGTAAAAAATACCCGGAAATGCCCGGGCTTATAATTGTCATACAGCCCGGGAATTGCATATAGTTTTAAGCAGGTTAATTTTTTTTTTAAAATATCTTTATTATTATCTAATTTTAAACAAACACTTTTTCAATCCTCCCTATTTAATAGCTCATTTACATTCAGACTTTTTATTTTCTAAAACCCAAAAACTACTTTTATGAGAAAATTTTACGTTCTTATTCTGGTGTTAGTAATTGGATTAGCATCTGAAGCTCAACCACAATATTGGAATCACACGGCTGCAGCAGGAGGAAACAATTTTCCTTTTAATGCAAATCCTGCTACAGGAAAAAAAACTCAGTGGATTATACTCCCAGGCGATTTCAGTCAGCCAGGACCTGCCCCGGCGGGAAATAATATAACTGCAATTTGGTTTTTTGCAAATACAACTACTGCGGCTTTAACATATACCAACCTTAATATCCGTTTGGCAACTGTTCCTGCTTCTACTTTTTTTAGTGTTGGCCAATTTTATACAGGAGCTATGACAACAGTAAGGGCCGCAAACACAACGATTGGGCCAACAGTTGTTGGAACATGGTTCAGTATTCCGCTGACAACTCCATACCTATATGACCCAACGATGAGTTTAGTCGTTGAGGTTTTTCAATGCGGCTATACAGGAACAGGCCCATCAATTCGTCAGCTGTCTTCTGGAGTTGCGCCGAACTATAGAAGGGCATATAGCGATGCTGCTTCAGTTTGTGGAGCTGTACCATTGGCAACGAGTGGTGACCTTAATGTTGCGTCTATTGGAATTACCGTCATTCCCGCTGTTCCTTGTCCAACGCCAACGGCACAACCAACCGGTTTGATCTTAACCGCAGTATCACAGGTTCAGATCAATGGCAGTTTTACAGCAGCTGTACCTCCTCCTACCAATTACCTTGTGGTAAGATATCCCGGAGGAGCCGTACCGACAAATCCTGTAAATGGAACAGATTATGTTGTTGGAGGTGCATTAGGTACCGGAACTGTAATTTCAAATACGAATTCAACTTCTTTTTCGACTACAGGACTTACTCCGGGAACCACCTATGATTTTTATGTTTATTCATTTAACACAGGTGCATGTGGTACCGCATACCTCACAACCGCCCCACTATTTGGATCAAGAGCTACGCTTCCATGTGCCGGGGCACCAACGATAACCTGCCCGCCAAATATGACGGTCAGTAATACGCCCGGGCAATGCGGCGCTACTGTAACCTATCCGCCTGCAACAGTGACAGGCACTCCGACGCCGACGGTTACCTATTCTCAAAATTCAGGTACGTTCTTCCCTAAAGGAACAACCACAGTAACTGCAACAGCAACCAGTATTTGCGGTACTGCAACCTGTACTTTTACCATAACAGTTAATGATACACAACCACCAACAATTACTTGTCCTGCAAATGTTACTGTTAATAATACTCCTGGTCTTTGCAGCGGAGTGGCCACTTACCCGTTGCCAACTGCAACAGATAATTGTCCGTTCTCCGGGACTGTTCCTTTATCCATTACACAAAACAGTTCTAACACGGTCGTAGCAGGATCAGTTTCCTGCAATGCAGGTGGCTTACATACTGATAATAGTTATTGGAGAGCTTATGATCTCGGACCAATGGCTTTAAGCGGTCCATTTACAATCAATTCCGTAACGTTTGGAATAGAACTGGCTAATGCAGCCGGAACAGGCACTACGCAACCAGTAACGGTAAGGATACATACAAGTGCCGGCGCATTCCCCGGAGGAGTCAGGACACTAGTAGCCAGTCAAACGTATAACATACCTGATCAAACCCTTAGTTTATATACAGCCACACTGACTTCGCCTCCCACTGTACCAGCCAATGCTATCCTTGTATTAGAGATATTTACACCAGACGGCCAGGTAGCAGGCCATTCATTCTTTATCGGAAGTAATGCACTGCCGGAAACAGCCCCAAGTTATTTATCAGCAGCAGCCTGTGGTGCTCCCAACCCGGTTACTGTTGCTTCCCTTGGTTTCCCCAACATGCATACCATTATCAATGCAGCGGGATTAGTTTCGAATCCATCCGGTTCAATAACCCAGATAGCGGGTTTACCAAGCGGTAGTGCCTTCCCGGTTGGTGTAACAACCAATACATTCCGTGTAACTGATGTTGCTGGTAATACAGCTACTTGTTCGTTTACCGTTACAGTGGTAGATAACCAGGCGCCTGCAGTTACCTGTCCGACAAATATTGTAGCTAATACAGATGCCGGCGTATGTATAGCGACTGTTGCTACACCTAATCCAACTACATCGGATAATTGTGCTGTGACCCAGGTTACATGGGCAATGACTGGAGCAACAACAGGCTCTTCACCGGCAACAGGTATTAATTATGTTGGAACAAGGGCCTTCAATTTGAATGGTACAACAGGCTCGGGCGTTACAACAATTACTTATACGGTAAAAGATGCTGCAGGTAATACAACAACCTGTTCGTTTACTGTAACTGTCAATGATGCTTCTATTCCGGTGATATCCGGGCAACCTACTAACCAGTTTGTATGCGTAGGCAGCGATGGAGCATTCACTGTAACAGCAACTGCTGGTGCAGGTAATCCGCTAACTTACCAATGGCAGGCATGGAATGGCACGGCCTGGGTAAATATCACCGGGGCAACTGCCGCAACACTTCCATTACCAGCAGTTGTATTCAGTATGAATACGAACAGCTACCGTGTTATATTAACCGGAAGATGTTCAGTGGTTACATCTGCTTTTGCAACTTTATATGTAAATCAATTACCAACAGTTAGTATACTGGCATCAGGTCCATTAGCATTGTTGCCGGCGCAAACTCTGACTCTCACAGCAGTTGCTAACCCGGGCGGTGGAACCTACCAGTGGTTTAAAAACGGAGTGGCAATTCCCGGGGCTACTGGCCCATCACTCAACAATCTTACTGTTGATAATATAGGCATTTACACAGTCAGGTACACTGACCTCAATGGTTGCGTAGCAACATCAGCTGCTATGACTGTAACCGGCGAGCCTTCCTGCAAACTGTGGGTATACCCGAATCCGAACCAGGGATTGTTCCAGGTCAGGTTCTTTAACTCGGTTAATGAAGCTGTTACTGTGAACGTTTATAATTCGGGAGGAAGCAGGATATATAGCAAAGCGGTGACCACAGGGTTGGCTTATTCACTAATTGATGTAGATATTCAAAGCCAGCCGGCTGGTGTGTACACTGTAGAAGTAGTAAACGCTGCAGGAAAGAGAGCTTGTAATGCGCAGGAGAAGTTTATTAAAGTTCTATAATTGAATAGTGATTAATAAATGAAAGCCATCCCGACTTTACGTCGGGATGGCTTTTTTGTTGATAAGAAAATTATCTTAAAATTATTCCTGCAGGATCTTTTACAAATAAATAAGCATCGCTTTCCACAAAGTCATTTGCTTTGATCTCAACAGCTACAGGCTTTCCTTCTTTCAATGAAAATTTTGCAGGATAAATGCCATAGCCAATATTGTTATAGGTAATACGGAATTCATTATTGTCCATATAATCCATATAACCGACCAGGTCAGGGTGATGCTGGAAACGACAGATCAGTGTCTGGCCGCTTTTGCTGATCATGATTTTTCCGTATAATGTATTGAAATAATCGCCGGTAAAATTGTCAAGGCTTATATCGGGTTGATTCTTTTTATCAACCCTTGCTTTCAATGCCGCCACTTCATCATCAGTTGATTTTTTCCCCTGGACAAAAAAAACATACTGGTATTTGCTGCGGTCAACATACGGGATATTCATATATGCATCCAAAACCTGGTAACGTAGCGCTTCAAAAAAACTTTGATTGTCATTATTCGTGAGAATGGTAATGCCCAATTTCTCTTCAGGCACAAAACAAACATTGGTTACATGACCAAATGCACCACCCGTATGCCAGTACACCTGCCTGCCTGCATAATCGGTCATGTAAACACCCAGTCCATAAGCCCGGAAGTGAGTTGGAAATGCGGCGGACTTCCTGCTGCCGGTCAGAATATTTGCATCTCTTGTTTTTTGCAATACCTGCCAGGGAATGATTTGTTTTCCTTCAAACCTGCCGCTGTCTAATTGCAGCATCAACCATTTGGTCAGATCTTTTACATTGCTCACCATACTTGTAGCCGGTCCAAGATTGTCAACGTTATCAAAAGGAATTTTTGTAATAGAAGTGTACAGGTTATTGTAAGGCGATGCGACATTGGTCCTGTTGGCAAGCCCGGCTGTATTCATATATGTATTGGTCATGCCAAGAGGTGTAAGGATATTTTGCTGCACATAATTTTCCCATGTTTGCCCGGTAACTTTTTCCAGGATTTGCCCGGCTACCAAAAAGGCAGAATTGCAATAACCATAATCCTGGCGAAATTCACCGGGTGGTTTCAGGTAACGCATTTTCCAGACGATGGAATCTTTGGGAAGATTGGAATCCCAGAAAGTAAAATCTCCCTGGAATGTTTTGGTACCAAGACGGTGGCAGAGAAGGTCCTTTACATTTACCATTTTGGTGGCATTGCTGTCATACAGCCTGAACCAGGGAATGTATTTGGTTACTTTATCGTTTAAAGAAAGTTTTTTTTCAAAATCAAGTTTGGCAATGGAAGTGCCTGTAAAAAGTTTTGAATTGGAAGCGATAATGAATAAAGTGTTTTCATCCACCTTATCATCTTTGCCAAGTTCCCTGACACCATATCCTTTTGTCAGCACTACCTTACCATCTTTTACTATAGCAATTGCGAGACCGGGTATCTGCCATTGCTGCATACCATGTTGTATATAACTATCAAGGCTGTCGGTGATAAAAGACGGTGTTTGGGCAGAGGAGAAAAAGGAGAATAAGGAATAAGAAATAAGGAATAAGGAATGAAGAAGGCTTCGCTTCAGGCTGAAAAGTTTCATAAATAAAAAATTAGTTGATGAAAGTAAGAAAATAAAATTTGTTCTTGGTGAACTAAGTGATGGATGGGTTATTTGTACTCTCCGTAAACTTCCCTCAGTGTATCGGCGATCTCCCCCAATGTGCATTTATTTTCTACCGCTTCCACTACGGAAGGCATGATATTCTCTCCGCTATTGCATCTATCGTTAAGTATCTGCAGGCACTGATCGATCTTTGCATTGTCGCGGTTCGATCTGAGGTTATTCAGTTTTTGGATCTGCACATCACGGATATTGTCATTGACTTTAAAGGCGGGAATTGTTTCATCGTTATTGGACTGAAATTTATTTACACCCACTATGATCTTTTCTCCTGTTTCAATATTGCGCTGGTATTCATAAGCGCTTTTTGCAATTTCATTTTGAATGAATCCTTGTTCAATAGCAGCAACACTGCCGCCCATGGCATCTATTTTTTGTATCAGTTTCCAGGCCGCTTCTTCCACCTCTGCAGTGAGGCTTTCTATAAAATAACTTCCTCCCAATGGATCAGCCGTGTCCGGTACGCCGCTTTCAAAGGCAAGGACCTGTTGTGTTCGCAAAGCGATCCTTGCTGCTTCCTCGGATGGTAAGCTCAGCGCTTCATCATAACCATTCGTATGTAAAGATTGAGTGCCGCCCAATACGGCTGCTAATGCCTGGATCGTGACCCTTGATATATTATTAAGCGGTTGTTGAGCCGTCAATGTACTGCCGCCTGTTTGTGTATGAAAACGCAGCATCATTGCCTTCGGATCCGTTGCACCAAGTTCTTTCATGATCTTAGCCCACATTTTCCTGGCAGCACGGAATTTGGCTATCTCTTCAAACAAATTATTATGTGCATTAAAGAAGAAGGAGAGTCGTTTGCCAAAAACATTTATATCGAGACCTTTTTCCAAAGCCGCTTTCACATAAGCTTTGCCATTGCCCAGGGTAAAAGCGATCTCCTGTACGGCGGTGCTGCCTGCTTCCCGGATATGATAACCACTGATCGAAATAGTATTCCACTTTGGTACTTCATGACTGCACCACTCAAAAATATCGGTGACAATGCGCATGGAAGGTTTGGGTGGATAGATATAGGTTCCCCTGGCTGCATATTCTTTCAGGATATCATTCTGTATCGTGCCGGTGATCTTTTTCAGGTCAGCGCCCTGTTGTTTAGCCAATGCAACATAGAAAGCAAGTAATATAAACCCGGTTGCATTGATCGTCATGGATGTGCTTACTTCTTCCAGTTTAATTCCATTGAATAATGTCTGTATGTCTTCAATGGAATCAATGGCAACGCCCACTTTGCCCACTTCGCCTTCTGCCAATGCATGATCACTGTCATAGCCGATCTGCGTAGGAAGATCGAAAGCAACACTCAACCCGCTTACACCCTGTGATAATAAATAATGATAACGTTTATTGCTTTCCTCTGCGGTAGAGAAGCCGGCATATTGCCGCATGGTCCAGAGTTTGCCGCGGTACATGTCGGGTTGTATGCCACGGGTGAAGGGAAAGGTTCCTGGTTGCTGGTTACTGGTTGCTGGTAAGTCAGCGTCCGTATAGCCAGGTTTAATTTCTATTCCTGAATCAGTATATTTTTTATTATCCCCGGACATATAATGACTTTTCAATTTTAAATGACCTGTAACCAGCAACCAGCAACAAGCATCACTTCATCAGTTTTTTTGCTTCAAAATTCAGCGCCTGCAAAACCATTTCATGTAAGGAGCCTTGTGGCTGCGACATCACTACTTCCAGTATTTTTTTATTGAGCTCTGATGAGGAAGCCGTTGGAGACATCGAGGTTGCGACCTGGTTGATGATCATAATATTTTGTTCTTTCAGGTTGCGTACAGAGTCCCAGCTAACAGGGCTTACATATAATTGCTGTGTACTGTTATATTCAAATTCATGTTTGATGTTCTCGGTCAGTATGATCTTCATTTCAATAGCAGAAATGCCCGGTTGATTCAACCGGCTGATCAGGTTGGGCAGGGCGATCCTTTCTGTGAGCAAGACCAGGCGTTCATAAGCCTGCAAACGCATGGATGTGCTTTCAAACTTTTCTCCCCCGGCAGGTAAACTTGTTTGTTGAGGTTTGCGCAAAAGAGCATATAAAGCAATGATGATAGCTAATCCTGATATGGCGAGGCTTGCTATAGATAGATCCATGAATTGTAGTTTGACAGAATTAAGCAAAAATAGGAAAGGGAAGGGGAGTAGCAAGTGGGGAATAGCGAGCGGCAAGAATTGAAAAGGGAGTTATTAGTCATTAGTCGTTAGTCTTTAGTCAGAAGCCGAAAATAGACAGGTGTTAAATTTCCTTTATCGGAAACCCGGTATTCTTTTCCCTGCAAAAGATTATTTAATTTTGCTGTATGGAAACAACAATGACAATGCCGGTTACTTTAACAGCGGGTGCTATTGCTGAAATTAAAAGACTGATGGCCGCAGAAGGGTTTGATACCACGCAAAGATTAAGAGTGGGAGTGAAGGGTGGTGGTTGCTCCGGTATGACATATATACTCGGCTTTGATCACCCAACTGAAAATGACAAGCATTTTGAAACAGAAGGTATATCCTGTATTATGGATAAGTCTCACGAGATGTATTTATTTGGTATGGAAGTGGACTGGCAGGATGGATTGAACAACCGGGGGTTTTCTTTTAAGAACCCCAATGCAGCAACAACCTGTGGCTGCGGAACAAGTTTCGGTGTTTAAGGCCCTTTCTTCCTGAACTTGAAAATTGAATATTGTTTGTTGACATATTGAGTCTTTCTTAAGGCAGGAGAAAAAGACTCAATATATCAACACTCAACAATCAAGACTCAAGTGTTCGGGATTGGGAAAACCTGAGTATTGAGGATTGTTTGTTGAATTATTGAATCTTTCAAATAAAGAAAGCCTCCAATTTGGAGGCTTTACTGTTTTATTATCTTAAGCTTTTCTTATAAACTCTTTGTTGATTTTATCATCCCTGGGTTTGGTTTTTCTATAACAGCTTTTTTACCCAATCCTCTTTTACCGCCAAGGTCAACTAATATTGGTGCGGCCACAAAGATGGATGAATAAGTACCAGTGATAACACCGATCAGCATCGCAAAGGCAAAACCTTTTGTTACCTCGCCACCAACCAGGAAAAGGATAAGGATGGTCAGGAACACCGTTAACGATGTCATTACCGTACGGCTCAGGGTTTCGTTGATGGCCCGGTTGATGACCTCTCCTCTTGGTGCATCAGGCATCAGCCTGCTGTCTTCCCGTATCCGGTCAAACACAATTACCGTATCGTTCATGGAGAAACCAATGACCGTTAGCAATGCGGCGATGAAATGCTGGTCAATTTCAAGCGGGAAGGGTACGATCTTCCTGGCAAAAGAGAATACAATTAATGTTACAAATACGTCATGCAGCAAGGCGATCACTGTACCTAATGAATATCTCCAGTCACGGAAACGGACGAATATGTATAAGAAAATTATTATGATCGCAAAAGCAGTTGCCTTTTTAGCTCCGTTCACAAGATCATCTGAGATTGTTGGTAATACTTTTTTTGATTCCTGTTTACCTAATTTATTCTCACCGGATTCAAACTTTGCAAAAGTCATATTAGCAGGAAGGTAAGGTTTGAGACCTGAGAACAATTTATTATCAACGATCGAATCCACATCTGCCCTTGTATCTTTTATAAGATAAGCAGTCGTAATGTCCAGTGTCGAATTATCTCCAATTGTTTTAATGATCGGGTTGTCTCCTTCAAAAGCGATCTTTATATCTTTCCGCACCGCTTCTACATCAACCTTTTTACCAAAGTTTACTTTATAACTGCGACCACCTTTGAATTCAACACCCTGGTCAAACCCGTTGAAATAAGAAGCGATGCCCAGTCCCAGCACAACGAGGGAGATCATATAGGCATACTTGCGGTATTCAATGAATTTAAATTTGGCATGTTTGAAAATGCGTCTCGACACGCCGGTGAAATATTCCAGGTGTTTCTTTTTACTGGTAAACCATTCAGTGATCCAGCGGCTCACCAGGATACCACAGAATAAAGAAAGAACAATACCGATCATCTGTGTAGTAGCAAAACCTTTTACAGGACCCAGCCCGAAATAGAAAAGTATGGCTGCTGTCAGGAAAACGGTGACGTGAGCATCCAATACGGGCGGCAGTGATCGTTTATAACCTTCATTGATCGATGGGATATATCCTTTGCCTCTCGATAGCTCTTCTTTGATACGTTCATAAATAATTACGTTCGTATCCACCGCCATACCGATGGTCAATACCAAGCCGGCAATACCGGGAGCCGTTAACGTGGCTCCAAGACCGGCTAATATACCAACTGTAAAGAGCAGGTTTAGTATTAAAGCGATATTGGCGATCCATCCGCTGGTATTATAATACACCAGCATCAGTAAAAAGATAACGACAAATGAAATGATGAATGCCTTGGCACCACCTGCAATGGCTTTACTTCCCAGGGTCGGTCCCACTTGCTGTTCCTGTACGATCTTGGCAGGTGCAGGCAGTTTACCAGCTTTCAGAATGTTTGCAAGATCCAATGCTTCCTGTTGTGAATAGCTTCCGGTGATGGAAGATGTTCCATCCGGGATCTTACTGATAACATTGGGAGCAGAATAGACAATATTATCCAATACGATCGCAATGGGTTTGCCTATATTTTCTTCTGTTATTTTTGCCCAGACCGTAGCACCAAAGTTTTTCATATTCATTCTCACTTCCACTTTGCCATACTGGTCAAAATCCTGGCTGGCGTCTGAAATAGCATCACCTTCCAGTTTTGCCTGGGCCCGTCCAAATGTTTTTAATGCATATAATGGAACAGCACTTAACTCCTTGCCTTTTTTATCTTTCCCGGGAATACCATATGCAAAAATTGCATCCGATGGAAAATAAGGGCGAAGCTCATCCAGGTATATCCTGAATTGGGCGGTGTCTTTAATAGGAACAACGCCAATAGCTGCCGGGTAATATATGTCTCCCTTTTCAGTACGGGTTGGCTGATCGAACTGAATGAATTTATCAATAGTTATTCCTCCCGTTGCTACTTGTGGCGTGCTCTGACCTGTGGTATCTTTATTGTTTGTATCAGTTACATTTCCCAGGCCTTCGGCAAGTTCATTTTTTTTGCCTGTATCTGCTTTTGCAATGGGTTGCTTTTTACCAGAAGTATCTTTTATTCTTGCTGTGTCTTTTATTGCTGCTGTGTCTTTCAGGACAGAACTGTCTTTCACATTGCCATACCTGGCATTGAAAACTTCGATCGCTTTTTGCCAGCCGTTTGCATAGTTATTATCCCGGAGTGTATAAACTTCCCAAAACTGAAGATTGGCAGTTGTCTGCAAAACTTTTCTTGCTCTTTCTTTATCTTTTATACCTGGTAATTCAACGGTAATAATTTTTTTATCCGGGTTTGAATTAATATTTGGTTGCGCAACACCAAACTGGTCGATACGTGTACGTAATACCCTGGATGTTCTTTCAAAAGCATCCGAGGCTTCTTTCCGGATATATGTTTCAACCTGGTTATCGCTTGATTTAACATCGATCTACTTCCACTACCTGCAGAAAACAAAGTAGCCAGCGGCCTGTTCGCTTCCAGTTTCCTGTATTCTTCGATAAAGAGAGTAATAAAATCAGCGCTGCTGTTTGCTTTACGTTTATCGGCATTCTGCAGGGCCAGTAAAAAATTCGGATCTTTTGAATTATTGGCCAATGACTTCAACAGTCCTGTCATTTCCACTTCAAGGGTTACATTCAATCCACCCTGCAGGTCAAGACCAAGATTTAATTCTTCTTCTTTAGCTTTTTTGTAACTCACAGGTCCATTGAAACCATAGGTTACAGTAACATCTTTGGTACTATCCAGTAAACGTCTTAACCTCTCCTGGTATGCTTTATCCAATACCTCCTGGTAAACTTCCTGTGAATCTTTATTGGCAGGATATTTTTCAAGAGCAGATGGAAAATTGTTATTCACATAAACCCGGGCACGGGCCTCCATCTTTTTTTCATGGCTTTTAACGAACCAGGTAAAAGACAATTGGTAAAGGGAATAAACAATCAGGAGAATAGTAAAAAAACGAACCAGGCCTTTCAGTTGCATATAATGAACAATTTACAGTGGTGCCTTCCTGATCACACGGCGGAAGGGTTATACATTTTTTTAAGGACGGCAAAGATAGCAGTTTCAGATTAATTTCCTGCAACTAAAAAAGGGCTCTTGAGGGCTGATTCTTAAAAAGTTAACTGGCGGCAATCTGTATCTTTGAATGGCGATGAATACTAAGGCCAAGACCAGGTTAGCTGGTATATTTATTCTTTTTGTTTTCCCTGGCTCTGTCCTTTTTGGCCAGGAATCAAAACCCGGAAATAATTTCATGGCAAAGACAGTTGAAAAAAAACCTGTTGATACTTTCATCGCCAGTCTTTTAGCAAAATATCCTCAATTTTTTGATGCTATATTGAATAAGAAGGATGAATTGAAGATCCAGATCATTTATTCACAAATAGACAGGGAAAAAAAGGGAAAAATAAAATTCACCGACCATTCCTTCAACCTGGACCCGGATAACTATTACTACCCGGCTTCAACCGTGAAATTGCCTGTTGCCATATTGGCTCTTCAAAAATTGAATGAATTAAAAATTCCCGGGTTAGATAAGAATACAACGATGATAACCGGGACGGATGGAGATGGGCAAACAGGGGTTAGCAACGATCCTTCCAGTTCCAATGGCCGGCCCAGTATGGCCCATTACATAAAAAAAATATTATTGGTAAGTGACAATGATGCTTTCAACAGGCTGTATGAATTTTTAGGACAGGAGTACATCAATAATTCATTGCATAGAATGGGATACACGGATGTCCAGATCATTCACCGGTTGAATATAAGCCTGCCCGAAGACCAGAACCGGCATACGAACCCTGTTGAATTTTACGATGATAACGATATGATCATTTATAAAAAACCGGCAGAAAAAAGTAAACTGGTTCATGCAGATCGCAATACTAAGATCGGAAAAGGTTATTACAAAGGAGACTCACTTATCAATGAGCCTTTTAATTTTTCAAAAAAGAACAGGCTGTCCTTGCAGGATCTGCACCATATTGTGAGGGCCGTTATGTTTCCCGAAGCCGTCCCGGAAATGCAGCGTTTTAATTTGACTGATGATGATTATGTGTTCTTAAGAAAATATATGTCCATGATGCCGCCGGAATCAACCTTTCCGCTTTATGCTCCCCCGGACTATTGGGATACTTATGTAAAGTTTTTGTTGTATGGAGCTGAAAAAAATAAAGCTGAACCAACTATCCGCATTTTTAATAAACCAGGAGATGCTTATGGCTTTATGATCGATGCGGCGTATATCGCAGATTATAAAAACAAGATCGAATTCCAGCTCAGCGCAGTTATTTACTGCAACAGCGATGGCATTTTAAATGACGATAAATATGATTATGCGGGAGTGGGGTTGCCTTTTATGAAAAACCTGGGCCGGGTTATCTATGAATATGAATTGAGCCGGAAGCGGAAGAAAATACCTGATCTTTCTTTATTTCAGTATAGCTATAAAGACTGAAGGAGATAATAACTAAAAGTGAATAGATAATAGTTTATTGCAATCCAAAAAATATTTTCATGACCTGGAATCACTTTTATCTATTATCTGTTCACTATTTATTTATTTTTATCTAAGTACATTTGGGACTCCTGAATAACAAACCAACTGAGATGCAGTTATCTTCTTTTCTACAACGTTTCAACGAGCCTGAAACTTTAAAGATGGCTAAACTGGGCCGTGAACTCAGAGCAAAGGGTGCTGATGTGATCGACATGAGTCTTGGCGAACCTGACTTTGATACACCGGCTCATATTAAAGAGGCCGCTATACAGGCCATTCATGATAACTGGAGTCATTACACACCGGTGCCGGGTTTTTTGGATCTGCGGGAAGCGGTTTGTTTTAAATTAAAAAGAGATAATAACCTTGACTATAAGCCGGAGAACATCGTGGTATCAACCGGGGCCAAACAAAGCCTTGCCAATACTGTTCTTGCATTGGTGGATGAAGGCGATGAAGTAATTATTCCAACACCTTTCTGGGTTACTTACAGTGAGCTGGTAAAAATTGCAAGAGGGAAGGTGGTGGAAATTAAAACCGCTACTGAGCATGGATTTAAAATGACGGCCCAGCAGTTAGAAGCTGCTATCACGCCGAAGACAAAAATGTTTTTATTTTCATCACCCTGCAATCCAAGCGGTGCATTTTATACCCGGGAAGAATTAAGTGCATTGGCATCCGTTTTTAAAAAACATCCCGGTATATTTATTCTTTCTGATGAGATATATGAATACATTAATTATACCGGGCATCACCAGAGCATCGCACAGTTTGCTGACATAAAAGACCGGGTGATCATTGTAAATGGTTTGAGCAAAGGGTTTGCTATGACGGGCTGGCGCCTTGGATATATTGCCGCACATGCGGACATAGCCAAAGCCTGTGAAAAAGTGCAGGGTCAATTTACCAGTGGCGCCAATTCAATTGCACAAAAAGCGGCAGTAACAGCGTTGACCACTGATCTGCGCCCATCGATGGAAATGGTGAAAGAGTTTACAAGAAGAAAAGAAAGAGTGCTGCAACTGTTGAAAGAAATTCCCGGTATGTCTTGCAGTAAACCAGACGGGGCTTTTTATGTTTTCCCGGATGTGAGTGCTTATTTCGGCAAATCAGGCGGTGAGACAACAATTACAAATGCAGCAGATTTCTCCATGTATCTTTTGAATAATGCTCATGTAACTTCAGTCATGGGTGATGCATTTGGAGAACCTAAATGTGTCCGGTTTTCTTTTGCCAACAGCATGGAAAAAATTGAAGAGGGGTGGCGAAGAATAAAAGAGACACTTGCAAAACTTAAGTAAGCCCGATCCTTTCCATAAACCTGTTATTAAATGTTCTGGCCGGATCAAGTTTCATTAATGCAGCTTTCCATTTACCCAATCCTGGATAAATGTCCTCCAGGAATTCAGGCTTACCGTCCAGTATCGTATTATATTTTCCCCAATGTGGAATGCCGCCATGGTCGAATAAAGCTTGCTGGCATAATTCAAGCATTGTTTCTGTGCCCCGGGTACGCTGCACAAAAGGTACATCAATGTAGGCTACGTCTCTTTCATATTCGGTAGCAAGGAAAGCTTTTGATCTTTTTACAAACCTGACCGTTATGGGTGATGAATGATAAAGTTTGGCATCTTCCTGCATCTTCTTTGCAAATTCCATTATCTTCTCTATGGCACTAATGGCTAGATCTTTATCATGAATATCAAAAGCAAACTCCGAAGAATAAGCCCTTTCTTTCACAAATTGAAATCCCTGGAAAAGGACTTTATATGATTTATGAACAAATTTTTTATCATTTTGCCCGTTTATGGTGCTGCGGATAAGTAAAGGAGCCCGGTGTGGCAAATAATTATATACAAAGAGGCTGTACCAATAGGTAACCGGGAAATTCCCGAAAATATAAGTGACCAGGTTACGCGTTGCTTCCTTCAGTATCCATTTTATTGGTTTTTTTGAATAATAATTGCGCATGACTGCGCAATTGAATTCTTCCTTTCCTGTTTTTTTATTTTTGAGTTTATAAGGATTGATCATGAAAGTTATACCTCGTGGAGACTGGCCGGCAGATTCTTCATCGCCTGCTGTAAAAATGGATCCTGTCAGCCATATCTTTTTGAGTTCTTCCCAGTTGGTTAACAATTTTGTTTCCCTCAGGTAGTACGCTTCCCTGACCTCTAAAACCAAAGAATAAATGATACCCATACTTCCAAAGCTGAGTACGGCACTGTAGAAAATATCATCATCCTGGATAAGTTCAATGTTGGGTTCATTAAATTTTACAGGATCGGTAATGCCATTTGATTTTTCAATCCGGTATATCTTTCCACCCCCGGAAACCAATACCATCGATTGGACAAAGCCCTGCATGGCTTCATAGTCCCTGCCCGTACCATGCGTTCCTGTTGAAACGACTCCTGCCAGTTTCTGGTGATCCACGGCGCCCATATTTATCAGGGCCAGGCCCATTGCATCAAGCTGGGTATTTACTTCCCTGAGGCGGATCCCTGCCTGGCATTCCACCAATTTACTATTCCTGAATTCTTCTTTTCTAACCCCGGTGTTATAGTGGTCCAAATGAATAAGCCGGAAAAGATCAACCATGTATTCCTCGGTTACTGCTACATCGGAAAAAGAATGTCCTGAACCAACGGCTCTTACTTTCAGATCTTTGGATTCAGCTTCTTTGACTATGGAAACAATATCTTCAAGCGATTCCGGTTCGAATAATTTGACGGGAGTTACTTTATATTTCCGGATGGTGTTTTGCCAAATGGCTCTGGTTCGAACTTTCATAGTAAGGTGGTTTGACTAAGAAAGTTACAGTAATATCATTTGTTTCAAAAAAAAATTATCGGGGAAAAATGCAATAGCAAATTGTAAGATCCGGGTTTGATCATTTCCCGCGGGAAAACTTATGATGAAGTTCCATCACCTGTGGTATCACTAATTGTTCTTCATCGTTTATGATCACAAAATTACAGCGTTTCATTTTCTTTTCTTCATCCATCTGCCGGTTGATCCGTTTCATGATCTCTGCTTCAGAGATCCCGTCCCTGGCCATCACCCTTTTGATCCTGAGTGGCAGCGGGGCATCTACCCCGATCACATAATCAAGGTTTTTATTGGCGCCGCTTTCAAATAATAAGGCTGCTTCTTTAATGATATAAGCTGAGGTTTGTTGTTTTATCCATTCCCCGGCGTCGCGGATGGTAGCGGGGTGTGTGAGAGAGTTCAGTAATTCTAATTTTTCTTTATCATTAAAAACGATGCCCGCCAAATATTTTCTGTCAAGTTCCCCATTTGCATAGCTTGCTTCGCCAAAACTTTTAATGATGGCAGCTTTCAGATCTTTATCGTTGTTCATCAGGTTTTTGGCTGCATCATCTGCATAGTAAACAGGTATCCCCAATGTTTCAAACACTTTTGCCACGACAGATTTGCCGCTGCCGATACCCCCGGTAAGTCCGATACGAAGCATGATCCGTTATAGATATGAGTCCAGTTAAAATGAATTATTAATTAATAATTATTAATTAATAATTTAAAGCAATAGCCCGCTGTTTTTTTCCTTACCTGTAGTTACTTCTTATCTGTTATTGCTGGTTTGTTTATGGAGGCCGTCCAGTCCATGCTGATCGCACTCTTTTCAATTTTCAGGTAACTGCCGGGGCTTACTTCAATATTCAGCGTTCCATCATCATTCACTTTATTGATGGTTCCGTGAATACCGGCAATGGTAACGATCTTGTCACCTTTTCCCAGGTTCTGGATAAATGTTTTCTGGTTCTTGGCTTTTTTTGCCTGCGGCCGTATAAAGAACATCCAGAAGACAAGGATCATCAACCCTAAAAACACAAACTGGAAACCGCCGAAACCTCCTGATGATTTCCCCCCGCTTGCGCCTGAATCGCCACCCGGCGGGACACAAGAGACCAGGGAAACGGAAACTAATAATACTGCTGTGAGATATTTTGAAATTGATTTCATACTGAACTAAGTTTTAAAATGTAAGCTGTCGAAAATTTCTATCGGTCAATCGGTGATCTCTACGCCGAAAGTAAGTGTATGTGAAACCGGGTTTGAATTGGCCATTACATATATTTCTTTTCGTATAGGCCCATGTGGTTTTCCCCCGCTGTCAAATTTTGCTTTGATCTCGCCTTCTTCGCCGGGGGCATATGGTCTTTCCGGCTTTTCGGGAACGGTGCATCCGCAACTTGCGGAAACGTTACTAAAGATCAGGTTCTTGTTGCCACTGTTCTTAAACCGGAAGGTTACTTCTATCACCTGGCCATCTTTGATCTTTCCAAGGTCTTTAAAAGTTGAATCGAGCCATTGTATGCTGGTAAAATTCGCGGTGTCAGCAATGGCTTTATTTCTTTCTTCCTGGGATAATGCTGGTACAGTGGTTTTTTTGTCACTGCTTTTGCAGGCGATAAGGCCGGCTGCAACTACAAGAACGATCAATATTTTTTTCATCGTGATTTACTTAAGAAGTGCAAATGTAGAGGAAAATTGGCTATTAGCTTTTAGCCATTAGCAAGAAAACTGACAGGGGACAGCTTTTTTTCCTCTTTGAAATTTCTTATTTTATTAAAATTAAAAGCTAATGGCTAATGGCTGACAGCTAAAGGCTCTTCTTATACTCCACTTTCTTCATCTTCCCTTCCAGCACCAGCTCTTTATGAATATTATCAAGGATGCCGTTGACAAACTGGCCGCTTTGTGTTGTACTGTAATCTTTGGCGAGGTCAATGTATTCATTGATCGTGACTTTGGGCGGAATGGTTTCAAAAAACAGGAACTCGGCCACCCCCATTTTCATCAATATCATATCCAGCAGGGCAATTCGTTCAGAGTCCCAGTTCTTCAGTTTGGGGATAATGAAACTTTGCAGCTGTTCGCTTTTTTCTAAAACGGTTTCCAAAAGATTTTTAGCAAACTGTTCCTTATCATCACTCATCATTTTGTTGAAATTATAGCTGCCGGGTTTTTGCAGGTAACCTGAAAGCAGTTGAACGATCATCTCGCCATCATCATCCCAGTTGGAGAAATTATCTTCTACATGCGACACAAATGTTTCGTTGGCCAGCATCAGGTCATTCAGAATAAATTCTATGATCTTCTTTTCCTGGGCCTTATCTCTTAACGGTTGTGCTGTGTAGGCTTTGTATTCGGATGCTTCCGCAAGCGTATGGTAAATTCTGCGGAGTAATTCTGTATCACCGATCAATTCAGGTTTTTCTTTGGCAAATTGTTCTTTCAATGCCGGATCTTCCAGCATTTTCAACAATAATTCATTGCCGGCAATTTTTGTATTTACATGCAGGTCCTCAGCAGAGGGTAAATGTTTGGAAGCCCTGTGAGATGAGTCCGTTTCAGCATAACGGGTAAGCTCTGTCAAAAAATAAATAAGGTAAATGAGTAAGGAACGGGTCTGGTTGAAATGCTGCTGCAGAATTTTTTGTGATTCACCACTGCCGGATATATTCGGGATCACTTCTTGTTCGAGCGTATTCACCGTATAGATCGTTTGCATCACTTTCACACGAATATTTCTTCTGCTGATCATTGCTTAAGAACTTGAGGGGGCGAAGATAACTGAATTTTGGTAGTAAGGGATAAACAAAAATGCTGGTATTGCATCCATTTCATAATGATGTCTCGTAGGATTAGGAGATGGGTATAGTAAATATCCTCTATGTGAAATTTTTTATGCACGTCACAACCAAATATGTGACAAACATTATTTTAATGAGTTCCTGCAATAATTTAAATTTGGCTGTCAATCCATTACATTCAATCAATCTGTGATCATGAAAAACTTTACTCCCTTTTTCCATTTGAGATTCCTGGTCCCGTTTTTATTAGCAACCGTGCTGATGATCTCTTGCAAAAACAAAGACCAGCCAGCACTAACAGACAAACTTCTTCAAAAAGAAGAGGACCCTAATTCCCGTTTGACGGATTTTCTCGGCGCTATGGAGTATGAATACAATATGCTGAAAAATCCAACGACAGGAACAATTCCGGAAGGGATCCGCGATGCTGAACTGCTACAGGCCAAACAACTATTGGCGCAACAGTTACAAAACCCGGTACCCGATGTGCCTAATAGTTATTCTTTCCAGGGACCTAATAATCTTGGAGGAAGGACCAGGGGATTGGCTTATGATGTCCGGAATGGAACATCAAACAGTGTGATCATGGCAGGAGGTATCAGCGGCGGTGTTTATAAATCAACTGATGATGGAGCCACATGGGTCAGAAAAAGCCCGACCGGAGATCTGTTTAATGTGAGTGCTCTTGCGCAGGATACCCGGGCTGCCCCAGCTTCTGCGCGGGATACCTGGTATTATGGTGGTGGCGAATTTACAGGCAATAGTGCCAGTGGAACCGGGGCATCATATAGGGGCAAGGGTGTTTATAAGTCAACAGATAATGGGGAAACATGGGCACTTTTGCCAAATTCTAATACCGGGGTTTACGAGGTTTTTGATCATCGGGCTGATTATATTTATAAACTGGTAGTTGATCCTACCAATGGTAATGTTTACATGGCCGCAGCAGATGCCATTTATCGTTCAATAGATGGTGGAACTACCTGGGGTATTGTTTTAACTTCCGGATCGGCAGGTTTTAATTCAGCTATGGCAACAGACATAGTAGTTACTTCAACCGGTACTTTTTATGCTGCATTTGCAGGTGCCAGTAATACTGCACCAACGGATATGCCCGGTGTTTGGAAATCAACGACCGGCGCATCGGGAAGCTGGACAAAAATTGCAGGTGCAGGATCAGGTACAAGCCCGGCAGGCTGGAATGCCGACGGAGCTTATGGTAGGGTTGTACTTGCGATAGCCCCAAGTTTAGAAAGCAGGGTATATGCCCTATATTGGAATAACTTAACCAGTGCTTGTACTCCGGCATTGGTCGAAGGAGAAATGTATTATTGGACCGACGGAACATCTACCTGGACTGATATTTCGGCTACATTGCCCGATGAAGCCGGATGTTCAACAGGCAATGACCCATTTGCCTGCCAGACAGGTTATGATCTTGTAGTAGCTGTAAAACCCGATGCTTCGGGTACTGTTTTTATCGGTGGAACTAATTCTTACAGATCCACCGATGCAGGAGCTACCTGGACAAGAATCGGAGGGTATGTTAGTTCGGCCAGTTATGGTTTGTATACAAATTCTCACCCGGATGTCCATGCGTTTGCATTTAAACCGACCAGTTCTATTACCATGCTTTGCAGTAATGACGGAGGCATTCAGCGAACAACGGATAACCTTGCCGGCTCTGTTGCATGGACACAAATCAATACCGGTTACAGGACCTACCAATATTATTATGTTGATATAGATCCGCGGAGTGGCAATGGCAAAGTAATTGGTGGCGCACAGGATAATGGTTCAACAAGGAATATTAGTGGAGCAGGTATTGACTTTGAGCTGGTGATTGGCGGAGACGGGGTTTCCGTTGGCCTGAATGATCCGGCCTTAACAGGCGGTACACAATATGAATATTGTGGGTCGCAATTAGGTTCCATTTATCGAAGAACCGCACCAACAGGATTAGGAGGTGGAACTGATATTACACCAACCGGAGAAGCTGGTACCGGGTTATTTGTCACACTTTTTCGATTAGATGCTGATAATTCGCAAAGATTATACTATGCAAACGATAATACGTTGCGACGCACCACTTCAGGTTCAACAGTAACATCTGCTTCATGGACATCTTTGACGGGTGTTGCTGCTTCAGTAGGTGCAGCGAATGACATCACGGCTTTGGCCATGACAAGAGGCACTTACAGTGCAGCCACTGCCAGTATATTTATTGGCACATCCAATGGAAAAGTATATCGTCTTGATGATCCAACCGGTGTAGCGGCAGCAACGGCGCCTGTTGATATTACCGGGGGCGCTTTTCCGGCGGCAGCTTATGTAAGCAGCATTGCTGTTAATCCCCGCAATGATGATACGGTATTGGTAACTTTTTCTAATTATGGAGTAAGCAGTTGCTGGTGGACCGGAACAGCTAATTCTGCTGTACCAACATGGACAGCTGTTGAGGGAAGCTTATCCCTGCCATCTTACCGGAGTTGTGCTATTCATGCAGTTCCCAACTCTCCGCAAGTCTATTATTTTGTTGGAACTTCAGTTGGATTATACCAGGTAGTCGGGCTTCCCGGCGTTACCACATGGACACAGGAAGGAGCAGGTGCAATGGGTAATGCCGTTGTATCATCTTTATCGTTCCGGCCTGCCGATGGTAATTTATTGGTTGGTACACATGGATATGGTATGTGGAAGACGGCACTAAGTTTAGCCCCATTGCCGGTTCTACTTTCAGAATTCAGGGGAACACTACAGAATAATAAAACTGCTTTATTGCAATGGACCACTTCATCTGAATATAACAGCAAAAATTTTGAACTGGAAAAATCTTTTGACGGAACCAGTTACCAAAAAATTGCAACCATTGCCGCTGCGGGTAACAGTACTTCACCCCGCCAATATAGCTATACCGACAGGGAACCGCTCACCGAAAAAAATTACTACCGGTTGAGATCTGTTGATATGGATAATAACAGTAAGCTGAGCAATATCGTTTTGCTTAAACTGACTGATGCGACGCAGGATATACAGGTGCTTGGTAATCCTTTTAAAAATAATACACTTGTTGTGCGGTTTGTAAGGTCACCTGATGAAAAAGGCGAGCTCCGGCTTCATGATATGTCAGGTCGTTTAGTGGCAAGAAGAACCATCGGGCCGGGCGAACAACTGGTATCGTTTAATATCCCGGCTGCTGCTGCAGGTCCTTATATTTTAAAGGCTGTAATGAATGGTAAGACTTACACCGCTAAAGTGCTGAAAGAATAGCCAAAATAATTCTTTGTATTCTTTACCAGGCCGTCCCGACACGTCGGGACGGCCTTTCTTATTCACTAAGATTTTTTAGAATGAAAATTTGTCCTTTAAGCAAACTTCTTTTGCAATTAGCCTGTCATTTGTTTACTCAAACCTGAAAAAATGTCTTTTTTAACGTCTGAGGCATGGTATTTCCTTTACCTTTGCAGTCCCAAATTAAAAAACACAAAATCAATAAAATTATGGCTAAAAAAGTAAGCGTTACCCCACTACATGACAGGGTAATTGTAAAAGCGGCCGCCGCAGAAGAAAAAACAGCAGGTGGAATTATCATCCCCGACACAGCAAAAGAAAAACCGCAACGTGGTATTGTTATCGCTGCCGGTCCTGGCAAAAAAGATGAACCTGTAACTGTAAAAACCGGTGACACGGTATTGTATGGCAAATATGCAGGAACCGAGATCCAGATCGAAGGACAAGACTATCTCATCATGAGGGAAAGCGATATACTGGCGATAGTATAAGACAGCTGTTAGCCGATAGCTATTAGCCATTAGCTGCTAACAGCTAACCGCTAAAAGCTCATAGCTAATCAAATTTTAAAAAACTTCAAACTATAAAAAATGGCAAAACAACTCTTCTTCGACATTGAAGCAAGAAACAGAATGAAAAAAGGCGTTGATATCTTATGTAACGCTGTGAAAGTAACACTCGGTCCTAAAGGACGCAACGTTGTACTTGAGAAAAAATTCGGCGCACCTTCGATCACAAAAGATGGTGTAACTGTAGCGAAAGAAATTGAACTGGAAGATCCCATTGAAAATATGGGTGCCCAGATGGTGAAAGAAGTAGCTTCCAAAACTGCTGATATAGCAGGCGATGGTACTACTACGGCAACGGTGCTGGCTCAGTCGATCATCAGCGAAGGTTTGAAAATGGTGGCTGCCGGCTCAAACCCGATGGATCTGAAAAGAGGTATTGATAAAGCTGTTACTAAAATTGTTGAACATTTAAAAGGACAAAGCCAGACTGTAGGAAATGACAGCAGCAAAATTCAACAAGTAGCTTCTATTTCTGCCAACAATGACAACGAGATCGGTAAACTGATCGCAGAAGCCATGAAGAAAGTAGGTAAAGAAGGTGTGATCACTGTAGAAGAAGCAAGAGGCACAGAAACAGGTATAGAAGTAGTTGAAGGAATGCAATTCGACCGTGGTTATATTTCTCCCTACTTCGTTACGAACAGTGAAAAAATGGAAGCAGAACTCGAGAATCCTTATATACTGATCTATGACAAAAAGATCAGTAATATGAAAGACATTCTTCATATCCTGGAGAAAGTTGCACAGGGAGGACGTCCTTTATTAATCATTGCTGAGGACCTCGAAGGTGAAGCCCTGGCTACATTAGTTGTAAATAAATTACGTGGCACCATTAAAGTGGCGGCCGTAAAAGCTCCGGGCTTTGGTGATCGCAGGAAAGAAATGTTACAGGATATTGCAGTACTCACAAAAGCTATTGTTATCAGTGAAGAACAGGGTTATAAACTGGAGAACGCTGACCTGAGTTATCTTGGGGTGGCTACAACAGTTACTATTGACAAAGACAATACAACTATTGTTGGTGGCAAAGGAAAGAAAGAAGATATTTCTGCCCGCATCAACCAGATCAAAGCGCAGATCGAAACAACCACTTCTGATTACGATAAGGAAAAATTACAGGAACGCCTTGCTAAATTAAGCGGTGGTGTTGCCGTATTGAATATCGGTGCTGCTACCGAAATGGAAATGAAAGAAAAGAAGGACCGTGTTGACGATGCATTGCATGCCACAAGAGCTGCAGTAGAAGAAGGTATCGTTCCGGGCGGAGGTGTAGCTTTCATCCGTGCCATTGAATCTTTAGAAAAAATGAAAGGTTCAAACGAAGATGAAACAACCGGGATAGCCATCGTAAGAAGGGCATTGGAAGAACCGCTTCGCCAGATCGTGGAGAATGCTGGTATTGAAGGTTCCATTGTAGTGCAGAAAGTAAAAGAAGGAAAGGCTGATTATGGTTTCAACGCCAGGACAGAAGTGTACGAGAATCTTTACAAAGCCGGTGTCATTGACCCTACAAAAGTTACCCGTATCGCTTTGGAAAATGCAGCTTCTATTGCCGGTATGTTGCTGACAACTGAATGTGTTGTAGCTGACAAACCGAAGAAAGAAGAAGCTCCTCATTCTCATGGCGCACCTGATATGGGTGGTATGGGATATTAATTAAAGCAGTTTTTGCCTGAAAGGCAACGAATTATAAAACGATCCCGTTTCTGAAAAGAGACGGGATCGTTTCTTTTATAATGTTTAAAAATTACGATGGAGAGTATAAGAAATAATCCTAATTTTAGTCGCTTTTTTAGAGGCCCGGATTTCTTTTGGTTTTAACTGCTATTAATTAATTGTTTATTCAAAAAAACTAATATGAGAAAAAGTTTACTCCTCGTACTTATGGGTTTATTTTGTTCGGCCGCTTTCGGTCAGCAAAATTATTGGTCTTCACGCATGGGAGGCAGTGGGATAACCACTGACAAAGCTGTTGCAAGACTTGCATTCCCCAAAGAATTCAAATTATTTGATTTAAATGTTGATCCGTTAAGACAACAATTATTTTCAATTACAGACAAACAGTCGGGATATTCAACGATCATTTCTTTGCCGAATGCTGATGGTGGCGTTGAACGATTTGAAGTATTTGAAGCTTCCAATTTCGATCCGGCTTTACAGGCAAAATATCCTCAGATCAGGGCTTACTCCGGGAGGGGGATTACGGATAAGTATGCAACGCTGAAATTGAGCATTTCTCCGCAAGGAATTCAAACCATGGTCTTCAGGGCTGATAAAGAAAACGAATTCATAGAACCTTATTCACAGGATCATACTGTATATGCAGTTTTTAAATCGCATAGAGATAAAGGAAAATTACCATGGGTCTGTTCAACAGTTGATCAGCAATTAGCTAACAGTATCAACGAGAAAGTTTCCCAGATAAACAATCCACAAAGCAATACTGGTGAAATAAAAACCATGCGCCTGGCACAGTCCTGCAACGGGGAATATTCCAACTGGTTTGGTGCCTTTAACGCAACCCAGAGTGCACTTGTTTATGCTGCTTTTAATGCAACGCTTACCCGTTGTAATGGTTGTTACGAAAAAGACCTGGCCATACACCTGAACCTGATATCAAATTTTTATGAGGACCAGATCATATTTTACGACCCGGTAACAGATCCTTATACAACAATGGGACAATGGAATTCTCAGTTGCAGAATCTTCTAAATGCAGTGGTCGGTAATCCAAATTATGATATCGGGCATATGTTTGGCGCTTCAGGCGGTGGTGGAAATGCCGGTTGTATCGGTTGTGTTTGTGTTGATAACATAAAAGGAAGCGGTATCACTTCACCTGCTGATGGAATTCCTATGGGAGATAATTTTGATATTGATTATGTGGCGCATGAAGTAGGACATCAAATGGGCGGGAACCATAGTTTTACATTTTCAAACGAAGGCACCCAGGCACAGAAAGAAGTAGGCGCAGGTATCACTATCATGGGTTATGCGGGTATCACAAACTATGACCCTGCACCACATTCCATTGATATATTTCATGAAGCAAATATCACCCAGATACAGGCAAATATGGCGGGTAAGACCTGCCCGATAACAACAGTTATGACCATTAATCATCCGCCTGTTGTGGCACCGGTCAGCAATTATACAATTCCGATCTCTACGCCATTTGTACTTACTGGTTCTGCAACAGATCCTGAAAACGACCCGATCACTTATTGCTGGGAACAAGATAATGTTCATGGTGGACAGACAGCTGCCAATAGTGTTGCTTATGCTACCAAACCAGTAGGTCCGAACTGGTTATCATTTCCTGCTACTGTATCAGGAACCAGGCTCATGCCCAGGTTATCAACTGTCCAGGCTGGTTTATTAATAACTCCACCGTTCCCGGGCGGTGATGCGATTTGCAATATAGAAGCATTAAGCTCAATTTCAAGAACATTGAACTTCAGGTTAACAGTAAGAGACAATCGTCCTTATGTTCCGGGTTCAACAATTGGTCAAACCCAGTTTACCGATATGGTTGTTACGGTTACCAGTACTTCAGGACCCTTCATGGTAACATCTCCAAATACGAATGTATCATGGGCTGGCGGTTCATCTCAAACAATAACATGGAATGAAGCCGGCACGACAGGTGCCCCGGTTAGTTGTGCCCTTGTCAAAATATCATTATCAACTGATGGCGGAGTAACTTTCCCGACTGTACTTGCAGCAAGCACACCCAACGATGGAACGGAAGTATTGACCATACCTGTTGGAGCTACTACAACAGCAAGAATAAAGGTCGAATCAGTTGGCAATATCTTCTATGATATGTCCAATACGAATTTTACCATTACAGCGCCGGTCTCAGGATTTACATTAAGTGCCCCGGCACCTGCTCCTGCGGCATGTCCTGCTCCTGCTTCTATGCAAACAACTTTGACAGCATCTTTCTTAGGAGGATTTATTAACCCGATCACATTATCTGCTACCGGTAACCCTGCAGGTACTACTGTTGTATTTGGTACAAATCCATTAACACCCGCAACTCCCAGCTCTACCGTTACATTAACGAATACCAATATATTATCATTCGGTTCTTATACGATCACCGTAACAGGTATTGCCAGCGGTGCACCTAATCAAACACAGAATATTACTTATACTATTAATACCGGCACAGGCCCGGTCATGACTCAACAACCAACATCCCAGACTCTTTGCCAGGGAGGAACAGTTACTTTCACTGTTGCGGCAACCGGCGCTTTGACTTATCAATGGCAGAAGAGTACAGATGGTGGAGTAAACTGGAACAATATTGCTGGTGCCACAGGTGTTTCATATACCATAGTGAATGTACAACCGTCTGATGCGGCACAATACCGTTGCGCAGTTACCGGTCAATGTAATGTCACAAATTCCATTGCAGCTATTTTAACCGTAAATGTTCCGCCAAGCATCAGCGCACATCCGCAGGATGTTACATTATGTGTGGGGAGCAGCAATACATTCAGTGTTACAGCATCGGGTGCCGGTCTTACTTACCAGTGGCAAAGTGCTCCAAACTGTGCAGGCGCATTTACAAATATTCCGGGAGCCAATTCATCAACATTAACTGTGACCCCGGCTTCAACAACATCCTACCGTTGCATCGTGACCGGAACTTGTGCGCCAACGGCAACATCAAACTGTGCAACATTTACTGTAGTTACTTCAGTAACGGTAACAACTCAGCCATCTGACGCCACAGTTTGTGAAGGAAGCAGTGCAAGCTTTACCGTGGCTGGTAGTGGAACAGGAATTATTTATCAATGGCAATTAAGTACTGACGGAGGTCTTAATTATAACAATATTGCGGGAGCCACATCAGCTACTTACACCATTCCGGTTACAACCTTTGCGATGAACAATAACCGGTATCGTGCCCAGTTGTCAAATGCAACCTGCCCTACACCGGGAACATCCAACCCGGCCAGGCTCACAGTAAATACATTGCCTGCAATAAGTTCATCACCATCCAGCGCTGTCGTATGTGTTGGTGGCAGCAATACATTCAATGTATCAGCAACAGGTACAGCCATTACTTATCAATGGCAGTTAAGTGTTGGCGGAGGACCTTTTAATAATATAGCAGGAGCCAATGCTTCAAGCTATACGGTAAGCGGCGCAACTATTGGAATGGATGGTAACAGGTATCAGGCTGTAGTAAGCGGTACTTGTGCACCACCCGCTACATCAGGTATAGCTACATTAACGGTGATTGCGCCGGTAGTTATTTCCGGTGTGGGTCAGCCTGTGACTTCAGTAATATGTTCAGGCAGTAATACAAGCTTTACTGTAACCGGAACAAGTACGCAAACTATCCTTTATCAATGGCAGGTAAATACAGGAAGTGGTTTTGTTAATGTTGTAAATGGTGCAGTACCGGGTATCACTGGTGCTACTTATGCCGGAGCAACAACATCTACACTTACTATAACAGGAGCTACTACAGGAATGAATAATTATATCTATCGTGTCCAGTTATCAAATGCTACCTGTACGGTTCCAACTATTTCAGCTCAAGCTGTATTAACTGTTCGTCAATTACCAACGGTAACATTGACTGCTTCACAGGCAAGTTTATTACCCGGTCAATCATCATTGCTGACAGCAGTACCAAGTGCATCAACCGGTGGAGTATTGACGACTACATGGTTGTTCAACGGTGTTGCACCTATACCGCCCATTACCGGGAATACCTATAGTGCTAATATTGAGCATGTCGGAACATACCAGGTACTGATCCAGGAAACATTTACCGGTCCGGCACTTGTTTGTTCTAACCAGTCAGCCATTGTTACAATAACAGCAACAAAGAGTCCCAAGTTATTCATCTTCCCAAGTCCGAATGACGGAAGATTCACTGTTTCCTATTATAATGATGGTGGTACAAGTACAAAAAGGACGATCGTAATATTTGATTCAAAAGGCGGCGAAGTATATAACGGCCAATTCAATATTACTGGTGCATATACATTGATCGCTATAGATCTGCAGAGAGCCAATACAGGAATATATTATGTAGTGGTAGGTGATGTTAACGGCAAAAAGCTGGCTACAGGTAAAGTGCATGTGAGATAAGATCTTGTAAAATGTTGAATTTTCTGTTTCCGTCCCGACATTGTCGGGACGGAAACTTTTGAAAAGGAAATAGATCCAGCAGGAACAGTAAAAAGTATTCTTACAGGTATTGGAAAATAACCAGGACCCCTGGTGATCATTTTTCAGCTTCTTATGTTTTATAGAATATTTGTTCAAAAAATTCAGAAACCGCTTTTTCGGCTACCCCTTTTAATTTACTAATATGAAAAAACTTTTACTTCTTTCAGTGATCCTGGTTTTTGTTTTAGTTGCCAGGGCGCAGGTTAGTGAAAATGACAGGAACATCGCACTGCAATTAGTTCAAAAGAACAGTTCAGGGATCGGGCTTTTACAGAACGACCTGGACAATTCTATTATCACGGGAACATATATCATTCCCGGATCAGCGATCAGGATGGTGTATTTGCAGCAGAGCTTCAGGACTATCCCGGTGTATAATCATTTACATGTTCTTGCATTTAAGCAAGACAAGTTGGTTTCTGTTGCAGGCGACCGCATCGCTTCCATTGAACAAAAGATAGCTAATGACCGCGGCACTCCTGCGATCCCAGCGGTAGATGCTGTACAAACAGCTTCCGCAGAAAGCAACGTAAAGATCCGGGAGATGATAATACCTGTAAGTATTTTAAGGGATGGTCAGAAATTTGAATTCGGGAGATTGGGTGTATCCTCGGAAAATATTTTTGCCGAGTTGATCTGGTTCCCCGTTGGAGAAGGGAATAATGTGAAACTGGCATGGCAGGTTTTTATTGCGCCGCAAAATACTTCTGATTACTGGCTGATAAGAGTTGATGCCAATACGAACAGGGTTATCAATAAAGAGAATCTTACTATCAGTTGTAACTGGGGTGATGGAAATCATTCAGCAAAAGAACATTTTGCAGCCAAAGAAAAAACGGATCAAAATTCTGTTACCATCCAAAATGAAAATAAATTAACGGGGGAAAACAAACCTCTTGTTGTGAACAATTCTACTTACCGGGTCGTCAAGTACCCGGCAGAAAGTCCGCAGCATCCGGGCGGCACACCTGTAACACATACTAATCCCTGGACCATGTCTCCGGGAAATGCCACTACATTGGGATGGCATTATGATGGCAGTATTTATTATGACAGCACAAGAGGTAATAATGCCTTTGCCTATGATGACAGGGATGCCAATAATCTTCCCGGCCGTTCAGGACTGAGTACTACGCCTCAGCCGGACCTTACATTTGATTTTGTTCCGGATTTTAACCAGGAACCTGTTGTAAGAACTCCTGCACCTAACCAGCAATTTAATACCACCAATCTTTTTTACTGGAATAACTTAATGCATGACCTTTCTTATATCTATGGATTTACTGAATCAGCAAGAAATTATCAGAATGATAATATGGGGCGTGGTGGTGTTCAAGGCGATTATGTACTGGCTGAAGCCCAGGATGGCAGCGGTACCAACAATGCCAATTTTTCTCCGGGTGCAGATGGTACACGGGGAAGGATGCAGATGTATCTCTGGCCTACACCAACTCCCGACAAAGATGGCGATGCAGATAATGGAGTTATTGCGCATGAATATACACATGGTATCAGTAACAGGATGACAGCAACTGGTGTTGGTTGTTTATCAAATGTGGAACAGATGGGTGAAGGCTGGAGTGATTATCTCGGCCTGATGATCACTCACGACTGGTCGACCGCAACAGCACCGGATGGATTTAATAATCCAAGAGGGATCGGAACTTATGTATTAAATCAACCCGTCACCGGTGTTGGCATCAGGCAATACAGGTATACAACCAATATGGCTGTAAATCCAATGACCTATGCTAATCTTCCTTCGGTTGCAGTTCCGCATGGAGTAGGCACCATCTGGTGTACTGCTGTTTGGGATATGACCTGGTACATTATCCAGCAGGCAGGTATTAATCCAAATCTTTTCAACCCGGCTGGCGTGGGCGGTAATTCTATTGCATTAAAATTAGTTATAGAGGGTCTGCGTTTGCAACCCTGCAGCCCCGGTTTTATCAGTGGCCGGGATGCTATATTGAAAGCAGATACCTTATTCTATGGAGCCCAGTATAGTTGTGCTATTTGGGAAGCTTTTGCCAGGAGGGGAATGGGAGTTGGCGCTTCACAAGGTTCTTCTTCCATAAGAGGCGATGAAACCATCAGCTTTGTTAATGCTCAACCAGTGATCACTGCTCATCCGCAGAGTGTAAGTGTATGTACAGGCAACAGTAATAATTTCAGTGTTACTGTTACCGGGTTAGGCCTCACCTACCAATGGCAATTAAGTACTGACGGCGGAGCAAACTATAATAATATCGCCGGGGCGAATGCTTCAATCTATACAGTGAATGGAGTTACAGCAGGTATGAATGGTTACAGGTACAAGTGTATCATATCCGGCTGCCCTCCAAATGCTACTTCCAATGCGGCCATCCTTACCGTGGTTAATGGTCCAAGCGTTACATCGCAGCCTGTTAACTCTACAGTATGTGAAGGAGCCAATACAAGCTTTACAGTAGGAGGCAGTGCCGGAGCCAGCTATCAATGGCAGTTAAGTACAGATGCCGGATTAAATTATAATAATATCACCGGTGCAACCAGCGCAACGCTGAACCTGGCCGCTGTTACTTTCTCTATGAATAATTATTACTACCGTTGTGTACTGACAACTGCAGGTTGTTCAGTACCGGCTCTTTCAAATGCAGCAATTCTTACCGTGAACAGGCTGGCTGCAATAACTTTCCAACCAACGGATGCTACAATTTGCTCCGGAAGCAGCCATACATTCTGTGTTACCGCTGTGGGTACTAATCTTGTTTATGCATGGGAATATAGTATTCCTGGTTGTCCCGGACCATGGCTTAATGTGGTTAATAATGCGAATTTTAGCGGAGCTTCAACAGCATGTCTTACAATTACCAACTTTCCTTTAACTGCAGCTTTCCGTTGCATTGTCATGTCCGCTGCCTGTGGCAATATTGTTTTTTCTAATTGTGCAACACTTACGGTGATCAACCCCGTAACGATAACAAGTCAACCATCCAATGCTCAATTGTGCTCCGGTAGTAATACCAGCTTTTCAGTAACTGCCACTGGTGTCAATATTAATTACCAATGGCAGGTAAATACAGGAACAGGATTTACCAATATTGTAAACAATACAGTGTATTCCGGTGCAACAACATCTACACTTACCATAACAGGTGCCACTGCCGGAATGAACGGGTACCAGTATCGTAGCAATCTTTCCAATGCAATATGTACAACGCCTATACCAACTAACACTGTTCTTCTTACAGTACGGCAGTTACCTTCGGTAACACTAAGTGCATCACCATTGACCGGTTTATTACCGGGTCAGACAACAACACTGACAGCAACTCCAAGTCCTTCAACCGGCGGAACGCTGACAACAAACTGGTTCTTCAATGCAGGTCCTATCAGCAATACAGGAAATACAAGAGTCGTCAATATTGAACAGGTTGGTGATTACCTGGTAACGATACAGGAAACATTCGCGGGCGGTTTGGTTTGTTCTAATCAATCATCTGTTGTAAAAATATCGGCAACACCGAGTCCTAAACTGTTTATCTTCCCCAGCCCCAACGACGGTACTTTTAAAGTTGCTTATTACAACGATGGAGGTACCAGCACCAAAAGGTCCATTGCAATCTTTGATTCCAAAGGGAGTAAGGTTTATGACCGCCTGTTCGATATCTCGGGTGCATACACATTGATCGGTATCGACCTGAGAACTGCCAATACCGGAATTTACTATGTGGTTGTTGGCGATATAAATGGTAAAAAACTGGCAACAGGTAAAGTGCATGTGCGATAAGATATCCGTTTCTGAATATTAACTCCCGTTACTTCACGGTAACGGGAGCTTTATTTGTAAAAAGACACCAGTTCTTTCTTAAATACCACACATGGAAAATTGAAATTTTTCTATTATTATTCTAAGTAATTTGCAGCGCTATTTTTAAACCATCCATTTTTCAATTAATTAGTTATGAAAAAACTGAACAATTTTTTTCTCCTGATCATTGGTACAGCCGTAAACCTTTTCATTATTGCCGGCTGTGGTCAAAAGAATTCAGAATTGACAGAAGAAAACGATATGTATGATGGCCCTGACAAAGCCATGGAGTTTGAAATTGAACGTACCAAAGACCCGGCTACAGGCAGGGTGCCCATGCATCAAATGCTGGAGGCGATCATGCAAACAGAACAGCTGAAGAACGACTTACGCAACAGCCCCACTGCTATTACTGCATTAAGCTGGCAGGAGCGGGGACCTAACGGAGACTTCACGGTTGGCGGTAACCCAAGACCTACAGGCCAGCAGACATCCGGAAGGGTGAGGGCGCTGATGATCGATTCAACTGATGCGACACATAAGACAGTTTGGGCAGGCGGTGTGGATGGAGGTTTATGGAAAACCACAGATATTACTCTTTCGCCTTCGCCATGGGTATTGATAAATGATTTCATGAGTAATCTTGCTATATCAGCAATTTGCCAGGATCCGCGGCCGGGCTTTCAGAATAACATGTACGTCTGCACCGGTGAATCATTCCGGAATGCGGATGGAGTAAGAGGCGTTGGTGCATTTAAAAGCACGGATGGCGGCGTTACATGGAATTTTATTCCCAGTACCAGCGCTTTTGTTTTGTGCTCAAGAATACTTTGCGATTTCCAGGGGAATGTTTACCTGGCCACAAGAAATTCAGCAGGTGCACCCGGTGGGCTTTACCGTTCAACGAATGGAGGAACTTCCTGGACCGATATAACTCCAACCGGTGTTAACCCCAGCATTTGTGATCTTGAGATCAGTTCAACTTCTGCCGCAGGGCGACTTCACATGACAACCGGTATCGGAACTGCACAAACTTACCGTTATACAGATATTCCTGCTACCGTTTCTTCCGGTTCGGGATGGAATGCACCGGCTACTGCCTTTCCATCATTTAATGAAAGGTGTGAAATGGCTTGCAGGGGAAATGTTCTTTATGCATTGCCATGCGATCCGGCCAGCTATAATGTTCCTTTGATTTATATTTCAACTGATGGCGGTGCAAATTGGGCCGCCACTCCAGGGCAACCTGCCGGCGGCTGGGCCAGTGGACAAGGCTGGTATGCATTGTCCTGTGGAATTAATCCTGCCAATACAAATGAATGCATTGTTGGCGGACTTGATTGTTTTAAAACAACCAATGGCGGCGCTTCATGGACTAAAATTACCAGTTGGGCTACTGCCACAACCGGTTTCTATGTGCACGCCGACCAGCACAATATTCAATGGTGGGATGGCGGTACTAAATTGTTATATGCCTGTGATGGGGGTGTGCATTTTTCAACTGATGGAGGTATCAATAATTCTGACAGGAATAAAGGCCTGCGTTTAAAACAATTTTATTCAGTTGCTATACATCCTTCCCAAACAAATTACTTTATAGCCGGTGCACAGGACAATGGTATGCACCGCTTGAACCACCCTGGTCTTGATAGTTCAGCCGAAGTTGTCGGTGGTGATGGATGCTATGCAGCCATTGATCAAAACGAACCATTGTTCCAGTATGGCTCTTACGTATATAATGTTTACCGCCGCAGTGTAAATGGCGGCGCCACCTGGACAACACCGGTCAATATCCAGTCTACCGGAAGGTTTGTAAACCCATGGGATCTTGATAACAATACCAATATAATATATGCATGCAATACCGCAGGTAATTATCTGCGCTGGGATGATCCGCACACCGGCGGCACAACCTCAGTAATTTCTGTTGCTGCATTTGGCGGTGGCAATGTGTCTGCAGTTCATGCATCGCCCTATACAGCACATCGTGTATTTTTTGGCATGGGCACCGGCACTTTGTTCATGGTGGATAATGCTAACGGAATAACTCCGACAGCAACTAATATTACCCCTGCAGGTGCATCCGGTTATCTGAACTGTGTAGTAACGGGTTCATCAGACCAAAACCTTATTGCTACCTATTCAAGCTATGGAGTAACGAATGTATGGGTATCAACCAATGCTGGCAATACATGGACAGGTATTGATGGTAACCTTCCCGATATGCCGGTAAGGTGGGCTTTATTTCATCCTGATTCAGATACCAAAGCTTATATAGCTACTGAGACAGGTGTATGGGAAACTGATCTGATCAATGGCGGCAGTACAGTATGGATTCCCAATACGAGTTTTCCTACAGTAAGAACGGATATGATAAAATACAGAACATCTGACCGTACTATTGCTGCAGGCACTCATGGAAGAGGTATCTGGTCAGCGGTTATTCCGCCTGCGTCAGGGTTTACATTAAATGCACCGGCACCTGCTCCTGCAGCATGTCCCGCTCCGTCTTCCATGCAGACAACTTTGACGGCGTCTTTTAATGGAGGATTTTTAAACCCAATTACTTTATCTGCCACCGGTAATCCTGCAGGTACTACTGTTATATTTGGAACGAATCCTTTAACACCGGTAAACCCCAGCACTACTGTTACGTTGACCGGCACTAATACTTTGTCTTTCGGTTCATATACGATCACAGTAACAGGAACGGCAAGCGGCGCACCAAACCAAACTCAGAATATTACATATACAATTAACCAGGGAACAGGTCCGGTCGTTAATACACATCCTGTATCACAGACTGTTTGCCAGGGAGGAACTGTTACATTCACAGTAGCAGCAACAGGTGCTACCACTTATCAATGGCAGAAGAGTACAGATGGTGGTGTTACCTGGCCGCCGATTGCGGGTGCAACAGGAGTATCTTATACCATTGTGAATGTTCAACTGTCAGACGCAGCCCAATATCGTTGTGCTACTTCCGGCCAGTGCGGGATCACCAACTCCAATGCAGCTGTATTGACTGTAAATACTCCACCTGTGATCTCCGCACATCCGCAGAGCGTTACATTGTGTACCGGCGCCAGCAATACATTCAGCGTGACAGCAACGGGAACCAATCTTACTTATCAATGGCAGAGTTCACCAAATTGCGGAGCTGTATTTACTGATATCGCAGGAGCAACATCAGCTACTTATACTGCAACTGCAGTTACGACCACAGCATATCGTTGCGTTGTATCCGGTACTTGTGTGCCTCCGGCAATATCAAACAGTGCATGTATGACCGTTGTTAATTCGGTAACGATAACAACTCAACCATCCAACTCCACTGTTTGTGAGGGTGGCAATACCAGCTTTACGGCCGGGGGTGCCGGTGGCGGTCTTACCTACCAGTGGCAGTTGAGTACTAACGGAGGTGCATCGTGGGGGGATATCAGCGGTGCTACCAATGCAACATATAATATTATCGGGGCAACATTTGCCATGAATAATAACCAGTACCGTTGCGTGATATCAAATGGTGTTTGCGCTACACCGGGCATAACAAATGCAGCTGTGCTTACTGTAAACAGGCTTGCCGCAATAACATCTCAACCGACTGATGTAACATTATGCACAGGAAACAGCAATACATTCTGTGTTACAGCTATAGGTACTAACCTTACTTATCAATGGGAGAGTGCTCCAAACTGCGGAGGCCCATGGACGAATGTGGTTGCAGCAACATCGTCATGTCTTACCATCAACGGAGTTTCAACTGCCAGTTATCGCTGCAGGGTAACTTCAACTGCCTGCGGTAATACTGTTACAAGCAATTGTGCAACATATACGGTAATAAACCCGGTGACGATATCTGCTCAGCCTTCTAACGTTGTAATTTGTTCTGGCAGCAATATATCCTTCACCGTTGCAGGTAATAGTGCTCAGCCGATCAATTATCAATGGCAGGTAAATACTGGAAGCGGTTTTGTTAATGTTATAAATGGTTCAGTACCGGGTATCACTGGTGCTACTTATGCTGGTGCAACAACATCTACACTTAGCATAACAGGAGCTACTACAGGAATGAATAATTATATCTATCGTTCCCAGTTATCAAATCCCACATGTACTGTTCCGACAATTTCAGCAACAGCTTTATTAACTGTTCGCCAATTGCCAACGGTTACATTGACAGCTTCGCAAACAAGTTTATTACCCGGACAAATTGCAACATTAACAGCTACTCCAAGTGCATCTGCAGGGGGTGTATTGACAACGACATGGTTGTATAATGGAGTGGTACCTGTTCCTCCCATTACCGGCAATACATATATTGCTAACGTTGAACATGTCGGTACATACCAGGTGCTGATACAGGAGACATTTACCGGCCCAACTCTTGTTTGTTCTAACCAGTCGGCTATTGTTACCATAACTCCAACAAAGAGTCCCAAACTGTTTATCTTCCCAAGCCCGAATGACGGAAGGTTTACTGTTGCCTATTATAATGATGGAGGCACCAGCACAAAGAGGACGATCGCAATTTTTGATTCCAAAGGTGGTATGGTATTTAACAGCAAGTTCGATATCGCAGGTGCATATACTTTGATCAATATTGATATGCAAACGGATAATACAGGAATTTACTATGTGGTTGTAGGCGATGCCAACGGCAAAAAACTGGCAACCGGTAAAGTGCATGTGAGATAATAATTCAATTTCTGAAATATCAACTCCCGTTACTTCCTGGTAGCGGGAGTTTTTATTTTTTGATGATCCTGATCTCCACTCTTCTGTTTTGAGTTCTTTCTTCTTCAGATCGTTCAGGAAACGGATAAATAGGAGTGGAGTGACCGAAACCTTCAAAGCTTACTCTTTTGGATTCAATGCCATTGAACAACAAATAATCCATAACAGCTTTTGCTCTTGCTTCTGAAAGATTATCGATACCCGTTTCATGATCGACACCATCCGCATTGCCTTGCTGGCAGCAGATATGTCCTTCCACACGGATAACAAGTTTGGGATAGGTTCGCATGGCGTCAAGCAATTCATTCAGCATCGGTTCTGATTCAGGAAGGAACTGGTGCATACCGCCATAGAAATTGATATTGCGCAAAATAATATTGGTACCGGAAGTGGTAGTCGAGTCTGCAATTTTTTCTTTTAAAGAGATATCACCGGAGATGCGTGTCATTCCTGACGGGATGACCTCCATGAAACGGATCTCCACCCGGCGGTTGAGTTGCCGTTCTTCATCAGTATTATTCTCATTCAACGGTTGTCTTTTACCATAACCGATCTCATCACCGATGTTCTGTTCATCCAGTCCATTTTTTTTCAAATATTTCTTTACAGTTGCTACCCGCTGTTTAGATAATTTGTCATTGTATGTTGCGGATCCAATAGCATCGCAATGGCCATAGAGTTGAATAATCATTTTACTCAGGGTTGTTTTCTCTGCCAGCATAAAGCTATCCAGTTGTGATTGTGCCCGGGGGGTAAGATCATACTTATTAAAGTCAAAATAAAGGGTGAAGTTTTTTTGCGAATATAAAACCACGCAAAGGAATGAGGCCATACCTGTAAGCAGGAATTTCATAACAGTATTTTTTTGTGGTGGATGGGATACAATTTCATATGCATACAGGTAATAATTACAACGCTGAAAGGCAGAATTTCTTATATTTTAAGCGGTCTTTTCACAGAGGCCCGATCTTTGTATTCCCAATTATCTAAATGTAATAACTATGTTACCCATCGGTGATGATGATTCAGACAGGCAAATAACTCCCATAGTCAATTATATATTGATCGCTGTTAACATCCTGGTGTTTATTTTTTTGCAGGGAATGGGAAGCAATGACCATTTTACCTACGCTTTTTCAACAGTACCAGCGGAAATCCTTACAGGTCATGATATTGCTACTCACGGGCTTCAGCCCACACCGGTTCCTGTTTATTTCACCCTGCTCACTTCAATGTTTATGCATGGAAGCTGGGCACATCTTGGGGGAAACATGTTGTTCTTATGGATCTTCGGCGATAATATTGAAAACCGGCAGGGTCATAGCCGCTATCTTATTTTCTACCTTGTTTGCGGCATTATTGCCTCACTTAGTCATGTTTTTATCTCCGGTTCTTCTAATATGATACCAAGCCTCGGAGCTTCGGGAGCTATATCTGGAGTATTGGGTGGTTACATATTATTATTCCCCAATAAAAGAGTAAGGGTATTTGTGGGCAGGGGTATTACAGAAGTCCCGGCATTCGTTGCGCTGGGTATCTGGATCGTGTTCCAGGTCATCAGCGGGCTGGGCATGCTGGGTGGTGAAGAAGGTGGAGGCGGTATTGCCTATGCAGCACATATTGGCGGATTTGTTGCAGGTCTTCTGTTAGTAAAACTATTTGACAAGGGGAATAAAATGGCAGCAACTTAAAATATAAGCAGGTTCAGCATTTTGTTTCATCTTCTCTTCGGAAAAAGCCCTGATTCCTTTACCTTTGCAACCTCAAAAAAAAGTACATGATCAGTGTAAAGGACCTGAAATTAGCCTATGGCAAAAGGGTTTTGTTTGAAGAAGTGAATCTTAATTTCACCAAGGGCAATTGTTATGGGGTGATCGGGGCCAATGGCGCCGGCAAGAGTACCTTATTAAAAATATTGAGCGGGGAAATAGAACCCAATAAAGGCACCGTAGAAATAACTCCCGGCGAAAGACTGGCCGTGTTGAATCAAAACCAATTCCAGTTCGATGAACAAACGGTTTTGAATACGGTGATGATGGGGCACAGTAAATTATGGGCGATAGCCAAAGAAAGAGAAACTATTTATGCATTGGCTGATTTCACCGAAGAAGATGGTATGCGGGCTGGTGAACTGGAACATGAATTTGGTGAAATGGGTGGTTATACAGCAGAGAGCGATGCAGCCACTTTCTTGAGTGAATTGGGAGTAAAGGAAGAAATGCACCAGTCGCTGATGAAAGACATTCCTTCCAATTTAAAAGTAAGGGTATTGCTTGCACAAGCCCTGTTTGGCAACCCGGATATTTTATTATTGGATGAACCGACTAACGGTCTCGATATTGAAACCATCAGCTGGCTCGAAAATTTTTTAGCCGATTATGAGAACATCGTGTTGGTCGTGAGTCACGACCGTCACTTCCTCGATGCAGTATGTACGCATGTGGCCGATGTGGACCGGCAGAAAATAAAAATATTCACCGGCAACTATACTTTCTGGTATGAAAGCAGCCAGTTGATGGCCCGCCAGATCGGTGATAAGAATAAGAAAACAGAAGAGAAGCGACAGGCATTGATCGATTTCATTGCCCGCTTCAGCGCCAATGCATCAAAGAGCAAACAGGCAACATCGAGGAAAAAAGCATTGGAGAAATTAACGATCGATGAAATTGAACCGAGTTACAGGAAATATCCCGGCATTATTTTCCAGCAGTTAAGAGAAGTGGGCAACCAGATATTGAATGTAGATAAACTGAAAAAAACAACGGATGGCAGGGTATTGTTCAAAGATGTAACGTTCACGGTTAATAAAGGAGATAAAATTGCATTACTGAGCCGTGACCCATTGGCCGTTACTGCTTTCTTTAATATTATCACTGCAAATGATATTCCTGACAGTGGTTCTTATGAATGGGGCAGCACTGTTACGCATGCATATCTTCCGCAGGAAAACAGCGAATTTTTTACCGGGCAGGATAACCTGATGGATTGGCTGCGTCAATACGTTCCCGATCATGTTAAGGATGTAGATGAGCCATTCCTCCGGGGATTTTTAGGTAAAATGTTATTCAGCGGCGATGATGTGCTGAAGAAAACAAATGTTTTAAGTGGCGGCGAAAAAGTTCGTTGCATGATCAGCCGGATGATGTTGCAGAATCCAAATGTTATTTTATTGGATCAGCCTACCAATCACCTCGACCTGGAAAGTATCCAGAGCTTCAATGAGCAATGCACCGATTATAAAGGCATTGTTTTATTGACCAGTCATGACCATACATTCATGCAAACCGTTGCCAACCGGGTGATCGAATTAACACCGAATGGTATTATTGACAGGTTGATGGAGTTTGATGAGTATTTGGCTGATGAGAGGGTGAAGGGGTTGAAAGAGGAGATGTATAAATAAGGAATGAGAAAGTGCACGAGCATTCCTATTTAATTTTTATCCAAAAAGGAGGTAGTTTCCTTGTACGGCCATCAGGACCATTTCCCCTGATATCTTCAAAATTGATCTTGCTACCTGGCTCCGCTTCTTTTACCAGGCCCAATTGCTCTTGTGATAAAAGATTCCCGCCTGCAATTGTTGGAATACTGTCTCCGGCATTAATGAAAGTTGCCCTAAACGATGATATCCGTATGTTATGTTGATAGAAACAGTTTGGAATAACTACTGAAAGAAATGGATTAAGAAGTATTCTGTTCCTGCTAACAGTTGTATCTCTTATACCAGATAATGTGGCAACAGGGTCAGCAAGTATTTCAGCATTAAATTCTTCGTAAAAAACCTTCTTGCCATTTTGCTTTATTGTTATTGAGCACATACCCGGAGCAACGACCCGGACAAAGTATTGATTAAAATTTTCTTTGTCTTTGTATAAAGAACCCGCGGCTCCCGATATCTCTACCTGGTAATTACCCGAAATCCCTTTTCCCGAAACTCTTATTGGATTATCATATCCAATATAGAAAATATTTTTTGTTGTATCAGTCAGCTTTAAACTAATAATATTAAACTGGCTGAAAAGAAAAATGGGGATGAAAAAAGAAATAAAAAAGAAAATTGATCGCATATAAATTAAGAACGAAAAGAAAGATAATTTCTTGTGCAGGAGGAATTCACCATTGACCATTCACCATTCACGAGTTCTACCTGATCAAAGCAAGCGTTCCTTTTTGAGTATACATTTTTTTATCCCAGCCTAGTCCCTGGAACATCCATACATATACTCCTGTTGATTGTAACAGACCTCCGATCTTACCATCCCAGCCTTGCTCATTAGGATGATAATCATATACAAGTTGGCCGCCGCGGTTATAGATCCGGAAGTATTTTAATTCTTTGATGCCAAGCATGATGGGTTTAATATAATCATTCAAACCATTATTGTCTGGTGTAAAAGCTGTGGGCACATATACTTTTACTTCTTTAATGACTTTTACTAATTGATTATCCACTGTTGTGCACCCGGCAGCCGTTTTTATACTGATCTCGTATAACTGTTCAAGTTCTGCAGATGCGGTAAATAAAGGGTCGGCAATCGCTGGATTATTAAGATAGGTGGCTGGATCCCATAACACAGAAACGCCAAAAGTTCTTGCCTGTAGTTCTGCAGGAATATTAATAATTGCATATTGCAATGGATAAGTGATGCCCGGACGCGGCGACTCGATCACAATTTCTTCTGATCTTGTTGAAATGATGCAGCCATCGCTGTTCCTGAGTTCTGCATAATATATGCCTGATTGATTTACTTTATACTTGACCTGGTTGGCTCCCGGAATTTGATTACCATTCCTGTACCATTGTATATTGTTTGTTGGCTGCACTGTTAACACGGCACTGTCTCCTGTATTAATGCAGAAAAGAGATTTGCCGGTCAACTGCAATGAATCGTCAATGACCGAAGCCTTTACAATAACAGTATCCTTATTAACACAACCACCACCATCACTCCTTACCGTGAGTTCATATTCGGTAGTAACAATTGGACCTGCCCTTGGGTTTGAGATATTTGGGTTTGACAACCCTGTAGCCGGGCTCCATGAATAATTAACGCCGGGCTTGGGGATCGCACCTATATATGCCGGGTTATTGTTGCAGGAGAGAACATCAGGTCCTGCATTGGCTTTGAGTTTCAACGTATCCACCATATTGGCATACAAAGTATCGAGGCAACCATAACCGTCATAAGGGACCAGCTCAACTGCCAGAATAGTTCCCGGCGGAGGAGGCGGACTGAAATGAATGGTTTGCGTTGTTCCCAAAATCTGTGTGAATGTGCTGTTGAACCAGGTATAATTTTGGTATCCGTAAGGAGCAGTAACATTCACAGCTGTATCATCAGGACAATAAGTGGCGCCGGTAAATTCGCTGCTGCATTCAGAGTTCACATCAATATAAGCATATCCAAAATGCCTCCGGAAAGTACAATCCGAAGTTTTAAAAAAGAGACGGATCGTTTTTCCTGCCATGCCATCTAAATTAATGGAGACCGCCGACCAATCCTTGCACCAAACAGGTGTATTATCAATTGGGTTAGGTGATTCATAGAAACCCGGGAGTATGGAACCATAAGGAATAAAAGTAAAAGAGGCACATGTAATAATTGTATTGTCTGTAACATTTGTAATTTCAGTAACCATCCTTGGTTGTTCATATTCCTGGTGGTTTGGATCCTGGAATACCACGGCATAATGATAAATAAGTGAGTACACAGGCTGATCCGCAGGGATCACAAACTCATAAGATATTCCTTCGGCCTCGCCGCCTGCCTGGCTATTACCTAAGCGGATAGAATAACCACTTCCATTAGGACAATTGACCGAGAAACCTCCAAAAGGATCCACTTCGCCGGAGTTTGCAGTAAACAAAGTGTGCCTGTCAGGAACCGGGCCTCCTGAAGGGGAAAGGTTAAGCATATTTTGACCACCGGATGCATTTCCTGTACCAGTATAGCAAGTCCATCCGCTGAAATTGCCCTGTTCAAAATCAATATTGGGCGGGCAATTTTGGGCATTGACAATTAAAGAAGAAACATTGAAAGCTAACAGAAATAATATCGCCTGCCGGAGAAAGAAATTTCTCTTTATTATACTCGGGTTGAAGGGCCGGCGAACTAGCACAGTTTCGTAGTTTATTTAAAGGTAGATATAACTTATGAAAAACGGAAGATCGTTATCCGGGGTTGCCGCTGAAAGCTATTAGCCTTTAGCCGTTAGCTAATAGCTAAAGGCTCATCCCATTTTCTTATCTTCCCTGCTTAACTATGTCCACCACTTCATCGCTTGCCAGGAAGATCGGTTTTTGGTCTGCCACCTCCATTATAATCGGTAGCATCATAGGTTCGGGTGTATTTATGAAGCCGGCCAGTATGGCCGGGCAAGTAGGCTCACCCATATGGCTTACCATTGTATGGATCATTGCGGGTTTGTTTTCGCTGTTTGGCGCATTAGTATATGCTGAACTTGGCGCTATGATCCCCGAGACCGGCGGCCTGTATGTGTATTTCAGAAAAATGTTTGGTGATTTTGTGGCCTACTTGTATGGGTGGGCTGCTTTCTCGGTCATGAATACCACCGGTGTGGCCGCTATTGCATTTGTTTGTGCACAGTATGCCGATTATTTTTTACAGTTGCCCAGGTTTGATACAGTGACCGAACAATCTGTTGTCTGGCATTTACCTTTTATTGGCAACCTTTTCCCCTTAGAAAACTTTGGTGTAAAATCCCTGGCGATATTTTTAACCGGCAGTTTAACGTGGTTGAATTACCGTAGCGTAAAAGCAGGAAGTTCATTCCAGGTTATTTCTACTGTTCTTAAAATAGCCGTGATCGCTGCTCTTGTATTTGGTATTTTCTTTTTCGGTCATGGGTCTCTTCAAAATTTTTTCCAGTCAGAAAATCCCAAACAAGGAGGGGCGTTGTTAAGCGGTATTATAGCCGCCATGACAGGCGCTTTCTTTGCCTATGATGGTTGGGTCAATATTACTTTTATTGCCGGGGAAATAAAACAGCCGCAAAGAAACATACCCAAAAGTTTAATTACAGGAATGTTTGTTTGTATCATAGTTTATGTATTGGTTAACCAGGCTTACCTCTATGTGTTACCGGTTGAAAAAATTGCTGCCTCATCTTTAGTAGCATCGGACGCCATTGCAGTTGCCCTGGGCAATATTGGCCAGGCCGCAGTGGCTGCTATGATCGTCATTTGTACACTGGGTTCCATTAACGGGAACCTGATGGCAACCTCGAGAGTTACTTATGCAATGGGAAAAGATAAAGTTTTTTTGCCCTGGACCGGCAAGGAACATAAGCGTTTTCAAACCCCGGGCAATGCCTTATGGCTGCATGGCGCCTGGATATGCGTATTAATTGTTTCCGGTTCATTTGACATGCTCGCAGATATGATGGTCTTTATCAGTTGGATCGCATATGGCATGGGCGCAGTCGGGATCTTCATGCTGCGGAAAAAAATGCCTGATATAGAGAGGCCTTATAAAATCTGGCTTCATCCATTCGTGACCTTACTCTTTATTTTCTTTACGGCGGCCTTCCTCATCATCACTGTTTATAACGATATAACTAATTATATCCATCACCGGCAACCGGTTGTAAATTCCTTGTTGGGGATATTAATTACAGCCATGGGGATACCGCTTTATTTTTATTATAAAAGAAAGAATAAAAAAGATATGGGTAGTGACTCACCCGATAGCTATCGGGTTTAAATTTGAACCACAAAGGCACAAAGTCACGGAGTAACACAAAGTAATCTTTGTGTCCCGATAGCTATCGGGATTGTGTCTTGGTGTCTTAGTGGTTTGTATTAATCCTTTTTCAAACTGAGTCACTGCCGGGATATGACATCATCACCGGATCAGTAAAGTGGTTCCTTTCAGGAAGATCTTTTCCCCGGTGTCATGATGTGTGTAGCTGAGCATCCATACAAACAGACCTGTATCCTGCGGGACGCCCAAAAACTTTCCATCCCATTTTTTAGACGTGTTGGTCGAAAGAAAAACTAATTGCCCCATCTTGTTGTAAATTTTGAATTCCATTCCATCAGCCTTTGAAGCATTTAAAGGATACAGGTAATCATTCAATCCATCGCCATTAGGTGTAAAAGCAGATGGTATGGCCGCATAACAATTTTTCAATGCTATGATGGTATGCGTTGCCGTATCCCTGCAGTTGAATTGACTGTTGCCGGCAATAAGTCTTACTGTATAATTGGTCGTTATTCCATTAATAGCATACTGGTAAGCAACCGGCGTTGAAAGGTTGCTGGTAACGCCATTCCCTAAATTCCATTGCCAGTTGTCAATATTCCCCGTGCTTTTATTGATAAGCTGAACAGGATCGCCCGGGCAAAGACCGGCAGGTGCAATGAAAGCAGCAGTAATTTTGTTTTGCAGGTTTATATCCTTTGTTAATGTATCAGCACAACCTCCATTGCTAACGATCAGCCGGATTGTGTGCCTGCCAGTATCAGTAAATATTTTTACCGGGTTTTGAAGATCGCTTGTTGATGTGTTATCAAAATCCCATGTCCAGTTGCTGACACCATTATTTCCATCATGGAAAAAAGAAAGAGTATCTGATTTGCAGGATGATCTCACTGAATAAGTAAAGTTAGCGGACACGGCATCTATCACCGTAAAATTCAGAAAGGAGGGAGGCGTCTCCAAACCGCATTCATCTATAATGGTATTGCCATCTGATCCGCGGACAAGGCTCAACTGGTACACACCACCTGTTGAAACAGGAGTGGAAAGGTTCAGTGTAATTTCAAATGTATTGGAAACGATATTGCAATTGCTTGTTATATTGGTGATAGAAACCGGTTGCGGTCCTGTGATCCTGAAATCACTTCCCCCGGTTTCAATGGAGCTGCATCGAATAGGTTTTTTAAAGATCAATTTCAAAGAAACAGGTGAACATTTTTTAAACTGCACACTGTCCATGGGGGTTGGTTGCAATGGCGCAACAGTAAATGCAAGTTGCTGGCCGGGTAATATGGCCCGGTTGCAGATGTCAAGTACCGTATTCCCATCAGAACCATTTTGAGCTGTAAGAATATAATTACCATTGATCAATGGCGCATTCAATGTCAGTATAATGGAATCAGTGACCGGGCTGCTGGCACATCCGGTTGAACTGGCTGATGTAATAATGTATCCGCCGCTGATGGTAAAATCAGATCCGTTCGGTGCAAGGCTGCTGCATTTCATGCCGCGGTTCAGTTTCAGGATCAGTTTAGTTCCATCACAACTTTGCCGGGCACTCAATAGTTGTGGTTCAAGCGGGTCACTGATAACGGCGCTGCCACCTGTTATTACCAACTGGTATCCATCGGGTGTCCCGTTATGATTGCTCACCATTAAAAGATATTCATGACCGGCAGTTATTAAAGGCATATCGCTGAACAATAACGAGCCCGGGATGCTGCAAACCGTTACGCTTGTTCCATTTATTGTTGCGCCGGTTTCACCTCCGTCGGGGCACCAATTGCAGGCGACATATAAACCGGATGCTGTAAATACATCATCGGGGTTACGTCCGGTAATGTCAAACAATTGCCAGTCATAATTATCATTGATATTAGCCGGGGTGATCACAAAACCAAGTGTGCCGCTGCCATAACAACCAATTTTGTACCAATAGGGATTGGCATTTTGATGTGGTGCACCATCATTACATGGGACCGGGATATTAAACTGTCCGCAAAGAGGAACGCTTGATTGAACAACAGGTTCATTACTGCATAACAGGATAGCAGAGGAAGGTGTTTGACCGGGGCGGGTACAGATCTGTGCCGGCAAAAGCTTTGTCAGCAGTAAGAATACAGCAATTAGAATTCCCTCTTTCACCGGTGTGTACTAAATGTCTTTTCCGAAACGAAAAAAGATGGTTAAACGATGCCCTGGCCCCTGTAATTTACAAAACAATCAGCAACACATAGTGTTTCAGTTTGAATATGGGTTAATACAAACCACGAAGACACCAAGACACAATCCCGATAGCTATCGGGACACAAAGATTACTTTGTGTTACTCCGTGACTCGTGTCTTTGTGGTTCAAATTTAAACCCGATAGCTATCGGGTGGGTCACTACCGGAAAATTTGTTTTTTACCACCGGCAATTGTTTTCTGTAAATTCGTGTTATAAGCAGCGATCATGAAAACAATTATCGTAACCGGCGCTTCCGGAAACCTTGGCCAGGCCGTGGTTAAAAAATTTTTAGCGGAGAATTATTTTGTTATTGGAACTTTTATTCCCCATGATGCTCTTGTCATCGGTACACAGGGTAAGAATTTTGAAACAGCTGTTGTTGACCTGACCAACGAAAACGCAGCCCGGCAATTTGCTGACCTCGTGGTGGAAAAGCATCGCAGTATTGATGTAGCCGTATTAACAGTTGGAGGCTTTGCGATGGGAAAGATCGCAGATACCAAAACTTCGGATATTGAAAAACAATACAAACTTAATTTTGAAACAGCTTATAATATGGCAAGACCTGTTTTCCTGCAAATGCTGAAGCAGGGTAGCGGCCGGATCTTTATGATAGGTTCGAGGCCGGGACTTGACATGCATAACAGCAAAGGCATGCTGGCTTATGGTCTTAGCAAATCACTTATTTTCCGGTTGGCTGAATTAATGAATGATGAAGCAAAGGGAACGAATGTGGTTACCAGTGTGCTGGTTCCTTCCACGATCGATACGCCACAGAACAGGAGCAGTATGCCCGATGCCGACTTCAGCAAATGGGTAACAGCAGAATCCATTGCTGATATTATTTATTTTTACTGCACAGATAAGGCAGCCGTAATAAGGGAGCCCGTGATAAAAGTTTATAATAAAGCCTGATTGGACATTGTAAAATTTATTATATGAAAAAGAATTATATCATCGCCCTCTTTTTTATGTTGATCGCAGCCACCGGTTTTTCTCAATCCAAATCCGATAGCTATCGGATGGGCGAAGTGGCTTGTGTATATATCACTACAACCGAGCTTGATTCTTCGGTGGCGTTCTATGAAAAATTAGGGTTTCAAAAAACAGGCTCCAATGTTTTTCCTGTTCCCTGGGCACAGGTAAGTGACGGCAGCCTGATCATCATGCTCAGGAAAGATGCTGTACCTTATATTGGTCTTACTTATTACGTAACAGAGATAGAAAAAATAGCAGAACAATTAGAGAAAGACGGAATTGTATTTACCCAAAAGCCAAAAGAAGGCGATCCGATCAAAAGATATTATTTTAAAAGTCCCGATGGATTTAATATCATGCTCGCTACCAACGTCGGCGCCTTTAAACAACCAACCGGAACGACGCTGCTCGATATGAAGCCCGCCGATTTTTCAAAAGCAGATGAATATCCCAATAAGCTTTGCGGTGCATTTGGAGAATTCTGTCACCCGGTCACTGATCTTACTGCATCCATCGTTTTCTGGAAAAAACTCGGGTTTACTTCAAAATACCAGGAGGCTTCTCCTTATCCCCATGCTATCATTTCCGATGGCATGATGATCATCGGCCTGCACCAGACAAAACATTTTGATTTTCCTGCCATCACTTATTTTGGTGTGAATACAGAAAAAAGAATTCAGCAACTGAAAGAAGTAGGATTGAAAAATTTTACCGACATGGGCGGGAAAAAAAATCAATCACTTACCACCTGGGAAGGACAGCATTTTTTTCTTTTTTCCATAGGGATGTAGAATGGTGAATGCTAACGGCTAATAGCTAGTGGCTAGTGGGGAGTGGGGTAGTTTTAATACAGGTGAATCGAATTCTGGCAGGACTTTTGCAAAAGAGGGGTGAAACAAACTGTATTTTTATGAAAACGAGATTATTTCCTGCATTTCTTCTTTTATTCAGTTGCTTATCGGTTCATTCCCAGGTACTGCGGGCAGGTTTGAACCTGGCCAATGTAAGTATTACCAATGATGGTACAGTAGATGATGCCAAAATGCTTACCAGTTTCCAGGTTGGTTTGAGCGGGGATATAAAAATGACGCCATTTCTTTTTTTTCAACCCGGTATTATTTTTACGGGCAAAGGTTCCAAAACGCAATCCGGTGATGTCAGCAATCCCACTTATTACAGGGCCACAAGCAATCCTTATTACGTGGAGATCCCTGCCAACTTTATTTTTAAAACTCCTTCCTTGCCGGTTAAATTTTTTGCAGGTGCCGGACCTTATCTTGGTATTGGTGTAGCAGGCAAGAATAAAGTTGATGGCAAATATTTAGGGATAGCTTTTCATAATGAAAAAAGTATTGAATGGTCCAATGACGATCCCTCCACACTGGATTATGAAGAAGGAGCCGGTTATGGTATCATGAAACGTTTTGATTACGGACTCAACGCCCTGTTGGGTATCGAAACAAAGTCAGCTGTTTTATCCGTGAATTATGGATTAGGTCTTGCCAAACTTCAAAGTGGTAGCAATAGCGAGGCAGATGATAAGAACAAACACCGGGTGCTGAGTTTTACCTTGGGGATTAAATTGTGAATGGCTAATGGCTAATGGCTAATGGCTAGTGGCTAGTGGCTAGTGGGGGGTTAGGGAAATCAATTATCTTGCAAGTATGCGTTACATGAAATGGATCAGCCTTGCAGCAGCTGCCTTATTAGTTGTTTCCTGTTTTACTCCCTGGGTGTTTATAGAATCCCGCAGCATCACTGTAAGTGGTGTAGAATCTACCGGAACCAATTTCGGCAAGCCGGGTTATTTTCATTTGTTGCTGACAGCATTTTTCCTCATCTGTACTTTTATACAAAGAACAGGAGCCAAGCGAACCAATTTATTGATAACTGCATTAAATCTTGGCTGGGCTATCCGGAATTATTTTATCATTTCTGCCTGCCAGGGCGGCGACTGTCCAATAAAAAAAACCGGTATCTATATGATGTTGCTGGCATCTATAATTATGATGATATCAGCTTTGTTCCCGGATATAAAATTACCGGAAGAGAAAAACAACAGAATTTAGCGGTGATAACCACACTTCAGCTCGGTGAAAATCCTTGCCAGGTAAGCTTAATCACCAACCCTTTCTTAACCTACCTCAAGTTTTCCCCAAACCTTTATATTAAATTTGGCCGGTAATTAATTCTCCTTACATTTAGCAGTCAAACCTTCCTATAATTCAATTCTATCCAGTCCCTTGTTGAGCTGTTGTGTAAACAACTATAAGTTGTATTAATGATTATTGAAGTAAAGACAGGGAAAATCATCACAGACTGATCAAAGCTTTTAAGCCGGCGCCCGGGACCGGAGGACTAAACATTGTTTTTTATTATAATTCCCATCGCTACGAAAACCGGTCCGTTCTTATTTAATTTATTACCAAAAAAATTGCTTTTATGAGAAAATTTTACTTACTCCTGGTTTCCGTGGTAATGGCAGCAATGGCGAACGCACAAAGTTCAGCCAATTACACATTTACAACCGGTACATCCGCTACATTCACAGACATGACATCAGGCACAACACAAATAGTGGGTGCCGGTACCGATGATGCAGCGGGTGCAAACACAGCTATTGGTTTTGATTTCTGGTTGATGGGAAACAGGTATACCCAGTTCAATGCAACTTCCAATGGATTTGTAGGTTTGAGCTCAACAGGAACAACAGTGGCCAGTACTGCTTACAGCGTTGCGGGGGGAACAGCAACTACGCCCATGATCGCTTCATGCGGAGGAGATCTGAAAACCGGGCCGGCAGGAAAAGTACATTACAAAGTCATTGGCTTTGCGCCAAACAGGATTCTCGTGATCGAGTTCCTTAATATGACCATCATATACGACGGCACAACAGACGATGGGACCAGCCAGGTGCGATTGTATGAAACGACTGGTGTGATAGAATGTGTGTATGGTAATATGAACAGGAACTCTCACACAGGAGAGGGAGCCGGAAATGCTGAGAATCTTGGGATCGGTTTTTCTACTGCGGCAGCGAATAATTTTTTGGTGAGTATCGTTTCAGCAACGAATACTTCTTCGGTAACTAATCCGTTCACACAACAACTTTACCCCGTCTCAACACCTATTGCAAACCTGAACAGTCCCGTTGAAGGTTCAAGACGTATTTATTCTATGACTCCGCCGGTTCCGGCCGATCCGGCTGCATTATCATTTACAGCCGTTACTCCAATTGGAATGACATTGAACTGGGTTGACAATTCATCAAACGAGACAGGCTTTGCTATTTACCGTTCAACAGATGGCGTGAATTATACTTTTATTACTAAAACGGCTGCTAATGCAATTTCAAGTGTTCAAGGCGGGCTGAGTCCAAGCACAACTTATTTTTGGAGAGTTGTTGCAGTAAGTGAAGGTGGGATGAGTAATATACTCGCTGGTAGTCAGGCTACAACTGCTCCCGGAATTATTGTATCTACAGGTGCAGGTGGTCTCTGGAGTTCAACTGCAACATGGGTTGGCGGAGTGTTGCCATCTGCATTTGATAATGTTACAATAGTTAACGGGGCAACTGTTACTATTGATGTTACCACCGCTGTTTGTCTTAACCTGACAGTGGGACAAGGCACCAGTGGCATATTAAATTATCTTTCAACAATTGCATCCACTTTAACTGTTGGTGCTAATGTAACGATTGCCGTAGGCGGAACTTTCCAATCTGCCACAACTGGAACAGTGACAACTCATTTATTGTCTTTAGCCGGGAATCTAACTAATAATGGGATACTTGATTTCAGCACCAATGCGAATACCGCAGCTGCAACTATTACTTTTACCGGTGCCACTAATAATACATTTGGAGGTTCTGGTGCAACTACAGATATCAGGACAATGACGATCAATAAAGGAACGTCCAATGCAAATATTCTTGAACTAAACCCAACGAATTTTAGTGTGCAAGGTACTACTACGGATGGTGCTCCGATGGCTTTCCTTACCCTTACAAATGGAACACTTAAAGTATCAGGAACCTTTACATTGACTGGCCGGGTATTTACACCTGCTGCTTATACAATTTCTGCTACCGCAGGATTGTGGTTAAACAATCCAAACTTTGCTGTTGCAGGGCAGAACGGTTCTCCTACCACGTCGGGTCTATTGAGAATTACTTCAGGTACTTATAATATCGGTACAGGTTCAGGCAATTCGATGGGATTCGGTTCGGGGAGTACAATAATAGTTGAAGGTGGAGCTGTCAATGCAACAGGCAGATTTGGTGTAAACTCTGCAACCAACGCTATTACTTATACTCAATCCGGTTCACCGGTAATCACTGTTTGCACGGTTGGTAATGCATCAAGTACCCTTGGCAGTTTTGATCTGGGCACATCCCTTACTTCTGTTATAAGCATGACCGGCGGCACTATAATTCTTCAATTAGCAAGTACCGGGGCTACTCAAATAGATTATCGCAACCAGGCTGGTTCAGGTATAGCCGGGATCAGCGGAGGTACACTACAATGCGGCAATGCATCTTCGGGTGCAGCCAAGACATATACTTTGCGCGGAGTGTTACCGAATTTAGTTGTAAATAATGCATCAGCCGGTCATACAGCAGTTATGAGCACCACGCTTTTTAACTATAATAACATATCGCTTAATATCACTATCAATGCAACTACTACGTTTAACGCGGGAAATACTGTTTTCCTTTTTAACGGAACAACATTGACCAATAACGGAACACTCACACATACCGGCGCCAGTTCCAATTTTGTATGGTTCCTCACTACTTCTCCTTTACTATACACGGGCGCAGGAACAGTTACCGCCCCCATGACCAATTTCTCCATACAGGCAGATATGGGTCTAACCATTGATCCCGCATCACCTAATATTGCGGTAGGAGCGATCAGGTTATACACGGGTAGTCTTATAAATTCTAATAAGATCACTATTGGCAATGGCGCTGCAACTACAGGCATCGTTCAAATTGGCAATACTACAACCCCGACAAATGCAGGAACATTTGATGTGCCGTTTACTTTCAATCTTGGAACGGGCGGAGAGTCCCTGTTATATTATAGAACAACAACCGTTTCAAGAACCATGGGACCTGAAATAGTCCCCTCAAGAATTCTCAGTTCACTTACTGTGGATGACGATGATGCCACACATTTATTGGTATTGGCAGGAGGTAATCTTACCATTTCTGCAGGCACAGCACCGACATTTACATTTACAACCGGTAGGATCAATCTTAGTGGAAGCACTCTTACACTGGGACTTGATGCCTCAACTGCAGCCTTGGCAGGAGTAATGACAACAGGCGCCACTTCGCATATGTACAATGGATCCTATAAAAGATGGATCAGCGCCACAACCGGTAACAGGGATTTCCCGGTTGGTGTTGCTTCGTTTAAAAGAAATGCTTCGATCAATTTTACAGTTGCGCCTGCCACAGGAGGCACACTTACTGCACAATGGATCTCTTCTCCCGGCGGTTCGAACGGGCTTCCTTTAGTTGAAGGCGCTCTTCTTGTTACCAAAACTGCTAACGATGGCTACTGGAGAGTGGCAGGGGGAGATGGCCTTAGTGGTGGAAATTATACAGGAACATTTAATGCAACCGGAGTTTCAGGTATTTCAGATGTAACACAATTAGTATTGCTGAAAAGAGTTGATCCCAGTTCACCGTGGGTACAGGATGGTACACATGTTACCGGATCAGGTACACCGTCTGATCCCGTTTTGTCAAGAACAGGTATGGCCGGCTTCTCCGATTTTGGTATTGGTTCAACTAGTCTGAACCCATTACCAATTAGCCTGCTCAACTTTAGTGGTTATAAAGATGGCAGCCGAAACCAACTGCGCTGGACAACAAGCAGTGAACAGGACAACAGCGGCTTTGAAGTGCAGCGTTCAACAGATGGTATCAATTATACCGTGCTTGGTTTTGTAAACTCACAAGCTACCGGTGGCAACAGCAGTATACAACTGAACTATGTATTTGCAGATAACAATATTATTGGCAGCAGGCAATATTACCGTCTCCGCCAGGTGGACTTTGCTGGCAACAGCAAGTTCAGCAATATTGTTTTAATAAAAGGCAATAAGCCGCTTACATTAATGATCGATGGTTTATTCCCGAACCCGGCCAGCAACATCGTGAATGTGCTGATCGCAACGCCGGGCAAGGATAAAGTGACAATGATCGTTACTGATATTGCCGGCAGAACTGTTATTCAGCAACAGCTGAATGTGGAAACCGGCAGCAGTACGATCCCGCTTGACATCAGCAGGCTGACCAATGGTACTTATATGGTGAAATTGGTTTGCAGCAGCAATTGCGAAATGGCAGTAGGTAAATTCGTAAAGCAATAAATAGTTTATAAAAAGATAATTCAACCGGATCCCTCCCGTCGCAGACGGGAGGGATTTTTTTTATTTTAAAAAATAAGACGAACTAGGTGTAATCTCTTAACGAATGATAGATGCTTAGGTATACCAGTTAAAATCTGTTTTTTGTTTTGCACTTCCATGTGACTTTTACTATTGTTGAGGGACACAGAATGAGTATTTTGGCGTTGCTATCATTTTTAATCTTTAAATCAATACCTAATGAAAAAACTAATCCACCTTGGCATGTTTGCCATTTTTGCTCTTACTGTTTCTTCCTGTTCCAAATCAACAAATGACACAATTGCTAAAGAAAAAGAAACACCTGCATTGCCTAAACATGATATAAATCCGATTTTACCGGAGGACGCCGGCACAGACGGGTCATCTATTTTCCAGTTTATTAACCAGCCCATCAGTCTTAAGCTTGGTGATGCGAATCATAATTTATCTCCGGGTGCAACGGCAGTCTTCTATGTTCGTTTTGCAGACGGATTTGGTATCAACTCGGCAAGTGCTGCAACGCTTACGACAAAGGATTACAATACAGGCGGGGACATTCAGTCTTACAACCTTATTTCCTGCGATGATATTGATCTATATGATGTGCAGGCTCCGGATGACCTGGTTGGAAAGCGATTTATGTTTGCTATCGTTGAACTGGATGGCCAGTACACCGACAAGACAATAAGTCTGTTCTCCGACATCACCGTAGACGGAATTAATACCCTGGCACAGTTAGATCATTCTTTTACTGTTTCTTACTATGTTAACAGGTAAATAGATTAACGGTTTTAAAAACTCTATCATTTAAATCTAAAAAAAATACCTTTTGAAAAAAATCATTCACCTTGGCATCTTTGCCATTATTGTCTTTACCGACTCTTCCTGTTCCAAATCAAAAAATGACCTGGTTGTTAAAGAAACAGGATCGCCGAATCATGAGATGAATCCAATTTTACCGGTGGATTATAGTCATGAATGGTCATCCATTTACTCATTTATTAACCAACCCGTCACACTTCAACTTGGCGATCCCGATAATAACCTGTTCACGGGCGACATTGTAGTCTTCTATGTTCTTCTTGCAGATGACGCAGCAGTCGATGAAGCAAGCAATGCCACACTTAATTTAATGGATTATTATAGCGGGGGATATATTCAGAGCTACCCGTTTATTCGTGGCCCTGAAGCCGAGGCATATGGCGTTCTGGTTCCTGACGAACTGGCCGGAAGGTCATTTATGTTTTCTGTCGTTGAACTGGATGACCGGTATACGGACAAAACAATCACGCTGCTTTCTTCGGTCATTCTAAATGTTATTACTACAGAGGCCAAGTTAGATCATGCTTTCAGTGTCAGATGATCTGGTCAAACTATTGAAAACTCTTTCTGCAGCATGCGGGAAGAGTTTTTTCATTTTTAGATAGTTATATATCATCTATCCTTCTATCAATTTCGCTATTGCAAATGCAGCGCCGGCAGCTATTGCACCAATGAGCATCACCCGTAATGCCCCTGACCATACTTTGATCCCTGTCATCTTGCTTTTGAAATAACCAAAACCAAACAGGCAGATCAATGTCACGATGGATGAGATCTTTAATCCGTCCAGCGGGGAGCTTACAAAAAAATAAGGACTAAGCGGAACAAGTCCTCCGACAATGTAAGAGAGACCGATGTTCAATGCAGACTTGGTGGCTCTTTTAGGATCTGGTTTTTCCAAACCGAGTTCATATTTCATCATGAAGTCCACCCATTGTTTCTTATCCTGTGCAATTTCTTCAGTAGCTTTTTCCTGTAACTCTTTGCTTAACCCGATATTGGCAAAAAATTCTTTGGTTTCATCTATCTCCCGGTCCCGGAGATTTTCCACTTCATAGTATTCTCTTTTCTCTTCGCTGTGATAATGATCCTGTTCGGTTTTACCGGCGAGGTAACCACCCAGGCCCATGGCAATGGAACCAGCAGCTACTTCAGCAATACCGGCTATAACTATTATAGAAGTGGAATCAACAGCGCCGCTCAGACCCGCGGCCAGTGCAAATGGAACGGTAAGGCCGTCGCTCATACCGATCACAATGTCTCTTAATGCCTCGCTGCTTTTCAGATGCTCTTCCTGGTGTATTTTTTTGTCGTGGTGCAGGTGGGTGTCCATGGTTTATGAATTAAGCTGGGAATTGTGAATGGGGCATCCCGCTCCGGTATCATTCAAATAAAAAAACTATTTCTCCTTAGGATTAAGATGATGCTCTTTTAAAATTTCATAGAACCGTTTTTCCTTTCCTTCATCTTTCATCTTGACGAGAATAAGATTGATGAGTTTCTCGGCATCCACCCGGTAAGGAGAACTTGTTTTTATATAGATCGTATAGGCTTTACAAATGTTATGTAACGCTTTTTCATAATCCATTTTGTAATCTATATACAGGATACCGGCTCCATAGAAACCTTCTGGATCATCCGGGTACTTTTCTTGAAAGCTTTCATAAGCCTCCAGCGCTTTGTCATATTTTTTCTGGTATTGGTATACCACCGGTATATTTTGCAATGGTGTGATACCGTCCGGATCTATTTCCAGAGATTTGAAATAGGCCGCCAGGGCTGCGTCGTAATTACCGAGTTTGCGGTTGCAGACGCCGATATTATCCCATGCGAAAGCAAACTTCTCATCCCGTTTCACTGCTTTTTCAAAAAAAGTGATGGCTTTTTCGAAGTTTCCTTTATTCACCCATTCAATACCTGTATTGTAATCGGCGATTGCTTTGGGATCTTTTGAAGAAGAAGATGCCGATTCCTCATTATTGCTTGCCACGGCCCGGTTCAAAGATTTGCAACTGTCTTTCAGCCATCTTTCAATTTCAAAATAATATTGCTGAAACTCCGGCGATTTTTTATCAACACTGATCGAAATGATCCTGCTGGTATCATTACCAAGCATTTGATTGGTAACCTTCATTATTAACTGGTAGAGGCTAGTCTGTTTTTTGATACAATCAAATATCTCTTCATTGATCTCTGTTTTTCCTTTATTCATCAGGCTAATGGAATCAATGCATTTGCAGGCTGCATTGCCATAGTTGCTTAGAAACCCGGTGGTATCCATTTTTATCTGCCGCAGAATTTGTTTAGCAGCATCACCGGTCAGTGTATCGGCCTGGCTGCGGCTGCTGGCAGGTAACAGCAGAACAAAGAATACAGGGACAATGAGTCTTTTCATAAATCAGTTTTATGGTAAGAATAACTCTATTTAAAGATAATCATAATCCTTCACCGGTTAAAGGATGGTCAGACTGTCACTGATTATTTCCACACATTCCATTATTTGTGATGAAGTAATAATCAAAGGAGGAGTAAGACGTATCTTGTCACCATGTGTTGGTTTTGCAAGCAAACCATTTTCTTTTAATTGCAAACACAGTTTCCATGCAGCATCTTTATCAGGATGGTGTATTAGTATCCCGTTGAGCAGGCCTTTACCCCTCACCTGTAAAATATACCTGGAAGAGAGCGCAATTAATTCGCTCCGAAATAATTTACCCATCGTTGAGGCGTTCTCTGACATGTTTTCATCTTTTAATACTTGCAGCGCCGTCATAGCGACTTTGCATGCCAGCGGATTACCGCCATAGGTGGAGCCATGTTCCCCGGGTTTGATAGTCATCATTATTTCATCATCACATAGTACAGCACTCACCGGCAACATACCACCACTTAATGCTTTTCCCAATAATAAAATATCGGGTCTTACATTTTCATGATCACAGGCCAGCATTTTCCCGGTCCTTGCAAGCCCGGTTTGAATTTCATCGGCAATGAATAAGACATTGGCTTCTTTACATAATTTTTTTGCTTTTGCGAGATAGCCGTTATCAGGAACTATTACTCCAGCTTCACCTTGTATGGGTTCAACTAAGAACCCGGCCACATTTTTATCAGCCAGTGCAGAAGTCAATGCATGAATGTCGTTATAAGGGATCATTTCAAAACCCCGCATATAGGGTCCGAAGTTTTTTCTTGCACCCGTATCACTGCTGAAAGAGATAACGGTAGATGTACGGCCATGAAAATTTCCTTCACATACAATGATCTTTGCTTTATCTTTTTCAATGCCTTTTACTTCATAAGCCCATTTACGGCATAGTTTGATGCCGGTTTCCACGGCCTCCACACCGGTATTCATGGGTAATACTTTATCATAACCGAAATAACCGGTTATAAACTTTGCAAATTCTCCAAGCTGATCGTTGTAAAAGGCGCGGCTGGTCAGTGTAAGTTTTTTTGATTGTTCAATAAATGCCTGCACAATTTTGGGGTGGCAATGCCCCTGGTTCAGGGCAGAATATCCACTTAAGAAATCGAAATATTTTTTCCCGTCAACATCCCATACGTATACTCCTTCGCCCCGGTTCAGCACAACAGGAATGGGATGATAATTATGAGCTCCGTATTGTTCTTCCAGGTCAAGATAATATTGTGTGGTTGATGACATAAAAAATAAGGAATAAGGAATAAGAAATGAGAAATAAGGAATAAGAAAGTTTGCAGCCGTTATAGGGTGCTGAAATAATGCTTACCCTCGATGATTGAGAAGGTCGAGGTTTGCAGAAAGGAAATTCATTGTATTTGCTTTGTCAGTCATACAGGTATGCAAGATACGATAAAAAGGGACAAGGCACAAGGGACAAGGCACAAGGCACAAGGGACAAGGAACATGCAATCAGAGGACTTTCTTGTACCTTGAATCTTGTACCTTGTGCCTTTAATAATTTTTATGTCATACACAGTTCCCGCCGGCACAAGGATCGGCCATGTGCATCTCAAAGTAACTGATCTTGAAAGATCATTGAAATTTTACCGTGACCTGCTGGGGTTTGAACTGCAGCAATATTACGGTGATAGTGCTGCGTTTATTTCTGCTGGTGGTTATCATCATCATATAGGTCTTAATACCTGGCATAGTAAGAATGCAGGTCCGGCCCCCGTTAAAGCAGCAGGTTTGTATCATACTGCAATTTTATATCCCACAAGGAAAGATCTTGCTGTTGTGTTGCAGAGATTAATTGATGCAAACTATCCATTGACCGGCGCCTCCGATCATGGTGTATCCGAAGCTATTTACCTGGATGATCCGGATAAGAACGGTGTGGAGCTATATTGGGATAGACCAAAAGACCAATGGCCGGTGGATGATAAGGGAAATTTGCAAATGGTTTCTGAACCACTGGATATGGAAGACCTGCTGAGATCAGCCGTTTAATTCTCTGACAAAATAATTTGAAGGGAAAGAGATAGCAGGCGATTGTTGTTTTGAAAAAATACCAAATACGGTGCTGCCGCTGCCACTCATAGAAGCATATAGCGCACCGGCATTGTACATTTCATCTTTTATTTTTGCTATCCCCGGGTATTGAGAAAAAATTGTTTTTTCAAAATCATTTTTAAGTTCATTTTTCCAGGCTTCAATTGGTTTTTTAATGATCTCCCTTACAGAAACTTCAGGCAGGGCAGGTGTTATTCCTGTAAAAGCTTCCCTGGTACTAACGGCAATTCCCGGATTGGCCAATACAATTTTATAAGGACTGAGATCAAGATCTATTTCTTCCAGTAATTCGCCCCTGCCTTTTGAAAAACAAGGTTTATTAATAATGAAAAAAGGACAGTCGCTTCCAATTTGTGCTGCATATTTTATCAGTTGCTCCTTTGAAAGATCCAAACCGAAAATTTCATTCAGAACCTTTAAGGTGAATGCTGCATCGGAACTGCCACCTCCCAGGCCAGAGCCTGTGGGGATCACTTTATGCAGGTGTAACTGCACGGATGGCATATGAGGGATTTTTTTAATTAAAAGTTTGAGTGCCTGGATACAAAGGTTACTGTTCTGTTTGCCATCAATTTTCAATCCACTAACAGAAAAAGGAATACCGGGCTGTCCTCTTAATTTTTTTAAAAAAACTATTTCAAGAATATCATGAACAGCCAGGGGATAAAAAACAGTTTCCAGTTCATGAAAACCGTCACTTCTTTTTTGAAGTACATTAAGTCCAAGATTGATCTTACAATTGGGAAATACGATCATAGCAGACAGAACTAAAAAGAATTAATAGAGGGAGCTGTAACGAATGGATCATTTCTTCCTGCTTCGGCTGTTTATCTCATCACGGATAGCAATGGCCCGGATATAATCTTCGCCTTCAAGAACCTCATTCAAAAGATTATTCAATTCTGTTAATGTCATGGTTTTCAGGTCCTCATTACCCGTTGGGCTATCCTGTTCCACCATTACCTCTTGTTTACCTTTTTTCTTTTTCCCGGTTGAGCTGCTGTCTTCCATGAGTATGCCGGCGCTTTCAAGAATATTTTCATAGGTATAAACAGGGCAGCCGAATCTTACGGCCAGTGCAATGGCATCCGAGGTTCTTGAATCAATTTCAACTGTATCATTTTCAGAAGAACAAACCAGCTTGGAATAAAATATTCCTTCCTGGAGATCGCAAATAATGATCTCCAGCAGGTCGATCGCAAAGGCGTTCATGAAATTCTTCATCAGGTCATGGGTGAGGGGGCGGCTGGGTTGCATTTTTTCAAGAGCCACGGCAATGGCCTGCGCTTCAAACCCACCGATGACTATGGGCAGGCGGCGAAGACCATTCACTTCTCCGAGTACCACTGCATAAGAATGCGTTTGAGTAATGCTGTGTGATAATGCGACTATTTCCAGTTCTATTTTCTTCATAAAGTCTCAGACGAAATTACACTTTTTCAGATAAAAAAGGAGTAACCAAAACCTCGCCAAAGAGGCAGGTGAGGCGAGCAGGCAGGAGAATTGTTCCCATTACAGGGCTTTGTATCCGCTGAGGTCAAAATACGCAGCAGTATTGCCGGGTTCTACCTTATAAGCCATGATATAGGTGTTTTCATTTTCAGCAGACTTCGTTCTGAAACCGAGTACGATCCTGTATCCCATCACGAGAGGTTGTATATTAATAAAATTATAATCCATATTGTAGATATAAGAATGCTGGGTACTTATTAAGCAGGCCGCTTCAAAGACCTCACCTTCCTTGGTGGTCATTTCTCCTTTATATTCATCGCAGGTAAAATTCATCACCTTCCCTGTTTTTTTATCGGGTACCAGCGAAAACTCTACTCCTGCATTCCGGGCACCCAGCTTTTCAGTTTTATAGGTCATTTTTTTTGTGTCCAGTTCTAAAAAAGTACTGTCATTCAAATTGGCGATCGTATTTTTTTCGAAGACCTGGTCTGCCCTGTATCCCGGTATGAACATAGTAACACGGATCTTGCTTTCTCCAAAAACAATAAAAACAGAATCCTGGTCAGCCGGATCATCAGACGTGATGCGGTATTTGATCATGCCGGTAAATTTTTTGGAACTATCTGCTACCGGGATCTCTATCTCGGGGGTGTAATTGACGGATGTTGACTTTGCATCCTTTTTACCTTTTTTGCTTGTCTTTTTACTTAGCGGTTCAGTTGCAAGACTATCATAATTGGTATTTACTTGTTTGCTCTTCTTGTCATCTTTTTTGCTTGTCTTTTTGCTTACCGGTACAGTGGCAAGACTATCATAATTGGTATCCACCGGTTTGTCCTTTCCTTTGGATTTTTTTTGCGCATGTAATGAAACACTTATACTGCATACCAGCAGGAGAAAGAGAATTCTTTTCATAATGGGTTAATTATTCTGCAAGTTGGCAATAAAAAATCAGAACAGCAAGTGGTATTGGAATGCGTCAGGCCGCTGCTTCTTTTTTTAAATTCGTTGATGTCTCCCCAAGCGTCCCGACGCTTTAGATACCTTTCAGCTTTTTTATCGCTTCCGTCATTTTCGGCACTATATCAAATGCATCACCCACGATGCCATAATCAGCAGCTTTAAAGAAAGGAGCTTCGGGGTCTTTGTTTATTACAACGATCACTTTACTTCTGTTTACTCCGGCGAGATGTTGTATAGCTCCCGAAATACCAATGGCGATATAAAGATTGGGTGCAATGGCAATACCTGTTTGTCCCACATGTTCATTATGCGGACGCCAGTGTGCATCAGCCACCGGGCGGCTGCAGGCAGTAGCAGCATGCAATGCTTTTGCAAGATCTTCCACCATGCCCCAGTTCTCAGGGCCTTTCATTCCACGACCGGCACTGACCACGATCTCTGCTTCTGTCAATGGTACTTCACCGCTGACTTTTGTAACAGCGGTCACTTTTACTTTAGGCGCATCCACTGTTGCATTGAATGGAACAACTTCTGCGCTTCCTTCGCCGGCAACGGTCTTGTAAGCGTTGAGACTAAGAGAGATAATTTTTATATCTGTACTTACGGAGATATTAGCAAATGCTTTGCCTGAGAAAACATTTTTCTTTACTACAAACCCATTGCTGGTATCCGGTAATGCCACAGCGCCGGAAACCAAACCTGCTTTTAATCGAACGGAGAGGCGGGGAGCAATGGCTTTGCCATCAGCGTTATTGGAGAAAACGATCACCATGGCCCCGGTTGCTTCTGCTACCTGTGCAATTACTTTGGTAAATAGCTGGGCATCCAAATGATCCAGCGGATCAGCTGCAACATGATGGATCTTCCTGATACCATATTTACCCAATGCTGCCAGGTCATCTTTTACAGTTCCTAGAACAACTCCTTCAGCAGTTGTGCCAGTTAGCTCGGCTATTTTGGCGCCGTATGTCATGGCTTCCAATGAAGCTTTTTTTACATGGCCTTCCGAAGTATCAATAAAAATAAGTACCGACATATTGTAGAATTTTGAAATTTTGGAATTGGGTCCCGATAGTTATCGGGATGAAATTGATTCCTGACTCAAAAAGCTTTTGCTTCTTCGTGAAGCAACCTTACAAGTTCTTCCACATTATCAGCTGCAACTAATTTTACACCTGCTTTTGCCGGAGGTAAACCGAACCCAACAACACTTGTCATGGCATCAGCCGCAACCGGCTCCACAACTTTCAATGGTTTTGTCCTGGCTCCCATGATACCTTTCATATTAGGTATCCGTTGCTCGGCCATTCCTTTCTGGCTACTTACAACAAGAGGTATATCCACTTCACAAACCTCTTCACCGCCTTCGATCTCTCTTGTTATCGTTGCTTTGTTACCATTGATCTCAAATTTTGAAGCCAGGGCAACATAGGGCCAATCCAGCAATTCAGCGATCATGCCACCGATGGAAGAGCCGTTATAGTCAATGGTTTCTTTGCCGGTAAAGATCAGGTCATATGCTCCCTGCTTTGCCACTTCAGCAATTTGCGAAGCGATATAATAGCTATCATGGCTCTCCGCATTTACACGGATAGCTTCATCCCCGCCAAGCGCAAATGCTTTGCGGATGATCGGGTCAACATCGGCAGCGCCAACTGTTATTAAATGGATGATGGTGGAAGGATCTGCTTCTTTCAGTTCAATGGCACGAACCAATGAATACCATTCGTCGTAAGGGTTGATGATCCATTGTACACCGCTTACATCGAATTTCGTGTTGTTATCGGTGAAAGCTATTTTTGCCGTTGTGTCCGGCGTTTTGCTGATACAAACTAAGATCTTCATATTAGTTTTTGTTGTCACCCTGAGCTTGTCGAAGGGTGAGTTGAGAAAGGTTGTTTATGCAACTAAAGCAAAGATACGGGAGGCAATTAATAATTAATAATTATTGATTAATAATTTTTTACTGTGGAAAGGATCTCAAAATTAAAGGCATTTTTAGCGGAGAATCCCTATGATAGTTTTTTGCAACATGCCCTTGCCCTTGAATATATCAAGCTGGGTGATGAAGAACAGGCGAGAGTCTTATTTGAGGAAATAATAAACCGGGAGCCGGGTTATGTTGGAACTTATTATCACCTGGCCAAATTGCAGGAGCGCCTGGGTGAAACGGATAAAGCGATACAAGTATACAAGAAAGGAATGGAGGAAGCCATGAAAGCGGGCGCCAACCATGCTTATGGAGAATTGAGAGGGGCTTATGAAGAGCTTACGTTTTAATCTGCCGGCTTATAAGTGGTTTTAAGTAATACTGGCTGCTTACCATCCCATATAAGAATCCCATTGCTGGGGCTTACGATAAAAAGTTTATTTCCCTCAAAAAACATTTTCGAAACATTCATTCCATAGCCGACAGCATCGGGCATCCCGTAATACCACATAAACTTTGTTTTGAGGACTAATTGCCAGTTTTCAAGTTTACTAAGCTCCTTTTTTATATTTCCCTTAAAAAGCCCAAACTGACTATAGAAATAGATCGAGCTATCATTGCTATTAAAAATAGCCGGGCCCATATAAATTTCCTTTTTATTATATAGATTCTCGGCCTCGTCAATATTATTGCTCTTATACACGGGGCTTTGAAAAAAATAGCGGCAGGTGTCGGTTATTTCAATGATAGCGCTATTAATAGACGACATATGCTGCAAACTGGTGACTGCATAAATGTTCGAATTGTTTTGAAAAAAAGATCGTACTGGTCTAACATAGCAGAAGTCCTTTTGCCTTTCCCGGAACTTGATAAACCGTTGATCATTTGTTGAAAAGATAACGATGTCTCCACCCCACTCACCTGCGGAAAAACCCAGCCAAATATTATCGCCTTTGTCAATAAATGTTGATGATGGTTCCCATGAAAATGTATTAAAGTGTTTCATAGGGCCATTGCTAAAAGCATTTTCATAATAAAGCCTGTCTGCTTGTTCCGGCTCATAAATACCTTTCTCAGTAATGAGAAAACATTTATTAGTCGAGGTAAAAACAAAGTTTTGTACAATTTGATTGGTATTCCACAAAAAATTGGTATCCTTATTATCAAAGATTCTAAATATGCCCCCGTTATCATCAGCAGCATAAATTGTGTCATTAATGGATTTTCCAATGGAAACAATCTTTTTATTGAATTTTAGGGAATCATATATGGCATGTGTTTCAGGATTTATCCTGGTTATGATGCCATCCCCGCGAAGTATCCAGATGTATTTATTGGTTACATAGCAATCTTTAAGAGACATATTTGTGATAGTTACTACTTTCGTGGTTGTGTCAGTAGACTTTTGACATATTGCCGTATTATCATTGATCAAAAAGAGTGTGGTTAAGAGAAAAGTGAATAATATTTTCATACAATGAGTCTTTCGGAAAGGTTTAAAAATATTGTAATTAAAAGTAATCTTTTCTCCGCAAAAGATAAACTGCTATTGGCGGTAAGCGGCGGGGTGGATTCTATTGTGCTCTGTGAACTTTGCAAACAAGCAGGGTATGATTTCATCATGGCTCATTGTAACTTTCAGTTAAGAGGAGAGGAGAGTGAAAGGGATGAACAGTTTGTAAGAAAACTTGGAACGAAATACGATGTTGAAGTAATGGTGAAAAAATTTGATACAGAAAAATACGCCACAAAAAATAAAATTTCAATTCAGGAAGCTGCGAGAGAGTTAAGATATTCCTGGTTTAATGAACTCCTTACTCCCGACTCCCGACTCCCGACTCCCGACTTTCTTCTAACAGCACATCATGCTGATGATAACAACGAAACTCTTCTGATGAATTTTTTCCGGGGAACCGGTTTGCACGGTTTAACCGGTATCCCTGTCTCAGCAGGTTATATCCGCCGGCCTTTATTATCTTTTTCCAAAGAAGAGTTAATTGCTTTTGCAAAAGAAAACAAATTGGAATTTGTTGAAGACTCTTCCAATCAATCCTCTAAATACACCCGTAATTTTTTCAGGAATGAAATTATCCCGGCCATCAGCAAAGCATATCCTCAGGTAAAAGAAAATTTACAGGATAATATCAATCGCTTTAAAGAAATTGAAAAGCTGTACCGGTTCTCAGTGGGAGAGTTGAAGAAAAAGGTCTGCAAACAAAAAGGAAATGAAGTGCATGTTCCTGTTAAACAACTGATGGCATTTAATAACCGGGCCTTGATCTATGAGATTATTTCACCTTTTGGCTTTCAGGAAAAACAGGTGGATGAACTCATAAAACTGGCGGGCAGTGAATCGGGGAAATATATTCAATCTCCAGAGGGACCTTATCGTATCATTAAGCACAGGCATTGGTTTATCATTTGTTCTCCTTCCCCTGCTGAATCTGAAAACATTATTATTGAAAAAGAGGATAAGGAAATTCTTTTTAGTGAGGGAAAACTCCGGATTGAAGTAACCAGCAACCAGCAACCAGCAACCAGCAACCACATTGCCTGTCTCGACCTTAAGGAAATCGCTTTCCCCCTGCTACTCCGCAAATGGAAGACCGGGGATTACTTTTATCCATTGGGAATGAAAAAGAAAAAAAAACTTTCCCGGTTTTTTATTGATCAGAAATTATCAAAAATGGAAAAGGAGAAAGTTTGGGTGATAGAAAGTGCAAACAGGATTATTTGGGTAGTCGGTCACCGGATCGATGAAAGATATAAAGTGGCAGAAAAAACAAAACAGGTCTTACAGTTTTCGTTATCCTCCTAAACTGTGCTTCACCTTCAGCATAAATTGCTCCAATGGCTGGTATTCTGTTTTTAAAATGGCCGCAGCTGCAACGACGAAAATTATTCCAAATATAGCCCCCCAGATATGTGCTGAATGATTCACATTATCCTGTGACCTTTTTTCAAGCACCGTTGATAAGATGAGATATAAGGGTCCAAAAATATACCCGGGAATGATCGGCGGAATGAAAAAGAAACCCAGTTTTGCAGTTGGGTCTAATAAGATGCCGGCAAATACCACGGCACTGACAGCGCCGGATGCACCAAGACTGCGGTAATAATAATCGTTCTTATGTTTAATGAATGTGGGAATGAGACATACGAACAAAGCCAGGAAATACATGACGATATAAAGCAATTTCCCTTTTTCTGCGAAGAGTATCGGGGTTGAAAAACTTCTTTCCACAAATTCGCCAAACATGTATAGCGAAAACATATTGAACAAAAGATGGGTTATATCAGCATGGATCAGTCCGCAGGTAAAAAAACGGTACCACTGGTTTTGCCTGGTTATAGCCGGGGGATAGAAGATCAGGTCGTCAATTATTTTTTGATTGCTGAATCCTGTAAATGAAATGATGGCGGTTATGATGATAATGATGAGTGTGATGGTAAGCTGATCCATGCAGTTGGTTTAAAATTCAGATTGGTAAATATAAAATCCCTTTTTTATTTGTGATGATATTTTTCATTTCTCATGATCGTGCAGGCCCTGTAAACCTGTTCAGCCAGTATCAGCCGTACCAACTGGTGAGGGAAGGTGAGTTGTGAAAGGCTCCATTGGTAATTAGCTCTTTTAAGCACGGCATCATCAATGCCATAAGCCCCGCCGATCAGGAAAATAATATTTTTTATACTCTCATTAGCTCTTGCCTGTATGAGATCGGCCAATCCTTCTGAACTCATTTGTTTGCCTTTCCCGTCCAATGCCAGCAGGTAATCGTCTTTGGCCAACCATTCCAAAATTGTTTCTCCTTCCTTTTTCTTCAGATCCATTTCACTCAGCATGCCTGCATTTTTTGGAACGGGGATAATGGTCCAGTCAGCTTTAAAATATTTTGAGATGCGGCGGGTGAATTCTTCCACACCTTCTTTTATATATGATTCATTGGTTTTGCCGATTGACCAGAAAGAGATCTTCATTAAGATGATAGTTGATAGATAATAGATGATAGTTGTTGATGTGCAAATATAACTACAACTTTCGGCCTGCTTTATAAAGGAGAAAGCCTCCGAAATCGGAGGCTTAACTATTATCTATCAGTTATTATCTATTATCTATTTGATCTCGTAATCTTTTTTGAACGACATCAGCGTTGACCGGTATAAAACATTCCCGGTGTCCAGCGAAGCCGCTTTGCTATACTGCTGATAGGCTTCTGAGAGGTAATGTGCATCTTCCAGCATGAAACCAAGGCGGTATGCCTGTTCAGCCGGGGCTTCAAAGGAAGCGCTGTTTTTTAATTTGGCCAGCATCTTATCAAAATCTTCTTTGGAAACATAGTTCAATACTTTCATTTCTTCATTCTCTTCTCCTTTTATAGCAGCTGTCCAGTAATAGGAATTCCCTGTTTTTATTTTGTTGGCAACGACAAGATCAGAAATAGGGATCTTCATCTTGGTGATAAAAACTGAATAGAAAGGAGTGCTGATATCGTTCTTATTGTACAGGAAAACCTCAAACTCTTTTGCATCGGTATAAGACTTCCAGGACAGGGGAAAATCTCCTGAAGTGTAATTAACGGTGTCCAGTCTCGGATCGATCCAAACATTATTGATAGAACGGCTTACCGCTCCCACGGTATTCATATAGGCTTTGCGGTTGCTTCCGGGTGTGCCTGTTGATTTGGTCATGGAAGCCCAAACATATTTTACATAATTGGCACTTACGGAGCTGCTGCTGACCTTGCAGGAGTCACCAAATTGTTTTAGCTGGTAGTTGCCCGCTTTTACAAAAGTAAACATGGCAGCTTCATTACAGATCAATGTAACAGCTGAACCATTCGCTACTTTAATGGTGGCATTGTTAGTAAGAAGTTTACCCACTTTGGCTTTGGTTTCTGCATTGTTTTCCACCACAGAAACATTTCCTTTAAAACTGTACAGCAAAAAACTGTTCTGTGCGTACAGGAAGCCCGAAGCCATGCAAAAAAGAAAAAGCAATTTTAATTTTTTCATCGTTTTAGGTTTAATTGTAAAGAGTTATTTAATGATGATGTGGTTTAAATACCGTTTTATAATTAAATTTTTTATGCATCCAAACGGCCCATGCTTCATAAAAATAGATCACATCCACTGCCAAGATGATCGTTACTATGCTGAATTTCATGTCTACTTTTAACCTATACTTTTCATATAAGTATATTCCTAACCAAATGAAAAAGAACGCCGACAACACCTGGGCGATCTTGGCTGCCAGGTGAAACCAAATGTGACTTTCCAGGTAATAATGAATAAAGAACGACATATGCAGCCAGCAAACCAGGACAGCCAGCAGCAAATTACCCCATAAAGGTACTTTTTTAATGTAATTTTTATCCAATGCCATAGAAATAATATTGGCATGGACGACGATCCCATTCATATCCGGGATCGATTTTCCCGCATATCGCTCATTCATGGGTGTAAATTTCTTGTCTTCAATGTCATTCGAGCTTGTGTTGATATAGCCAAATAATACAATCTTCCCCACAAAAGTTGAATCATCGACCCTGTTATTTAACAGGTCTTCGTACTCTACTAGCTGGTAACGGTCAACACGCCTGGAATAGTCGATAATAATTTTATGATTGTGATGCGATTTTTTTTCCAAAACTTCATAGGCTTCGGGATCATAAGCCTCTACGAGGGCAGCAGCAAAGGATTTATGTTGCTTATGGGCATAATCTTCAAAGACAGGCAAACAATAGCGGATGGTACGCAGTGAATCATCCCAAAGATTTACACTTGCATACTCAGAAGCAGTTTTGATGAAATCACCTCTCGAACCCATTACCGTATCACCTTCTTTACCATTTAAAACAAGCATTTTTGCCGCAATCAGATTCTTATTTTTTTTAAAAGCCTCATTTAATGCTGAATCTTGCTCAGGATCGCGGGCTTCATAAAAAAGCGCATCCAACCCCATTACCTTTGGTTTATTAGCTGCTACCTTCTCAATCATAGCAGCAATCTCACCTCGGTTCGCATACCCGATATTAACGATGACGATGTGCTTATCGATAGTTGAGCTTTTCTGGCGATTTGCTCCCCTTTCCAGGTTTGAATAAGTGACATCATTAAAATCAAAATCTTTTAATCCCAGTTTTACGGGGTTGATGACGCCAAGATTCAGGGGAATGGCCCCCAAAGCAACAATGAAAAGAAACACCCATACTGTAGCAAAAATGGTATCTTTTTCAATAAGATACTTGGTGACCCTGCCATGCACTTTCCTGGCGTGATGCCTGAAGCCTTTTTTCTTTGGCTTTTGTTCGTGTTCGGGCTCGTGTGTCATAGACTTTTTAATGATAAGATAAACATATGTTGGGTTGCAACTGATTGCATCGATTAATTATCTGTTTGTTCATGACTGCCGGCAGGGTCAATTAACTTCAAAAAGGAACTATTGACGATATTCACCTGCAAATCCGTAAATTAGAGGTCGAATTTATGCCAAAAAACCTTTCCATAATTCTATGTTGCCTGTTATTTGCAGTTACCAGCCAGACTGCATATGGTCAGGCCCCGCCAAAGCCAAGAGATACCACCATCGTTGGGCCGCAGACCTTTGCCATGATCATGGGGATCTCAAACTATAAATTTGTTCGTCCCCTGACTTATGCAGATAAGGATGCCGAGATGTTCAGGGATTTTCTCAAATCTCCGGGAGGAGGTAAACTACCGGATGATAATATCTATTGCCTGCTGAACGACCAGGCTACACTTGCCAATTTTTATTCAAAAGGATTTCAATGGTTGAAAGTTAAAAAGCTGCAGCAGGGAGACAGGCTTTTCATTTACCTGGCAGGGCACGGTGATGCTATTGACGAAGACCAGTTTTTCTATCTTGCCTATGACTGTAACCCGGCCGGTGATAAAAATAATTACCTGGTCGGCGGCGCCATTCAATTATTCAACCTGAAAAAAAAGATAGCATCGGAAACAGCCAAAGGAGTTGAAGTTTATTTTATCATGGACGCCTGCCGGACCAGTGAATTGCCGGGTGGAACGGAAGGACAGAACTTTTTGAACTCAGCCATTTCAGAAAAAAAAGCCGGCGAGGTCATCATGCTGGCAACAGGGGCCGGGCAGGAATCACTTGAAGATGCCACGATCGGGGCGGGGCATGGTTTGTTTACCTATTATCTTGTTGATGGATTAACAGGCGCGGCTGATTCATCCGGAACGCTTGATAATAAAATAACCCTTGAAGAAATACAGAAGTATGTAGATAAGAATGTACCGGTAGTAGCTCAGTCGCGATTTAAAAGAAAACAGGACCCATTTTTCTGTTGCAATGAGAACAGCAGTAAAATAGTCAGCATTGTGGATACTGCTTATTTGAGGAAATGGCTTGACCTGAAAAAATTGCAGGCAATGGGTGGCGCTTCGGCGACTGTTTCTCCGAGAGGCAGGGGACTTGGTTTTTTTAACCCCCGTGATACATTGCTGCTGGAAGCCTATAATTTATTTAACAGCGCTATCAAAGAAAACAAGCTTACCGGGAAAGAGTCTGCAGAATACTATTATGAATTGATGGCACGGGATTACCCCGGGAATTCTTACACGATAGATGCCCAATCTACCCTGGCGGTGGAATATATCAACTTTGCCCAGAGCAAGATCAATTTATATCTTGATTGCAAAGATGCTTCTTCGGTTCAGAAGTTGCGGGCACAGATCGATGAAGACGAAAAAACAGATGAAGTAACCAGCAGTCTTGACCGGATGGAAAAAGTAGCCCAGCAGGAATTTTATGAAGTGGGTAATATGCTTGAAAAAGCCATTAGCATTATTATGCCCGATGACCCGGACTTTGCCAAATCGCTGATGGGAAGAATGTATTTCTTTAAAGCAAGAGGATATTTTGGCAAGAGCCGGAAACTGGTTGACATCAACAATGCATTTCAATATGCGTATACGGCATATGCTTCTGATAAGAATGCGGCTTATATTCTTAACACGCTTTCAAATCTTCATTTGGATAACAGCAGGTATGACAGCGCCATATTCTATGCTAAAAAAGCCATTATTGCCGCACCAAGATGGCGTTATCCATATGTATCACTTGCTTTTTGTTATAAGACACTCAACAAGCCGGACTCTGCCATAAAATATTACCGCAAGTCGATCGAACTCGATGCTGAAAATGCGGATGCCTGGGTAGACCTTGGCCATTATTTTTATACATTAGGAAAAGCAGATTCAGCGATCGTTTATTATGAAAAAGCGCTGATCCTGGATCCCCGCAACGTATATGCCAGTAATAATATCGGCTGGTTGGCGCATGACAGGAAGGAATATGAAAAGTCCATTATCTTTTTCAAACGAAGTATTGCTGCAGACCCCAAATTCATCAATGCTTATAACGGACTTAGTAAAACCTTCTTTGAAACAGGCCAGTATGACTCAGCCAGGATTTATTATTCAAAAGCTTTTATCAATTACAAGGATAAGTCCATAGTAAATAATTATATCGGTAATTTTTACCGGGACCTGAAAGTATATGATTCCGCCAAAGTGTATTACCTGATGGCGGCAACGCTGGACCCTAATTATGAAGAAGCCTTCAATAACCTGGGCCGCTCCAGTTTTGCATTGAAACAATATGATTCTGCAAATTTCTATTACCGCAAGGCGTTAATTGCAAACCCATATTCAGCCAATGCGCTGATCAACATCGGACTTGTATTTAAAGAACTGAAATTGCCGGATTCGACTTATAGTTATTTCCAGCAAGCCATAAGACTGGAACCTGCCAATCCTTCCATTCTCAATAACCTGGGAGCGGTTTATGGCCAGGATAAAAATTATGATTCGGCAAAGACCTATTTCCGCAGGGCATTATTCCTGAAGCCGGATTATAAACCAGCTTCAAAGAACCTGATGAAGATCTTCAAGGAATTGAATCAATTAGATTCCATGACAAACTTATTGAAGGGTTCATCCCTGATGGATCCTGACAGTCCTTCCTTTTTAAATGACCTTGGCCTCGCATTCCTCGGACAAAAAAGATATGATTCAGCAAAATGGTATATACGCAGGGCCATTATAAAAGACCCTCTCAATTCACAACTCTATAATAACATGGGATTGGTCATGCAGGGAATGAAACAAAATGACTCCGCAAGAATATATATTCAAAAGGCTGTCCGCATGTCACCGGAGAATCTTGTTTTTTTACAAAACCTTTCAGGCGCTTTCCGGAATTTAAAAAAATATGACTCAGCCGCTTTTTATTTCAAAAAGCAAATATTCACAGACCAGGAACCGGGTGTGCAGGCCTACCTGGACATCGGTAATTTCTTTGGCGATATAAAAATGTATGATTCGGCGATCGCTTATAATAAAAAAGCAATTCAGATCAATGACAGGTCCGTAACAGCCTATACCCGGACCGGGAATGCATTCCTGAATATGGAGATGTATGACTCGGCTATTGTCTACTTCGGCAAAGCGGTGCAAATAGATTCAACTTCTTACACGGCTGTACATGGTCTCGGTCTGTCATATCATGCCATGCTGCAATACCGGTCTGCCATTTTTTATTTACAGAGATCTATAGCACTCGATCCGTCAAAAAATAAAACCTATTTTGAATTAGCCTGTAGTTATGCCATGAATAAGCAACCGGAGCAGGCTATTCTTTACCTGGCAGAGGCCTACCAAAGAGGTTATAAAAATACGGACGCTTTGTTTACAGATCCTGACCTGGAAGGATTAAAAAAATTGAAAGGATACCAGGATCTGCTTGACAAGTATGTGCCAGATTGGAGAAACCGGTAAAAGAAAAAGGCTTGAATTTAATGTCAAGCCTTTTTTGTGACCCCGTCAGGATTCAAACCTGAAACCTTCTGATCCGTAGTCAGATGCTCTATTCAGTTGAGCTACGGGGCCGGATTTTATATGCTAAAACTGGTACAAAAGCGGGGAGCAAATATAGGTCAAAATCTTCACCCGGGTTCTTCCGGCGGATTTTTGGTAGTGGTACAGTTTGAAATTTATCTTTCTTCTTTAAATGGTTTTATTTGGCCTGATTCCTTTCTGGCTACCAGAAAACCAATTGCCTCATGGATGTCTTTTCCTGAAATTTGGGTCAAATCGACGTTGCCAAACGTACCTCCATGTTCCGTAATTGTAACTAAAAACGAATAAAACTGTTTTCCATCTTTAGAGAAATCAAAAAAATATTTTCCTTTTTCTGCACTTGAATAAATGTGAACAGAAGTGCCACTTTTTAAGACATGATTTTCGTCCACTTGTAGCATATAAAAACTGTTATTCAGTTACTTTCATTTTATATGAACCTCTTTTTTGGGAGCTTCCATTACGGCTAAGTTAGCAAACTCATATTCTTTCAAATGAAAAAATAGAAACGTTTTTATTTCTTTTCTTTTTTAGAAGGTCCGCAATTATTTCCCCGGCCACCTGGCTGAAAGTAATGCCATTGCCCCCGAACCCGAGTGCAAAATAACTGTTAGGAAGTGGTTTGTACGGACCTATGAATGGTAAACCATCTTTGGTCGAACCAAAAATGCCGGTCCAACTGAATTCCGTATTAAATGGCTTATCAGGAAAGAGCTTATTAAAATCTTTTTTTAATTGCCTTGCTTTTGCGGTGATAAGCTTGTCTCTTTTGCCAGGAGAAAAAAATATTTCATCTCTTCCTCCTATAATAATACGCCTGTCGGCTGTTGTCCTCAGGTACAAATATGGATCGGCTGTATTCCAGATCACTCCATCATATTTTCCAAACCGCGGAGCTTCGCTGAACGATTCACTGATAACAGCATATGTGCTATGCAACTTAACAATGGGTTCATGAATATAATTAAGCACTTCATAGCCTGTAGCATATACCAGTTTTCCGGCAGTAATAGTATGCCCGTTTTTGATTTTGAGCCGGACATCCTTTGCATGGTGTTGTATGGAAATGACGGGAGTTCTGTCGTATACAGTCAAACCTCTTTTCATATTATACTGAAAAAGATAGTGCGTCAGAAGATATGCATCCGTAACAGCTGCCGTGTCAGACAGGATCGTTCCGGGAGCAGTAAACCCAAATTCATCAAACATGTTTTTACCATCAATATATTTTACCTTGAACCCCGCTTTTTTCCTGGCCTCATATTCATGTTGAAGAAAAGGAATATCTTTTTTATGCGCTGCATAGTAAAGACTTTTCTTTAAACTGAATTTTTTTAATCCAACTTCTTCCGCCAGGGTTTTCAGCCTGAAGATAGCCTGTTCGCAAAGGGTATATGCCTTTATTGCATTGTTATTACCTATTAATGATATTAATTTATGAAGAGGAACGTCAATTTCATATTGCAGTAAAGAAGTGCTGGCGCAAGTACTTCCTAACCCGATGCTGCGGGCATCTACTACTGCACACTCAATGCCTTCCCGGATAAGATAATGAGCTGCCAATGCCCCGGAAATACCTCCGCCCATGATCAGTACTTCCGTTTTAATATCCTTTTCAAGCTTCGGGTAATCAAAAGGCAATCCATTCTTCACCAACCCGAAAGGATAACCAGCCCTGAGATTCATAATATGATATAGTTTATTGCTGGTATCTTCTCAATGTCCAGGCAATCGTTTCATGCTCTTTCAGAAGGTCAACCAAAAAATCAGAAGTGGCTTTGTCTTTATATTGCTCATCGCATTCATCAACAAATCTTCTTAGCTGAATAATTACGGTTTCATGGTCTTTCAGTAATTCCCTCAGCATTTCTTTCTGAGAAGGATATTTCCCCGGCGCTTCTTTTAAGGAAGCAAGCTGTAGAAATTCATGCATGGTTCCGGGTGTTTTTGCCCCCAGCTTATTTATCCTTTCCGCTATTTCATCAATGGCTCCTTCAAGCATTTTATATTGTTTTTCAAACAACTTGTGCAGTTCCATAAAACTGTTGCCGGAGACATTCCAGTGAAATTTTCTTGTTTTTGTATACAAAACTGCCGCATCAGACAACACTGAACATAAAAGATCAGTAATGCCTTTCAGGTTTTTTACTGAAAGCCCGATATTCGGTATCATATGTAAAACTTTAAAATGATTAGCCTGAATGCACCATTTTTTGCACCTGATGTGAATAAAATACAACTATCATTCCAGTATTGTGTACAGGCTGTTCATTCAATAATGGCACGGTATTTTCTATACTTTTTGAAGCTCTAATTATTTTTTTAATTTTTAAAACCTAAAGTTATGTTACGCTGGACAGTTATTTTTTTAATTATCGCCATTGTTGCAGCCGTATTTGGCTTTGGAGGTATAGCTGCAGGCGCAAGTTCTATTGCCAGGATTTTATTTTTCGTTTTTATTGTACTCTTTCTTATCTCGCTCATTTCCGGCAGGTCTGTTACCAAATCTGATCTTTGATCAGATCCGGGCAACTGCTGAAATGATTTACGGGCAATAATTAATTTCTTTTTCAAACGAATTAATTTCTTTTTGAAACGCCTCATATTGTTTAATCTAAAAATTAATTTCTATGACAACAACAACTAAAATCGCCCTGGGTGTACTGGGTGCAGCGGCAGCTGGTGTGGTGATTGGTTTGCTGATCGCTCCGGATAAAGGAAGCGAGACCCGCAAACGTCTCAGTAAGACAACAGGCGGATGGGCTGATGGCCTTAGCCAACTTTTTGTAAAAGGCAAGGAAGTAGCAGAAGATCTAAAAGATAAGGGCCGTCATGCAAAATCTGCTGCAGAAGAGAAAGTAAATAAGATCAAGGAAAGTTTCAGTTAAAAAGGTATAAGCAGGTCCCGTAAGACCTGCTTATACTTAACTGTCTAAACCTTTGGAATGGAAACGGAACAGATAAAAGATAAGGTAGGAAATATTACTGATCATGCCGGAGACTACCTGGATACTCTTGTAAAGGTTAGCCTTTTGAAAATAACCAGGAAGGCGACCGATATTGTTTCCGGTGCTATGAGTATCCTCGTCGCTTGTGTGCTGGGTATGTTCATACTTTTTTTCGGTGGTTTTGCTGCAGCATGGTGGTTAGGAGATGTGATGGCAAGCCGTGCCGGAGGTTTTTTGGTGGTGGCTTTATTTTGTTTCGTGGTGACTATCGTTGTCATCCTGTTAAGAAAGAAAATTGTTTTTCCTTTTATCCGGAATGTCCTTACCAGGAAAATGCATGAATAAAATAATATGAATAAAAATGCATGAATAAAATAATATGAATAAAATTATACGGACATATGACGATCTGCTCAGCCAGGAGAAGCAAATGGAGGAATTGCTGCAGGCACAGAAGGAACTTCTTATGAGTGATCTTAATCAACTGAAGGAAGAACTCCAACCCGCAACAACTGCCCTTACATTTTTTTCCCGGATCATAACAAGAGATAAACATAACCTGCTGGTAAATGGCGGCATTGACAGGGTCATTGATCTTGTTTTCAGGAAAGTGCTGCTTGCAAGGGCGGGATGGCTGACAAAACTCACAGTACCCTTTTTTATAAAAAATTACTCTTCTCATTTTATCGCAGACCATAAAGGCCAGCTTGTGGAAAGATTGTTTTCCTTGTTCAGCCATAAGAATAGTAATGGAAAAGCCGCCCCGGAACCTCATACAAAAGAGAACTAAACATTTTATTCTGAAGGTCATAAAAAAAACCTCCCGGTCTGAGAGGTTTTTATTTCTATTCTAAAAGTTATATTTAATTCCTTTGAAACTTTGACAGCAAGCGAAGTATCTCCAGGTACAACCAAACAATGGTGACCAGTAACCCGAATGCACAATACCATTCCATGTATTTGTTAGCCCTTAGTTCCACTCCTTTTTCGATGGTGTCAAAATTGAGCGGCAGGTTGAATGCAGCAAGACCGGTTACTAAAATAGAAAAACCAATGCTTAAAGGTGTATTGGAATTAGTAAGGTTATAAGCGATCGCCTGGCCGCCAAATGCATAAGTAAGCCATTGTATCAGGTAAAATAAAGCGATAGCGCTGGTAGCTACTACCACAACTGTTCTGAGTTTGTTGGTAACCTTAATGATCCTATAACGATAGAGCAAAAACATAATAAGTGTAACCAGCAAGGTCAAAGCTACAGCCTGCATAGGAAGACCGGGGTATGCATAATTATAGATAGCAGATACTGCGCCAACGAAAAGGCCTTCCAAAATTGCATAAACAGGTGCAAGGACTGCGCCCCATTGCTTTTTAAACATCATTACAATGGCGACACCTAATCCTCCAAACACGCCAATAAACATCAGGGGTTTTGGATCACTTCCTTTATAGAACTGGCTCCATGCGAACAGGGTAGAAGCTAACATCAGGGCCATCAGAACCCCGAACTTGTTCATGGTCCCTTTCACTGTCATTTCCTGGCCGGTGCTGATGCCTTCGAGTATCGTTCCCTGGAAAGACTTTTCCTGCAAGGCAGGATTACTAGATTTAAATAATGCCATAGTGGTTGATTTTTTGGAGCCTAAAAATAGGAAGAAATCAGAAAATAAATTTGTTAATAATGGTACCTGACAAAAGCCTCCATCGCAGCATAATGGGTAAGCCCAAGATCAGCATAAAGGTTTGCCGTACAAGCATTTCTTTCTTCGGCACGTTGCCAGAACTCTCTTGAATCACTTCCCTGGAAAGGCACCATGTCTTTTTGCGACTGGTGAATAAAGATCCCGAAACGTTTTTTCATCACCTGGTCAGGACTCATGGGTATGGCCATTTCTATTTCTTCTATATTCCATTCCTGCCAGGCGCCTTTGTAGATCCAGAGCCAGCAATCTTTTATCCATTCTTCGCCGGCAGATTTAAGTCGTGTCAATGCTTCCAGCACCACATTGAAACAAACAATATGCGTTCCATGAGGATCGGTAAAATCCCCGGCACAATATACCTGCTGTGGTTTTATTTTGCGAAGCAATTCAATAGTGATCCTGATATCTTTTTCACTGACCGGTTTTTTTTCGATCGTTCCTGTTTCATAAAACGGAAGATTAAGAAAATGAATGTTCTCATCTTTAATGCCAACATAACGACAGGTAGCTTTTGCTTCACCCTGTCTTATCAATCCTTTAATAGAACGGATAGTGGGTGTATCAACCTGGTTGGATCTTTTTCTTGCCAAAAATCTTCTTGCATTATTCAATATCTGGCCCGACTTGCTGGTATCTATGCCTGCTATTTTTTCAAAGCCAACGGCAAAATCAAGGAACCGGGTCACAAATTCATCCGTTACCGCAATGTTGCCACTGGTCTGGTAACCCACATGCACGTCATTGCCCTGGTCATGCAAACGTTGAAAGGTTCCACCCATGGAAATGATATCATCATCCGGGTGTGGGGAGAAGATGATAACTTTTTTTGGATAGGGCGATGAACGTTCAGGATGTGTCGGTAGATCTACATTGGGTTTGCCGCCGGGCCAGCCCGTGATGGAATCACGCAGCATATAATAGACCTGGAGATTTATTTCATAAGCATCTCCTTTTTCGACTAAGAGATCGCTGAGACCATATTCATTATAATCGGTATTGGTCAAACTTAAAACAGGCTTTTTTAATTTCAGCGCCATGTTCACTACAGCTTTCTTGATCATTTTTTCTGTCCAGTCGCAATCACCGGTGAGCCAGGGAGATTTATTTCTTGTCAATTCTGAAGCAGCAGTTTCATCCACCACAAATGTTACATCATCATGATTTTGCAAAAGCGAAGCGGGCACCTGTTCCGTATCATCATCCTCGACAGCTTTTTTGATGACAGCTGCTTTGCTGCTTCCCCATGCCATCAGGATAATTTTTTTTGATTGCAGGATATTACTGATACCCATCGTGAGTGCAAGGCGTGGCACCTGTGATATATTGGCAAACTCGTACGCATTATCGATCCGGGTGGAATTATCCAGTGTTATCAGTCTTGTTTTAGAATAATAGCCTGAGCCCGGCTCATTGAAACCAATATGACCATTGTTACCAATACCGAGGATCTGCAGATCGATCCCGCCTGCATCCTTTATCATTTTCTCATACTGGCGGCAATGTTCTTTGATATCTTCTTTTTTTATTTCGCCATTCGGGATATGAATATTTTTGGGGTTGATATCAATATGATCGAACAGGTTGGTCCGCATAAACCGGTTATAACTCTGCAGGGCATTATTATCGATCGGGTAATATTCATCCAGGTTGAAAGTGATGACGTTCTTGAAACTGAGTTTTTCTTCTTTATGCATCCGCACCAGTTCGGAATACAATGATTTGGGAGTGGAACCGGTGGCAAGACCCAGGACGCATTTTTCTTTCTTTGCTTGTTTGTCCCTGATAATTGCAGCTACCTGTTGCGCCACAGATGCAGAGCCATCATTTGCTGTGGGAAATATTATTACGGGTATTTTTTCAAAACTATCGGATAGGTCAATCGGGGCTGATCGTTTCGCCATTAAAATTGTTTAAGCTGTAAAGATAAAAAATTGCCGGCTAGTATCTTGCAGGTTTATGCAGGCGGCTGATTTGAAGATTTGACGATTTGAAGATGGGGAGCCCTGTGACCAATTATCCGGCATCTTCAAATTTTCAAATCAATTCATCTTCAAATCAGATCCCTTTCGGTCAATTCACCTCTATTTCATCCACAAATAACCAGGGTTTACTACCAGCACCGGGATTGCCTGCAGGAATATTGCCCCAGTTCGTTACAACTATTTTTACATAGCGGACATAAGTGGCTTTGAAAGACATCACCATCTTTCCTTTACCCGTTCCATCTTTTGTTTCTTCAAAATCATCCGTAAGTTTTAAAGAATTCCAGTTTATTCCATCAGCCGAGCCAAACACTTCTGCTGTTAATGGCCGCCATATCCAGCTTGAGGTCCGGTTCAATGTATTTACTGCCACATAACTGATCGGTTCTAAAATGCCGAGGTCGATGACAGCTTCGCAATTGGTCCCGTTGAATCCAAGGAATTCACGGCTTCTTGCAAAACCTTTTTCATTGATCACTCCATTCACTAATGTAAAAGCCCCATCACCGGGATATTTATCAGAGGCGGGATTGGTTAAAGTAATTTTCCTGCCGGTTGCTTTGTTGAAATGAAATGTTTCATACACCGGGTTACTGACCGGCTTCCCATTTATAAGGCCGATAGCAGCGATGAGCATTGTAGATCTTATTTCTACAGGCGAAGTGTAAGGGGTGCCTTCTGAAAATGATAATTCATAAGGTCTGCCTGCATAATGCGTAATATATTTTATTTGAGTGCCTGGTTGCTTCGATTCTAATTTCCAACGAACAGTATTGGAGCTGTCTGAGGATAAAATTGTCGCATGCAGATCAAAATAAGCTTTACTATAATTCGCCTTCCACAGGTCATATCTTTTAAATTGAACCAGCAATCGTTTTTGAAAATCATCCCAGTTCCTGCTTTCTTTCGGACTCCACAGCACTTCACTCAATGCACTGAGTCGTGGAAATAGCATGTATTCCACTTTTCTTGTATTACCCATGTATTCTGTCCACATGTTTGCTTGTGCACCGAGAACATATTTGGCCTGCTCTGCATTTAATTCTTTTGGTATTGGTTCATAAGCATACACTTTTTCAATAGGGTTGTAGCCACCAATGGTAACCGAATCTTCATTCTGGCTTTGGGTATGATCAAAATAAACTGGATTGCCCGGTGTCATGATCACATCATGGTTTTGTTTGGCTGCTTCGATGCCACCTTTTTCTCCCTGCCAGCTCATCACGGTTGCATTAGGAGCCAATCCGCCTTCCAGTATTTCATCCCAGCCAATTATTTTTTTGCCTTTGCTGTTGATATACTTTTCCATTCGCTGAATAAAATAACTCTGCAAGCCATCTTCATCTTTAATTCCTTTCTCTTTCATCAACTGCTGGCAGAAAGCGCTTTCATGCCACCATTTCTTACTGCACTCATCACCGCCGATATGGATGTATTCAGCAGGAAATAACTGCATCACTTCATCCAGCACATCCTGCAGGAAATTAAAAGTATATTCCGATGGGTTCAATACATTATTATAAACTCCATTGATGCCCCATGTCTGGGAGACTTTATAAACACTGTCGGGCCATGTACCCAATTGCGGATATGCAGCCAGCGCTGCCATACTATGACCGGGCATTTCAATTTCAGGAATAACAGTGATATATCTTTCGGCTGCATACTTCACCACATCTTTGATTTCTTCCTGTGTATAGAATCCGCCGTAATGAATATTGTCATTACCCGTACCCGGGTAACGGCCGATGATCGTTCCATCTCTCCATGCGCCAACGGAAGTAAGTTTTGGATATTTTTTTATTTCAATCCTCCAGCCCTGGTCATCCGTTAAGTGCCAATGGAAATAATTCATCTTGTGCAGGGCGATATAGTCAATATATTTTTTTATATAAGCAACCGGGAAAAAATGACGGCTTACATCGAAGTGGAGACCACGCCAGGCGAAACGAGGAGAATCCCCGATAGACACATAAGGAATTTTTAGTTGGGTGGGACGCATTTTCAATCTTGCATCCGGCACCGGTAACAGTTGTATCAATGACTGAATACCATGGAAAACACCTTCTTCATTATCACCGGCAATATAAATTCCTTTTCCATCAACTGTCATATTGTATGCCCCGGGCAATTCCTTATCCAGTCTTTCAAAATTCAACCGGATCGCATTATTGCTGGTGGAATTCTTCACCACTTTTAGTTTAAATAAATAATATCTCTGCAGGTAATCATTAAAGAAATTAACCGAATTGTCCATGTTGCTGCCTTCCAATACAATTTGTGTAGCAGGAGTGATATTGAAACCAGCAGCGATCGTTGGCTGTTTTAATTCAACTGGTTGCGGGATGATATTAACCTGTTGTGCCCGGCAAAAAAAAGGTATTAAAAAAATACAAATGACTGTCGCAATAACTCGCATAACTTTTATCTTTTAGTTTTTATCCCTGCCTACCGGCAGGCAGGTATTATCTCAATATCGGTAAATTAATACTAGACGAATTAGTTCCGTCATGATAGATCCTGATGGTTGCTTTCTGAAAATCCTCAGGTTTCGCTTCATAAATATTCAGGAACTTTTGCGGGCTCCGGTCAGCCAACGGGAACCAACTGCTTTGTATCTGTATCATCAAACGATGACCTTTTTTAAAAGTATGAGCCACGTCGGGCAGATCAAATTTCACCGTTTCAATCTTGCCGGGCTTAAATGGTTCCGGCGTTTCAAAACTATTCCTGTATTTACCCCTCATTATTTCTCCACGCACCAGCATCTGATAACCACCCATGGGGTAAGAACCGCCTACAGTACGACGGGGTTGATCAGCATCACCGGGATATTTAAAATCTTCAGGAAATACATCAATGATCTTTACAATAAAATCAGCATCGGTACCGGTGATACTTACTTTGAGATCGGCGCTTACAACACCAGCTAAACTAAGATCTTCTTCTAATGGATAGGTTTGGAATGTCAGCACATCAGGTCTTCTTGAAGCAAAACGCTGGTCATCGTCCATATATTCTCTGGTCCGGCTGAAATGCACATCTTCCGTGTAAGGAACAGGATGGGCGGGATCGCTGATATATTCAGTAAAACTTCCTGCTTTCACATAAGTAGGCAGGTTCCATGATAAGGCCCCGTCGGGTGCGAGATAAATAGGCCTTGGTTGCGTTTCTTTTGGCGGCCACTGATCAAATCTTTTCCATTCATTGGCACCGCTCATAAAAATAGTTGCTTCAGCTATTTTCGGATCGTCACCTTTTCCTTTCAGGTAATAATTGAAAAATGGGATCTCAATATTATTCTGATACCAGATAGAAGTGTTGGAGCCGAACTTAATATTGCCCATACTGCTTCCATCACGGGTACCCCATTGACCATGACTCCAGGGGCCCATCACTAATTTATTATTGGTGGATGGATTTTGTTTTTCGATCGCCTTATAGAGGTTCCATGCACCATAACAATCTTCCGCATCAAACAAACCGCCGACAGTAAGCATGGCCGGTTTAATATTATACATCGCATTTCTTGCATTTCTTGCTTTCCACCAATCATCATAATTGGGATGAGCATACAGATCTTTCCAGAATTGTACACTGTCCTTCATATACTCCATCAACTTTGGCAATCCGTTTTGCAGGTAGAATTCATAATTATCTTTTATGGGGAATTCAAATCCTTTTGGGCCAACCGTAGTAGGTTTTGGTCTTGGCTTTCCAAATCCCGAATAAAAACTAAATCCATCCATCTGCATAAAAGCCCCGTTGTGATGGAAATCGTCGCCAAGGAACCATTCGGTCACCGGGGCCTGCGGACTCACGGCTTTTAATGAAGGATGACCTGAAGCAGCAGCCATCGTTGCATAGAAACCGGGATAGGAAATGCCAAACACACCCACATTGCCATTGTTGCCAGCAAGATTTTTTACCAGCCAGTCAATTGCATCATAGGTATCACTGGCTTCATCGAACTCGGTTCCGCTTTTATTTTTATTAAAAGGACGAACATCCACAAACTCGCCTTCACTCATCCAGCGGCCACGAACATCCTGGATAACGATGATATAATTTTCCCTTGCATAATATTTCCAATGAGTGCTTAGTATCCTGCCACTGAATTCTGTGCCGTATGGTGCACAGGAGTAAGGCGTCCGGTTCATCAGGATCGGATGTTTTTCGCTTTTATCTTTTGGCAGGTAAATGGCTGTAAAAAGTTTGATCCCATCCCGCATGGGAATGTATTGCTCCATCTTGGTATAATTATCCCGTATCCAGGCAGAATCCTGGTCGGTTTGCGAAATAGCGGCAAAAGCAACCAGGGAAAGCAGGATTAAGATGATTAATTTTCTCATGGAAGTTTATTTTGAAGGATTAAATTTACTGATTCTCTTTAGACCCTCATTTTTAATTTATGCAAGCAAATGAAGAAGTAATAGCCCGTTTTTATTCGGCTTTTCAAAAGCTGGACTACAAAACGATGAATGATTGTTACAGTGATGACATTGTCTTTAACGACCCGGTATTTGGTATATTAAGAGGTGATGAGGCCAAATGCATGTGGGAAATGCTTTGTAAGAATGCCCGTGATTTCTCACTGACTTTTTCAAACATCCAATCCATCGATGAAGAATATGCAACCTGCAACTGGGTGGCTACTTACACTTTTTCAAAAACCGGTAATAAGGTCGTGAACAAGATCAAGGCCTTTATGAAATTCAAGGATGGAAAGATCATTGAACACAGCGATGCTTTCCGCCTCAGCACCTGGATCGGTCAGGCATTGGGCTGGAAAGGAAAACTATTTGGCTGGATGGGCTGGATGAAGAGGAAGGTACAGAGGGGGGCGAGGAAGAATCTTATTAGTTTTATTGAGAAGAAACAAGAGAGCCATTAGCCGTTAGCCTTTAGCTATTAGCTAATGGCTAACAGCTAACAGCTTATTCCTCCAGCACCCCATATTTCCCCGCATTCACATCCCGTATCGCCTGCTGCACTTCCTCCAATGTATTCATTAAGAAAGGTCCGTATTGAACAATTGGTTCATTGATCGGCTCGCCGGATAAAACAAGCAGTATTGCATCTTCCTTTGCTTCAAGAGAGATCAGCTCGCCATCATTCTTAAAAAGAACAAAATGATCTGCAGGAACAGCTTCACCATTAATGATAGCGCTTCCCTCAATAACTAAAATGCCTGTATTGTAAGAAGAAGGAAAATTCAGTTCAATGTTAGCGCCTTTCTTCAGTCTTGCATTATATACATGCATGGGAGTGAAAGTAGAAGCGGGGCCTTTTACGCCATTAAATTCGCCGGCAATTATTTCAACAGATCCTTTACCAGCAGGCAGAGCATATTTTCCCATCATGCTATTGGTGATCGCCTGGTATTTAGGTTTTGTTTTCTTGTCTTTGGCAGGAAGATTAACCCATAACTGTACCATCTGGAACAAACCACCGGTCTTACTGAATTCTTCTTCATGATATTCTTTGTGCAATAAACCAGCACCGGCTGTCATCCATTGCACATCACCTTCGCCGATGATGCCACTGTTGCCTGTACTGTCATGGTGAGCTATTTTGCCATGGTAGGCGATCGTTACGGTCTCGAACCCTGCATGCGGATGAACGCCAACACCTCTTGGTTCTTCGGATGGGCTGAATTCAACTTTTGAACCATAGTCCATCATAAAGAAAGGGCTCATTCTTTTTTTATCGATACGGCCACCCGGAAAAAAACCATGCACCCTGAATCCATCGCCCACCATGTGTGGGGGAGGTGGGGCTATTACGGCTTCGATTGATTTCTTTGTATTCATAATATCTTTTTTACGATTTTGAAATTTTGGGATTGGGAAATTGGGAAATTTTCCTACTGCTGAAAATATATTACGGGATTCGGACAGCATCTAATTCATAAGGAAATGTTCAACTGCAAACAAAATTTCAAAATTTCCCAATCCCACTTTTCCCAATTTTCTTACACAGGAACTTCCATCAATAATATTTCAGCATCACTATCTGCTTTGATATTTAATTTATCTGCATCCGTGATACCAAGCCCATCCCTGCGGTTTAGTTTTTCGTTATTAATAGTTACATCACCTTCAATAACGAAAGCATACACAGCATTCTCTTTATTTTTCAGTTCATAAATCGTACCGAAGTCCTTATCTAATTTACCCAAACTAAACCATGCATCCTGGTGGATCTGGACCCCGCCATCATTCGTTCCGATGGGGGATACCACCGTCAATAATTTATTATGCTTGTCAGCATCGGAAAAACTTTTCTGATCATATCTTGGCTTTACATTTTTCTTATTGGGAAAAACCCATATCTGGAAAAATTTTACAGGTTTGTCAGGGTTCTTATTTTTTTCCCCATGCTGGATACCGGTTCCGGCACTCATCACCTGCACATCGCCCTGGCGGATGATTTGTTTATTACCCATGTTGTCAAAATGTTCCAGGTCTCCGCTGGTAGGGATGGAAATTATCTCCATGTTTTCATGCGGATGGGTGCCAAAGCCCATTCCACCGGCGACGGTATCATCATTCAAAACTCTTAGTGCGCCGAAATGAACTTTTTCAGGGTCGTGATAACCGGCAAAGCTGAATGTATGATATGAATCCAACCAGCCGTGATTGGCATGACCTCTTGTGTTTGCCTTATGAAGAATCGTTTTCATTGTTTAGTATTTTGAAATTTTGGTCCCGATAATTATCGGGATCCCAATTCCACTTTTCCCAATGTTGTTTATTAAACTGTTATTTTTTCTTTAACCACTTTCTCAGCCAGCCATAAGAACTCGTTGATAAAATTATGCACTCCATTTTGAAAACTTTCATCCAGCAGATCACCATCCGGGCTGAATTTTTTATCAACCGAAGGAACGATCAGCATATACGGAGATAAAATTCCAAATAAAGCCGGGACCAGCAGTAATAATTGTTGCGCCGCCCGGATACCTCCCATGGCGCCGGGTGATGCTGTTACAATTCCAAAAGGTTTGTGATGTTGTTTTGGAAAATGATCCAGCAGGTTTTTCATGGCAGGGGAATAGCTCCCATTATACTCGGGCGATACAAGTATGAATGCATCGGCATTAAAAACTCTTTCGGCTAATGGTTTGAACTCAACCGGGACCTTATCCAACGAAACCCATACCGATTGAATGGCCGGAACATTCCAATCTTTCATATCAATGATGTCCACTTCATGTTCGCTGTTTTGCTTCATCCAGTTCTTAAGATAAATAGCTACCCTATGCGTTACGCTATTTGTCCTTGGACTGCCTGAGATTATTTCTATTTTCATTTTGTGTGTTTGAGGACACAAAGATACATAATCAATGTTTAAACATCAAATCTAATTTCTACACAGATTGTTAAGGTTTGGGTAGGAAGGGGCAGGGAAATAGCATTCAAAATGCTTGCCTGAATGCTTAATTTCGATCCCGATAATTATCGGGACTAAATAAGCAACAATGATCGATCGCAGGAAGTTCATCCGGGCCTCAGCTTTTACCGGTTTCGCAGGTTTGCTGGCTAAGGAAGCATGGTCAATGGAGGAAACAATAACCGTGAAAGGCCAACCCGTCGTCATTTCAACCTGGGATGCAGGATTAAGAGCCAATAAAGCCGCCTGGGAAATATTAGGCATCGGCGGCAGGGCATTGGATGCTGTTGAGATAGGAGTAATGCTGACAGAATCCGAGCAGAGTTGTTGCGTAGGCCTCGGCGCCAATCCGGACAGGGATGGTTTTGTTACACTGGATGCCTGTATCATGGATGAATTTTCCAATTGTGGAAGCGTTGCTTTTTTAGAAAGAATAAAACACCCGATATCAGTTGCCAGAAGAGTGATGGAAAAAACACCGCATGTGATGTTGGTCGGTATCGGGGCACAACAGTTTGCCGTAGCTGAAGGTTTTACGTTGGAAGAACAAAAACTTTCACCCGATGCACAAAAGAGTTATGATAACTGGCTGAAGAAGTCAGAATACAAACCTCCGGCTATTAATGTTGAATCAAAAAATAATCATGGGCCCTTTGCACCCAATAAACTGGAGAACGGTGAATGGAACCATGATACCATTGGCATGGTAGCGATGGATGCAATGGGAAATTTAAGTGGAAGTTGTACCACCAGCGGCGCTGGTTTTAAAATGCGGGGACGATTGGGCGATTCTCCCATCATTGGCGCTGGTTTGTTTGTAGATAATGAAGTGGGAGCTTGTACTGCCACAGGCCAAGGTGAAGATGTAATAAGAGTTGCCGGTTCACATACCGTGGTTGAATTGATGCGGCAGGGTTTATCACCGGAAGCTGCTTGTAAAAAAACCATTGAACGGATCATAAAAATAAAAGGAGCAAAGGCGAAGGATATACAAGTGGGGTTCCTGGCAGTAAATAAAAAAGGACAGGTGGGTGCATTTGCGATCCATAAAGGGTTTAGTTATGCTATTAAGACAAATGATATGGAGAAATTAGTGCCTGCGAAATTTATAATGGATTAAAGCCCCCCTAAATCCCCCTCAAGGGGGGCTTTAGACTCCGATAATTTGAAAATATTTTATGACTTCACCGAAATACATAATAGAAATAGCGACTTCAGACTTTGCAACTACTAAATCTGCTGTAGAAGGCGGTGCAGACAGGATAGAACTCTGCGCAAATCTTAATGAAGGTGGAACCACTCCATCATTAGGAACCATCAAACGATGCAGGGAAGCATTTAATGTATTGCTTTACCCGATCATCCGGACGAGAGGTGGGGATTTTTTGTACAATAAAGATGAGTACGAGATCATGCTGCAGGATGTGAAACTCTGCAAACAATTAGGCTGCGATGGTATTGTGATCGGTTTATTGAATATGGATGGAACCATTGATGTGGCAAGAACATCTGAATTAATTGAGACAGCTTACCCGATGGGTGTAACCTTTCACCGTGCATTTGACAGATGCAAGGATCCGTTTGTTGCATTAGAAGAATTAATTGAGATAGGATGTGAGAGGATTTTAACCTCGGGGCAAAAACCATCTGTTGTTGATGGCGTTGACCTGGTTGCAGAACTAAATAAAAAAGCAGATGACCGCATCATCATTATGCCGGGCAGTGGTGTAAGGAAAGAGAATATTAAAATGCTGGCGGAGAAAACGGGTTGTGTAGAGTTTCATTCTTCGTTAAGAGGGAAAATTAAAAGCTCGATGCAATTTGTGCATCCGGGTTTTGTAAATTCGGAAGAGAGTTATATGAATAATGCGATTGATGCGGATGAGGTGAGGGGGTTGAGAGAGAAGTTAAAATAACGATAGGGCTTTTTTCTTTTGTCATCGCTGGGGCATGTAAATAACTTTAATGTCGTCCCCACAGAAAAATGCTCTTTCATCTTTTTTAGTAAACTCTATGTCCTTGTCGTGAGTGACTTCTAATGTTTGATTGTCCAGCCATTTTGCTGAAATATTTTTTCCTTGTCCCACATAATATAAAACAGAGCTACCACCACCATTAATAAATACTTTGTCAACTCCTGGTTGCCACATCATTAATGAACCTGTCTGTTGATATATTCCATTTGTAAAGAGTTCACTAACTGTAAATAGTTTTTTGTTATCAGGTGCCATTAATTCAATTAAGTTAACTTGAGTAAATTCAAACTTTGGCCTTACCCTGCGTTTTGGTTTTTCTCTGTCCTTTGAAATTTGAATAAGGAATTTGTCCAGAATAACCTTTCGTTGTTTTATCGACTTTTCGTCTGCACCAAGCCCTTTCCAAACTTCAAGGTCATTTCCACTTTCAATAATTTCTTTTACTTGTTTGAAAACTAATGGGTCAAGAGATTTTGTTTCCCATTGAGCTAAGGCGAGTCCGAATAAACTGTTGTTTCGGTCATCATAGTCTGCAAGTATTTCTGCAAAGTCGTTTTGGATTTGTTTAGAAATGTCAGCAGGTTCTTGTCCTTTATTGTATGCGTCAAAGAACGTTTGGTATATGTCCTGAAAAGTGTCGTTACCGTTTATTTTGGTGTTCCAGGTTCCCATATCTTGATAGTTGACGGACTGTCGTTTAAAATGTCCTATAACGTCAGGACTTGCTGCTGTGCTGGTATTTTATAATGTCCAGCCTGGAGCCGCAGCCGATTGAAAAACTGAAGATGAAGATAACAACAAAAGCTGAACTGAATTCCGTAGGCTGGATATGGGCTGATAGCGCTATGAAGATGAGTTTATATTCGTCAGCCAGCATAGCAGCAAACCCCATGTAATGTGCCGTACTTCTTCTACAATTTCAAAGTGATTTTCTTTGTTGTCGTTTTGTAATCGGTGTCATTTAGGAAATGAAAATTACTGTCAATTGTTAGAACATAAAATGATGCCACCCAAAATGCTGAAACCAAAATTCCTAAGGTAATAAATGTCCAATGTGTTTTGAGATGTAACCCTAATTTGGCAAGTCCTGCGAATAGCAAAACTGTCAACCCGAAATAGAAAAGCAGGTTAAAGGTCATTGCCAATACGTAAACTTGATAGTTAAAGGAATATCCTAATGCACTTGAAATGTATGGAAGTGGTAGCCCGTATAATCTGTCGTACCCGCCGTCCGTAAAAACATTTCTTTCTATTGTCACTGTCATAAATAGTGTCAAGGCTATCGGCAGGTAATATTGAAGCGTTTTCCTTGTCGTAAAAAATTTGTCGGTCATTTTTATTGAATGATGTTTGTAATGTGTCGTGCTGCCCTACGGTTTTGGTCGGTGTCGCAGCGATTGTCAAATAGTATTGTTGTGTCCGCTTGCTTATGACTTTACCGAAGGTCCACCTATTACTAAAGCCTAATTAAGATGCAAACGCACAGAATATGCACAAAAGCTGATTAGCGAATTGTCTGCTGATGTGGGCTGTCGGTCAAGTCAAACCCAACTGATAGAAGAACTTTTTACTGTCGCCCCGATATGGAGGAAACTGCTGGGTAGTATGGCACATTACACATAAATTTACGCCGTTATAACCTTATCCTAAAGAAAATTGAGCATTGAAAATTAATTACTTAATCCTACACTTTTTGTATTGTTACGGCGTCAATGCCATCACAGCATTTTCTTTATCAATCTCCCCAGCATCATCAATCCATAATCCACATCATCGCTCCAGGGCTTGCCATAACTGAGACGGATGAAATTAGAATAATTGCTGCCCGATGAAAATATCTTACCGGGAACAACAGAGATATTATGTCGCATAGCATCGGCACGCAGTTTAAAGGCATCTACTTTTTTATTCAATTCCAGCCACATAATAAAACCTCCAAGCGGTCTTGATACTTTGGTATCGGCAGGAAAATATTCAATGATCGCCTGCAGGTATTTCAGAGATTGTGTATGCAATGCCCGGCGCAGGTTTTTTAAATGATATTCATAACGGCCATTCTTTAAAAAATGTGCCATGGCCGCTTGCGTGATGGTTGGGCAACTGATATTGTGGATCCGTTTTATCTGTTTTACTTCTTCAATGAATTTTCCGGGGATGGCCCAGCCCGTGCGGTATCCCGGCGCCAAAGATTTTGAAAGGGATGAACAATGCATCACCAATCCCTTTTTATCAAAATACTTACAGGTCTTTGGTCTTGTTTTTCCAAAATAAAGTTCACCATAAATATCATCTTCGATCAATGGGATATTATGGAGAGATATCAGGTCGACCAGTTTCTTTTTGTTTTCATCCGGCATGCAACTACCCAGCGGGTTATTATAGTTGGGAACGAACACACAGGCTTTGATGGGGAATTTTTTAATCGCTTTTTCCAAATGACCGATGTCAACACCTGTGGCCGGGTCCGTGGCGATCTCCACTACTTTTAATCCCAAACTTTCAATGGCCTGGTAAATACCGAAATAAGTTGGAGTTTCTACAGCTACTGTATCACCGGGTACAGTAACGGCACGCAGGCACATGGTTATTGCTTCGAGACAACCCGACGTCACTACAATATCATCCGGTTTTATTTTTCCTCCCCAGTTGAAAGCCAGTTTTGCAACTTGCTTCCTCAATTCAATATGGCCCTGTGTATGTTCATAGCTGATGCAATGATCTTTTGTATTTCGGATCGCATGCACCACCGCCTTATTTATTTTTGCAACCGGCAACAAAGAAATATCAGGAACAGCCAATGCGAGGTTGATAACATCAGGCGCAACGATATCAGCATAAATAGAAGCGATCATTTCCTTCACGGTCACTTCATGCGAAAATGATTGCGGCTGGGTAAGTTGCGGCAGCTCTGGGTATCGCTTGTAATTAAACCTTACATAATATCCTGACTTGGGTCTTGATTCGATCAAACCTTTCCCTTCCAAATGATAATAAGCCTGGAAAGCAGTGCCCATACTTATTCCATATTCTTCACTGAGTACACGGACCGAAGGAAGTTTGTCGCCGATCTTCAGCACATCTTCATCGATCATTTTCTCAATACCACCGGCAACCTGCAGGTAAAGATGATCATCGTTGGAAATTTTGTTTGTACGCATAGACAGTTTGTGAATAGTGAATGGTCAATAGTCAATTCGCTAATCAGAAATTAATTCACCATTCACAATTGACCATTGACGGTGGCGGAGGACTTGGGCCAGCGCCAATCTGATACAGTCAAAATTACAGAAACTGAATCTGTTTTAAAAAGAAAATTTTGATAAACTTTGTTTCTGAAAATGTAAACCTCAGCCATTCGGCATTGAAGGCTGAAACAATAACTCATTAAATCAATTATCATGGAAACCATGACAGCCATCAAAACAACCCGCACAAAGCATTCAAAACTTGCAGATGTCGATTTCAATCACCTTGAATTTGGCAAACATACTTCAGACCATATGTTGGTGTCTGATTTTTTTCATGGTGAATGGGAAAGCCCGCAAATAGTTCCTTTCGCCAATCTTTCATTAAGTCCAACGGCCCTTTGTTTGCATTATGGTCAAACCGTATTTGAAGGAATGAAAGCATTCCGCATGAAAGACGGCCGGGTAAATATTTTCCGTATTGAGAAGCACTATGAACGTTTCAACCGTTCGCTGAAAAGAATGTGTATGGCAGAAGTTCCATATGAACTGTTTGAAGAAGGAATGAAAGAATTGGTAACACTTGACAAAAACTGGGTGCCGGGGCAGGAGGGAAGTTCTTTATATATACGCCCCTTCATGTATGCCAGTGAAGCAAGGTTTGGTGTAAAGCCTTCGGATGAATACAGGTTCATTATTTTCACCGGGCCAGTCGGACCACTTTTTTCAAAACCAGTGAAGATGAAAGTTGAAAGGGAATATATCAGGGCTGCAAAAGGAGGAACAGGCTCTACAAAATGCGGGGGAAATTACGGCGGTGTTATGTATCCTACCAAACTCGCAAGAGAAGAAGGATTTGACAATGTGATCTGGACAGATGCAAGAGAACATAATTTCATTGAAGAATCAGGCGCTATGAACCTTATGTTTGTCATTGATGGTAAATTATTAACGCCACCCAATTCAGATTCTATCCTGGACGGAGTAACAAAGGATTCATTATTGGTCATTGCGAGGGATATGGGTGTTAACCTGGAAGAAAGACCTGTTTCAGTGAACGAGGTCAGGGATGCATTTAAAAAAGGAACGATCACAGAAGCGTATTGTGTAGGAACGGCTGCCGTGGCTTCACCCATTGAAGTGATCGGAATCGATGGTGAAAATTATACATTGCCTGTTCCCAAAGAAAGCGGTACTATGTTCCAGTTAAAGAAAAAACTGGATGCCATCCGTTATGGAACAGCAGAAGATATTTACAACTGGAATACTATTGTGGGTTAGTTTGAATATTTCAGAGAAGTACAAAAAGGCTCATCAGCGATGGGCCTTTTATATTTTCAGTTTCTTCATATACTCAGCATCTGCTGCCGCACTTTTCAATGGTGTTGAGTTGGGATAATGTTCCTGCTCTGCAATATAATATTGCATTCCATTCGTTTTTGCTGTCTTCAATATTCTAGGGAAATCAATACTGCCGGTACCGAGATCACAGGTATCTTCTCTTTTTGTTGTTCCTTTCACCCGGTCTTTTATATGGCAGAGCTTGAAACGATTGGGATATTTTTTGAACCATGTTTCAGGGTCTTGCCCGGCAGTAATAACCCAATAAATATCCATCTGGTGATCTACTAATGCACTGTTAGTTTCTTTCATCAATACATCATGGGGGTAAACTCCGTCCACTAATTGGAAAGAACTTTCATAATTATGATAAGCGAAACGGATGCCTGCTTTCCTGCAAGTTTCACCGCATTTATTAAAAAGGGCGGCCTTCTTTTTATATTCATCCATTGGTTGCTGTGAATAAGGCCAGTTGTAGATCAAATATTTCATTCCAATGGCGGCAGCTTCGCCAGCTTTCTTTTCAAAGTCTTTATCGATCTCACAATGACTGGAAATAAAATTCATTCCAAGTCCATCTACATACTTTTTAAACTCAGTATTCTTCATGCCCCAGAATATGCCGGGTGCTCTTTCATAGCCTTCTATTTGTTTATAACCAAATGTGGAGATCTGTTTCAATGCATCCTTTGGATCTTTCTCAAAAATATCCCTGATGGTATACAGTTGCAATCCGAAGGTTTTAAGTTTTGGTGACTCATCATTTAATAAAAAACTTTTTGTCAAAGGCGAAAGGGCCAATGCGCCGAGTGAAGCACTGCTTATTTGCAGGAATTGTTTACGGGTATGATTCATTTTCCGCTAACCACTTTTTTTGAGTCTTTGAAGAATGCTGCAAAGAATAATAAAATTACCCCTGCTATCCCTGCCGGTATCATCCAGATACTTTTCCAGTCATGGCCGTTGATCGTTTTGTAATGATCAGCTATTAAACCTGCGATCCAAAAACCGATCAGCATCCCCAGCCCATAAGTCGCCAGTGTTATCATACCCTGTGCTGAAGAACGGATCTTCTCCCCGGCTTTTTGGTCGGTATAGATCTGCCCGGTCACAAAAAAGAAGTCATAGCAAATTCCATGCATAATAATGCCGCCATACAGTAACCAAATACCGCTGCCTGCATCGCCAAATCCAAAACACAGATAACGAAGCACCCAGGCCAGCATCCCGATAAGCAACATTTTCTTTACACCCAGTCTTGCAAAAAATAAAGGCATCAGGAAAAGAAAGATGGCTTCACTCATTTGTCCCATGGTCATTTTACCTGCGGCTTTTGTCACACCTGCTTCATTTAAAAAAATATTTGTTTCCTGGTAGTAGAAGGCCAGTGGTATGCAGATCAGCGTTGAGGCAATAAAAAAGATCAGGAAGTTTTTATTTTTTAATAAACCAATGGCATCAAGCCCGATCATTTCCCCGAAACTGACTTTTGTTCCGGCTTTTGGTGGTGGTGTATTCGGCAATGAAAAACTGAAGAGTCCCAAAGCTGCCGATACAACTGCAGCAATGGTGAACGTATTTTGCAATGTTCCTTTTTTCTCAAATGCAAACCAGCCGATCAGCAAACCGGCAACGATCCAGCCGATAGTGCCCCATAACCTGATAAAGGAAAACTCTTTTTCAGGATTGGTCATTTGTTTAAATGAAATGGCATTTATCAATGCCAGTGTCGGCATATAAATGATCATATAAATAAGGAGAATAGGATAGAATGATGAAAAATCAGACAGGGTGGACAGGTAATACATTAGCCCGGCACCTGCAAGATGGAGGACTCCTAATATTTTTTGTGCAGAAAAGAAACGGTCAGCGATCAGGCCAATGATAAATGGGGCGATAATAGCTCCCAATGCCTGTGTGCCATAAGCAGCGCCGATCTGAACGCCTTCAGCTTTCAATGCAGTACCCAGGTAAGTTCCCATGGTAACGAACCATATGCCCCAGATAAAAAAATTCATGAACATCATCAGGGACAATTGTATCCGGACGGAATTTTTCATATACAGCTATTTATAGAAGTCGTTAGTTTTGGAATAGTATCTTTAGAAAACTAAATGTACTATTTTTAGTTATATGATAAGGGTCACGAAGTACACAAAGAACCACGAAGACCACGACGTTGTGTACTTTGTGCATACTTGGTGTACTTTGTGCTCCCCAAATATTTTACAATGTTGAACAGGAAACTAAGAATGGGAATGATCGGCGGCGGCAAGGATGCATTTATTGGCGCTGTACACCGGCTTGCTTTTAATATGGACGGGCAGGTAGAAATCGTAGCCGGTGCACTAAGCATTGATCCGGGGATCGCTGTTGAATCAGGAAAAGCATTATACCTGGATGATGAAAGGATCTATACTGACTATAAAGTGATGCTGGAAACAGAGGCCGCCATGCCGGCCGATAAGAGAATGGATTTTGTAAGCATTGTGACTCCAAACTTTGTTCATTTTGAACCAGCCATGATGGCATTGGATAAAGGATTCAATGTGGTGATCGAAAAACCCATTACTTTTTCACTGGAGCAGGCAAAAAAATTAAAGGAAAAAGTTCGGCAAACAGGGTTGATATTGCTGCTTACGCACACGTACACCGGTTACCCGATGGTCAAGCATGCGAGGAATTTATTACGATCGGGTATTCTTGGAAAGACCAGGAAAGTTTTTATAGAATATCCGCAAGGCTGGCTTAGCACTTTTTTGGAAAAGACCGGACAGGCACAGGCTTCCTGGCGAACCGATCCGGAAAAAAGCGGAGCTGCCGGTTGTATGGGTGATATCGGTACGCATGCTTTCAATATGGCAGAATATGTAACCGGATTACAGGTAACAGCATTATGTGCTGAATTAAATATCGTGGTAGAAGGAAGAAAATTGGATGATGATGGTGCCGTTTTTCTGAAGTTTAACAATGGAGCCACAGGAGTATTGATGGCAACCCAGGTGGCAGCCGGCGAAGAAAATAATATTAAGATCAGGATATATGGCGAAAAAGGCGGAATAGAATGGAAACAGGATGATGCCAATACATTACTGGTAAAATGGCTGGATAAACCTACAGAGATCCATCGCACCGGAACAGGTTATGTGAGCTCTTTTGTTTCCCATAATTCAAGAACCCCGGCCGGGCATCCGGAAGGATATTTGGAAGCATTTGCCAATCTCTACCGCAATTTTGTATTAACGCTGAAAGCAAAAATGAATGGAGAGAATCCAAAAGAAGAATGGCTCGATTTTCCGGGAGTTGAAGAAGGAGTAAGAGGGATGTTGTTTATAGAAAAAGTAATTGAGAGCGGAAAGAGCGAGAAAAAATGGATAGCCTTTTTAGAATAAGAAATAAGGAATAAAGAATAAGGAATAAGGAAGTATGAGCGAGTAACAGAAACCAGCAACCAGCAACCAGCAACCAGCAACCAGCAACCAACAACCAGTATGACAACCATCAAAGGCCCCGGAATATTGTTAGCACAGTACATGAATGATAAGCCTCCATTTCATGAACTGAAAGCTGTCTGCCTCTGGGCAGAGTCGCTTGGGTTTAAAGGGGTGCAGATACCAACAACGGATCCAAGATGTATGGATCTGAAAAAAGCGGCAGAAAGTAAAACCTATGCCGATGAGATAAAAGGAATAGTCAATGAATGCGGTTTGGAACTAACCGAACTGTCCACTCATTTACAAGGGCAGCTGATCGCTGTCAATCCGGTTTATGATAAATTGTTTGATTCATTTGCTCCAAAAGAAGTGCATGGTAATCCCAAAGCAAGAACAGAGTGGGCAGTACAGCAACTCAACTATGCCGCCAAAGCATCACAGAACCTGGGATTGAATGCCCATGCCACATTCAGCGGCGCTTTATTATGGCCAATGGTTTATCCCTGGCCGCAAAGACCTGCCGGGTTAGTAGAGACGGTTTTTACTGAATTAGCTCATCGCTGGTTACCGGTCTTAAATGAGTTTGATAACTGCGGAGTGGATCTCTGCTACGAAATCCATCCGAATGAAGACCTGCATGATGGGGTGACCTATGAAATGTTCCTGGAAAAAGTAAATGATCATAAAAGAGCTTGTTTACTTTACGATCCATCTCATTTTGTGCTGCAATGCCTCGATTATCTTGCATACATTGATATTTACCATGAACGGATAAAAATGTTTCATGTAAAAGATGCAGAGTTCAACCCGACAGGAAAACAGGGAGTGTATGGGGGTTATCAAAACTGGATCGACAGGGCAGGGAGGTTCCGTTCATTAGGTGACGGGCAGGTTGATTTTAAATCCATTTTTAGCAAGCTGGCGCAATATGATTATAAAGGATGGGCTGTGATGGAATGGGAGTGTTGTATAAAAAATGCTGAGGACGGGGCGAAAGAAGGTGCAGAATTCATTAGCAGGAATATTATCAGGGTCACCGATAAAGCATTTGATGATTTTGTCCGTAAGGACTCCTTCGGAGCATCCGGCGGAACCAATGAAAAGGATAACCGGCGTTTATTGGGATTGGATTAAACAGTGATCTCGTTATATATTTCTAAATTAAAGTCGGTATGAAAAAATATTTATTTATTATCCCTGCAGTTGCAATACTGGTTGCGTGTGGTGGCAGTAACTCTGGAAATAAAAAAGAAACGGCTGCTTCAGATATTACAGAAAACCCTGATTATAAAGCAGGCCTTGCACTGATCGCCAAAAGCGATTGTCTTACCTGTCACCAGGTTGAAGAAAAAGTGACCGGGCCTTCTTACCGGGATGTAGCCAATAAATATGCCGGCTTGCCGGATACGATCGTTACCCATCTTGCAGGTAAAATAAGATCGGGCGGCAATGGTGTATGGGGAGAGATCATGATGCTGCCGCACCCGTCTATATCCCAGGCTGATGCGGAAGCCATGGTTAAATATATTCTCTTACTCAAAAAATAAATAATGTTTCGTGGATTACTGGTTGGTCTTTTTTTTATTATTTTCCTTTCTTGCAATTCATCAAAAAAAATTGCTGACAATAAAGTGGTGGTTATTTCCGAAGAGGATAAGCATAATGGATTAGCTTTAATCGCAAAAAACGATTGTTATGCTTGTCATTCAATGGATAAGGAACTTGTTGGGCCTTCGTTCCCGAAAATAGCAGGCAAATATGATGTGACTCAAAATAATATCGGCACTCTTGCAAAAAAAATTATTAGCGGAGGAAATGGGGTATGGGGGAAAATTTTTATGACACCACACCCTTCTATGTCTCAGGCTGATGCCGAAGTAATAGTTAAATATATTTTGTTATTGAAAAAATAAGTATATGCTGCAAAAATTTTTTATCGCCGCTATCATTATTTCTTTTTCCGTTTCCTGTAACTCTCCAAAGCAAACTGCCGGTGGTACTCTCCAACTTACCAATGAAGAAAAAAATAATGGGTGGAAACTTTTGTTTGATGGCAAGACTACCGGAGGATGGCACAGGTATGGCAGCGGCGCTATCGATTCTGCCTGGAAAGTAAAGGATGGCATACTGTGTCTTGATACAATGGCTAAAAAAGAATTCAACATTCAAGGTGATTGGGATATTGTTACTGATGAGGAATATGACAATTTTGATCTGCAACTGGAATGGAAGATCAGCAAGGATGGTAACAGCGGGATCATTTTTTATATACATGAAGATAAAAAAATGCATAACTCGCCATGGGAAACCGGCATGGAAATGCAGATAATAGATAATAATGGTCACCCGGATGCAAAATTTCCAAAGCATCGTGCCGGTGACTTGTATGACCTTATCTCTTGTTCAAAAGAAACCGTAAAACCTTATGGCGAATGGAACCTGGCAGAAGTGAAATGTATAAATGGAAAATTGGATCTATACCTGAATGGAGAGAATGTAGTATCAACCACTTTATGGGATGATAACTGGAAGAAAATGGTGGCCGGCAGCAAATTCAAAAATATGCAGGGCTTTGGTACATTTAAAAAGGGCCGTATAGGACTCCAGGATCATGGTAATGGAGTTTGCTTCAGGAACATCAGGATCAGGAGACTCTGATAAATGGTATTTCAAAAGTTATTAATTAATTACTTACCTTTTCATTTAATAACCAAAACCACCAATTATGAACACAGAACTTTTTTCTCACCTCAACTGGCTGGCCGTAATAGTAGCAGGTCTTGCCTATTTTGTACTGGGAGCCATCTGGTATTCCTTTATTTTCAAAAATGCATGGATAAAAGCTTCAGGAGTGAATGTGAATGACCCGAACATGAAAAAGGGTGTTGCACAGACTTTCCTTGCATCACTGGTGCTGATGATCATCGCAAGCCTCGGCATTGCTTTGTTTCTTTCTAAAATTGAAGGGGCTACGAACTGGATGTCGGGAGCGAAAGTGGGATTAGTAGCCGGTGTTTGTTTTTCTGCTACCGCTATTTGTATCTCTTACCTGTACGAGAAAAGACCATGGATGCTGCATTTTATCAATGCGGGATACAATGTGGCCGGATGTGTTGTTGCAGGTATCGTTCTTTCCATTTGGCCAAAGTAAGTTGAAAAAGTTTCAGAAATTTAAAAGGTTTAATAAGTTTTAGAGGTTGTAGCAACCTTGTTGAACGTATTAAACTTCTTAAACCTTTTAAACCTTTTAAACCTTTTAAACATTTTAAACTATCCTATTCAACTGTTGTTATCTTAATTACATTCGTAGGCAGGTGCAATGAAACAGGAGTGCTTCCGGTACTTACAACCGTTTCTCCCGGTTTCAGGAATTTTCTTTCTTTAAGAATGTCGATCTGGTCGGCAAAGATGTCATCAAGACTTTCTTCTTCGTCATAATAAAATGCTCTTACACCCCAGCTAAGACTTAATTGGTTGACCAGCGTTTTCTCTTTGGTAAAAACATACAGCGGTGCTTTGGGCCGGTAACTGCTTAGCACAAAACCGGTGTACCCGCTTTGTGTCATACCCACCAATGCATTGGCATTAACATCTTTGGCCAGCTTGCAGGCATTGTAACAAATTGCATCGCTTAGAAAGGATGGCGATTGGGGTTGTGGTGTTAATTCATCCTCCCGGTTATAATTATAATCTGTTGCTTCCACTTCCCGGATGATTTTGCACATGGTCTCTACTACCAATACAGGATGATTGCCGGTTGCTGTTTCACCGCTCAGCATCACTGCATCTGCGCCTTCGATCACTGCATTGGCTACATCGGTAATTTCACTGCGGTTGGGTTTATTGAATTCGATCATACTTTCCATCATCTGCGTGGCAACGATCACAGGCTTTGCCCGGTGCATGCATTTACGGATGATCTGTTTTTGCAGCAGCGGAACTTTTTCCACCGGTAACTCCACACCAAGATCTCCACGGGCGATCATTACCGCATCCGATTCAATAATAATGTCACGGAGGTTTTCTAATGCCTCAGGTTTTTCAATTTTGGCAATGATCTTCGTCATGCTTTGTTTATGTTCCAGCTTCTTACGCAGGATCTCTATGTCATTTACACTGCGGACAAAGGAGAGTGCGACCCAATCCAGTTTTTGTTCAATAATAAAATCAAGATCGGCCAGGTCTTTTTTTGTCAATGCCGGTAAAGAAATTTTTGTATCGGGAAGGTTGATCCCTTTTTTCGATGAAAGCGTGCCGCCAAGTACAACTTGTACCTGCACATCATTATTCTTCAGGATCTTTTTCACGATCACTTCCAGCTTGCCATCATTGATCATGATGAGATTTCCCGGCTTTACGTCGTTATGAAGGTCAGGATAGGAAACATAGATCCTTTCTTTGTTGCCGATCACTTTTTCATTGGTGAAAGTGAGGATATCTCCCCGCATGATCTCCATTTCACCTCCTTCAATATCGCCAACCCGCAATTTAGGTCCCTGCAGATCGCCGATGATAGCGATATTGAAAGGCTCGGTCTTATTGATCTTCCTGATACGTTCAATGATCTTTGCCTTTTCTTCATGGGCGCCATGAGAAAAATTAAGCCGGAATACATTTACACCTGCTTTTACCAATGCCAGTAATTGATCATAGGTATCGCAGGCGGGGCCTACCGTTGCAACGATCTTGGTCCGGTGAATTTTGTGAGCAAGCCCGGCATCCCTGTCCATTGATTCGTGATAATATTTCGCTGCGTGTTTGGCCATCTTGTTTCTGGTTTCTGGTTGCTGGTTACTGGTTACTGGTTTCTGGTTACTGGTTACTGGTTACCTGGTGGTATGTTTCTGCTTTAAAGAACCAGTAACCAGTAACCAGCAACTATGACGCTAAGATCTTAACGATCTTCATCCATTCTTCGCTGATCTTTCCTTTATTTTTTACGGCATCTGCCAGCGGTATATAATGCATTTTATTATTTTGTATGCCTACAAAAACATTATGCCTTCCTTCCAGGAGACATTCCACCGAATGATAGCCCATACGGCTTGCGATCAGCCTGTCAAGACAGCTTGGTGAACCGCCCCTTTGTATATGACCGAGAATGCAAACTCTTATTTCTGCCTGTGGTATTTTTTCTTTTAATATTTTATGAACTTCCACTGCGCCGCCAAAATCGTCGCCTTCTGCCACTACGATCAGGTTCACTAATTTTTTTCTTCTTTCTTTTTCCAAAAGCGACTGGATGATATCATCCATATCCGTCTTTCTTTCCGGGATTAGAATATTTTCAGCACCTGTTGCTATTCCGCTGTGCAACGCAATATAGCCGGCATCCCTGCCCATTACTTCAATAATGAAAATGCGGTCATGGGCATCCATCGTGTCCCTCACTTTGTCGATGGCTTCAACAGCAGTATTCACAGCTGTATCAAAACCAATCGTAAAGTCAGTGCCAAGAATATCTTTATCAATTGTTCCTGCAATACCGATACAGGGGATGTCAAATTCATTACTGAATTCCACGGCTCCGCGAAAAGAACCATCGCCACCAATGATCACAAGACCGTTGATGCCTCTTCTTTTCAGGTTATCATAAGCTTTCTTCCGGCCTTCATATTCAAAAAATTCCTGGCATCGGGCTGTTTTCAACATCGTACCGCCCCGCTGGATAATATTTGCAACTGACCGGGATTCCATCCTGTAAATATCATCCTCGATCAGGCCCTGGTAACCCCGCATAATGCCATATACTTCCAATCCATGATAAATACCTGTACGGACAACGGCTCTTATCGCTGCATTCATCCCCGGTGAATCACCTCCGGAAGTAAGCACTCCGATCTTTGTAACTTTCTTTTCCATTTTAATTAAATGCCCGGCAAAAATAAGGTATTGCAGGGGAATGTGTTTTGCAGGAATGCAAACAGGAGCAGGAACAGCATAGTAAGGAAGACCAAATAAATCTTTTCAGTAATTAGTTGCACTTACAACGGCTATTTCGGATAACTAGTAACAACTTTACTAAAGTTGTAGATTTGTTACAGGAAGGAAGGCCAAAGAGAACCATGTAATGGTAATACCATTAAAAAACAATTTTCAACTAGGAAAGACTAAGTAATAGAATCAACAATGAAATTTCTATTTTATATATTTTCAGTAATATTCATGCTAGGTTGTTCCAGGAAACCCAATAAAGCAGATTTAAATAATATTAATAAAATGTCTTGGGTTTACACAAGTGGTTACAAAATTGGTGAAGGAGATTTTATTGATTTTGAAACCAATGGATATTATGAGTTAAAAAAAGATTCAGTTTTCAAAGAAAAAAAATTTGTTGGCAGAATAGTTAGCTATAATTCAAAATACCGGGAAATCACAATAAAAACTCCCGATAATGGGATTTCAAATTATTACAATCATAATTATAGATAACTCTGGTTGTGCAAGTGTTCAATAAATAAAAAAGATGAAAGGTTGTGCTTAGTTTCCCACAATTCTGCGGGACAGGTATAGTTAACCATTAGCCGCGGAGTTGCGTAGTTGGCAAAACAAAGCAGTAATTTTGGATAACCGGCAACCGTCCTGTCCCCCGTTTCCTTAACTTTACCCACCAAAAATTTGTGATATGAAAAGAATGTATTCATTACTTTTTCTTTTACTGCCTTTCGCATTATCCGCCCAGCTTAAATACCCTGAAACTAAAAAGCAGGAAGTATCTGATGCTTATTCTTCCGGAACGATCAAAGTGATAGACCCTTACCGCTGGCTGGAGGATGATAACAGTGCCGAAACAAAAGATTGGGTGCAGGCACAGAATAAAGTGACCTATGACTATCTCGCCAATATTCCAATTCGTGAAAAAGTGAGAAAAAGACTGGAAGAACTCTGGAACTATCCAAGGTATTCATCGCCTACAAAGAAAGCTAACTACTATTATTTTTTTAAGAATGATGGTTTGCAAAATCAATCAGTCATGTACCGTCAGCTTGGGTTGACGGGCAAACCGCAGGAATTTTTGAATCCCAATACAATGAATAAAGAAGGCATTGCTGCCCTTGGTGGAACCAGCTTCAGCAAAAGCGGGAAATATCTTGCTTATACCATTGCTGTTGCAGGCAGCGATTGGAAGGAGGGATTTGTAATGGAAACGGCCACAAAAAAATTATTAACAGACAAGATCGAATGGACAAAATTCGGGGGATTCAGCTGGAAAGGAGACGAAGGATTTTACTACAGCGGCTATGATCGTCCGGATGACGCATCCAAAATGAGTAAACAAAATCAGTATAACAAGATCTTTTATCACCGGCTTGGCACCGATCAGAAAAAAGATGTTTTGGTTTACCAGGACAGGGAACATCCTTTGCGTTATTGCAATGCAGGCATGACAGAAGACAACCGGTTCCTCATCCTGAATGTGGCAGAAGGAACCAGCGGCAGCGAAATATGGTTTATGGATACAAAAAATAAATTTCAGCGCAAATTCGAATTGCTGATCCCGGGGTTTGATACCGAATCAGATGTAATAGATAATAAAGGTGACAAATTATTGGTCCTTACCAATTATAATGCTCCCAATTACCGGGTTGTGCAGATAGAAGCTGAAGGACCCGATCACCTGGAAGAGGAGGGTGAAGAAGAAGAGGAGGAAGCTCCCAACAAGGAGACCTGGAAAACGCTTATTCCTGAAAAGCCAATCGCATTACAGAATGTCAGTACCTGCGGCGGATATTTATTTGCCAGTTATTTAAAAGATGCATCTACCAAAGTTTATCAATATACATATGATGGAAAATTAGTCCGGGAAATAAAATTGCCGGGTATCGGAACAGCAAGTGGCTTTAGTGGTGAAAAGACGGACAAAGAACTTTTTTATACGTTTTCTTCATTCAGTTCCCCGCCATCTATTTACAGGTATAATCTTGCGACAGGCATTTCCACTTTATTCCGCAAAACAGAAGTTAAGATCAAAACAGATGATATTGTAACGGAGCAGGTTTTCTTTACCAGTAAAGACGGCACTAAAGTGCCCATGTTCCTTACTTATAAAAAAGGAATGATAAGAAATGGCCAGAACCCGGTTTTACTGTATGGTTATGGCGGATTTAATATTTCCATTACTCCTTCATTCAACATCAGCAATGCTTTTTTTGTGGAGCAGGGTGGGATCTATGTATCGGTAACGCTTCGTGGCGGAAATGAGTACGGTGAAAAATGGCATAAGGCAGGTATGCTGGAGAATAAACAAAATGTATTTGATGATTTTATTGGCGCTGCAGAATATCTTATAAAAGAAAAATACACGAACAGCCAGAAATTAGCCATCAGGGGCGGTAGCAATGGCGGTTTGTTGGTTGGCGCTGCCATGACACAGCGTCCTGAACTTTTTAAAGTGGCCTTACCAGCGGTGGGAGTTATGGATATGCTGCGCTTTCATAAGTTTACCGTGGGATGGGGATGGACTGTGGAATATGGTAATGCAGATTCGGCCAGCCAATTCCCCTACATTTATAAATATTCTCCTTATCATAACTTAAAACCCGGTGTGAGCTACCCGGCTACGTTAGTTACCACCGGCGATCATGATGACCGGGTAGTTCCGGCACATTCTTTCAAGTTTGCATCCCGTTTGCAGGAATATAATGCAGGAAACAATCCAATGCTGATCCGGATAGAAACCAATGCAGGACACGGAGCAGGCAAACCTACCAGCAAACAACTGGATGAAACGGCGGACATTTGGAGTTTTGTGATGTATAATCTTGGAATGCCATTCAAAGAACCCGGTATAACGTCACCCAAAAAAGCATTCTGATAAGTAATGAAATAAAATTATTATATGTTGGAAAAAACAATCGTTTGATTGTTGTTAATTTTTGATAAACGGAACTATTTTTTATTTGTGTGTGCCCTATATTTGCAACTCAAAAAACACACATGAATAAGTACCCGGTAGTTCAGAAATTATCTTTAGCCATTTTCTTTTTATTTTTCCTTGTTGGCGGTTCATTCGCCCAGGTTGATACTAATACCGCTCCTGATCAAAGCAGTACTAACCACGAAGCAGGAATGGAAGATCTCCAGTTGCGGCCTATCAGGCTCCCGGCCCTGCAGGAAGTTGGCGGTTCACCTTTTATGAGCAATGAATACAAATTGGGAATTGTGCAGGTAAACGAAAAGACAGTGGCAAATGTCCCGGTCAAGTTCAATATTTTCAGTAATGCGGTTATGGTGCAAAAGGATGGAGCAGAATTGAAATTGGAGTCATTCAAGCTTGTTTCTTATGATGAACCGGGAAAAGACGGATCGATCAAACATATTAACTTCAGGCAGGGGTATCCTGAGATCGATAATCATACCAGCGGTAGTGTTTACCAGGCGCTTGCTTTTGGCCCCCGGGTTCATTTATTGAAATTCCTTTCTCAAAAGGTGGAAGATGCACCAACACTGGGTGATTACAGCCGCAGGGAAATTGTTACAACCACACAGTTATATATCTACATGCCGGGTGGAGAAATAAAAAAGATCAAAGCCAGTAAACAATCCGTGGTGGATGCCTTGCCCGGTATGTCGGCAAAAATTGATGAAGCGATCAAAGCAGGCGATCTGAACCTGAAAAATGAAAGCGATATCATTTCGCTTGTGGATGCGCTGAATAAGTAATAAAAGACCTTTAAATAATTGATATATTAAATCCTGTTCAATTGAACAGGATTTTTTATTTTATAGGGTTAAATTTGAATGATGAGAATTCTTTTAACAGGCGCTAATGGTTTTTTGGGATACTATCTCTCCAAACAATTATTGGAAAGAGAACATGAAGTTGTTGCAACCGGCAAAGGAGATTGCCGCTTGCCATTTACCAAGAATAAACTTTTCCATTATGAACCAATGGACTTTACGGATCCGTTTGCAGTACACGATGTATTTGATAAATACAGACCTGAAATGGTGGTACATGCCGGCGCTATGAGTAAAGTGGATGCATGTGAACAAAACCAGTGGGAGGCTTATGTAACCAATGTAGAAGGAACAGTAACTATGTTACTGAATGCAGAAGAACACAAGAGTTTTTTTGTTTTTGTTTCCACCGATTTCATTTTTGATGGTATAAAAGGAATGTACAATGAAGACGATATCCCGGGCCCGGTGAATTTTTATGGCAAAACCAAACTTGAAGCTGAAGAATCTGTAAAGGAATATGAGTTTGATTGGGCAATTGCCAGGACCATATTGGTTTATGGCAAACCTGTTTCGGGCAAACCCAATATCCTGGGCGTTGTAAAAGAAAAATTGGAGAAAGGAGAGGAGTACAACGTTGTAGACGATCAGGTAAGAACACCCACTTTTGTAGAAGATCTTGCCGCAGGTATCATATCCATTATTGAAAAGAAAGCGAAGGGGATCTATCATTTATCCGGGGAAGATGTTTTGACCCCTTATGAAATGGCCTGCAAAGTTGCTGATCACTTGGGTTTAAAAAGATCGTTGATCAAAAAAGTAACTGCTGCTGATTTTTCCCAGCCTGCGAAAAGGCCGCCAAAAACAGGATTTGCAATTGATAAAGCCAGGAAAAAATTAGGATTTCATCCAGTTTCTTTTGAAGAAGGTTTAAAGAGAACCTTTTCCTGATCATTCATCAATTCATCATCAGCACATTCACACTCCGCTGGAGGATATTAAACGCAATTTCTGCCATCAGGTTTTCTTTGTCCAATGTTGGATTCACTTCTGTTATTTCAAAACAACAAACTTTACGGTTCTGCATGAATTTGCTGATGAGGTCTTCAGCTTCTCTTTCCTTCAGTCCATTGCCAACAGGGGTTCCCGTTCCCTTGGAGATGGATGAATCCAGGCTATCCACATCAAATGAAATATAGATATCGGTGCAATCGGACAGGTAACGGAGAACGGCCCTCACAATGTTCTCGGCGCCTTTATTCCTTACTTCTTTGGTGGTAATTACTTTCATGTCATATTTCTCGATCATGTGTCTTTCTTCTTTTTCATAATCTCTCAATGAAATAAATACAACGTCTTCAGGCAAGACCTTCGGGCTTATTTTCCCAATGTTCTTTAAATAGTTCCAGTATTTGATCGTTTCATCATCCACATCATGCACCGCACAGTCTTCATTATTTTTACTGATGCTGACAGACATGGGCATCCCATGTACATTGCCGCTTGGTGTAGTAAAGGGGGTGTGCATGTCGGCATGGGCATCGATCCAGATCACGCCTAATTTGCTTTTTGGTTTTGCCATTTTCAAACCGGCGATCGTGGCACCTGCCGTACTATGATCACCGCTTATGACCACGGGGAAAAAATTGTTTTTGACAGATTCACTTACCGCTTTGCTTACCCTTTCATACATCGTGGCAATGCCTTTGATCCTTTTGGCATAGGGAGATTCAATAGGTTCGTAAAGTAATTTGTTTTCTGTCTGTATTTTTTCTGAAGGGAAATGAATAAAGAAATTGCTCATAAAATCCAGCGCAGCGATCTTGATGGCCTCAATACCCAGGCTGGCGCCGCGGGTACCGGCACCAATTTCAGACGGCACTTCGATCAATTTAATATTCTTCATAAAAGGAATCGTTGGTAAAACAATCCGGATTCACCGGTAAATTAAATGGGCGCTAAGTAAGAGGGCTGTGATAGCAAATCAATCCGGGATGTAAAAATTGGCCGGCAATGATTTTTCGGCAAATGAATAAATGAATACCAGCTTTTTTCTTTGGCGGATCATACTCAAACAAAGGTAATTATTAGTTTCCGTGCCGTCAAGCGGAGATTTAAACAGGAAGGCCTCTATTCATGAGCAGCCAATATCGGGATATGGCTGTGATAAGCAAGTTCTTTGGTACGTGAAGTTTTGAAAAGAGACCTGGAGTTGGCTTCATGTTTGGGGATCGTAATAAGGATATCAATTTTATAATCGGTGACAAAATCATCCAGGGCTTCCAAAAAATCATTCCTGGTAATAAAATAAAATTCGGTTTTATAAGCGCTGAACAGTTCCCTGAATTTCTGCTTGCCCTGCTGGATCTCTTCCGTTAACGAAACGTAGTGTTCGCTGTTTACATTCACGATATGAAGCATTGGATTGAACATTTCAAGCACGGCACTAATAAGCACCGAAGGAGTTGTGGCTTCTATATCCATAAAATCAGAAGCAAAAGCAACATTATTGATGCCTTTATAGGATGCTTCCGGCGGAATGATCAAAACAGGGTAAATATTTTTGTCAACCAGTTTCAGCGTATTGCTGCCAAACATTACCTGCTTTATGGCTGATTTACCCGAAATGCCCATAACAACAAGAGTAGCTCTGAAACTTTGGACCAGGCGGGTTATATTGTCAACCAGGTCTCCGCCCATTTCATGTTCCAGTTCAACTGAACTCACGCCGGCACTTACAAATTCTTTTTTCAGGGTTTCCAGGGAATTAATAGAAGTACTCCGGTTGTCTTCAGTTTCGTAGTTGTTGTAAAGAATAGCCGTCGCATCTTTTTTTCCCGCGAGCATTTGTGCAGCATAGCGGGCAGCTTTCAATGAAGTTTCGGAAAAATCAACAGGGATGATTACTCTTTGCATGATTTGTCGTTGGTTTCTGAGGTCAAATTTACAGGATTTATTGTTCCTGAAAATAATACTTACGGCTACCTGTGATGATTTTTTTATTAAATGAAAGGGGAGAAAAAAATTACCAGGAATTGATCTTCCTGTCCACGACGGCGATCATATCACTGTAAGTTGGGGTCAATTTTTCCCGGTTCCTGTTAATATAGGCATAGGGAGTTTCACCTTCCTGTGCTGCTTGCGGCATGATTGGCAGGTAGGCAGGCTCGGCATCAGGAACGTTATTTCTGTTGTACCTGGCCCTCCTTATGCTGTTAGTCGGTATCGGTGGGGAAGAATAGGAAGCAAGAGTGACTCGCTTGGCGACTGTCCATATTTCATTCGTATCAACGAGTATGAACCGCGTAATAATAACACCTTTTTCATTTCTCAGAAGCAAGGAACATTCAAATCCATAACGTGTTTGTATTTCCCAGATCTCTGAAGGTTTTACAAACTGGTTATTGGTATAAATGGAAGAAATATGATTAGGAAGATGATCAAAAATGACCGGGGCAGACATTTCAAATACGATCGTGTATAATGGATTGCAATGATCACCGCAAAGTTCTTTGTCCTTTATCTCATTACAAACAAGTGGCAATTTATCTGTCAGGATTTTCCAGACCCTGTTCCCGGGTTTCCAGTATTCCGGGAGATCGATCCGGTATTTATTGGTATCAACATTCAGCAGTCGCTGACCGGTTGTTTCGCTCAAACAGCATATAAAAAGAAAAAAGCAGGATAACAGGTTTTTCATCCTGGTTGTTTTATAGTCTAAAATTAATCGGTCTTTACCGGGCGGAAGTTGCCTGGCAGTACTAAGCAGCCATTGAATGATCCGTTCCATCGGCCCGTTCAATATATCGATTCGAATGTTTGTTGTTGCTGCAGCCGGGAAAATGCAGGAGTATTTCCGCACAATGTTGCAAGCTTTTGTATATAGTCCCTGAAAACAAAAGACTTGAAATGCTGATTGGCGACAGATTCTTTTTTGAAGCTTTTGATGTGCACAAAGCTACCCTCCTTATTATGGTCGGCATAACACTGACTTCGCATGCCCCCGGGTCCATGCTTTTGAAGTTCGTGGAAATAGTTGTCAATTATTTTTTGTGCTGTTTGTTCCCGGCCTTCCGGAACGGAAAAGGACATAATATACCTTACCATAATGCATACAGTTTTGGTTTTACAGCCGGTAATACTATGGCATCACTGAATCAAAAAAAGCTGCTTGCAGGGCAGGTAAGAAATTATTTTTTGGATAAGCGGCAAAAGAAAGGCGGCCAGCGAATAAAATTTAATACCGGATCACTTTTCTTATTTTATTCAGTAAACATTTTTTTCATCAACTCCATATCATGTTCGTATACATCATCCCTGAAGTTGAGCTGTCCATCTGCATCCACCCATGCTGTATAATAAATAATGAAAACGGGTACAGGTTCTTTCAGCTTGACAGATGTTTCATGTGTCTGGTTCATGGCCGACACGATCTTTTCTTTGGGCCATGCCGGATCGTTTCTCAATAACCACTCTGCCATTTTTTGCGGTTCGTTTAGCCTGATGCATCCGTGACTGAATGCTCTCTTGTCCTGCCCGAACAGACTTTTTGCCGGTGTATCATGAAAATACATGTTGAAACTATTTGGAAAGATAAATTTCACTTTGCCCAGGGCATTGCCCGGTCCCGGCTTCTGCCTGATAGAGTTGCCGTTCTGCTCCATGTTTTTATTGGCGAGGTAATGCGGGTTTCTTTTTATAGCGGGCATTATTTCATTTTTAATGATGCTTTGCGGAATATTCCAGTAAGGACTGAAAATGATCTGGTTCAGGTCTCCGTTAAAGATCATGGTATTATGCCCCACCTGGCCAACCACTACTGCCATATCAAATACCTTTTCTTTTCCATCCATCACATGCAGCATGAATTCAGGAAGGTTAACGATCATAAGATTGCCGGTTGGCCTTTGCGGCATCCATCGCATCCTGTCCATGTTGAGCAGGATTTGTTTTACTCTTTCTTTGGCAGGTACATTCATGTCTTTTATCAATTGCGCAGTAACTATCCCGTCTGCTTTATGTCCATGTCTTAACTGGAATTTTTTAACAGCCTGTTCCAATGTATCTGTAAAAACAGCAGAGCTGTCATTGCCCGGCATGTCCTGTGTTAACTGCAATCTTTTTTTAATAGCAGGAACGGAAGGCTGTGTGACTCCTTTTTTCAAGGATGTTTTTGTAGCCGGTATTGCAGGCCATCCGCCTGATTTGGCAACATCATAATAAAGCTGAAGTTCTTTTTTTAAACCGGCATACATATCATTTACCTCTTCATAGTATTTATCGTCACTGTGTTTTTTATTCAGCAGCGAGTCAGCCATGGCAAGGGGTTCTAATTTTTTGATCGGGATGAATTTTTCCTGTTCTTTTCTTTTTACATATCCTTTTTCATAGGTGCTGCTGATATAGCGGATAAAATTTTCTGTAAAGGCAAATTCGGCATACAAAAAATTGGGATCCTGTTTATTAAAACTGAGCTCTTCCTGGTTTACCAGTTTCTCAGCCCGTTTATAAAAATCAGCGTTTGTGAGGTTAGTGTCTTTTAAATGCGTCACAGCATAATCATACTGGTTCCAGAAAAAGCGGGTTTGCTCAGTCAGTCCTTTGGAGGAGAACCATGCATACTGGTAATTCCTGGCATTATAGAAACTGCGGATCCGCAAGCCGATCTTTTTATCAGCAAGTTTATGATCGGTAATATATTTTTCCATGGCAAGACTGTCCAGGAAAATATCATTGTAGGCATTCTCTGCTGTAATACTGTAATCCCTGGCAGTAACATTGTTTGTCTGCAGGGTGTCTTTTACAACGTCATTCACGTTTACCATCACCGGTTGATCGGATCGTGTCTTTTCTTTTATTTCTTTTTTGTCATTCTTGTTATTGTTGCATGCGGCAAAGAATAACAGGAGAACTGCGATATAAATGGAATTGATCTTCATAAAGGGTTAACCTTTTGATTAATAAAATATTTATTATTCCTGCTCATTTGTGTTGCTTTTTCTTTTAACCATGCCACTACCTCTTTTTTAATGGCTTCACCGATTATTTGCTGGTTGGCCGGGTTCAGCAGAAACTCATGACTGGCCGCATTATCGCCAATTTCAAGAAGTACACGATAAGGTGCAGTATTTACATTCTCATCCAGGCTGTAAAAACTAAGCTTGCCTGTCACACTGCAACGATAATCGTTCCTTCCTGTTGTACTGTCAAGTAATACGCCACGATTCTCCAGGCTCGTGACCGAACAAACAGCTTTAACCAAACGACCTGCCAATTCCCTGTTATCCGTTTCATATTTATCCCCATAATGAATATATCCCCACATAGCATGTCGCCTCGTGCCGCCATTATTGTGAACCGCAATAAAAACAAAGGGGTCTTTTTTGTTCGACTGCTTTAGCTCATAGGCATAGCCGGATATTTTCCCGTCGATCACAGCGGTCGTATGAAGGATCTTTGTGTTGCTGCCTGAATCTGCATGATGATATTGCTCCTTGCCGAGGCTCCACACTTTATATTCCTTTAATGATGGCTCAGTTGCCATAGCAGCCATCACAATTCCATTACAGGTGGCAGCTTCGCTGAAGTCCTTTCCGGTGTCGGTCTGGTGAGACGGTTGCCATACCACGGTCCATTCCTTTTTATGGAGCGAGTTATAACGGTTACAGGATTGACCCATAAAAATTAAAAGCAACAACAGAACGATCTTAAATGTTTTCATATTTATTGAATTATAGATCCCAAAATTCATCAATCCTGTTAAGCAAATATTTTTTTCTTCAGTACCCCGGCTGCTTTTGTATACCCGCCTTCAGAGCCGTCCACAAAGTGGATATGATCTTCATTCATGTTCCGGACATAGCATGACATTACCGACTCTTTACTCACATGCAGGCCATAGATGATCTCCCCGTTCTTTTCCATTTCATCCAATGCAGCCTGGAGTTTTTCTCTCTGCTTATTGGTGCCTGATATCACTGTATTGATCTTTCCATCCATCACCAGGGTGTCGGACAATTCAACCAGTTGGTACAGGTAAGTTTTTCCCTTTTTGGTCCTGAAATAAAGCGAACCCAGCATGGTCGTGAACCAGGTACGGAAAAGATAGAATGCATTATAACCACCCAGCCTTGCCCGCATTTCCGCCCCGATCTTCTTAAGTGTCACTTTCAGTTTTAATCTCGGAATGGAGATCGGCTTTCTTCTTTCGTGTTCACCATATATCTCATCCAGCTTATCTATCACTTTTTTAAATACAACAGATTGTTTTGTACCGCTACGGGCAATGACCAGCAAACTCACCACTTCGTCAAAATTCTGCGGAGGTTTTACTTTATCCCAGCGGCATTGCATGCCACTCATGTCAAGGTCATCTTCCTTTATCGCCAGCGGTTTCAGCATATAATCTTCTCCTTTGATTATTTTTTCAGCATAGGAGAGGCCATCGCCAAGAACAACAGGTATAGAAAATAATGCTGATGCTTTTAGTTTGCTGATCTGGAGTAAATGTTCATTGGCATAAAGATCGGTCACGGGGACATGCCCAACCCGCAGCATCATTTTAAAATTCTGTTCAGTATTTTGCTGGTGTTGCAGTAAGGCTTTCAGCACATCATCCAGAATAAGAGGAGGAACAATAAAAGTGGCCCCATCGCCACCGAAGAAAAAAGGAACAGACAAGTTGGCTTTGTATGCAATATTCAGAACGGCTACGATACTTCCTGTAGCCACCAGGTTCACCGTTTCATGCAGGCCTTCTGCCACGGCAATAGTTGATCTTTTTACATCCGTGATCAAAACATGCCAGTCGGCTGGTATTTTATAAAAAAGATGCTCTTCCATCAGCAGTTCGCTCAACCTGATCTGGTTTACCGGCAGCCGGGAATAGAACATGTCATTGGTGCTTACTGGCATTCGGCAGGTAATTATACCATGAAAGATAAGTTTTTTTACTTACTGACTGAGAATGAGTCAGGCCAAAAGTAATTTTCCGAATATGCGTTCGTTGAAGAATAGTCCAATTCTTGTAAAACCAATATCCATCTGTATGAAGCAACCATACTACAACGACACGGCATATATTGCCCAGTCATTTCACTTGTCTGAAGATTATACCGCACAAACAGCCAGGCTGGCTTTCTTTAAGATCAATTCTTATAAGATATCCCTCGTTAAGTCTTCTTTCAACAACAGCAGGAAAGAGCTGGTGAATAGTTTAAAAGATAGCCTGCTCAATTATTCCAGCCCGGAAATCATACTGGCTGACCTTGGATTTTTCCAATCTGACGTGGATAATTGACATGGCCTTACTCCAGGACCGTTTCGGGTTAAGCAGCTTCTTTTGCCTGCTCCGATTTGCCGGCAATAACATCCGCATACGGGAATTCAAAAACTATTTTATGGTATTGGTGAATTGAAATACAGGCCATAACTTTGAATTCAACCTTAACCTAACTTATCTTATGGCACTTCCAAGAAAATTAACTGCAGCAGAAAAGACAACTTTTCTTGCCTCTTTCCCATTGCTTGATGTTGATTTCACTATTGTTACTGATGAACCCTCGGGGGTTTACAATTGTATATCATGGACTGTAGGGGTTACAAATCTCTGGCATTGGCCGGGAGGCACATTGGCTAACTTCGACAGTTTCTATTCGCAATTTGGATTGCAAAGGAAAACAAAGGGACATGTGGCAGCCTGGGGTTTTGCGGATAATAATATGACGCATGGCTGTATCTCCGGACCCACACATGGCCCATGCTGGGAGTCTAAATGCGGAAGTCTTGCCCGGATACAGCATTGCCTCAATGAACTGAATGGCCCGGCATACGGGCATGTAATTGCTTATTATACATGGAAAATAAAAATTGTTCCTCTACCGATCTATTTAAAAAAATATATGAAACTAAAAAAGGAATTCACTAAAGAAGAGATCAACCGGCTTAAAGCATTGATAAAAGAGATCCCCCGTGAGAAAACGGTAGATTTTGAAAAAAGATTCAGCGCCTGGAAAAGAATTTGGCATACCGGGAGTCAGGCATCCAGTTCTGATCCCTACACAAGGACAAAGACTGCTGAATTCCGTGAACTGAAGGCATTAGGAAAAAGCATAGTGCCGTTGCTCGCCAGCAAATTGATGGATGAAACCAATTTCCTGGCCCTTCCGGCTTTCGAAGAACTGGTGGATAAGAAAATGATCATCCATATAAATCCTAAAGATGAAAAGGTATTGGAAGGAGAACAGGGTCGTACATTCCGTACGGTAAAAAATTACCTGGCGAGTTTATAAATTTCTCTTGCCGGGTTGCTTCATTGCATGGGGATCGCTATGCCGTTTTTTTTATGCCGGGGAACGAGTAGCAGACTTTAATAAAAAAAAGAAATTATCTCCGCTCCATAAAAGATCAAGCTTCAATAATTTCTTTCTTGTCCAGGTGTATGTCTGATTTTAAAAACGCTGCAACAAACCTATTCCATTTGGATCGAATGATCTTCTCGGCAATCACTCGAATATACCAGGTATTAATACGGAATATTTTTTCATCCTAACTTAGAGTCACAATAATCGAACTATGCTTTCGCAATCCACGATCAAACTATTGCGGATACCCTTCTCACTTTTTTTATCGCCCTTGTATTTCTTTGCACTGGCACAGGTACCGCATATTCATTGGAGCCATGCTGCCCTGGTATTTTTTATCCTTCATTTTTTAGTTTACCCGGCCAGTAATGGCTACAATAGTTATATGGACAGGGACACCGAAAGCATCGGTGGTTTGGAAAAGCCGCCGCCACCGTCAAGACAACTATTCCATGTAACCATTGCATTAGATACAGCCGCGATCCTGTTGAGTTTTTTTATAAGCCCGTTGTTTGCTGCATTGATAGTATTGTACATCGGCGCTTCGAAAGCATATAGTTACCGGGGTATCCGTTTGAAAAAATTCCCGGTCATCGGCTACCTGGTCGTTATCATCATCCAGGGTGGACTAACGTTCTGGCTGGTTTATTATGGCTGCAACTTTGATAACAGTTTGTTTGTTCCCTGGCAGGGCATTGCGATATGCTCCTTATTGATCGGGGGTTTTTACCCGCTTACACAGATCTACCAGCATCAGCAAGACCTTGATGACGGAGTTTTCAGCATCAGTTACAAACTTGGTTATACGGGGACATTTATATTTTGTGCCGTTGTGTATACGTTGGCCTGGATAATTATGGCACAATTTTTTATTCATAAGGGAGAAGGAATTAAATTAACGGTAGTAAGCATCTTTTTTGTGCCGATCTTCGTTTATTTTATACGATGGTTCTTACAAGTCAAAAAGGACAGGAAGAATGCTAATTTTAAGAATACCATGATGATGAACTGGCTGGCTTCTACCTGTACGAATTCAGCATTTATTGTCTTATTAATCTGGAGATGGTTTGAGTAAAATATTATCAATAGGCACGGCGGTTCCGGTTCACCGGCATAAGCAGGAGGAGATACTGAGCTTTATGCAGAATGTATATGCCTTACAGGAAGATGATCGGCGAAAATTAAAATTTCTTTACCGCCAGGGCGGCATCGATACCCGCTATTCTGTTGTGCCCGATTATTGCCTGCCTGCTGCACAATGGCAGTTCTATCCTGCAACTGAAAACCTGGAGCCTTTTCCAAAGCTGGAGAAAAGGATGGAATGGTTCCAGCGGGAGGCCGCTCCTTTATCACTACAGGCCATCAACCAATGCCTTGAAAATTTTTCCGGGAAAAAAATTACTCATCTCATCACCGTAAGCTGCACGGGTATGAGTGCCCCGGGGCTTGATATTGAATTACTGGAATTGCTGAAACTACCGGCAACTACCTTTCGTACCTCCGTTAATTTCATGGGTTGCTATGCAGCTGTTCATGCATTGAAGATCGCCGATGCATTTTGTAAAGCGGATAAAAATGCAAACGTACTGATCGTATGCGTCGAATTATGTACACTTCATTTTCAAAAAGAGAATACAGTGGATAATATTACCAGCAGCATGTTGTTTGGAGATGGCGCTGCTGCCGTGCTGGTGACAGGCGATGAAGAACAGGAAGGATTGACCATTGATCATTTTTATTCATTGGTGGTGCAAAAAGGAAAACAGGATATGGCATGGGAACTTTCTTCCAGGGGTTTTTTGATGACGCTGAGCAGTTATGTAGCCGATGTGGTGGAAGAAAATTTTAATGAACTGGTACAGGGCGCATTGGCAGATGCCGGCCTCGATAAAGAAACGATCACTCACTGGTGCATACACCCGGGAGGTAAAAAAATATTAGAAGCCGTTCACAAGGGTCTTGGGTTTACCAACGGGCAGTTGCAACCCAGCTACGACATATTAAAGGATTACGGCAATATGTCGTCCCCGACGGTTCTGTTTGTATTGCAAAAAATAATGAACGGGTTGAACAATAAGGGGACCAATAAGATCTTCGGCGCTGCATTCGGGCCGGGCTTAACAACGGAAACTTTTATCCTGTCTGCATGATCAACCTCCGCCAGCGCAGTTATCAGAAAGAACTGATGGATGCAGATGATATTCCTTTCGGGGATATAGCGCAAAATCTAAAAGAACTGAACATCATCAACTCCCGGCTTGGGGGCCATGCCATTACATTAAAAGGCGTTCAGCCGTTCATCAAAGAAGGATCAGATCTTGTTGTCTGTGAAATTGGATGCGGCGGCGGCGATAATCTTTTTGCCATTCACAAGTATTGTTCAAGAAAAAATGTTCCTGTTACTTTTATGGGTATTGATCTGAACCCGGATTGTATTGCTTTTGCAAAACAACAATACCCGCAGCTTCCCTGTCAATGGATATGCAGTGATTATTCCCTTGTTCAATTCGGAAATGATAAGCCGGATATTATTTTTTCATCACTGTTCTGTCATCATTTTACAGATGAACAGTTAGTACCCATGTTGCAATGGCTCCGGCAAAACAGCTGCAAAGGTTTTTTTATCAATGACCTGCATCGTCATTGGCTGGCTTATTACCTGATCAAATACATCACGAAGTTCTTCAGCAGATCATATATGACAAAGAACGATGCCTGCATATCAGTAGCCCGGGGTTTCACCAAAAATGACTGGAAGCAATTATTTCAAAAAGCAGGGATCGAAAACTACAGCATAAAATGGAAATGGGCTTTCAGGTATTTGATAACTTGCAATAAATAACATTATTCAAACGGTTATAAATACAAAAGAAGATGTCACCGCTTCGCCTGTAAGAGCAGCGGAGATCTATGATGTAGCCATCGTTGGTGGTGGCTTGGCCGGACTTGCATTATCCATTCAATTAGCAAAACAGGGACACAGCATTATTTTGTTTGAGAAGGAGCAATACCCTTTTCATCGTGTGTGTGGTGAGTATATCAGCCTGGAGTCATGGGATTTTTTAAAAAGCCTTGCTGTTGAGTTAGAGAAGATGAATTTGCCCATGATCACACAACTGCAGGTATCGGCTGTCAATGGAAAAATATTGAAACAGAAATTACCCCTGGGCGGCTTTGGTATCAGCCGCTATCTCTTAGATCATACGCTGATGCAACTGGCAAAGGCGGCAGGTGTTCATATCAAAGAAAATACAAAGGTCAATGATATTGTGCCGGGTCCAACCGGGTTCAGCATTGAAACTTCACAACAGAATTACCAGGCAAAAATTGCCTGCGCCAGTTATGGCAAGCGGAGTAATATCGATATAAAATGGAAAAGGCCGTTCAGCATGGCCGCTAAAAATAAACTCAATAATTATATTGGTATCAAGTATCATATCAAAACAAATTTCCCCGCGGATACGATCGCTTTGCACAATTTTAAAAACGGGTATTGCGGCATTTCAAAAATTGAAGAGGATAAATATTGTTTATGCTACCTGACAACAGCGGACAATCTTCAAAAAAGTAAGGGGGATATTAAAACAATGGAGCAAACTATTTTGGGACAAAACCCGCATCTGAAAAAAATATTTGCTGAAAGTGAGTTTTTATATGAATCACCTGTTACTATTTCACAAATAAGTTTTGATAAAAAAAAGCAGGTGGAGGATCATGTGCTGATGACGGGTGATGCGGCAGGTATGATCACGCCTTTGTGCGGAAATGGTATGAGCATGGCCCTGCATGGCAGTAAGATGCTGGCGGCCCATGTTCACAATTTTTTGCTGGGTAATATAACAAGGGATGAACTGGAGAAACAATACAGCCTCCAATGGCAACGGGAATTTGCCCGGCGACTGAGAACAGGAAGAAGGATACAAAGACTTTTTGGCGGCGAATGGCTCACAAATCTTTTTATCAGTATGATCAAACCCTTTCCGGGCTTTATCAAATTTTTAATAAAGCAAACCCACGGCAAACCTTTTTAAAAAATCTCATCAAACTAGGCTTATATTCCTTCAAAAACGCGGTGTATTCAGCATTTTACCTGTTTTTATACGGGTAGCATATCGTGCTGGATATTTCATATATTTATAAGGCAATCAAAAAAGCCACATGAATTTGAGGAGAGAACCAAATAGGAACTGCTATGCCAGGATATTCCCTTTTATTTACATCCTTTTGCTGAATTATTTTTTTGCAGCCGGGCAAAAAAATGGTCTCCCGGGTTCTGCATCACCTGTTCGCAAACAATCAACTGATCGTACTGTATTACCGGTAGCCGGCGCGGACGCAGATATGTTTGGCATTCGGGGACATTATATTCAAAACATTGGTCAATATGGAAAGTCTTATGCCGGTTGCGAGAGAATGGGAAATATCTTGTATGGCTATGAAGGTATGGGTGCACCGGTATTATTTACTCCAAAGGGCCTGATACATTTACTGCGAAAAGAAAATCAACTTGCTTACAGGGAAATGGAAAGACGGGAGAAAGGAGAGAGGGATGAAAGGGAAGAACAAGCAACATTTACAGAAAAGTATATTACAATTGAGTGGCTGAATGCAAATCCACATCCGGAAATAATCGCAGAAGAAATGGAAACGGCCTATCATGTCTATGGTTTGCTTCCGCAAAAAGCACATGCATTTAAAAAGATCATTTACAAAGAACTTTATCCCGGGATTGACCTGGTGTATTCTTTTATAAAGACCGGTAAGCCGGGATACGAATTCAGTTTAGTGATCAGACCAGGTGCATCTGTTGCAGCAGTAAAAATGCGTTATGGCGGTGATGTACGCTCCCTGCGATCTGATCAGGAAGGGAACCTGACCATCCGTTCAGATATTGGCAGCATTCATCAATCATCTCCTGTTAGTTTTTATTCAGGCAAAGAAAGCAATGGGAAAAAGATCTCCACATCCTGCAGCGTAAAAAACAATATTGTTGGTTTTATATTGCCGGATAGTTATGATATAACAAAAGAAATAACTATTGACCCGTTTATTTCCAACACCGGCAGTCTCACCGGGGTTAATACTGGTATAGCCAGGGATATCGACTTCGATTACAATGGAAATATATATGTAGCAGGTGGTGGCGATAATACTGCTCAAAAACTGGCAAAGTTTGATCCTGCTGGTGTTTTGTTATGGACTTTTTCGGGTGTTTTAGTTACTCCTTCCTGGCGTTTTGGTCCTTATGGTGGTTGGGTGGTGGATAAAGGCACCGGGAATATTTTCATAGGCCAGGGCTTGACAAATACCGGGTTTTCAGTGGTGCGGTTAAATACGAACGGGCTTTATGATGGCTATATCAGCACGCCAAACAGTAATTTTTTGGAAGACTGGAAAATGATCTGGAGCTGCAATGGCGGTAATCCTGAAATATTGATAGCGGGTGGTGGTGGCAGCGCCAATAATGAACTGGCCGTGCTGGCACCACCCGCAGTTGTTCCTTTAACATCCAATCTCTCGGGTTTATCGGGCGGTCATAATGATATCTCTGATATTGTGATCGACCCTGTGTCAAATGATATGTTCACGATCTATTCAATTCCCGTTACCGGAACTCAGCCCGATAATATCATTTATAAACATCCGCCTCCGTATACATCGGCAAGTATTGCCTGGCAAAGGGCTGCGGGTTTTCTTGCTCTGCGTGAGCCGGCAAACAGACCTTATACTTCCGGATTGGATAATTCAAGTAATACGCTTGCAATAAACTCTACTTATTTATTCTATTGGGATGGTAAGAACCTGATGGCGATGAGCAAAGCTACAGGCGCTACCGCGGGTAAATTAACATACCCCACTAACACTATTGCTATGCGGGGTGGGATTTTTGCAGATGAATGCAATAATGTATTTATCGGCGCAACCAATGGCATTATCAGTGTATTGAAGTTTGATGGCAGCACATTTGATGATGCAGCAGCACCCGATATAACTATTACCGGATTCCCGCTTGCTGCCGTGTATGATATGAGCTATGATAATGCAAAGGGGTTATTATATGTCGCGGGTGGTGGATTTGTAGCCTCCATAGATGTTACTTCTTATTGTCCTGCCACCACGTATTCATTAACAATCGATCAGAATTGTATCAACGCCAGTATTACCGCAACGCTAAGTCCTGTTCCCCCGGTGGGAACGACGGTTACTTATGTTTTGTATGATGGCGCTACGCAGGTTGCCACGAATACTACCGGTGTATTCACGGGTCTGACCGTCGGGGTTAATTATACCCTTAAAGTTTTTCTTAACCAGGCCTGCAGCGGTACACAGGTAGTTAAAGATTTTGTACTATCAAGTACTCCATTATTAGTAATTCATAACCCATTGGCGGTATGCCTGCCGGATGGATCAGCCAATATTACCGATGCTTCTGTAACAGCAGGATCAGCACCCGGACTCACTTTAAGTTATTGGCTTGATGCGTTGGCCACGGTACCATGCAATAATCCTACCGCAGTGGTTGCAGGAACTTATTATATAAAAGCAGTGGTCGGTACATCGCCTTGCCCTGATGTGAAGCCGGTGATCGTTCCCTCTCTTCCGGTACCTGTATCAAATGCCGGACCGGACAGTGCAATTTGCTATGGACAAAATGCGCAGTTGTTCGGAAGCGGTGGCGTATCTTATTCATGGAGTCCTATTATTTACCTGGATGACCCGCTTAGTGCAAATCCAAGAGTGATCAATCCAAGAGCAGGCAATTTTGTCTATCACCTCACCGTAACTGATGCGAATGGTTGTCATTCTATTGCCGATGAACAGGTGACAATAACCGTAATTCCACCGCCAAAGATATCTGTCACTGCCGATACGATCATTGCTTTTAATCAACCTTTGCAACTGGATGTAATAGATGTTAACAATAGCGGCTTGGTGAATTTTGCCTGGTTACCGGCAACCGGGTTGAATAATCCATTTATAAAGGACCCTATTGCCATGCTAAACTGGGATATGACATATCAGGTTACGGCTTCCACGGCCAACGATTGCAGGGCCGTTGCCTATGTACATGTAAAAGTGTACAAGGGACCGGAAATTTATGTGCCTTCAGCATTTACAGCAAATGGAGATGGTTTGAACGACCTGTTGTATGCCATTCCTGTTGGCATCAAAGCATTTCATTATTTCAGTATTTATAACCGCTGGGGTCAATTGGTATTTACAACAAGCAACCCGGCTGTGGGATGGGATGGAAAGATACAGGGCGTGTCGCAGAGCTCTGCTGTATTTGTATGGATGGCAGAAGCAGTCGATTATTTTGGAAATCTGATCAAGCGTAAAGGCACTGTCACATTGATAAGGTAAGACAAGGGTGCCTGAGATCTATTGTTCCGTTTACAAGACAAGTTTTTAATTCTCACTAAACTTTTTAAAAGGAATCCCTTTCAACGGGATATCGAAAAATCTTTCGAGGGCTCTTTGCCAGGCATTATCTTTTTTGCCCAGGAAAATGATATCCTGGAGATATAAGCATCTTTTGCGGTAATCTATATTCTCGAGTATGAAGCGGAGTGCTAATTGTTTTGTTACATCTGTATAATAGGTACTGATCATGGTTTGGTTTTAGTGTATAGTGTAAAAACTATGCCAGTTTACAGCTTTGCAAAAGATATATTGGAAACGAATGTTATAATAATAAAAATAGCCGCAACCGGAAGCATTGATCACAATTACTCCCGGCTGCAGCAGAAGAGCCAATAATTTTATTGAGGCGTGTTTCGACTTGCTTAATAAATAAAAATGGAACCGGCTGTTACCGGTTGTTTTTCCAAAAAATCCTTAAGCTCAGTAAGAACTTTATTCCAGTTCTCTTCAGAATGTTGTCTCGTTTTTTCATCAGGGATATTTTCCTGCTTCACGGAAAGATAAGTACCGTTGTTTCTTTCCGTCAATTCATAAGTGATGGTTACATAATTTTCCGGCTTATCTTCTATGCCTGACATGGAACTCCAGTACGTGTACCGGAACAATTTTTGAGGCACTACTTTCAGTATTGTCCCTTTGTCCTCGTAATGTTTGCCTTTCCATTCACCTTTGAAGATAAGAGGGCTTCCTTCTTTAAAGTCGGAAATAGCATTGGTCCCAAAAAAATATTGTTTGATCATTGCAGGCGTGGTCAATGCTTCCCACACTTTCGAAACAGGCACATCAATCCTGATGCCCGCTGCCCCGGTTAAATTATTTTTCATTTGCGTGCTGTTTTTCATACTTTATACTTTACAAAAATGTATGCCAGAATGGGAAATAGTGCAAAACTTCTGCTGCATTATATCCACAAAAGGCGAGATGATGTGAAAAAAAGTGCCGGGATGAACCCCGGCACCCTGTATCCCGGCAATTATTTCCGGGCAATGATCACCTTGAAGCCACATCAAATTTGTTGAAAATATTTCTCACACTTCTGCTGATCTCATCATCTGTTAACCTTGTATAGTTCATCGATTCTGTTGTCCAGCCCTGCCAGATATTTTTGTCGGTCCTCGCATCCATAATAGAAATAGTGATCGTACCTTCTTTTACAGGAACATCATAATTCTGGTATCCGAGAAATTGTGAAGGATAGTAGATCGTGTTCCAGCGCTTCGTAAACCGGTTATAATAACTACGGGTAAATGGCTGTGAATAGACGGGGTCGGAACGTTGCTCTGTTGATCTTTCCACCAGTATATCATAACTGATCAAAGCATCAGGATTATCAGTTACTTCATGCCATCCCATTTGGGACAGTTCCTGGTTCACTGAATTATGTACACTGATATCGGCATACGCAGCGGACCTTGACGTATTATCGTTCTCGCTGGACCGGGTATCCACCCACATGTATGTTTTGTAATTATTGAGATTGACGGAATCATCTTTTTGTACGTATACCGGGCTGGAACATCCTGCTGCAAATAAAACGGCCGATATTACACTTGCTGAAAAAATCGTTGATTTCATAATTGCCTCCTTTTGTTTTGTTTAAATAATACTTTCTCACAAGCAATGTTTGGAACAAGTTTTTCCTTTTTTTAGGCAGACCATAATGATGCCAATAATTATAATGCACGTTTAAAAAATATTTTCAACATTTTTTAAAACTGGCATAATATTTTCATAAGTATTGTCGTAAAAGGGTTTCTCTGAAGGAAAACAGATCAGTAAGAAAATGATACCAGCAATGGTAACATGGAATTGTTGAAATGAATTCCTTTAAACCAGATACAGGTAAACTGTTGAAGGAAAGAGAAATCATCAAAGGAGCCCCGGTACAGGTACCGGGACTCTTTTTTTAGTAAGGGTGGGAGACAAAGCCAATCGAGGTGAGGAAAAAAACTACCTGATCAACACAAAGATTCCTTTCAGGAATATCTCCTTTTTATCTTTTTCCCCTTTCAACATGTAACATAAATATCCGGTAACCCGAAAAGGATTTTGCATGTTCGGTAATTATTATAGAGCTTTATCTGTATGTATGCCTGGTAAAGGCAATAACCATTAACCTTAAAACAGCCACTATGTACAATTCACCTGCACCAGCTATTGAAGGCCGTATGCTTTGTGCCAGCGTACTTGCCTATTCTGTTCCTGATACGGGGACCATTAATCCGCCTAACAATAATATTCAGCAAACAGTACCCTATTTTAACGGGGCGGGATATTCTGCTGCCCCTACGATGATCGCCAGTGATTATGATATTTCCAATGCCGCCTGCACCGTGGGTATTACACAAGATGGGATCGTACTCGCTTTCCGGGGAACCGTATATAATTCCATTACTGATTGGATAAATGATCTGCTGCTGGAACCTGTTACGGTAAATGGTGTACCCGGTAAAGTACATGATGGCTTTAATAAGGCCGTGAACGTAATTTTTGCACCCATCCTGCAAATGATTAAAAAATTAAAACAGGCTTATCCTGCTGCGAATTTTTATATTACCGGTCACAGTAAGGGCGCAGGGATGGCTCCGATTGCCGCCTATTACTTGTACAAGAATGGTATAAAAGCACAAAAACTTTACCTGTATGCGCCTCCTTTGCCTGGAACCAAAGGGTTCGCTTCTGCATTCAATTCCTTGTTTCCTGCAACTTTTTTGTATGAAAATTACCTGGATATAGTTCCTCTTTTGGCGCCTTCACCGACTACGGCCGGAGGGCTTGACTATTATTTCATCGAGAACGGTTCAGAGGAGGCATTAGCAGCGGCAGTGCTTATTACAGGACTTGCAGCATTTGATTATTCATCTGTGGGATCCACTGCTAATACGTTTTATATACCGCAACCTGTAAACGGGAAGTATAGTATAATAACACTGAACAATGAAGTTTACCTGCAGCAACTAAAGGCTATTGGCCTGGCCCTGATGGCAGACGATATAAAGCAGATAGCTGATGCGCATAATTCCCGTTGTTTTGCCGGCTATATGAATGCTTTAAGCGGTGGTATCTGCTACCCGATAGTGGAAGAGGCCCATACATATTAATGAGGAATTTTTTTGCAGACAAATCTCCAAGTAGTGTCCGGGTTTCAATATTTCTCGCAGCGTTCGCTGCGAAGCAGCGGCGTCCCGATAGCTAACGGGATTGCGTTCTTTGCCTCTTTGTCCCGCCTAAGGCGGGATGAAATCAAAACCGGACATTACTATCTCCGAAGAGAATTGTTGTTTTCATGCAGTTGGTGATAGTCAGCAACCGATAATTACCGACAGATGGGATTAGAAAAACTACTTCACAAACATCAGGTCATCTTCTTTCATTTCTTTTTTAATGATAAATTCCGATGGGTAAGCAAGCAACATGGATAAGACATCGAACAAACAGAAATAGATAAAGATCATGCGGGCTGTAAGCAACAGGAGAAAACCTGAAACTACACAGGAAAGAACATGCCACCAAAGACGGCGCCGGTAATAGACCTCAAAGAAACTGATCTTTTCATCAACGGTTAGAAGTGCCTGTAATTTTTTTTTTTGGTTTACCTGGTACATGGTGAAAACAACAGCGAGGCCTACCATACCCCAGAGAAGCAGGTTCTTCATTTCAACTACCCAGTTACTGCCACGGAAAAACTGGAATCCTGTTTTGTACAATATAAAACTCCCGATCGTGATGAGCAGGCAGATGACAAGGAAATTAAGATAGATATTCCTAAGTGGTTTAAGCTTGATGACTTTTAAATCCATTGGATAAAGATAAAGGATTGCCAGGTTTTCATAACCTGTTCCGATTTATCGGGAGCTGATGCTGAGACGCAGAGTCCGCATAACGATTCATTTTTTTTATTTTGTTGACACTACGGGCAGGAGGGCAAATATTTGAATAAACTCTTTGCTAAACAAAGCTACTTTTGCAAGTAGATATTGAATGAAACAATGAAGCAGCGTGTACCAATAATAAAGTTGACTAAGTCTGAAAAGGTTTGGCTTGAAGCAGTTTATCTAAAAAATCAGCAAGGGCAAAGATTTACATTTAAGGATGTATGGGCTGAACTTCACAACTTATTACCTGCCGGATTTCGTCCTTCGGATATGGATGAAAGGTTAATTAGTTCAAACGGGGAAGAAATTAGATTTCTTGGGGTAATTGCAATTGAGAAAAATCTTTCAATAATTAAAAAAACTGATTCTGTTATTAATGCAATAAGAAAAATTATTTTAAAAGATCCTAGAAAAGAAACTATAACGATAAATGAAATAGAAGAGAAGACGGGATTAAAGACTTACGAAATCAGTTTTATTATGCATATGGTAAATAGCCTCCAACATTTTTATAATTCAAGTTCTTATGATAATCAAGATAGAATCATTAAATCCATTGGAATTGGCGGAGACGAAGGCATTTTCTATAGATATATCCGGTTTCCAGGAATTAAAAAACTTTTAGAATTACAGGCAAAAGAAAATAAGACTACTGACACTGATAAATTCACTGCTGATGAAACGGTTACATTAAATAATAGAATTGATCAGTTACTCAAAGATTTAGAAAGTCTAAAAGTGGGCCAAGAGATAATCTGGACAGATATGATGGAAGAAATTAGTGAATTAAAAAATCTTTATTTCTTAAGTAAGAAGAACTGGCGTCAATTATTGACAGGAAAATTATCAGAAATGGTTATTGGGGGTGTAATTAGTGAAACAGTGTCCAAGAAAATAGCTGAATATATTAACCCGGTTTTTGATAAGTTGCTAACTGATTGATTAATCTTTTTTGAATGAAGAGCGAACAGAACGCCTAAGTGTGCGACGCAACAGACGATGATAGTAGTACTATAGCTGGGCTAATCACACTTCGACAAGCTGAGGGTGACCGAAACCATCTTCTCCACATTCTCTTAAAATTTGTGGAAAACCCTGAAAGCCAGTATCGCTAAGACCTTTATTCCCGTAAATTCGCCCCACATTAAATAAGAAACTGTGAGATTAAAGAGCTTAGAAATCAAGGGCTTTAAGAGCTTCGCCGACAAGACCGTTGTAAGTTTTGACGACAATATCACCGGCATCGTAGGTCCCAATGGTTGCGGTAAGTCCAATATCGTGGATAGTATCCGCTGGGTCATCGGCGAACAAAAGATCAGTCACCTTCGAAGTGAGAACCTCGACAGCCTTGTGTTCAATGGGTCCAAGACCCGCAGTGCAAGCGGTCTTGCCGAGGTAAGCCTGACATTTGAGAATACGAGGAACCTGCTGCCAACTGAATTCAGTGAAGTAACCATTACAAGAAAATTTTACAAAAGCGGCGAAAGCGAATACCGCCTGAATGATGTGCAATGCCGCTTGAAGGATATTCAGAATCTTTTTTTAGATACAGGGATCTCCACCGATTCTTATGCCATCATCGAACTGGCGATGGTGGATGACCTGATCAAAGACAAAGAAGGCGCCCGCCGCCGCATGCTGGAGCAGGCTGCCGGTATTTCCATTTACAAGACCCGCAAGAAAGAAGCAAAACTGAAACTCGATGCCACGGAGCAGGACCTTGCCCGTATCGAGGACCTGCTTTTTGAGATCAATAACCAGTTGAAATCATTGGAAAGCCAGGCGAAGAAGGCGGAAAAATACCACGAGATAAAAAAAGATTATCGTACAGTAAGTATCGAACTGGCCAAAGCTTCGCTGGAAGGTTTCAATCTTACTTACAAAGAGTTGAATGAACAACAGGAAACAGAAACCGATAAGAGAATAAAATTAGAAGCAGAGATCGCCCATGATGAAGCGGCGCTGGAACAGGAGAAACTGGCTTTCATTGAAAAAGAAAAAGCATTGCAGACCATGCAGCATGCTTTTAATGATATGCTGCAAACGGTTCGCAGCAAGGAGAATGATAAGAATCTTTCTGCGCAACGGTTAGAACATCTGAAAGAAAAAGAAAGCAGCCTTAACGATTTTTTGCAAAAAGCAGAAGGACAACTGAACGGTATTGATGAGAGCATTGGTTTCAGCAACCAGCAAATTGGTGAAGAAGAAAAAGCATTGACAGGACTGAGTGAACAGTTAGAGCAACATCGCCATGATGTTGATGCGAAAAGAAATGTGCTTGATGAAAAACGCAGGGCATTAGATAATCTACGCAACGAGAACCAGCAGATACAGCGCAACCAGTTTGATGCAGAGAAGAAAGTGGCGGTGGCAGATACATCTGTTCAGAATATTTTAAGGGTGATAGCACAGACAGAAGAGGAGAGAAGACTGAGGGATCAGCAGCGGCAGCACCTTGACCAGGACAGGATACTTAGAGAAAAAGAACTGGCGATAAAAAAAGTGGACCTGGAACAATTGCAAAAACACCAGGAGAACACCAAGGACCAGATATTGCTGACACAGGCTTTGCTGGATAGCCTTCGTAATACCCTTGCAGAAGAGAACAGGAAACTGGATTCCAAAAAGAATGAGCATGAACTGCTGAAGAGCATGATCGATTCGATGGAAGGTTATCCCGACTCCGTGAAGTTTTTACATAACAATACTAACTGGAATTATACATCACCGATCCTTTCTGATATTCTTTATGTAAATGAAGAATACAGAACGGCATTGGAAAATGTTCTGGAACCTTATCTCGGTTATTATGTGGTGAATGACCTGCAGGAAGGTATGCAGGCAGTGCGTTTGCTGGATGAGAATAAAAAAGGCAAGGCGAATTTCTTTTTGCTGGATAAGATCAACAAGACGGGTGGCGTTTATTTCCGTTCCCTGCATGGGGCTATTCCTGCTTTGAGTGTGATAGAAGTGGAAGACAAATACAAAAAACTGGCAGAGCATTTACTGAATAATGTCTTTATCGCTGAAACGGATGAAGTATTGAGTTCAGAGGAAGGGCATGTGATCATTGAAAAGAGCGGCAAGTATGTAAAAGGGAAATATTCATTGACCGGTGGCAGCGTTGGATTGATCGAAGGAAAGAAGATCGGCCGGGCCAAGAACCTGGAAAAACTGAATGAAGAGATCATTGCACAGGCGGCCGTAGTGGAATTGCTGCGTGCAGATATCCAGGAAAGACATAATGAAGTGATCGCTTTCAATGAAGACCTCCGGGAAACCACGATCCGTGATACGGAAAGAGAGATACAGCAACTGACCAACGAAGTATTTTCATTGCACAATAAATTAGAGAACCTTCATTCGATGCAAACCAGCAGTATGCATCGTTTGGAAGAATTGAATTTGCAAACGCAGCAAACGGCCAGCTCCGTTGAAGGTGTGAGGAACCAACTGACCGAATATAACCAGCAATTGCAGGTAAATGCGGCCCGCCTGACTGAAGCCGATGAAGCCTACCGGTCAACAGAGGCAACTTATAATGAAGCTACACGGCATTACAATGAGTTTAACCTGAATGTTACCAAACAGCACAGCAAGATCACTGCACTGAAGCAGGAGCTGGAATTCAAGAACAATCAACTGAATGACCTGAAGCTGCAAATAGAAACAAATACAGTCCAGCTGGACGAAACAGTAAAGAGCATTGAACAATCAGCCCAATCGCTGAAAGATATTGAGGAAGGATTGCTCCAGCTGATGAAAGACAAAGAAGAAGAAGAAAGAAAACTGAATGAAGCTGACCAGGCTTATTATAATTTACGCAACCAGCTGAGCGAAAAGGAAAGCGAGATCCGCCATAAAGCAAAAGATAAGGAACAGGTAGAGCACATGCTGGCAGCTATCAAAGACAAATTGAATGAACTGAAACTGCATTTAGCAGGAATGAAAGAAAGGTTAGATGTGGAATTCAGGATCAACCTTGATGATATACTTGGCGAAGCAAGGGCAGGAGAGGTACCGGTGGAAGAATTGCAGGAGAAAGTGGACCGGATGAAGAAAAGATTGGAGAACCTTGGTGACGTGAACCCGACTGCGATCGAAGCTTTCACCGAGATGAAGAAACGTTATGACTTTATCGTTGAACAAAAGAACGATCTCGTTAATGCCAAAGTAAGCCTGCTGAAAACGATCGAAGAAGTGGAAGCAACTGCCAACCAGAAATTTTTAGAAACCTTCCATTTGGTCAGAGAGAATTTCCAGAAAGTATTCCAGACCTTATTTACTGCTGATGATCAGTGCGACTTGGTATTAGAGAACCCGGAGAACCTTGCTGAAAGCGGCATTGATGTCATTGCAAAACCCAAAGGAAAACGTCCTACGTCTTTAACACAGCTGAGCGGCGGAGAAAGGACATTGACGGCGACGGCTTTGTTATTTGCCATTTATTTGATCAAGCCTGCGCCATTTTGCATACTGGATGAAGTAGATGCGCCATTGGATGATGCCAATGTAGGCAAGTTCACCAATATGATCCGGCAGTTCAGTGAGAACTCACAGTTCATTATTGTTACACACAATAAAATGACGATGAGTACCGTGGATGTGATCTATGGGGTAACGATGCAGGAGCCGGGAGTAAGCAGGCTGGTGCCGGTGGATTTCCGCAGTTTGGAGAACTAGTCATTAGTCATTAGTCATTAGTCGTTAGTCGTTAGTCTGGTTATGCCGGACTTTTTTTATTTTGAGCAGCATTTATATGTCTCCGAAGAGTATTTATAAATATAGCCGTTACTATTGGGCGATAGTTTTTATTTTACTCCCTTTATTTATTTATGAACTGAGTATCCGGAAATACAATAATGCTGAGTTTGTAAATGGAAAGATCATATATGGATTGGAAGGAAGAGCAGGCAGATATGGAACAAAATACTACTACCCGCAATATGAGTTTCAGTATAACGACAGTACTTATTATTATGCAAGGGAAGGATTTGATATCAGGGATTTCCCTGTCGGGAGTAACGTAAAGATCTACTTTCCGAAGCGTCGGCCGGAAGAATCATCTATTTATACCTTTCTCAACTTCTGGCTTTCCCATGTTGCAATTGTCTATTATATCTTTATAGCTATTATTCTATATTTTTTACCGGCCATTTTTTTTGCTGCTTATAAGGATACTAAAAACAAATAATTTATGAGAACGATCATCCTCCTCATCGCCTCCAATATCTTTATGACATTTGCCTGGTATTACCATTTGAAACAGGAAGGCTGGCCATTGTGGAAAGCGATCCTGCTCAGTTGGCTTATTGCGTTCTTTGAATATTGCTTAATGGTCCCTGCCAACCGCTACGGGTATGCAAAAGGATTATCCGGTTTTCAATTGAAGATCATACAGGAGGTCATTACACTGGTGGTGTTTGCGGTCTTTGCAGTGATCTATTTAAAAGAACCACTGCATTGGCGGTACTTAGCCAGTTTTGTTTGTTTAATTGGCGCTGTCTGGTTTATGTTCACCAAAAAATTTGGCTAATCATCTGTCTGGGATCTTTGCATCTCCCTTTGTCTTTGCCTGCGGCTGAATTCAGATTTTACTTTATGTACAAAGGCTTGCAGGCAGAAATAAATTCCTCCGCACATCAGGAAAGCAGAAACAATAGCCCAGAAATACCAATCACTGTCTTTATGGAGTTCAAAGATCGCGTAGAAGACGAGGATAATACTGCCAATAATAGAGGAAAATCCAAGCAATAGTTTTACAAAATAACTTTCTTTGTGGCTGTCCGACATAATGGTTAGGTTTAATGAGGTCAATGAATATTCAAATGTATGAAAAAACAATTTTCTGTTAATGGTCATTCGCATGACTATTCAAGTTCCCTGCAATCTTTAATTTTACAATATTAAAACGACAAAATGAAGCAATTGGTTTCCTTTATCTGCTTGACCCTTGTTTTTCTTATGGCATCCGGCCAGGAAGCTCCTGAAGGATTGTTCATAGCTTCAAAAGCGCCGGATTTCAGGGCTAAAGATCAGCATGGAACTGAGATCCGTTTAAAAGACCTGCTGAAAAAAGGGAAAGTGATACTGGTATTTTACCGCGGTGAGTGGTGTCCCTATTGTAATAAAGAATTATCAAGGTTGCAGGATTCGCTTCAATTGATCAAAGATAAAGGAGCGACCCTTGTTGCAGTGAGTCCCGAAAAACCTGAAAATGTTTTGAAAACAGTGGAAAAAACCAAGGCGGAATATTCCATACTATATGATGAGGGATTGAAGATCATGAAAGCCTATGATGTAGAGTTTCAAGTACAGGAAAACACATTGACCCGCTACCGCAATGCAGGGCTGGACATTGAAAAAAATAACGGGGCCAATGGTAAATTCCTTCCGGTACCTGCAGTTTTTATCATCGATAAAGAATCAACAGTTATTTACCGTTTCTTCGAACCTGATTATAAGAAAAGACCGAGTGTGAAAGACTTGTTGGAATATTTGTAATGGCAATGTGCCAATTTGAAGATTTGGAGATTTGAAAATGTGAAGACTTGAAGATTGCGAAGACATTTTCAAATCCTTTCATCTTCAAATTTTCAAATCAAAATATCATTTCCACACGATCTTCCCAATTTTACCATTGTTGCCCGCTAAAAAAATAGAAGTGCCAAGTTTTGCGATGCGGCACACATTAAAACCTTCCTTGCTGATCCATTGCCATGTTTTGCCCCTGTTAGCCGAGTAATCAACACCATTGATACCACAAGTCAGCAGATCATCCTTTGATAAATATTCCACGCAACTGCGATAACCATGTGGCGGCACGTTAGGGGCCTTCCATGTCTTGCCTCCATCCGCAGACATAAAACAATTTTTTTCTGATGAACTATCTGATCTGAAATCACCTCCAACCACAACTACCAGGTTGCTTGCTTTAGGGCCGCCATTATCGTAAACGTCAATTGAGTTGGTGCCGGTAGTTTCTTTTCCCTGTATGACAGGAAGGAGAGTATTACCGGTTTCTGTGAACAGCCTTGACCTCAGTCCTCCGCTTACAAGGAAGAATTTATCTTTATACAACCGGATATTCGAACCACTGGCAGCAAAGAATGCTTCACCGGAATCAGCAACAAGCGGTTTTCCGCTCCATTCTTTCCAGGTATCTCCGCCGTCATCAGTTTCAGCAAGAAAAATTTTATTATCAATTGGATCGCCGATAACAATGCCCACATGGCTGTTAATAAAATCCATGGCATCGAGGAACATGCCTTTGGTTTTGTTTTCAAATACCACTTTCCATGTTTCGCCGCCATCCATTGTTTTCAAAATGTAAGCCGGCTCGGTAATACCCATGATGATGGCGGTTTGGGCATCAAATGCTTCTATATCCCTGAATTCGGTTTTTTCAAAACCTTTTACCGTCATCCATTTCCAGTTCTTTCCGCCATTGCTTGATTTACCCACTATACCATTGCTGCCGCTTACCCAAACAACGTTATCATTTACCACAGACAGGCCGCGGATACTTGTTTTAGTGCCGGATGTAAGCACTTCCACTGTTGGAGTTTGTGCTATTATAAAAACGGAGGAGAGCAGAAAGGATAATAATAAACTGAGTGTTTTCATAGTGTGAAAATAGGGAAGAGAGTCAAATAAGTCAAATGGGTCAGATTGGTCAAATAGGTCATATAGGTCATATCAGTCAAATCATTTGACCCATCTGACCTATTTGACTGATATGACCATTGACCTTACTCATATTTCATCATTGTTCTTTTCACTGTTCCATCAGCAAATAATTCCATCACGGCATAAGCCGGGGCAAATTCCTGGTAAGGGCCATGCCACCAGTCGCCGGAAACGGCTCCGTTACAAAAATATTTTATGCCAAGATATTCCAGTTCATCCTGCAAATGAATATGCCCGCTGATGCAGACTTTGATATTCGGATATTTTAAAAAGATCTTTTTCAGCGCCAGGAAATCGGTGTGCATCAGGTTGCGTTTGATCATCAGGTCGCCGTTGGCTTCTGTTTTATCAAAAAATAACCCGGAGCAAATTGATAAAATTGGAATATGAGATACAATACAGATAAATTTATCGGGAGCTGTTTGTTGAAGTTCCTGTTGCAGCCAGTCAAACTGTTCAGGATCTAGTTTGCCAATATAGCCACCGGCGGGATTCAACTGGGTACTGTCTAAAACAATAAAATGCCAGTTGCCTTTGTCAAAACTGTAAAACCTGTTTTTAAGTTCCAGCATTTCCATCGCCCAAACTTTTCCATAGAGCCGGTCATTATCCGGTTTACCTGCCTGTCCGGTAGGCAGGTTGGTTTTTGCAAACCATCCCCAGATATCATGATTGCCGATAACATGATAAAGGGGGAGACCATTCTCTTTTTTCAGAATAGATCTGTATAGGTCCCATTGTATCTGTGTTTTTTGTTTGTCAGCTTCCAGTGCATCCATGATAGAATCGCCGCCATTGATGATAAAATCAACTTTGGAGTCCAGTTGTTGTGCATGCTGAAATGCTTTGGCCATTCCTTTTTCAGGGATCAGCCCTGGCTTCACATGTATATCCGTGAGGTGTGCAAACCGGATAGGCCTTTTCTTTGGCTCTGAGCTTGTCGAAGAGTCCGCGAATGACAAAGAGGGGAGAAGACTACCGCCGATAACTGCTGCAGATGTCTGTAAAAATGTTTTCCTTTTCATCGCAAAAAGGTAAACATTATTTGGGATTATTAAGGTAGTGGGATCAGTTTTCGATTCAACCTTCATCGAACCTGTATCTGCAAAGTAGTCATATCAGTCATATAGGTCATATGGGTCAAATGATTTAACCGATATGACCGATATGACCCATTTGACTAATATGACTTATTTCAACTGTGCCAATAATTCTTCCTTGCTAACGACGCCCTGTTTGCGCCAGATCTCTTTACCATCTTTGTAAATGATAAAGACAGGGATGGGTTCAATATTCAGGGCTTTCTGAATATCGGTATGTAACCCGGCATCAATTTTTACAAGCAGAAAATTCAGATCCTTTACAGTTTCGAGTTCATCGATCACGGGCGCCATTTTTACACAGGGCGGGCACCAGGAAGCGCCAAAATCAACAAGGGTGGTTTTATCCTTTGGAATTTTTGCCCAGTATTGTTCAATGGTCATCTGCGGTTCATTGCTCATTCCTTCCACCGGTTTTCTTTCTTTTTTCCATTCATTAAAACCGCCATTCAATTCTAATACATTCGTGAATCCATTTTGTCTCATCCAGGCTGCTGCGGCAGAACTCCTGCCACCCGCCGCACAATAGATATAGACAGGCTTGTCTTTATCCACGTACTTTATCCTGTCATTGAACTGGTCTTTGTTGTTCCAGTCTGCCAGGAGCGCATTTTTAATATGGCCGCCCTGGTATTCCCCGGAAGTCCTTACATCCAGCACCTGGATGCCTTGTTTGCTGATCCCTTTTTCAAACTTATCCGGGCCTATTTTCCGGCTTGAATCTTGCTGCCCCTGGGAAGAAAACGTGCTGAATAATAAAACACAGAACCAAACGTTTTTCATGTATTCAAATTTTTTATTTGCCGCAAATTAACTAATTGCCCCGGGACTGGTCTGACAGAAGCTTGTGATTCTTGTCATTTTACCGGCCTTTACGGCGATTAGCAAAATAGTCTTATTTTTAAGGGTTAAATAATTCTCCTTTTTATGAAAAAACACTTGATCTATTGGCTGGCGGCAATTTCGATTATGATGGTTGGCTGCCAGAAAGAATTGAGCTTTGAGGGAAGCAATACTCCCGCAGAAGGAAGTCTGCAGAGCGATGTTACCGGTGACTGTCTCCCTAAAACAGTTAATGGAACTTATGTAACAGGAACGGCCCTTGTACCTGCCACCAATACAATTACGGTACAGGTCAATGTGGTCAAAACAGGAATCTATGTAGTTACCACGGATACGGTGAATGGTTATTATTTCAGGGCTGCCAGTACATTTACCACACTCGGGGCCACCACGGTAACATTAAGAGGTAATGGAACACCTTTTGCAGCCGGTGTGAATAATTTTGTCGTAAGTTTTGACTCTACATTTTGTGATATACAGGTAACCGTGATAGCACCATTGCCACCAGGTGTTGGTAGTTTGGCGGGTTCTCCAAATGCATGTGCACCTATAACGGTTAATGGCGGCTACAGCCCCGGCGTAGCACTTACATCAGGCAACAATGTTGTTGTACAGGTGAATGTTACTACAGCAGGTAATTTTAATATTACCACAGATACAGTGGCAGGTATGTGGTTTACTTTTACAGGTGGCCTTGCATTAAGTCCGCCGCCACAGAATGTGACACTCCAGGCGCAGGGAAGTATACCGGCGGCTACTACCCCAGGCGTTAAAACATTTAAGGTTAAGCTAGGAACAAGCCAATGCACATTTGATGTTACTATAGCAGGCCCGGCTGTATATACAATTGACTGTCCAAATGTTACTGTAAATGGAACTTACCAGGTTGGTGTACCATTAAATCCGGCTTTTCACATCATTACAATTCCGGTAACGGTAGTTACACCCGGGCCATATAGTATTACTTTAATGGGTTTTGGGATGACGTTTACCGGTTCCGGTACACTTACAGGAGTTTCCGGATCCATTACCCTCACAGGGCTCAATAGCACTTCACCTGCCGCACCCGCAGGAGTAAAAACGCTGACACTTGGAACTTGCTCAATTCCCATTACCGTTGTTGCTGCACCTGTTATTAATTGGAAGTTTAATGTTGGTGCTATTGTTTACCAGGGTTCCAGCAGTACTGTTCCAGGGGATATAGACTATGATAATACAACATTCCCACCATTTACATTTTTCTTCTATGTCGGAACTAATGCAGTTGGAGACGATTTTGAGTTTAATTTGCTTGATCAATCGGGTGGTGTTACCGCAACCGAGACTTATAATAGCGATGCAGCGCCATTTAGCCAGGCTTCAGAGTTTTACTTTCAGGATTTTAACGGTACTTTAGATCTGGAGGCGGTCTTTGGATCATCAGGAGGAGCGAAAATGACCTTCAGAATAACCTCACACACTATCGCGAGCAAGACCATTGTCGGAACTTTCGATGGTACAGCCTGGGATAATTTGTCGAGTACGCTGAAAACTATCGTTGGCGGTCAATTTACCGTAGTTTATCCATAAATGATCTGATCAACTTTTCGATAAATAAAAAGGCTGCCGCTCGCAGCCTTTTCTTTATTTATTAGATTTCTTTCTTTCCCTATCGGGTTAAGATCATCTTTTTTGAATCTATTATTTTATCATCTACAAATAAGGAGTAGATATATGTACCCGCAGTCAAACTTCCGCCGGTAATTTCAATGCCTTGCTGTTTATTGCTTATTAAATTGAATTCTGACACTTTAATCCCATCTGAAGATGTTATTGTAATTATAGCTTTCCTGGCATCAGCAGGGATGGAGTACCTGATAACGGTTGATCTATTAAAAGGATTTGGTGCATTCTGAAATAATCGGGCATCGGCATTTGACCCCGTAATTTTTATACTCCCTTCTTTATTTTCATTTGCAATATTTTTTATCATTGAACGTAGCTCCTCCATTTCTTTTTTCAGGTCTTCGTTTTGTTTGTTTAATTCCTGAACAGATTTTACCAAAGGGACAACAAACTGGCTGTAGGCAAGGCTGTAATTATCTGCAGCGTTTTTGGGAGCATTTACTCCATCAAAATCATAACCTATTTCATTTGCGGTTTTTTCCACTTCCTGTGCTATAAATCCGGTTTGTAAAATGCCAGCAGCTTTGGAATAAGCTTCGGGGCTTTGCATCCTTTTTGCTTTTATGCTGTCTGGCATATTTTGCATCATATGCTCGTCCAGTTTTTTAGTATTAATAGTATAAGTAACCGGGCGCAGTTTAGTAATAAATATTAAACCCGGCACATCTTCTTTTACGTTTTCTTTAAATCTGCCATCACTATAATTACTCCACGGAGCATAGCCTCCTATAACCATACCAGGAGCAGTATTACCAATAACAACTTTATCGCTGGCATTCGCCATTGCACCGTACCCAATGACAGTAGAATTGTTGAAGGACGTGGATGTGGTAGTTGTTAAAGATCCTAACGCAGTATTCTTGTTTCCAGTGACATTGGCTGCTAATGCCGAAGCTCCAACTCCGACATTATCATCTCCCTGATTTCCACTTAGAGCATTACTGCCAAAAGCGCAGTTCGAGGTCCCATTCGTATTGGTATAAAGTGATCCATAGCCAATTGCGGTATTTAGCGATCCATTATTGTTAGCAATAAGCGCAAGCATACCAACAGCCGTATTCTCGCTTCCTCCGGTATTATTAAGAAGCGCAGAATATCCTATAGCAGTGTTATCTATTCCGACAGTGTTATTTTGGCCCGCAGTTAAACCATAAAATGTATTATTCAAGGATGGGTCGATTCTTCCTGCTTTTTGATTATTTACACGGATATTAAATGGTTTATTGTCAGTGGTGCCAATAAAATGAGTGCCATCAATTGTACCAGCATTGCCAGTTAATAACCAACCGCCACCTGCTGGCTGCCAGGTTGCCACACCAGATGCATCGGAGGTAAGTACATAGCCAACAGCTAATGAACCGCCGGTAACTTGTAATCCTCCTGTAACTAATGTAGCAGTGGTTCCTGTACCTACATAAACAGCTGTCAGTTCGGTATTACCTAATTGCATAGTGTTACTATACTTCACTACTGCAGTGTATCCAATAGCGGTGGCATTGGATAAAGCTGTTCCTCCAACATCCGCCCCAACACCTAATGCAGTATTATAACTCCCGGTAGAGTTATAATTAAGTCCGGAAGCGCCTACGACAGTATTATAACTACCAGTAGTATTTGATTGTAAGGCTCCTTCACCAACTGCGCTATTTGCGTATCCGGTAGTATTCGATACAAATGTACTATTACCAAAGGCACAATTGGAACCACCAGTAGTATTTAATGCAAGTGCATTAGTTCCAATTGCAGTATTTCCAGATCCAGTAGTATTTGAGTAAAGTGCCCAAGTTCCAAAAGCAGAATTTGACGAACCGGTAGTATTATAGTAAAGGCTATGAGATCCAACAGCAGAATTGTTCGAACCACTAGTGTTTGTATAAAGGCTTCTGTAACCAACTCCAGCATTGTACCATCCGCTGGTCGTATTTGAGGTTAATGATTGAACTCCAAAAGCACAGTTAAATGTTCCAAGTATGCCAACTGTATTTGCATTGTATGATGTATTCTGGGCATTACTATTTAAAGTGGAAATTAAAATGAACAAAATAATGGTTGTCTTGCGGTTAATTAAACCACGTAATTTCTTTTTCATAATAAATAGGTTTAATGGTTAAAAAATAGAGATAGAAGAAAGGTACAACAACTTAATTGTGTTTAAAGAAAATCAAATGGAGCTTCTCTATTTCAGGCAGCATAAAAAAGGCTGCCCTTACCGGAGCAGCCTTGTTCTTATTTGAAATAGTTATCAATCATCATCTTCATCCTCCTCATAATAGGCATCTTCATTTGTTTTGTATTGTTCTTCCCATGCTTTCACCGCTTCATCGCTCAGGCATTCAACAATATCATGAAGAGGATCTTTTTTCAATTTCCATTCTGTTTCCGTGAGGTTATCAAAACGCTGAATGAACAGGCAATGGTCTGATTCAACTGAAACTTTGATCAGTGTAATAGGTGAATCTTCTTTTTCTTTTACCAGGTAATAACAACCGGTTTCCAGGAGGTCATAGGTATACATATCAGTTTCTTTTTAATAGTTCTTCTCCCGATATTTATCGGGACTTTTTCCCGGTTAGTAATTCAGAATTTAATGGGTACTCAAAGCAGTTGTTGAAATGCCTGCCTGCCGGTAGGCAGGGAAAGAATCTGATGGATTAGAAGTATGAACCAAAATTAGGGGTTTGGTCAAATTCTGCACTATGAAATTCTCTCAATATTTTTCAACCGTCATTTGACAGGAGCCGGAAAAGATGAATTTCAGGCAGTTGCAGAGGATGTCGCTGATTCTTAATTTGTTCTTAATTTGAGGTTTTCAGGCAGGAAATACTGCCCGGGTATTGCCAATGAGCCTTCCTGTTCTCTTCGCTAACGGTAAACTCGCTAATGCTTTCATCAAAGGATCTATTGACCATCCGGCTGTTCAGATCCAGCGAAAAATCCCGGAATAGTTTAGCCACATCGCCTTCTGCAGACTGGTTCATATCCCATGCTTTTGAAACAGCAGCACAGCTGAAGTCAAATGCAGAGAATGAAACATTTTTTACCTGCGAATAACCCAGGGTTTTAAAGTATATCTTTTTATTGCTGATATCATACACAATACTCCATTTGGTATGAGAACCCTGTGCAACCTTTTCAAGGATAGTAAAAGAATAATCAATGACAGGAGTTGTTATTGCAGTTTGCTGGAACTGTTTTACCATATCACAGGTTTTGGCAAATCGGTCAATTGAATTATTGCTGAAAGAAATGCTGTTGCCTCCCGCCGATGTTAGTGCTGTTTTTGTTTGTTCAATGGACGAGGCATACGAGTCGTTGGTCAAAACAGGAAAAGGAAGATCACCCCCTTTATGCACTTTCATTTTTCCATCCAGGAATTCAATGGTTGCCACATTGCCTGTTGCATCTGCTACTAAATAATGAAGCGGTGTTGTTCCTTTGGAGGCAATGCGGAGTTTATTGTCTGTAGCGATCAATTCATCAACGGTGCCGCAGTTGTCTAACTGGTATTGTATCCATTGTAAAACACCTACGGCCGGTCTTTGATCTGCGTCGGGGTATCTTGTACCATCCAGCCACATCAGTTCCACCACCAATCCTTTTTCATTCATACCACCCGTAGGAAATTCTTTTCCATACTGGTTAAAAGTAATACTGCCATACTTTGAAACCCAATGAATGGTTTCTCCATCCTTTGTTTTATCAGATGTTTTTGATAATCCTCTTTGATTGCTGCATACCATTCCATTACCGGTGACCCAGTCATAATTGCGGCCGAATACCATCTGCCCGTTCTTATTGATAAAGAAAGTGGTGCAGGCATCAGAAACGGATAATGAAAAAAGACTGATCAGCAGGAGGGCACAAAACTTTTTCATGTTCTGAAATTACAGGGTGCCCTCAGTCATAACAAGTGAAATTATACAGGCGGTAGAGTTACGGGAAGAAGCGAATAGTGAATGGTCAATGGTCAATGGTCAATGGTCAATGGTGAATGATGAATAAGGAGTTTGATATTTGTAATGGTTGTATTGACCATTCACTACTTCAGGCGCTGATAACCTGTTTCAACGCTGCATTTTTGTTTCGGAGATCAAGACCGCCTTCCAAAATGGATTTGAGATTGGCCATATAAAATGTCCAGCCCTTGCTACATTCAATATAGAAGTGTTGCTGTTCGTTTTCATCTTCCATGGGCATATCCTGTATCAACTCACAAATTGTTTCTCCTTCTTCCTGTTTGATGGAAACAGTAACAATGCATCCGCCGGAAAAACCAAACTGCAAATGATCCCAGCCATTTGCAGCCAAAATTTTTTGTTCTTCTGCAACACTGTCATCATAGCCAAACCATAACCATTTATAAGTATCTCCTTTTTCTATATGACTGTTTTTAGACCTTGCTGTTCCATCGGGCTTGCTGAACTGCGCCAGACGCAGAAACCAACTTTCCAAACCCTGCTGAGTTGCCCATGCATCATAAATAGCTTTGGGCGGAGCTTTGATGGGAATTCGTTTGATGAATTGTTTCCAGTTGTACATTGACATCTTATGAAGGGTTAATTCTTGTTTTTGACTATAACCGTTTCTCCAACCCATCAGCCCGTAACCATGCAGCATAATAACCTTTTTTGATTCTCTCTTCCTCGGTCATGCCCCGTTTCAGCATGGTGTATTCGGGAATATCTTTATAAAACTCGTCTGCAGTTCCATCCGGCGGCAGGAAGATATCATCAATGGTAGAAGTATCTTTTGCATAGTCACGAGCTTTTTCTAAATGTTCTGCTGCTGATAATTTAAGAAGTTTAGTATAACCTGGGTTCAATTCCTTTAACTCTATCAATACTTCTGCACAAAACAAATGCAGGTCCGCAAGTAGCATCCGGTATCCAATTCTTTCAGCAAGCGAATGCGTATCAGTCACGAATTTTTCAACTTCAATAAAATGTGTTATTTCTTTTTCTTTATTTACGATCTTTTGCCATTCTAATTGGGCCGACAAGAGAGAAAAAATACATTCTATAAACAGATAGTTAATTCTCCGGCTAAGGGTAAGCCCTTCCTGCACACATCTTTCTGCAAGGATTGAATAATTGCTGATATCCGGGACCACTGTATTTGTAATTTTTTGAAAATGCTCATCATAAAAAAACACCTGCCCTGTGATATCATGTAGCGGAACTTTAATTTGAATTGCAGCTATCAATGCCCTACCAAGGGCTTCATAGGAATTAAGTAAGATAAATAAATTAATTTGGCCCGAAATCCTGTGTTGATCAGTATATCCCATTGTTTTCAGGCCCCAGTTCAATGCTTCTGTTTGTAATAAATGCCCATTGTCCTTATCTTTTACCTGTGCCAGCGCCCATTTGGTATATGCATGGGCGCTAGTTGATAATATACTATGTGCTTCTTCCTTCTTGCCATATTCCATAGCTTTATTTAGAACTCCATCTGCTGCAAGTTCTCCATTAGTTGCAGTATAACAACTTTGTGCAGTTAATATCCAACCAAGTCCCCTATTACAAGCTGCTTCTTCAAAAGGATCCGGGTCTTTCAGTAAAATTCTCGATTTTAATAAATAGATTAGCCCATTTGATAATTTGCATGAAGGAAAATAAACTACATCTGCTAAATTCGAAAGTCCAGAACCTAATTCTTTATCATTTTTTGATCTATTATTAATTACAACTCCGTTTCTCAAGCTCTTGTTTGCTTCATTCAATTGCCCGATAGCAGAATTACAAAGCCCAAGAACAGTTAAAACAAGACTTTGATCAATATAGTTACTTAGCCGGGGTAGTAAATCGTGAGGCCCTGCAAACAACTGCTTGCAAAGGTTTATGCACAGCCTGTATTGGGCCAGTTGATAAAAAAGAGTTTCTCTTAACCGATCATTAAATAGGCTATAAGCATCATCATATTTTCCTGCCCTTACCAAATGATGGTATTGTTCTATAACCGGCTCAAGGTCCGCAAGGGTTATTACATCTTCTTTGGCTGGCAGGGCGGTAAAATAGGTGATGGCCAATTCGTGTACTTTATCCTTGCTGGTAAGGCCATTGTATAGATAGGAGCGAAGGATAGGGTGAAAATCAAATATCCGCTGCTGTTCATTATATAAAATAAAGCCGAGTTTATACAATTCCATCATTATTCCCTCCAGCTTTTCTGCTTCCATATTCGGGAACAATGCGTTGGCAGCATCGAATGCGAAACCCGTACGGAAAACAGAAAGGGTGGCTGCTACTTTTTGTTCATCTTTATTTAATAATTTATAACTGGTGGCTAATATTTTTTGTGGTTCTTCTTTATCAATCAGGCCTTTGGAAAAAGCTTCGGATAAAGCCTTTTTAATATCCCTTATAAAACTTCTTTGAATGGCAGTGCTTAACAATTTCAGCATCAAAGGATGAAAGCCATATATTTCCCCGGCCCGAATCATTTCCTCATCTGTTCCTTCGATACTTTCTGTTTTAAAGAAAGCAATTGTATCCGTTTTAGAAAGCCCTGTTAGTTTTATATGCTTGATACCTGCCAGTCCTTCGAAAGTGGCTGGGTATAACCTCGTTGTCATCAACGTTTTTGAATTACCTGTACACAATGCTCTTAGCAGTTTTTCGGCTTTTGGGGTGATCGGAGTTCGCTGGTGGATATCATAAGCTTCATTTATGTCGTCAATATTTTTTTGAGACAGCCCAGCTTCCTGTATATACATGGCCATCATTTGTGCATAGCCCCTTAATATCCGTTCAAAGCCATCGAGCACCAGCAGAAAAGGGTGGTTGGCCAGAGCGTTGATTACCTCTGTGGTTTCATCAATCCGCTGCGGTCGGTTCCGTATATCTTCGGGTATACAGTATTCATACATGTGGTGTATAAAATCCTCAAATCCCTGGTCGTAAAACGACCACCAAACTATCCCCGCAACCTTTGTATCTGCAGCAATGATCTCATCCTGCATCCATTTCCAGCACAAAGCACTCTTTCCCATGCCGCCAATAGCTTCAATAATGCATATGGGCTCTTTTTCATATTTATACCATTCCGTTAACCGGGTTATTTCTTCTCGCCTGCCGGTAAAGTTTTTTACGATGCTGTAAGGATGGGCAATGTAGGGGCGGGGAGCAAATGGTATATACTGCTTGGATGTAGATTGTACAACTTTTATTTCTTTTTCATCAGGGGCAAAGTATTGATTCAGATGTTTATCAAGGTCCTGGTATAGCATACCATTGTATTCTACAATAGTTTTATAACTCCCATGCCTCATTCTGCTTTCCTTCTCAATATTTTCTTTCAATTCCAATACAGCGTCATATTTAGACAATAAGGTTCTGGCGGTAGTAGAAAATCCTTCTTTAAAATAGACAAGAACTTTTAATCCTGAGCGAATTGCCAAATCCAATTCTTCTTTTGTAAACTCTCCTGCTTTTGAATAGAATAATACGACAACTATTTGCGATTTCTTTAATATCGGATTTATTTCATCTTGTATTCTTTCTTTCCATGGATAATTTCCTCTGGGTGTATCCAACTCAAACTCCATTGTTTCCAGGATAAGATGTTTATGCGCTCTTAATTTTCCCAGTTCAGCGATTACTTTTAAACTTTCATTCCTTTCATCCTTTAACTCTCCTGAAGAGGCAATAAATATTTTTATGTCAGTCCGGTTGCTCATGTAGGTTTAATGTGATAGTAATTTAAACCAAATTGCATTAATTAAATAAATCTTTCCAAAATTTGTTGGTTAGAATAAGCAGGACTGCCGAATGGTTGCGTATTCTTAGAGGTCAGCATAGAGAAAGAGTTTTATCGGGCAAGAACTCTACGCCATAAACTATAATCTTTTCCCCACCTGTTAATAACTACAAATCTTAAGTGCAGGGCTCGTTTTGGTATATTTGCCCGAATAGGTTTATTTCTCGCAGCGACCGTACTTGTGAAACATGAAACGTCAAACTTGAAATGCGTTTGACATTTGTCGTCTCACGTTTGACCAGTAGCGAACCGAACGATGAAGTGTGTGACGCAACGAAGACGAGCAGCGAACAGGAAGATGACTAAATAAATATCTCTGAAAAACAACCCTTCGATAAACTCAGGGCAAACATGGCAAAAGAAAAGGAAACTCCCGACCTGTTTAAATATGATGAGGATAGTATAAAATCCCTCGACTGGAAAGAACATATCCGCCTGCGGCCGGGTATGTATATTGGTAAACTGGGCGACGGTTCATCTCCCGATGATGGTATTTATGTGCTGGTGAAAGAAGTGATGGATAACTGCATTGATGAATATGCAATGGGTCATGGTAAAACGGTGGAACTTACTATCAGTGGAAAAGAAGTGACGGTAAGGGATTATGGGCGTGGCATTCCCCTGGGCAAAGTGGTGGATGTGGTGAGTAAAGTGAATACCGGCGCCAAATTCGACAGCAAAGTATTTCAGAAATCTGTTGGTTTGAATGGCGTGGGTACAAAAGCGGTGAATGCACTGAGTCATCATTTTAAAGTGACCGCGATAAGAGAAGGCAAAGAGAAGACAGCGATCTTTGAAAGAGGTGTTTTAATAAAAGAACAAAAGGAAGCAAAGACGGGTGAAGAGAATGGTACGCTGGTTACTTTTATTCCCGACGAAACGGTATTCAGGAATTTTAAATTTCACACAGAGTTTTTGGAAAACCTGATCTGGAATTATTGTTTCCTGAATGCGGGTCTGAAGATCGTTTACAATGGAAAAACTTTTGTCAGCAAAAATGGTTTGCTCGACTTGCTGCAACGCAAAACGAATGAAGATGAGATCCGTTACCCGATCATTCATCTGTCAGGTAATGATATTGAAGTTGCCATTTCACATACCAATGAATATGGAGAAGATATTTACAGTTTTGTAAATGGACAGCACACCACACAAGGTGGTACGCACCAGCAGGCATTCCGGGAGGCGTATGTAAAAACGATCCGGGATTTTTTCAAAAAAGATTATGATGCTTCGGATATAAGAACGGGAATTGTGGCAGCAGTTTCCGTGAGAGTAGTGGAGCCGGTGTTTGAATCGCAGACAAAAACCAAACTGGGTTCAGTGAATGTAGATTTCGAAGGACCAAGCATGCGGCAGTTCGTTGGAGATTTTATTGCAAAAGAATTAGATAATTTCCTGCATAAGAATCCTTCTACTGCGGATGGTTTGAAAAAACGGATCGAGCAAAGCGAAAAAGAAAGAAAGGAATTATCAGGCATCCGCAAACTTGCCAATGAAAGAGCTAAGAAAGCAAACCTTCATAATAAAAAACTTCGTGACTGCCGTTTCCATTTCAATGATGACGTGCCTGCGAAAGGAAAAGAAGAGTTTGTAGCCAAACAAAAAGAGACCACGATATTCATAACGGAAGGCGACAGCGCCAGCGGTTCCATTACCAAAGCAAGAAATGTGGAAACGCAGGCTGTGTTCAGTCTTCGTGGTAAACCGTTGAATTGTTTTGGGCTGACCAAGAAAGTGGTGTATGAAAATGAAGAGTTCAACCTGTTGCAGCATGCTTTGAATATTGAAGAAGGTCTGGAAGGACTTCGGTTTAATAATGTGGTGATCGCTACCGATGCCGATGTGGATGGAATGCATATTCGTTTGTTATTAATGACATTCTTCCTGCAATTCTTCCCTGACCTGGTGAAACATGAGAAAGTATATGTGCTGGAAACACCATTATTCCGGGTGAGGAATAAACAGGAAACGATCTATTGTTTCAGTGAACAGGAGAAGCAGGTGGCGATGAAAAAATTGGGAACCAAACCCGAAGTGACAAGGTTCAAAGGTTTGGGTGAGATAAGCCCGGATGAATTTGGACAGTTTATTGGCGTAGGGATAAGGAAGCAACTGATGCGCCTGGAAACCGGTGATCATATCCAGCAGTTGCTGGAATATTATATGGGAAAAAATACACCGGACAGGCAGGAGTTTATTATTGATAACCTGAAAGTAGAATTGGATGCTCCGGTAATTAATAATTAAAAATTAATAATTAATAATTCGTTGAAACAGGAAAACCTGATATTAGATAAGTCGTATAAGTTCGGTTTGCGTATTGTGAAACTATATCTTCATTTGAAGAAAAAGAAAATTGATAACGGCCTGTGCTCCCAAATCCTGAGAAGCGGGACATCTGTTGGAGCAAATATAGAGGAGGCTGTTGGAGGTTCGTCCAGGAAAGATTTTATTAATAAGATGCAGGTTTCATATAAAGAGGCGAGAGAAACCAGGTATTGGCTGAGATTGTTAATGGATAGTGAACTCCTTGAAAAGAAATTGGCAAATTCTTTTATTACGGATTGTGAAGAAATTTTGAGGATCCTTACAACAATTTTGAAATCTTCAAAAGGAGGAACTGCCTAATTTTTAATCATTAATTATTAATTACTAATTATCATGATCCACATAATTTTTAATCAAAGTGAACAGACCCTGATGAAAGAGGTGATCGGGTTGGATGAAACATTGGCAGGGGAAGTGATACAGATCAAAGATGATTTTGCAATTGGTCCCCTGAAAGATATAGATACCGAAGAAGGCTGGCAGGCAAGATGGGATTGGTGGAGGATGTTGCTGCAGGGTTCGCCTTATGGTGAGAGCCATGTAGGTTCATTTGATGACCGGGAAACGGTAAAACAACTAAAAGAAAAATTAAATGCCAACCCCGATGAAGTATTGTGGATATGGATGGGACAAAACCAGCATGACGTGACGGGATATTTCTGGTTGATACCCCAGTTCAGGGAATACCAGGGAAGACTGATGATCCTTTACCTGAACAATCTCCCATTCATCAATGAGAAGGGACAATTGTTTTATCCTTCCTGGTTGAATGAAATTCAACCGAAAGAATTTTTAAAAGCCAAAAAACTGGCAAGGCCTATTACATTAAGTGAATTTGAAATTGATCCGGATGAATGGAAAAAGATAGCGGAAGAAAATGCCATGGTGAGAATATTGGAGGGAGGGAAAAAAATTGCAGGCAAAGCAGAAAATTTTTATGATAACGAGATCCTGAAGAATCTTACAACTGAATGGCAAAAAGCGACAAGGGTTCTGACCAATACATTGCATAGGATGAAAATTAAAACCGGTGATGTGTTTATCATGTGGCGGATGAAACATCTTATCAATGAAGGCCGGATAGAAGTAACCGGGGACACTAGCAAGAGCTGGAAAGAGTTTGATGTGAAATTGCCGGGAGCAAAGCAGGAAGAAACAGCAGCATCTGAAGAAGCAACTAATGAAGCATGAGAAATAAGGAATAAGGAATAAGGAATAAGAAAATGGGAAAGCTCTTAAAGAACGAAAAATTAATTGTGTCCCGTCAGTACTCCTTTCCCCCTTGCGGACAACCATAGGTTGGGACCGAAGGTCGGGCTGGGATAGGGGGCTAAGGAATAAAAAATTAGAATGAGTGCAGCAAAAAATAAAGCGATAGCAGTTCAAAACAATGATAGCGGACTGCATGGTCAGTACAAAACATGGTTTTTGGACTATGCTTCTTATGTGATCCTTGAAAGAGCCGTACCGGCGATCGAAGATGGCCTGAAACCGGTTCAACGCCGGATCCTTCATGCGATGAAGGAAATGGATGACGGCCGTTATAACAAAGTAGCGAATATCATCGGGCAGGCCATGCAATATCATCCGCATGGTGATGCAAGTATTGGCGATGCATTGGTGAATATGGGTCAAAAAGATCTGCTGATCGATACACAGGGTAACTGGGGTGATGTAAGGACCGGTGATGATGCAGCAGCAGCGAGGTATATCGAAGCAAGACTAAGCAAGTTTGCACTTGAGGTTGCCTTTAATAATAAAACCACAGAGTGGCAGTTAAGTTATGATGGCAGGAAGAACGAACCGGTGACACTTCCCATGAAGTTCCCTTTATTATTGGCACAGGGAGCCGATGGTATAGCTGTTGGACTTTCTACAAAAATTCTTCCTCATAATTTTATTGAACTAATTGAAGCTGCTATAAAATATTTAAGAGGAAAACGATTTGAACTCTATCCCGATTTTCTGACAGGAGGTATGATCGATATAGCTGAATACGACCAGGGAAAACGGGGAGGCAAAGTAAAAGTAAGGGCGCATATTGAAGAAGTGGATAAGAAAACATTGGCTATCCGGAGTGTACCATACGGAATTACTACTACCCAATTAATGGAATCCATCGTAAAAGCCAATGACCAGGGAAAAATAAAAATTAAAAAAGTAACAGATAATACGGCAGCTGTTGTAGAGATACAGGTTGACCTTGCTCCCGGAATTTCACCGGATATTACGATCGATGCACTATACAAATTCACTGATTGCGAAGTTTCCATTTCTCCCAATGCCTGCGTCATCGTGGGACAAAAGCCGCAATTCCTCGGCGTACAGGAATTATTGAAACTTTCCGTTGATAAAACAAGAGAGCTGCTGGAAAAGGAACTGAAGATCAAACTGAATGAACTGCAGGAGAAATGGCATTACACATCATTGGAGAAAATTTTCTTTGAAGAAAAGATATACAAGGAACTGGAGAAAAAACATGAGACATGGGATAAAGTGCTGGAAGGGATCGATAAGGCTTTTGTTCCTTTTAAGAAGCAATTAAAAAGAGCAATTACAAAAGAAGATATCATCAAGCTGACAGAAAAACCGGTTCGTCGGATCTACAAATTAGACATTGATGAACTGAATGACCAGATAAAAGGATTAGAGGCAGAGATCAAGCAGGTAAAGCATGATCTGAATAACCTTATTGATTATGCCGTTGCTTATTTTGAGAACCTGCAGAAGAAATATGGGAATGGCAGGGAGAGAAAAACAGAAATAAAACAATTTGAGATCATAGAAGCAAAATCTGTTGCTATTGCCAATACCAAACTCTATGTGAACCGCGAAGAAGGTTTCATCGGCACCGGTTTGAAAAAAGATGAACTATTGTTTGAATGTTCGGACCTGGACGACATTATTGCATTTTCAAAACGGGGTATTATGAAAGTGGTGAAAGTGTCTGACAAGACTTTCATCGGCAAGGACATCATGCATGTAGCTGTTTTCCAGAAAAACGATGAACGCACTACCTACAACATGATCTATATGGATGGCAAAAGCAAAAAAAGTTTTGCCAAGCGTTTCAATGTGACAGGCGTGACCCGTGATAAAGAATACGATCTTACCAAAGGAGATGAGAACAGTAAAGTACATTACCTGAGCATTAACCCGAATGGCGAGGCCGAAGTGGTTAAAATTATTCTTACGCCGGGCAGCAAGGCAAGGATCAAAGAACTGGAATTCAATTTTGCCGACCTGGAGATCAAAGGAAGAAGCAGCATGGGCAACACGGTGACGAAGTACCCGATAAAATCAGATGGCGTACGATTGAAAGAAGCAGGAGTATCAACGATCGCCGGTAAAAAATTATGGTATGATGATCAGTTTGGCCGTTTGAATACGGATGAGAAAGGAGAATACCTTGGAATGTTCGGGACTGACGAAAATATCCTTGTCGTGTACAGCGATGGCAATTACGAAGTGACTGACCAGGAGCTGACGCAAAAGTTAGATTCGGAGAAAGTGATATTCATCGAGAAGTTTATCCCTGAAAAAATTATTACAGCAGTTTATGTTGACATGGATAAAAAGCAATTCATCGTAAAACGGTTCAAGGTTGAAACAACAACATTGAAAAATAAATTCCTTTTCATCAAGGAAGGAGAAGGAAATTATGTTGAAGCGGTTACAACTGCCGAAGAACCCATACTGTCGATGCAGCAGGGCAGGGGAGCGCAGATCCGAAAAGGCAAACTCAAGATCGCAAAGATCGCTGAAGTGACCGGGTACAAAACTGTCGGGAACAAACTGGCTGATTTCAGCAAGTCAACAGAAATGGAATGGGTGAAAACAAAAGAAAGTAAACAACCTGAACTATTCGGTTAGATTATTTCGGTGTTTGTACAGTTTTCTTTTTTCTTTTAATACTGATCGTCGCATTTTTTTCCAGGTTGCTGGAAACAGGGATCTCAAATTTGTTTTTGCCGTCATTAATGATCATCAGCGCCGTATTCGGCGGGATCAGTCCAAGGTTCTCGGCAAACATCGATACTTCATTACTCGTTTTTGTACTGTCAAGTACCAGGTTTATATGTATGGACCTGTGCGTAAGCTTCTGGCTATTGAGAATGAGCTGCTGGTTATAAAACAATGAGATGATATCGCCGTCTATTTCCCCGTTATCATACACATCAACGCGTATGGAATCTGATTCAACTTCTACCTCATGTGTGATCACAGTTTTCCGTTTGGTAAATTCATTTTCTGTTACAAAGTTGACCACCTTCCTGGGAACTGTGCTTACAGCAATTAATGTATCGTCTATCGTTGGCTTCCATACCTGGTAATATTCCTTGAATTCGCTGATCGCTCTTTTTACAGAATCCCTGTCGCTGACAGTAGTATCCAGTGTCAGGTTAATGGTCACATCCGGGCAGGTATGCCTGTACTCAGGAAGACTGCTAAAACTGCCTTGCAGGCTGGAGCCGGCCTGGGCCACTCTCAATATTGCCCGCAAATTCATGATGCAGTCCACTTCAAAGGTACTGATGGAACCATAGTAAGCTACCGGCACATCATAAAGACTGAGTTGCCTCCTGGCTGCATCATAATTTCCTTTTACCTGTATACCCCGGTACGTATTCTTAAAATAATAATTGAGGATCCCAACTACATAATTCTTTTCAGGTTGCAGGATAAGCTCAACCAGGTAATTGCTGGCGGAACTGTTTGTCTTTACATTGGCATAGCCATACCAGGCGCCAAAAACAGATTGTGATTGGGAGCGTAATGAAACGAGCAATAATAAAAGAAAAAATATTTTTTTCATCGGGTTGTAATATCGCCAAAAGTTATCCCCTGCAGAAACGAAGTTTTACACAATATTATTTCTCCAAAGGTCAATGACTCCTTCGGAGAGTCCTCAGGACAGGTATCGCTTCATTTCTCTTTCCACATCTTTTTGTTTAATGCTTTCCCGTTTATCGTGCAGCTTCTTGCCTTTGGCAAGGCCAATTTCTATTTTAGCAAGATTTTTATCGCTGAAGAAGATACGCAAAGGAACAAGGGTATATCCTTTTTCTTTTAGTTTGGCTTCGATCTTATTTATTTCTCTTTTTCTTAACAACAATTTTCTGTCACGCAGCGGATCATGATTATTCACCGTTCCATGTGAGTATTCAGCAATATGAAGGGACTTCAGCCACACTTCGCCTTTATGGATCAGGCAGTAACTGTCATTGAAACTAACCTTGCCTTCTCTTAATGATTTTATTTCTGTTCCCAGCAATACCATGCCGGCTTCATATCTGGAGTCAATGAAGAATTCGTGGAAGGCAGAACGATTGTTGAAATCTGGCATTATTTATCATCTTCAAGATACTGGATCAAATACGCTTTTTTGGCAGCATCATAAAACCCGAAATAAAGTTTTCCATTAAAGGGGAAAAGATATCTTGAGTTTGCTTGTGCAGTTGGTTGAAAATTCTGACTATAATCTTGTATTTTGTCGTATCGTGATTCAACATCCTGGCCGGGCAAAAGAGTCAGTTTCTCTTTATCAAGAACGATTTTAAATGAAGTAACTAATGTTATTTTATTGCTTTTGCCTTGGTTATAATGTTTATTAGGATCAAAGTTCTGCGTGCCGGCAGTAAAACCCCCGACATAATATCCACCTCCATTAAATTGTGTGTCATCATAAGTGCCGCAAGTAAGGACAACATTACCATTCCTGTTTTTTGCTGCCACAATTCCCAATGAACCTCTCATCATTTTTTTAATGAGCTCTTTTGTTTTTAATTCTTTTTCTTTTTCATTTTGCCCAATAACTCTTGAACTTGTTGCATCAAAAAATGCTTCATCCGATTCAAGGATCTGATGATGCTTGAGTAAAGCTCCTGTTTCCGGGTTAAAAATGCCTATTTCGATCATGTCTTTACAAACATTCAATACATATAAATTAGAATCAAAAATATATGCATTGTTATAGAAAGGTTGTTTTTTACCTGCGAATCCGCAAAAACCGTCCATAGATAGTTTTTTCTTGGTCAGGGTCATTGTTGCAAGGTCAAGGTTGAGGATATGCGGAGGTTCCTTATCTTTTTGAACAGTAATAACGGCTTTGTCGGGGTAAGCAAAGAATTTTGCAAGATCACTTCCTTCTTTAAGACCAGTTTCCTGCGAAGGTGTAAAATCACGGGAAAAAAAGAAATAGTCAAAAAGATTGACGTTTTTAGCTTTATAAAAATTTTCCAACCCAAAAAAGATAGTTTTCCTTTCTGTCTTTCCATCTGCATTCAAAGTATTTATGATAAGCTGGTCAGTCTTCTTATTGCAGAGCACGCCATAATATTTATTGCCTGATGTAAAATTTTCTATCCAGCTTTCCTCATCGGCGATAATAAAACTGTTATTCAGGGAAACTTCCTTCTTGTCAAAATTTATGGTTTGAACAGTGATAAATGGAGCATTATTAAAAACTTTTTTATCCCGGGCCCAGTAAATAAAATTAAAACCTGTATTATTCACGATGGCTTTCATCAACTGCTGCTTTTCAAAAGCATAAGCCGTTTTTTTTAAGCCGTCAGACGGAGATACTTTGGAAATCAGTTTGAACTCGGGTGAAAACAGAAAGTATTCAATTTTTGTATTATCCTTTAAGCCGAGACAGAGGGTCTTATCTTTTTCATTTATACAAGCTATGGAAATAATCGAATAATCTTTGCCACCAACTTCGGGGTAAGTAAATACAGTTTTTTGTGTCCATCCTGTTATGCTCATCATTACAGGCACAATGAAAAAAAAAAATTTCTTTATCATAGCTGTTAGTTTTTGAATAACCCCAACACCGTTGTCAACTTCTCCTTCAACTCTTTCCTTGGTACAATAAAATCCAAAAAACCATGTTCCAAAATAAATTCACTGCGCTGAAACCCTTCCGGCAGATCTTTTTTGATGGTTTCTTTAATAACCCTGGGTCCGGCAAAACCGATCAATGCTCCCGGTTCTGCAATATTCAGATCGCCGAGCATACCAAAGGAAGCAGAGATGCCGCCAAAAGAAGGATCGGTCAATAAAGAAATATAAGGAAGTTTTGCATCGCTGAGTTGTGAGAGTTTGCCGCTGGTCTTTGCCAATTGCATTAAGGAGAATGCGCTTTCCATCATCCGGGCGCCGCCGCTTTTTGCAATCACCATATAGGGTAACTTGTGTTGCAGGCAATGATCAACTGCTCTCGAAAATTTTTCACCCATCACACTGCCCAGTGAGCCGCCGATGAATTCAAAATCCATGCAGGCGATCACCATTTCATGTCCATTCACTTTACCAACGGCCACCCGCATGGAATCCTGCAGGTCAGTTTTGCTCCACAGGTCTTCCAGCCTTTTTTTATAAGGCTTCAGGTCGGTGAACCCCAAAAAATCCTTACTGCGGATATTATTGAACAGTTCGGTGAATTCAACATTATCAAAAAGTATTTCGTAGTATTCACTGCTGTTAATGCGGTGATGAAAACTGCATTTGGGGCAAACAAATAAACTCTCCCTTAATTCGGTAACGGTGCAAATAAAATTGCATTCAGGGCATTTTACCCAAAGCCCTTCGGGGGTCTCCTTTTTTTCTGATGTCTTTGTATTGATCCCTTTCTTGATACGTTTGAACCAACTGGTCTTCGTTTCTTCTGTCTTTCCTTCTTCACCGGCCAGGTTGGCATCAAAATCTTCAACTTGTTTTGCCATAACCAATTGTTGAGGTACAAATATAGGGATTGTTCTAAGAGTCGGGAGTCATGATGGTCATATAGGTCATATAAGTCAAATGGGATCATATAGTTCAAACGGGTCATATGCATTTGACCTATTTGACTTATTTGACCTCTCTGACTTAGTTATTCGGAGCGCCGCCCTGGATCCAGCAAAGAATAGAATTTTTTTGCGAAGTGCTTAGAGAACCGGTCTTTGGCATCCTGCCTGCTGATATGGCTGATTGTATTTCATTGCGGTGGTTGAAAATATCATTATAAGTTGTCAGTTGCCCGACACCATTGACGCTGCCGGCTTCATGACAACCTGTTATGGCGCAAGTGGACTGAATGATGGGATTTACATCGGCAGCAAAGGCCTTATTGGCAACTGTATTGCAGTCAACCGAACTCACACCCCCGCTGCCGCCCTTGCTGCAGGAAATGCTGGTATAAATAAATGCGATGCATATTGATGCAATGGTAAAAGCCTTTCTCATGGTTGATATATTTCAGGAAGAATTAAATCCTCTGATGTAAAATAACGCAAAAAGTTTAACAACAGTTGCCTTCTTTCAAAAACAAAAGAAGCCCGGAGTTGGTTAACTTTATAGAATGATCGTTTATATTTTACAGGTTATATCTGCAATGGCTATCATCATTGTGCTTATTCTTTTTGTATTGAGGCCCGGAAAAAAGAAAAAAATTATTCCGATGACGGACCAGTACAGGAATTTGTTAGATGAACATGTGGTATTTTACCAGCAGCTTGATCCGGAAGGAAGGGAAAAATTCGAACAAAAGGTTCAACGATTCCTTGCCAATGTCCGGATCACCGGGATAAAAACAACCGTGGATGATCTTGACCGGGTGCTTATCGGTGCCAGCGCCATCATTCCTATCTATGCTTTCCCGGATTGGGAATATATCAACCTCAATGAAGTTTTGTTATATCCCGATGCGTTCAGTCATGAGTTTGAACAGCTGGGAGAGCATCGTTCGGTAGCAGGCATGGTGGGCACCGGGGCTTTGCAGAATGTAATGGTGATCTCCAAACAGGCATTGCGGCATGGGTTTACAAATAATGCCGGGAACAGCAATACAGCTATTCACGAGTTTATTCATTTGATCGATAAAACAGATGGTGCCGTAGATGGCATTCCGGAAGTATTGCTGAAGCATCAATACACATTGCCCTGGGTAAATATGATGCGGGAGAAAATGGAAGAGATGATGAGGGGTGAATCGGATATTGATCTTTATGGGGTGAGCAGCCAGGCAGAATTTTTTGCGGTTGTCTCCGAATATTTTTTCAACCGGCCCGATCTGCTCCAGGAAAAACATCCTGCTTTATTTACTATGCTGGAGAGAATGTTTTTGAAGAGAGAGAATTGAGTTAGACAAGCTTTTTTAACGTCGATAAAACAGGGAGTTTTCAATATTTCGTACCGTATTCAACCAGCCTTCGTCTTCTAGTAAAAAAACATCAATCGGGATTCCGACGTCAACGCCATTGAGACTATCATTTAAAGCGTTATGTAATGCAGCTCTTGAATTGTCAGAAACAACAGTCATTTTTATTCCTAAAACTAAACTAATTTCATTATTCATTTTTTGTGCATATTGATATGCTTCTTCAATGGTATCAACCTTTTTAAAATTTTTAATTAACAAGTCAATTGCATTTTTGGGCAAAGGATTAGTCGGTGTTCCGACTAAAACTTGTGTTTCTTCTTGTATAGTTCTTGAGGTTATGTTCTCTCTATTTCGTTCAAGAACAAACATGTTTTTTTGGTTACTATTGATTACAATTCTATCAACGTTATTTTGTTTGCAAAAGTCAACTAGGTCTTGTGTTTTAATTGCAGTATATTGAGTTTCTCGATTTGTCCACTTAACCAAAGCGATTTCGTCACTAAATGCTCCAAGTACCCTTAGTCCGTCGAGATTGAAAATCGACGCAAGATTTATTGTTGTTCCAACTTGTGCTGTTTGCCAGCCATTTGAATTGCCATTTTCGTTTGCAGAGGGCAAAAGCAAAAAGGAGTTCCCTGTCGTAATTTCGTCTAAAACTGCTCTATAGTTTTCATTGGAAGGATGCTGTCCATAAATATTGAGTAAGTAAGTTAGTCTAGTATTATCAGGAGTTTTATTTTCAACTTTTGGAGTTTGTTTACTGTTTGTCCTGCTAAATAGTTTTTTCAAAATATTCATAAAGTGTCAAAGTGAGATGTCAAATAAAATGGCTACCAACATTTATATTGCTGCTATTCCTTGTACTAAAGATAATTAATTTTCATTGAGAACTTTCGCCAATGCCGAGCAGCGAACAGAACCCTGAAGAGTGCGACGCAACAGACGATGATAGTAGTAATGCAGCCTGGTACAAAATTCGTTTTCATTACATCACCCTTCGACAAGCTCCCACGACTTTCGTCGGGGCAGGCAGGGTGACATTTCGTTATGCCACTGTGATCTCTTTATCCAAATACACATCCTGTATCGCATTCAGCACTTCAATTCCTTCGTTCATCGGGCGCTGGAAAGATTTGCGGCCGGAGATAAGACCCATGCCGCCGGCTCTTTTATTGATGACTGCAGTGGTCACCGCTTCGGCCATGTCGCTGGCGCCGGAAGATGCACCGCCGCTATTGATCAACCCTGCACGACCCATATAGCAATTGGCTACCTGGTAACGGCAAAGATCAATGGGATGATCAGAGGTTAGTTTTTCGTAAATGAGCTTATCATTCTTACCATAAGGAGATTCTTTGGTATTGAGAGCCAGATAACCACCATTGTTCTCCGGCAATTTTTGTTTGATGATATCGGCTTCGATCGTTACACCCAAATGATTGGCTTGTCCTGTTAAGTCGGCGGAAGTATGATAATCCTTTTCTTTTGTTTTGAAAGCAGGGTTTCTTAGATAACACCAGAGAATGGTAGCCATTCCCAGTTCATGCGCCATTTCAAATGCTTTGCTCACTTCCTGTATCTGTCTTGCTGATTCATCGCTGCCGAAATAGATCGTAGCGCCAACAGCCGCAGCACCGAGGTTCCAGCTTTGTTTGATGGAAGCAAACATGATCTGGTCGAACTTATTGGGATAGGTAAGAAATTCGTTGTGATTCACTTTTACAATAAAAGGAATTTTATGTGCATAGTTGCGGGCAAGGAAACCTAAGCCACCGTATGTAGTTGCTACTGCATTGCATCCACCTTCAATAGCCAGCTTGATAATATTTTCCGGGTCAAAGTAAATGGGATTCTTTGCGAAAGAAGCGCCGCCGCTATGCTCAATGCCCTGGTCAACGGGAAGAATAGAAAGATAACCGGTGCCACCTAATCTTCCTTTGTTATATAATGCCTGCAGGTTACGCAGCACCTGCGGGTTGCGGTCGCTGCCTGTCCAGATGCGATCAACGAAATCGGGACCGGGCAGGTGTAAGGAGTCCTTACTTATAGTTTTTGACTGGTGATTCAGAAGGTATTCGGCTTTGTCGCCAAGAAGGTCGGTTATTCTTTTATTTGGCATTGCATTTTTGGTTTTAGCAGCGCAAATATAAGGAAAGAGTTGTTAGCCTTTAGCTGTTAGCTATTAGCCGTTAGCCTTTCGCAAAATTCTTAAAGTTGAGAAAACTTGAGGGTTGTTTGAGGAACGATTATAAGCTGATGGCTAACAGCTAACAGCTAAAGGCTAACGGCTATCCAATGACGAAGCTGTTTGAAATAATCTGGTACCCTTAAAAGTCGACTTCCATACCAACTGAACATTTCACCATCGACAAGTATGATCTTGGTCTCAGGCAATAATGACTGTAATTCATCAATATGTTTTTGTTTGAAAGGGTAGGGTTCCGAGGAAAGAAGGAGCAGTTGGCAGTGTGCAGTTTGCAGTTCAGCAACAGTTACTTCCGGGTACCTGTTTTTATTTGCATAGATATTTTCAAAACCTGCGGCTGCCATCATGGAATGAATAAAGGTATCGCCTCCGGCAGTCATGTAGGGGTTTTGCCAAATGAGATAACAAGTTCGGAGTTGGGAGTTCGGAGTTCGGAGTCGGGCGAAGTTTTCTTTTACCTGAGAAATCATTTCATTTGCCTGCTGCTCTTTATCAACGATTGATCCAACTTGTTTGATCATTTCATGAGCATCAGCCAGGTTAATGACATTGCTTATCCAAACAGGATATTGTTTTTCCAATTCTTCGATCTGCTCTTTTTCGTTTTCTTCTTTGTTGGCAATGATGAGGCCGGGATTGAGTTGCTGAATGATGTCCATCTTCAGTTGTTTGGTTCCTCCTACTCTTGTTTTGGTACGAAACCATTCATCCGGGTGAACACAGAACTTGGTGATCCCAACTACTTCTTTATCCAGTCCCAGGTCAAAGAGTAATTCTGTTTGTGAGGGGACCAATGAAATAATGCGCTCGGGAGTTTTGTCAATAGAAATATTTCTACCGGTCTGGTCTTTAAAAACAGGCATACAGCAATTTGCTGCAAATTATGCCAATTTGATTTTTAATTTGGTCAAACCAATTCCGGTATAATGCCGATGACAATCGGTATTACATAATTAATAAACTGGGTTGGGAAAATGTGTAAGGGAGAACCGGGAGATCACCGCGCCTCCTGCTAAATTTTAGTTTAGCAGGAGGGTTCCGGACGTAAATCTTTTCATTGGATTTGGACACGGTGACTTTGGGTCGGTTTTTCAAGGATCTCTTTTGGACTTTAGGACGGTTTTTCGAAATGGACTTTGGATCTTAGGTTTTTCTCAGGATTTGGTTTCGGTTATTCTTTTAGGATATTGGATCAACGAGCAACAAAAATAATTGTGAATCCTTTAATATAAAAGAGCAAAACAACTCTTTTTCATACAGAATTTCCTATTCGTTTCATCGTAAAACTGACAAGTAACTGCTGCGCAAAACCGGAAGCGGAAATAGTAATTCTACTAAATTAAAGCTATATACCCGCTGGAGAATTGATTTGAAATAAGCGGAAAAGAACGATAGGTTAATTGCCCATGGCCTGTATCACATCGTACTTGGTGACGATATGATAATTGCCCAATTCGTCTTTGGCTAATACAGCACCGTTCTCTTTATTGATAAGGTGACTGAGTTTTTCTACCGGCGTATCAAACTCAACGATCGGGAACAGTGGTTCAATTACATCGGCTACTTTGGAATTCTTTATTTCTGGGTTGTCAAATATTTTCTGAAACAATCCACCTTCGCTGATAGCGCCTATCAAACCATTCCCGTTCATGACGGGTATATGTTCAATATCATATTTCTTCATCAGGTCAACGGCATCGGCAACTGTTTGACCAGGTTCTACGGTTACTAATTTTTTCGCAACTCCTCTTGAACTGATAATGTCTTTAAATGTTTTTACATCCAGGAAGCCCCGTTCGATCATCCATTGGTCATTGTATACTTTTCCTACATACCTGCTGCCATGATCATGGAATATGCAGACAACAAGGTCACTTTTCTTCAAACGGTTTTTGAGTTGTAACAGACCCTGTATGCAACTACCGGCGCTGTACCCGCAAAAGATACCTTCTTCTTTGGCCAGTTTTCTTGCCATGATGGCTCCATCCTTATCTGTTACCTGTTCAAAATGATCGATCACACTCATATCATAGTTCTTGGGAACAAAGTCTTCGCCAAATCCTTCACTGATATAAGGATGAACTTCATTGATGTCCACTTCGCCGGTACGGAAATATTTGGTGAGCAATGATCCATAAACATCAATGGCCCAGACCTGGATGTTCGGATTTTTTTCTTTCAGGAATTGTGCGGTGCCCGTAATGGTTCCGCCGGTACCCGCCGTGCAAACAAGATGAGTTATTTTTCCATCTGTTTGTTTCCATATTTCCGGTCCTGTACTTTCATAATGAGCAAGCCGGTTGGCCAGGTTATCGTATTGATTACAGTGAAATGAATTAGGAACTTCGGTTGCCAGTCTTTTTGCCACACTGTAATAACTCCTTGGATCTTCCGGCAGCACATTGGTGGGACAAACGATCACTTCGGCGCCAACTGCTTTCAATATATCTGCTTTTTCTTTGGATTGTTTGTCGGTGGTAACAAAAATGCATTTATATCCTTTTACGCATGCGACCAATGCAAGGCCCATACCTGTATTACCCGATGTACATTCAATGATGGTTCCGCCCGGTTTTAGTTTGCCTTCCTGCTCTGCCACTTCGATCATCTTCACCGCCATACGGTCCTTGATGGAGTTGCCAGGGTTGAAATAATCTACTTTAGCAAGTACCGTGCAGGGTATCTCCCTGGTGATCTTATTTAATTTTATCAACGGGGTGTTGCCAATTGTTTCTAATATGTTGTTCTTAATATCCATAAATAATCTGTATGATGCAAAGGTATGTTTTTGTACTGAGCCAGCTGAAGTGCTACTATGATCGTCCCTTGCGACGCTCCGTTCAGGGTTCTGTCCGCTATTGAGCAATAAATAAAATATTAGGTTCAAAAAAAAAGCCCCTCCTGGAATCAGAAAGGGCTTACCGGACTGATGATACAAGACCATCAGGCTTCTTTAGGGTTGCCAATTTTTTAAAACCTGGCAACCCTTTATATCTCTTTTCTTAATTCTTTTCTTTTAGCACTTAAAAAATTATCCAGTAAAAACAATCCAAGCACTACGTTGATCATCATAAATACATTTACCCAGGTATTGCTGAAGAATTTGCTTAGATCAAGTTTATTCAGATTTTTTGAAATGGCATTGGCACCTTCCTCATTCCAATCCATCTGGCCGAAGCCATAAATAAGAAACCCGGTAATTATTGCAATGAAAAAAAAGCTAATTGCCCAAATTATTTTTTTGTTGATGTAGGTTTTTGTAGCAGGAGCGATATGAAGCTTCGCAATTTCTTCCATCACATTTTTACTAAAACGCAGGGAAGGGGCATCCAGTTCTGAGGACTGAACCAATTGATGAACTTCCAGCAACTCATGATACTTTGCTTTCCAGGCCGTATCCGTTTCCAGTAATTTTTCGATCACTGTTTTTTCTTCAGCCGCGGCCGTTCCGTCAATATAGTTCCAGAGACGTTCTTCTATACCCCCAACCCCTAAAGGGGAGTTTCTATCGTTTTCATTCATGCTGACCTCCTTTTATTAATAAAATTACTAATTCAGTTTTGCTCATTCAACCTAAGTCCCCCTTTAGGGGACAGGGGCTTCAGATCTTTTACTTCTTCCGCAAAATGGGTTTCCATCTTTTCTTTTAATCTTGTTCTTGCCCGGTGCAGGCGGACCTTGGCCGTGTTGGCTTCCACTCCCAGTATAACAGCAATTTCTTCCAAGGATTGTTCGGCTTTATAGAACAAAGTTATTACCTCTGCATCATCCGGGTTGAGCATCGTAATGGCATTATTGACCATGGCGACCTTTGATTTTTGTTCAACCATATTGGCGCTGAACCCGGAATCCTGTTTATTGGCCATTTCAAAGACTTTCTCATTATCCAGGGAATGGATATCCAGTTTTTTCTTTCTCAAAAAACTAATGCCGGTATTGTTCACAATGGTATAAAGCCAGGTGCTGAATTTGGAAGTTCCCCTGAAATCAGCCAGGTATTTATAAGCCTTTATAAAGGCATCCTGCGCCACTTCCTCTGCATCCTCCCTGCTTTTCACCATTCTCAGTGCCAGGGTAAAAACATAGTTTTGATAGCGGTTCACCAGGCCTGCATAAGCCTGCTGGTCACCATTTAGCACTTTGCTAATGATTTCATTATCATTCAGTCCGGTAGACATCCTGCTATTTAAGACTACATTAGCGCTCTGGAGGTTACAAGTTCGGGAAATAATGTCAAACGTGTCATAAAGGTCATATAAGTCATATTAGTGGTGCAGTTGACATGAGATCTGGATATGACTTATTTGACCCATATGACCATTATGACTTTACCCTGGCTGTAACCTGTTTGAAACTGTTGTAGTCATAGTTATGTTAACCCATTTGTTTAAAAAGTTCTTTATGGCTGTAACCTGGGTGAAAGACCTGTAGTCATAAAAAACAGACTGAACAGAATTTTTTAGAATAATAAAATTTATAATTATGCATGCCTCAGAAATGTTAGTTGCCGTAATGATCCCACTTGGATTTTTCCTGATGATATTTGGGATCATTTATATGTACAAAAGGGAAAACCTTGCAATGATCGAAAAAGGAATGAACCCGAAAGAGAACCGTGACCGGCCCGCTCCCTATAAAAACCTGAAATGGGGTTTATTGCTGATCGGTGCAGGTATGGGTTTATTCCTTGCTTATTTGCTGGACATATATTTGCTTCCTGCCCAACTTGATAAGTCTGGCATCCGACATGGCGATGAAAATGTACCTATCTATTTTGCGCTAATTGCTATCGGTGGTGGGCTTGGTCTCTTCGGTTCTTATCGCATCGAAAAGAAATGGTGGGAAAAAACAGAGGGAAAGAATAATTAATTAGTTACAACACAGCTTAACCAAAAGCGATCCTTGAATTCAGGGGTTGCTTTTTTTATTTCACCAGCTCCAATGCTTTTTTAATAACCGGGTCATTATTATTCAGTACCTGGTAAAAACCTTCATTTCTCCACTTGTATCGTGCCAGTACAGCTTTTAACCGCAGTTGTATCATTTCTTTTTCCTTACTGGTTAATTTTTGGAAATCCATGGATGCCCCGGGATATTTTATAAATCCATCCCATAGTTCGGCGGCATTAAAATGCTGGACATAATCTGCAGCCGAACCGTATTGCTCCATCTGTTGCCTGTGCTGCAGGTAATAATTATAAATATAGTTGTTCAAATTGCTGCCGGCGATCCGGACATTAAGGTCTTGTTCATTGAAGCTCGTGTCGATAGGAACAAAAACATTTGGCATGATCCCATCGCCTCCATATACACTATCCCTGCAACTTGTAATGAATTTTTTTCCATTGCTTACTTTATTTGAATCAGCAAAAATGAGCTCACCGTTGGCGTAACGTTGCAGGAGCTCATCCATATATATTTTTTTCCCTTTCTTGTAGGAGCGTTGAATACTGCGGCCAATAGGGGTGTAATACCTCGCAACAGTCAGGCGGAGTGCAGAACCATCACCGAGCGGGAACTGCTCCTGCACAAGACCTTTTCCAAATGTTCTTCGTCCGATGATCTTTGCCCGGCACCAATCCTGCAAGGCACCGGCCAATACTTCACTGGCGCTGGCCGAAAGTTCATCCACCAATACAACCAGTTTACCTGTTTCAAAAATCCCGGGCCTCTTGCAGCGGTATTCTCTCTTCTTACTGTTTACACCCTGGGTATACACTACCAATTTGTCTCCATCCAAAAATTCATCGGCCATATCAACAGCTTCATTCATAAATCCGCCGCCATTTCCCTGCAGATCAAAGATCAGGCTTTGCAAACCTGCTTTTTTTAATTTTTCCATGGCTTGCATAAATTCTTCATAACTGGTTTCTGTGAATTTATTCAGTTTGATATAGCCGGTTGTTTTATCGATCATATAGGCTGCATCAATGGAAGGAACAGGAATCGTGGCTCTTGTTACGGAAATGGTTTGTTGTTTCCCGTTTCTCAATATTTGCAAAACCGCTTTTGATCCCCGCGGCCCGCGTATCAAACTTCTTATGCCATCCGTGGTAAATTTTTTACCTGTAAGAAGGGAGTCATTTACTTTTAAAATTTTATCCCCGATCTGCAGGCCGGCTTTTTCGCTGGGACCGTTGTGGATGACAAAGGCAACATTTACCGTATCGTTGAACAAATTAAATTCAACACCAATGCCTTCAAAATTTCCGGCAAGGTCCTCGTTGGCTTCTTTCAGATCGACCGGGGGGAGATAAACAGAGTGGGGGTCAAGTTCATTCATCATTTCCTGGATAGCCTTACCTTCCAGCGAATCAATTTGAACAGAATCGACATATTTCAATTTGATCAGGTCCAGTGCCCTTTGCAGGCTGTTACGGTTATTGGATGCAAAAAAATCATTTTTTCCTCCCGGTGGCTTGCTTAACTCATAGCCCAGGAACATTCCTGCAATTAATATAAACGAAAAGATCAAGGGTAGCCAGACCTGCAATTTTTTATTTCCCATCATAAACCTTTATTGTGTAATTTGTTCCGTAGGAATCCCTTCGGGAATGCAAAATAACCAAAAGTTGCTGGTTTCTGGTTGCTGGTCACTGGTTACTAAAAAACGATAAGACTTTATTTGAACGTAATAACCAGTAACCAGCAACCAGAAACCAGCAACCAGCAACCAGCAACCAGCAACCAGTAACCAGCAACCAGCAACCAGCAACATGCCTTCAATAAAACTCATAGCTGACTCCGGGGCCACCAAGGCAGAGTGGTGTTTGTTGGATGATGGTGGAAAAAAAACCATTATAACGCAGGGCATCAGTCCTTATTTCCTGACCACCGAACAGATCATTGACTTATTATTGAAAGAACTGAAACCAAAATTGAAGAATGTGGAAGTGGATGAAATAAATTATTACGGTACCGGTTGTGCCAACCCTGAAAATGCAAAGTCGGTAAAAAAAGCATTGCTTAAAGTTTTCCCGGGAGCGAAGGCAGAGGTCACACATGACCTGATGGCTGCAGCCAGGGCATTGTGCGGAAAGAAGAAAGGAATTGCATGTATTCTTGGCACCGGTTCCAATTCCTGTTATTATGACGGAAAGAAGATCGTAAAAAACAGCCCCGGTCTTGGCTATATACTGGGAGATGAAGGAAGCGGCGCTTATCTCGGCAAAAAAGTGATCCAATATTATTTATATGGAACCTTTGATGATGAACTAAGGGGACGGTTTGATGCTACTTATACCACGAACACGAAAGAAATACTTGAGCAGGTTTACAAAAAACCTTTGCCAAACCGGTACCTGGCCGGGTTTTGCCAATTCCTGGCAGAAAACCGGGGACATTATATGATCGAAAATATCATTGAAGACGGCCTGAATGATTTTTTCTTTAATCACCTTTGCAAATACCGCGAAACATGGACATTGCCAGTTAGCTTTGCCGGTGGTGTGGCATTTGGATTTCAGGATGTGTTGAAGCAACTTTGCAACAGTTATGAATTTGAGCTGGGTATTATCATGAAAAATCCAATGGAAGGATTGGTGAGATATCACAGCTAAAAGAAAGGACTTATGGCATTAAAAAAAATCACTGAGCAGGCAAGCAACTACCGTCACCTTGAGGACATGACTGTGCATGAGATCCTGATCAATATCAATAAAGAAGATCAGACAGTTCCCGATGCAGTTAAAAAAGTAATTCCCCAGATCGAAAAATTAGCAGAAGCTGCCAGTGATAAGATGCTGATGGGCGGCAGGATGTTTTATATTGGCGCCGGAACAAGTGGTCGCCTGGGAATTGTTGATGCCAGCGAATGTCCCCCAACTTATGGTGTGCCTTATGGTTTGGTCATCGGAGTTATTGCAGGCGGAGAAAAAGCGATCACTACAGCAGTGGAATTTGCAGAAGATGATAAAGAACAAGGTTGGAAAGATCTGCAGGAATATAATGTTACAGACAAAGATGTTGTTATCGGCATTGCAGCCAGCGGAACAACTCCCTATGTTATCGGGGCGCTGGAAGAATGCAAAAAAAGAGGGATAATTACAGGAAGCATTTCCTGTAACCCGGATTCACCGGTTAGCGCCGCAGCCGATTTCCCGGTTGAAGTTATTGTGGGTCCGGAATTTGTTACCGGCAGCACCCGCATGAAAAGCGGTACCGCCCAAAAGCTGGTGTTGAATATGATCTCTACTACTGTTATGTTACAATTGGGCAGGGTAGAAGATAATAAAATGGTGAATATGCAGCTGACCAACGATAAGCTGATCGACCGGGGCACCAAAATGCTCATGGAGCGGGTCAGGCTGACCGATTATGAAAAAGCAAAAGAACTTCTTCTGAAACATGGCAGCGTTAAAAAGGCCGCCGAATCATTAATCAAATAGTGGATGGTTTAAAATTTAACAATTTTTGATACTCCATTTTTCTTTTGAAAGCTACACTTGATCAACAAAACATTATCCCCTGTTATCTTAGAAAGATCAAATGTATAAGTAGTGAAATTGTTTACAATTTGGGATTCTTTTAAAATCAGACGAACTCCGGTTATCGAAAATATTTCAGTAATAAATTTTCCTCGTTTATTTGTATTGATTGTGATCTGAACCTGGTTATTGTGTACCGGGTTCGGGAAGACATTTATTGTGGTTCCTGGCATATTCAGATCAATGACACCAGTAATGAAATCTGTTCTGAATATGGAAATCGGAGGATTTTGTACTAAATAATTCGTGCTGTTTCCATTGCCATTGAATTCAAAGCCGCTTACAATATAATCCGAATTGGCAGTCAGCCCGGTTACAATCACAGGTGTAGTTGTATTGGACAAAACATAGGTTTGATTACCAATATCACTACCAGTTCCAAAAACTGTATTTGCATTATATGTAGTGCCATCAACTGGTTGATTTGTAAGTGATGTGCCTGCACGTATTACCACGAGCCGATTTGAACCGTTCCCATTTGTGCAATTGATGGTGGCACTCGTTTGAGATATATTACTGATAAGAATATTGCTGACTTGGGTGGTGGGTTCAGCGGCCATTGTATGGAAAGTGCTTATGGGATTATTAATAGTTAAGTAATTTGTATAGGTCCCGCTGCCATTGAATTCAAATATGCTGACAGTAAAGTCTGAATTGGCACTTAGTCCAGTTACAGTTACAGGGGTATTTGTATTGGACAAAACATAAGTCTGATTGCCAATATCAGTACCGGCTCCAAAAATAGCATTTGCGATATATGCTGTACCATCAGCCGGTTGAGCCGTAAGTGATGTGCCTGCATGAATAACTACAAGCCGGTTTGATCCGTTCCCATTTGTGCAATTAATGGTGGCACTGTTTTCAGATATATTACTAATAACAATATTGCTAGTTTGAGTAGTGGGTTCAGTGGCCATTGTATGGAAGGTACTTATAGGATTATTTGTAGTTAAATAATTCGTAAGGGTTCCGCTGCCATTGAACTCGAATATGCTGACAGTAAAGTCTGAATTAGCAGACAGGCCGGTTACTATCACGGGTGTATTTGTATTGGAAATGACATAAGTTTGGCTGCCAATATCACTGCCAATACCAAAAACAGTATTCGCATTATATGAAATGCCGTCAGCAGGCTGAGCGGTAAGCGATGTCCCTGCACGGATCACCACAAGGCGGTTTGCTCCATTGCCACTAGTACAATTGATTGTGGCGCTATTTACAGAAATATTGCTAATAATAATATTACTTGACTGAGTAGTGGGTTCGGCGGCTAATGTATGGAATGTGTAAATAGGGTTACTAAGGGTCAGGTAGTTTGCTGTTGCGCCTGCACCATTAAATTCAAATATACTAACCGTATAATCTGTATTTGCATTGAGACCAGTTACAGTGACCGGGGTGCTTGTATTTGATATAACATAGGTTTGACCTCCAATATCACTACCATTACCGAATATTGTATTAGCATTATAACCAATTCCATCAGTAGGGAGTGATGAGAGGGTTGTGCCTGCCCGGATTACGACAAGACGATTTGCTCCATTTCCACTTGTACAATTGATAGTTGCATTGATTGCAGAAATATTATTTACAACAATACTTGAAGCAGGTATTGTTGGTTCTGGTGCTAATTGAACCTGGGTGGTAAAATTTAAGGAAGGCGCTGCCGGGATCAGGTATCTGGTGGATTGGCCTACACCATTGTATTCAAAAACCTTAATATAATAAGTTGTGTTAGGGCTCAAAGCTGTAATATTTACAGGTTGTAGTTTGGACAATACATAAGTGTTGTTACCTATATTGCTTCCTAACCCGAAAGCAGAATTAGCTGTATATTCAATACCATCAACCGGATTATTTACTATCGGACTCCCTGCCCTGATGACAAAAAGCCGGTTAGTTCCATTGCCACTATTACAGGTTGAAGTCGCAGTAGTTGTTGTAACACTAGATACAGATAGGTTGTTAGCCTGTACTGTAGGGGTCGTTGACGAAGTTGAAAAGAATGCAGTAGGTACGGAAGTTGTAAGGTAATTGGTATTGAAAGGAACGAAACCATTAAATTCAAACGCAGCAATATGGTATACTGTATTTGGTGCCAGGTTGGTAACAAATATGGGCGTTGCATAATTGAGTACATAGGTTACATCACCCAGATTTTGTCCGGCTCCGAAAGCTATGTTTTGACTGCCTCCCCCATATATCAGCGAATCCTGAGGGACAAAAATGACAGGATTATCTCTTCGCATGACAACCAGCCTGTATTGCCCATTCCCGGGTGTGCAGTTGACGGTACAGGAATTATTTGTAATAGCTGAAACAAGGATATTGCTGGCTTGAACAGTAGGTTCTATTGCCATTGTTCTTACACCAGTTGATAGGTAATTTGTAAGGAGGTAATTACTGGTAATACCCGTCCCATTGAATTCAAAAAGCGTTATACCATATTGTGTATCCGGCAGAAGATTGGTAACGGTTACCGGCACAGAACCCAGGGAAACAACAAAATTACTGTTTCCAAGATCACTGCCATTACCAAAAATACTGGATGCAGAATAGCCAACCCCGTTTACGGGAGTAACGGTACCTGAAGAGAGTGGTCGAACCACTATGAGTCTTCCTGTACCATTTCCCGGCGTACAATTAATTGTTATGCTCGTTTGTGTAATAAAGTTGATAATAAGATTGCCTGGCTGAATAGTTGGTCGTATGGCCAATGTGGTGAAGTTTATGGATGGATTACCCGTTGTCAGGTAATTTGTATTGGCATTTATCCCATTGAACTCAAAGACCGTTACATAATAGATTGTTTCGGGGGACAATCCCTTTAGATTTGCTGAATCACCAGTGCCCTTATAAATTACAAATGTATTGTTCCCAAGGTTGGATCCATTTCCAAAACTACTATCGGCAATGTACTCCTGGGAATCCTGGGGTAAGTCAGTAATTGCAGTAAGCGCTCTAGCAACAACAATTCTCCTGGCACCATTTCCAGGTGTGAAACGGACTGTTGCTGATGTATCTGATCTACGGACAAGCACCAGGCTGGACGCATTAATCGTGGGTTCAAGAGTGTTAATTGAAATATTCAGGAATGCAGTATCACTTTTTCCGCATTCGTTCAGTGCTATTACTTTAAGTTGGCCTGGCGTAGCAAATGAACCGGCATCAAGAAAAACAGAGTCAGTGCCATTCTTTCGGATCGTAACATCACTGCCGGAATAAAACCATGCATATCTTAAATCAGGATCGGCATTGATAATTGTATACAGGTTATTCTGACTGGGACACTGTAATATATTTGATCCGTTTATTCCTGGTGGAGTAGAAGGAGGGGGATTGCCAGGTAGCATTTGCAATTTAGCAATCGTAGGATACATTTTTTGATTGACATTCCTGAAGTCGCCACATAAAACAAGCTGATCATTTATGATTTGAAAAGTGTTTAATTTTTCACTATTATCATCTAATGAATATCCAAAAGGGTCATCATTATTTAATTTTAACCTGTCCGGGAAAACAGCCCCTACTGTCGTATCAATAACTGAAAAGTAATGGTGAGGTTTGTTATTAACAAAATCGTAAGTCGCGGAAAAATAAACTTTCCCGGATTGATTAGCCATACGGCTGTGAGAAAAACCAGAGACGTTAACAAGGATAGGAGATAATTGCCAGCTATCTACATCAAACACCGCAAAATTACTTCTGGGAATATTATAAACATTATTAAAGGCGCCACAAAAGAAAAATTTGCTCCCAACAAGCGTCCCACTACTTACCCAGGAAAAACCACCATTTGGACCTAAGTATGTAGTTCTAAGTACGGTCCCGGATGTGGGATTAATTTCAGAGAAATACCCATTGTAAATATTTATCCTGTATGTATCTCCAAGGACATATAACTTTCCGTTTCTTTTTTGAATTGATTTTACATCAAAAGGCGGATTTGGTTTCCAGGTTCCAACTTCCGTCAATGTAGATATCCTGATCTTAACAAGTCTGTTGTTTCCGAAATGACCTGTTGCACCGCCAAGATAAAGACTGTCATCGTCAATAAATATATCATATCCATAATCCGCAAGGGTTGGAGCGGAGGTATAACGATTACCTGTTATAGCATTTACCGCTGCAAAACTTCCTATGTTGAAATTCCCGGCCATAAAGATTGTATCCCCTTTTGCTTTCATATCATTCACCTCAAAAACGGTAAAGCTATTGGGTACCCACGAACTTATGACACCCGTGTTAATATCAAAAGCAGCGAAACCACTTCGGGCAGAACAATTAACACTATGGAAGGACCCGCCAACAAACATTTGTGTGCCGGTAAATGCTATTGTATGTATTTGATCGGAAACAGGTAATGTAGTATTAGTAACCGTTAAAAGTGTTGTATCAAATATTGCAAAATTGAAAACATTGGTTCCGCCAATGGAAGTAAACTCTCCGCTTAAATATACTTTGTCAGCTTTGGAATGAATTGAGCTAATGATACCATTGCAATTATTTAAATAAGGCCTGAGTTGTCCTGATAAAGTATCAAAGATTATCAGTCCTTTGTAACTAAAGTTATTACCATTAATTGTCCCAAAGTTGAAAATGCCTCCTGCATATACATTTCTCCCGATTGTTTTTATTTGATAAATCGCCCCATAACCTGGATTACCTTGTATCCCAACATCCATCCTGTATAATATTGCTCCGGTATATGCATTCATGCAAAGACCATTGCTTGTGGCCAATCCGCCTCCGGCGTGACCGCCAACATATACCCTGCCCTTGTCCGCACTAACATCAATCGAATAAACATCTTCCATTTGAAAAGCTGCTGGTAAGTTGGAGGCCCCGCCATTATTGGTAAAAATCTTAAATGCCGAGCCAACTGTATTGTTAATATTAGACTTACCTCCAACATATATAATATTGTCGACTAATTTAAAAGTATGAAGTAATGTACCTGCATGCAGGGTATTATTCGCTGCTATCAACGGGAATAAAGTGTCAACATTCTTATTGAGCATTGCCAGGGCATTCCGTGTTATACCATTAACAGTGGTAAATCCTCCCCCTATATATAATGTGTCATTAAGCAAGGCCATAGCTTTAACTAAATCATTAATAACCGGTTTCCAATTCATAGGAATACCTTGCTGATCGATATGTGCAATATTATAGCGAGTGCTATCACCTATTTTGGTGAAAAGTCCCCCGATATAATATCCTCCATTTCCATCAGGAATGGACGCATAGACAGGTCCATTGATCCTCCACTTTTTATAGGTCAGGACTTGTGTTCCGGTTTCATTCATTATTACACCCGTACCAGTGTTTGGACCTATGTATTGGAAATCACCTCCAATATATAATGTATTACCAACGTTTACCGATTCGTATATTGTTCTTCGCTGGTCAGTACTAGGAATTCCAAATGGGCTTGTAGTGACCAGTCTGTTAATTACGGGAATAAGGGTATCCCCATTATCCGAAGGGATAAAACATTGACCATTCCCCTTTTGTGATAATTGAAGGAAAAGCACAAGACATCCAAAACGACAAACCACATTCATATGCCTCTTTTATTGTGGAAGAAAAGATGCGGTAATTATGATGATACAAAATACAATTTTTTATTTGGGGAGTCAAAAATTTTGGCATGAAAAGGGCTGTTTGCTAACAGAGGCCTACAGGATCAATTTGCTAAAACAAGATTTACAAATCGTTATATTTTGTCTGCCTGTCTGACAGCATGCAAATTTTCACCTTATCTTATCTTTGCACCGGAGAACGGATTATGCAAAACATTGAACCCTTTTATAACTGGCGTTATATTTATACGAGTGAAGAAGACAAGCTTTCGCCTTTTTACGGAAGAACCTATTCCGAATTTGAATTCTCACTGACCGTTTACAATTATTATATCCACCCGCAATGGGATGATTTTGGCAGCCGCACTTTGTACCTGAAAGTGTTGCTGGCTGATTACGAGGAAAAATATGCTGTGATCGAAATGATCGGGGAGTGGAATGATGCTATCGAGAATGATATTATGGAGTTGAAGCGGGAGGTACTGGAAAAATTTATGAAAGAAGGCATTTTCAAATTCATTCTTATTGCAGAGAACGTACTTAATTATCACAGTGATGGTAAGGAGTATTATGAAGAGCTCTACGAAGAAGTAACTGAGCAGAACGGCTGGGTGGTTTGCCTGAATATGCCGGAGCAAACGCAGTACGATTTCAGGCATGCGCATTTGAACAGGTATGTGGAGTTGATGGAGCTTGATAACTGGAGAGTATATAAGCCCTTCCATTTGTTCAAAAAGATCGATGGAGAACTAATGACAAGGCTGGACCATTAAATTTTAGATTCTGGATGCTGGCTTTTAAAGTTTGTAAAACCAACTCTTAACGCAGAGGCGGGAATCCAGAATCTAGAATTCAGCATCCAGAAGTAGTGTCCGGTTTTGATTTCACGCAGAGCCCGCAAAGAGGCAACGGAACGCAATCCCGATAGCTATCGGGACGCCGCTGCTTCGCAGCGAACGCTGCGAGAAATATTGAAAACCGGACATTACCCATCCAGAATCCTTTTCCTTATATGCCTTTCCGGTAGTACTTTTGCAGTAAACACGATTATCTTTAACTGCGTCTATGAAATGGTCTGAAATGTTCACTTCCTCGGTTGGCAAAAAGTGGGTGATGGCTTTGACGGGTTTATTTCTTATTCTTTTCCTCATCATACATGTTAGCCTGAATGCCTGTATCTGGGCAAATGATGGCGGCAAAATGTTTAATGAAGGTGCCCATTTTATGGGTTCATCGGTCGTTCCCCGTATCCTGGAAATTGGATTGATGGCAGGTTTCCTGATACATATTGTACAGGGATTGGTACTTGAATTTCAAAATCGCAGCAAAAGAAAAAAAGGATATAAGATCTCCATGGGCAATAAAGGAAGCAAATGGTACAGCCGCAGCATGGGGTTGTTGGGAACGCTGATATTGATCTTTCTCATCATTCATCTTTCAGATTTTTGGATACCTAACAGGAGCAACCAGGGTTGGTTATTAGGAGAAGAACTAAACCTGTACGAGAGGATGAAACTTGTATTTCAGAATGAAGTGATAGTGATCGTTTATATATTGGGATGTATCTCACTTGCCTGGCATTTGTTGCATGGTTTTCAAAGTTCATTCAGAACCATTGGTGTCAGCAATAAAAAGTATTTGGTTGTATTGAACGGCATTGGCATTGGATTTTCGGTGATCGTTCCGCTGGCTTTTGCGATGATGCCCGTAAGTTTTTATTTCGGATGGCTGAAATAATTGTGAATGGTGAATAGCCCACGGATTTATCCGTGGGAAATAAATGAACAAATGTTTTCAGAACCCCGTAGAGGTTCAACATAGATGAGCAGTGAACAGGAAGATGACGAGTGCGACGCAACGAAGATGCCATGAAAAACTGAAGCCGGGAACATAAATAATTTTAACCATCAGACCGCTTACAGCGTTCCGATGGGGATAATAATCAAAGATTATGTTGGATTCAAAAATTCCATCGGGACCTTTAGAACAAAAATGGACGGACTACAAAGGCCATTGCAAACTCGTTAACCCTTCCAATAAAAGAAAGCTGGAAATAATTGTGGTAGGAACTGGTTTGGCCGGCGCTTCTGCTGCAGCTTCATTGGGTGAGTTGGGTTATAAAGTAAAAGCATTTTGTTTCCAGGATTCACCCCGCCGGGCACATAGCATCGCTGCGCAGGGTGGTATCAATGCCGCTAAGAATTATCAGAATGATGGAGACTCTGTTTTCCGTTTGTTCTATGATACGATCAAAGGCGGCGATTACCGGGCAAGAGAAGGAAATGTACATCGCCTTGCAGAACTGAGTGTAAATATCATTGACCAGTGTGTGGCGCAGGGTGTTCCGTTTGCGAGGGAATATGGCGGTTTATTAAACAACCGTTCTTTTGGTGGCACACAGGTAAAAAGAACATTTTATGCGGCCGGTCAAACCGGTCAGCAATTATTGATAGGAGCTTACCAGGCATTGGAAAGACAGGTTGCATTGGGGAATGTTGAAATGCATAGCCGTCATGAAATGCTGGAAGTGGTGATCATTGATGGAAAGGCAAGGGGAATTATTTGCCGCAACCTCGTGAATGGTGAACTGGAAAGATATTTTGGTCATGCAGTATTATTATGCACCGGTGGTTATGGTAATGTATTCTATCTTTCTACGAATGCAATGGGCTGCAATGCAACAGCAATATGGAAGGCGCATAAAAAGGGAGCCTGGTTTGGTAATCCCTGTTTCACCCAAATACATCCAACCTGTATCCCTGTTTCCGGCGATCATCAAAGTAAGTTGACGCTGATGTCGGAATCATTAAGGAATGATGGACGTATCTGGGTTCCCAAAAAACAGAACGATACAAGAAAGGCCAATGATATCCCGGAAGAGGAAAGAGATTATTTTCTGGAAAGACGTTATCCCGCTTTTGGAAACCTGGTGCCGAGAGACGTGGCATCAAGAGCTGCAAAAGAAAGATGTGATGCAGGATATGGAGTGGGCACCACGAAGCAGGCTGTTTTTTTAGATTTCAAATACAACCTGGTCAATAAATACGGCAAGGCTGAAGCAAACAAACACGGGATCGAAGATCCTGATGAAGCTACATTGGTGAGATTGGGAAAAGAAGTGGTGAAAGAAGAGTACGGTAACCTCTTTGACATGTATGAAAAGATCACTGCTGAAAATCCATACGAAGTGCCGATGCGGATCTATCCTGCGGTTCACTATACAATGGGAGGGCTGTGGGTAGACTATGAACTGATGACGAATGTAAAGGGTTTGTATTGTTTGGGTGAAGCTAATTTCAGCGATCATGGCGCCAACCGGTTAGGAGCTTCTGCATTGATGCAGGGTCTTGCCGATGGATATTTTGTTGTTCCATACACGATCGGTAATTACCTGGCGGATGAAATTGCAGTGAAACCAATTCCAACTTCACATGAAGCATTTGCACAAACAGAGAAAGCTGTAGCTGACAGGATCAATACGCTGATGAATATTAAGGGTAAACAAACTGTAGAGACTTTTCATAAACGTTTGGGCAAGATCATGTGGGAGAAATGCGGCATGGCACGGAATGCAGAGGGATTGCAGCAAGCTATTCATGAGATCAGGGAATTGAAAAAAGAATTCTGGAAAGATGTGCGGATACCCGGGGACATCAATGAAATGAATCCTGAATTAGATAAGGCTGGTCGTGTGGCTGATTTTATCGAGCTGGGAGAATTGATGTGTATCGATGCATTGAACAGGAATGAAAGCTGCGGCGGTCATTTCAGGGAAGAAAGCCAGACCGGCGAAGGAGAAGCAAAAAGAGATGATGCCAATTATGCGTATGTAGCGGCGTGGGAATTTAAAGGGGAGGCTGATTGGGAATTGCATAAAGAGCAGTTGAATTTTGAAGTGGCGAAACCGACACAGAGAAGTTATAAATAAATGCGGGTATGAAAACGTTGCTTGCTGACAGAACGCTGGTTGACTTACTGAGGAAAGCTTACTCAGCAGAAAAAGCGGCAGCTTTCGCTTACCAGGGACATGCGGGTTCTGTAAAAAATAAAGATGAGAAAAAGTCGATCAAACAAATAGAGATGGATGAATGGAATCACAGGAGGGAAGTGGGAATGATCATGTCCCAATACCATATACCCGTTTCAAAATGGTATGAAGTTAAAAGCTATTTTATAGGCAGGACCCTTTGCATAAGCTGTTATCTCATTGGCTGGTTCATGCCCTTTTATTTTGCAGGGAGTTTGGAAAGCGGCAATGTGTGTGAGTATATAAGGATGAAAAGGCTATTTAATAAATTGAACATAACCGAGCATGACAAGATATTGTATGAAATGAGTGTGAAAGAAAAAGAGCATGAGATTTTTTTTTATGAAAAAATAAAAAATAATAAGCGGTTACCTTTTTTTGAAAGAATATTTTCATGGGGTAAAAAAAGTAAAAACGATGTTGACCTGGAGAACGGGTTTAAGATCGATACGACGAACAGTCATTGTAAAGGATTTGGTGAGAAGATCAGGAATGAGCGTAAAGCATCATAATTATCAGCGTTCTAAAATATAAGCATGGAACATTATACAATGGATCTTACATTAAAAGTCTGGAAGCAAAAGAACAGTGCGGACAAGGGAGGTTTTGAAACCTATAAGGTGAAAAACATTTCTTCTGAAATGTCTTTCCTCGAAATGTTTGATGTGTTGAATGAAGAATTGATCCGGGATGGGAAGGAACCGATCGCATTTGACCATGATTGCCGGGAAGGTATCTGCGGCACCTGCTCCATGTATATCAATGGGCGGCCACATGGTCCCTGGCATGGTACCACTACATGCCAGTTGCACATGAGAGCTTTTAAAAACGGTGATACGATCGTAGTTGAACCATGGAGGGCCAAAGCATTTCCTGTTATTAAAGACCTGGTCGTTGACAGAACCGCATTTGACCGCATCATCCAGGCCGGAGGTTATATATCTGTGAACACCGGGGTCACTATTGATGGTAATGCAATTGCTATTGAAAAAGAAAATGCAGATAAAGCTTTTGCTGCTGCAGCCTGTATCGGTTGCGGCGCCTGCGTGGCTGCCTGTAAAAATTCTTCGGCATTACTATTTGTATCAGCCAAAGTTGCTCACCTGTCCTTATTGCCGCAGGGAGGACCTGAAAGAACATCAAGGGCACTGAATATGGTGGCACAAATGGATAAGGAAGGTTTTGGAGCCTGCACCAATACCGGCGCCTGTGAAGCCGTATGCCCGAAAGAAATTTCTATTGAAAATATTGCCCGGCTGAATAAGGAATATGCATTAGCAGGGTTTTCTTTGGATAAATAATTGAACTTACTTTCCGCAAGTAGCAACCTAACGATGTCTTGGTGTCCTTTGTGTTACACTTTGTGTTCTTTGTGGTAAAAAAATACAGGGACCACAAAGAACACAAAGAAATACAGCACAGAGGACACAAAGTTATAGGTCGCTATATTTAAAAAGCTATTGTTGCTTTTAATGATGCTGCCCAAAGCGGATCGGCGCCGGATTCTTTCATAAAAATAATACCGGGGCTGATGGCGATCTTTTCCTTGATGAAATAACTTCCTTCCAAAACACTCCCGATATTAAATTGAGTATGTCCATTGTATAATCCTAATGCAGGCCCTGCGGTTAAACTGATATTGGCCTTTCTCCACGGATTGTAAATAGCGCCTCCATAGATATGTATAAAAATATATCCTGGATAATCATATGGGTAACCACTGACCGTTTCTTTTTTGCCAAAATACCAGGCGACACCGGTATTTGCTGTAAAACCAAAAGGCTTTACCGGTTTTACATCCATTTGCCCAAAACGATGATCGCTCCATGAATAATTTGTTGCAATTCCAATAATATGTGTTGATGAAAAATTCCCTAATGGAATATCAGCGCCAAGGGATATAGCGTGTTGTTTGCCTGAAGGGTGATTGTGTTTATTTGGTCTTTGGGATTGACCATTAGCATATTTGCCGATAGTCATGCAACCGAGCAGGAAAAAAATAACAAATAATCTTTTCATTCATTAAAACTTTCACAGGGATGAAAATATTGAAAAAGGTCAGCGGACAAGAATAACAGTTCCCTTTTTTTCTTTAGACTTGCCCTTATCATCAATGTATCTCAGAATCCAGGCATAAACCCCGGAATTTTGTTCAACACCATTGATCTTTCCTTTCCAGCCTTCATCTCTTGTGCTGGTAGTAAAGATCCTTTCTCCCCAGCGGCTGAAAATGCTGAATTCTTTCAACGTGAATTTTGTTCCAAAATAAGGCCTGATATCATCATTCCTGCCGTCATTATTCGGAGTGAATGCGGTTGGAACATAAATGCCATCAAGCTCGACAACAGTTATATGAACAGAATCTTCGCCGCTGCAACCATTATCGTTGATGACAGTTGCTTTATAAGTTATATCCTGAACGGGTGAAGCCAATGGTCTTGCAACAGTAGTGCTGCTTAACCCTGTGGCAGGCGACCATTGATAACTGTTGCCCGCACCATTGACAAACAATTGAATTTTTTGACCAATAAATATGGTTTGATCGGGAGAAATAGTGACAGGAAGGTTTGGCATCGTCACTGTTATTGTCAGCGAATCATCCAAACAGCTTGTTGATGTTGTCAATTTTAATTTAACAGGATAACTGCCCGGCTGACCATATGTGTGAATGGGATTTACTGCTGTAGAAATTGTTCCGTCACCAAAATCCCAGCTATATTGACCCATAGTGCCCTGCAATTCAGGAAATTTATTGATAAACCTTACATAACCTGAGTCGCAATCGGCAACATAATCGAAATCAACATTCGTAACAATTCCCCGTGGGTTAATCGTTTTAGATAACGTAATTGACCCACAGCTTAAGGTGGATGAAATATTAATTCTTACCAGATAATCTTTGTTGGCAGGATTAAATGTATGAATGGGATTCTGCATGTTAGAAGTATTGCCATCATCAAAATCCCAGGACCATTGCACAGGCGCGGCCAGGGTAGTGACTCCCTGGAATTGGATCGTGCCGGAACAACTGTCAAGTATCGTATACGTAAATCCATTATTCGGATCATAAGAAAGATCATTTATATATGCAGGTAATCCAACGTAAGATGCGCCATTTTTTAATTGTATCTGTTCTTCCTTGTAATTGCATCCCTGACCTTTTTTATTGGGTAGGTTGATAGCGCCAAGATAAATGGATTGCCGGGCGAGATAAATTTTTCCATCAGGAGCAAGTTGTATTCCCATGAAATTGGCCGTGCCGGTGTTTATAGTTACCCGTGAAGCAAGAATGCCTGCTAATGTTGGCAGGGTGACTTCCAGTTGGTCAATGGCTTTATCAAAGGTTCTTGCCAGGTATAATAATTTTGAATCAGGGGAATATTCGCAGGTTGAAAACTGGGCACCGGCAAAACCAATTGAACGTGGATTGGACAGGATACCTGTGGCATTATCAAAATCGAACAACTGAACGAAAACGGGAGCATTGGCAACATCAGAAAAATGCGTCTGGCATAATTGTTTTCCATCAGGACTTGCCTTCATCATTCCGACATTTTCTATTGCATCCTGGTCTAAAACCACACCCACATTTGAAACTACCGGAGCTGCCTGCAAGCCGTTGCAATTGATGAGCCAGGCCCGGAATGTATTTGAACTGTTATCATTTGTGATCACCCAAACCGAAAGTCCATCGGCATGGCGAACTGCTGTCAGCCTTTCGGTACCTGGAGCCAGGAGTAAATTATTTTTTGAAACGACTGCACCATTACCATTATCACCCTGCATATCTACAACTGAATAACAATACCCTTTTGTAAAATTGTTTTCTAACGCATCTGAAGTGAAGATATAATAAATGAAAGCATTCCCAGGTTTGGGAACAATAATACAGGATTGAACCGAAGAAATATGCCCGTCAAGGTTATCGCCATTCAGCATTACCTGGTGTTGGCGGTTGTAAACTGTTATACCGTTGGAATAAAAAAGCAATTGACCATTGATATCACAAATACTTCCGCATCCTTCGTTGGCTGCCATTGCACTGTTTCCAATGGCTACAGGTGATGGCAAGCCGGGAACAGGATTGAAATCTAATCCGCCTTTCTGACCAAAATACCAGATATTATTTTGCTGCGCTGCAGAAGAAAACGAAACGACCAGGGCAACTAATAATATGAACCGGTTTTTATTCATGGCTAAAATGCAGAGAGACTGTCTGATTACAGACATTTTGACCTCAAAATTGCTGCATTTTCCCTGAATTAACAGCATGGGATAACTTTAAAGCAATAAAAAGAACGAATTTTACGATTTTTAGTTAAATGCACTGCTATTGAGTTGGTTAAGCAGAATATCCGGTATCGTTATTTTGACCCTGTTAACCCTATGGAGCAGCGCCCAGATACCTGTTCCCAATAGCAGCAGATCAAATCTTCATCAGAAAGTTTTCAAGGTAGGTGCTGACAGCTTAAAGATCGATACGATGAGTATTGTTCCCAATTCTTTTTCTATTAAAGATATTCCTGCATCTGATTATCGTCTTGATTTTGTAAAAGCGGTCCTGCACTGGAAAAAGAGACCAACTGCAGATAGTGTTATCATTACTTACCGTGTCTTTCCCTTTCAGCTGAATGCGGCTGTTCAACGAATGCGCTATGACAGCGTGATGAATAATTTTTATATAAAGCCATATGAGTTCTATTCCGGCGTGGGAAGTCAAAAGGACATTTTTGATTTTGGAACATTGAAAGCAGAAGGAAGTTTCGGAAGACAGATTGGTTTTGGCAACAGCCAGGATGCCGTATTGAATTCAACGCTCAATATGCAACTGAGCGGAATGCTGGGTGACAGTATCGAGATACAGGCTGCCATTACCGATAATAATATTCCCATACAGCCTGATGGAACAACACAGCAGCTTAATGAATTTGACCAGGTATATCTTCAGTTTAAAAAAAGGAACTGGCAACTGAATCTTGGTGATATTGATATCCGGGAGAATAGAACTTATTTCCTGAATTTTTATAAACGTCTCCAGGGAATATCCTTTCAAACCAGCAACAGGATATCAAAGAACATCAATTCAAAAACATTGGTCAGCGGTTCTATTGCCAAAGGAAAATTTACAAGAAATATCTTCCAGGGGCTGGAAGGAAACCAGGGACCTTACCGCCTTACCGGCGCCAACAATGAATTTTTCTTTATTGTACTGGCCAATACAGAAAGAGTTTTTTTAGACGGTGAGCTGCTTCAAAGGGGCGAAGACCAGGACTATGTGATCAATTATAATTCTGCGGAAATATCATTCACGCCCAAAAGAATGATCACCAAAGACAGCCGTATCCAGGTGGAGTTTGAATATGCCGACAGGAATTTCCTGAATTCAAACCTTTACCTGTCGCAGGAATTTGAGATCAATAACAATCTTAAAATTCGCATCGGCGCATTTAATAACAGTGATGCCAGGAATTCGCAGATCAACCAGGAGCTTGATACAAAACAGATCCAATTCCTTGCTGATCTTGGAGACAGCATCCATAAGGCATTTTATCCTTCCGCTGTGATCGACAGTTTTGCTTCCGGGAAAATTTTATATGAAAAAATTTATATTGGTCTTGATTCTTTTTACAGTTATTCTACCAACCCCTCTGTGGCAAAATACAGCCTGTCTTTTGTAGATGTAAAAAAAGGTAACGGCAATTACGTTCCTGATTTCAATGGCGCTAATGGAAAAGTATACAAATATGTTCCCCCGATAGCGGGGGTTAAGCAGGGACAATTTGAACCGGTGCAGGTATTGGTAACACCCAAGAAACAACAGATCCTGAATTTAGGTATTGATTATGCGATCAACAAAAGCACGTTGCTGAAAACGGAAATTGCCACGAGCAATAACGATGTCAATACGTTTTCTTCAAAAGATAACGGCGATGACAGGGGATGGGCAGCCAAATTTCAGTTGAGCAATGAAAAAATGATACGGCAAATAAAAAAATTACAACTAAATACTTTACTGGACTACGAATATGTGCAGAAAAAATTCAAACCGTTGGAAAGATTGAGAAATGTTGAATTTACCAGAGACTGGGGTCTTCCGTTCTCTTTCCAGCCCGTGGATGAAAATATTATTAAAGTATCTGCAGCTTTAAGGAACGGAACGGGTAATTCGGTTACCTACCAGTTCGTCAACTACCACCGCAGTGATAATTACAATGGGTTCCAGAATTCAGTTCTTCAAACCGCCACCCTGAAAGGCTGGCAGATGAACAACCAGTTTATTATTACCAATTTCAATACACTGAATGATAAAGGAGTTTTCCTGAGACCAATTATTGACCTGAGCAGGCAGTTTAAAAAAATAAATAACTGGCGGATCGGGTTCCGGTATGCCCTGGAACAGAATACAGCCCGGTATAAAGTTTCAGACACCTTGATACCGCAGGCATTTTCATTTGACAGTTATTCCTTTTACATGAAGTCAGGTGAAAATAAAAAGAACCGGTATGGCGTCACTTTCTTTACCCGTTCCGATAAATATCCCGTGAGCAAAAACTTTATCCGCGGCGACAGGAGCATGAACCTGAACCTGCAAACAGAATTGTTGGCTAATGCGAAAAGGCAATTTTACCTGAATACAACTTTCAGGAAACTGAAAGTGTATGATGCAACTATATCAAAACAAAAAGAAGATGAGACCATTCTTGGCCGTGCTGAATATAATATGAGCGAATGGAAAGGTTTGCTCAACGGGAATATTTTGTATGAAGTGGGAGCAGGGCAGGAGCAGCGCAGGGATTATGCTTACCTGGAAGTGCCCGCGGGTTCGGGACAGTATGCCTGGGTTGATTACAACAATGACGGTGTTCAGCAATTGAATGAGTTTGAACTGGCTGCTTTCCCCGACCAGGCAAAATTCATCCGCATCTTTACCCCCACCAATGATTTTATAAAAGCGAATTATATCACTTTCAATTATCGTTTTGACATTAGTCCAAGAGCATTAATGACCTCTCCCGATCTGAAGGGCATCAAAAGATTTATTACAAAACTGAATCTTGTTACTTCTTTGCAAACAAGCAGGAAATCTGTCGCAAAAGGGAATTTTGAATTCAATCCCTTTAAATACGGCATAACCGATACGGCATTGATCACCTTATTCACAGACCTGCTCAATAGTCTTTCATTTAACAGGTTTAGCAGTAAATGGGGTTTTGATTTCACTAATCACCGCAGTAACGGCAAATCATTGTTAACATATGGCTATGAAACCCGGAAACTCAACGACTGGCTCATAAAATTCAGATGGAATATCAGCAGGTCGTTCTCTGTATCTGTGAATGGAAAGAAAGGTGCCAATGCTTTGTATACTCCGAAATTCGCCAACCGTAACTATGAACTTTCCGTGTACAGCGCAGAACCATTTATCACTTATATAAAGGGGAGTACGTTCCGTGTTGTGGCAAGTTATAAATACGACAATAAGAGAAACCTGCCTTTGTATGGAGGAGAAAGATCTGTTTCTAATTCTCTTATTCTTGAATCAAAGTATAATATTCTTCAAAACAGTTCACTTACCGGAAGATTCACTTTCAATAATATTGATTATAAATTCCCGGCAAATACAACGGTGAGTTATATTATGCTGGATGGTCTCTTACCCGGTAAAAATCTTTTATGGGGACTAAGTTTCAACAAAAGATTGCTGAATAATCTTGAACTTAGTTTTCAGTATGATGGAAGAAAAGCGGGGACTTCTAAAACGGTGCATATAGGAAGGGCGGCGATTACGGCGTTGTTCTAGATACTGGTTACTGGTTACTAGTTGCTGGTTCTTCAATGCGAAATGTCATTTCTGGTTTAGGAAACCAGTAACCAGATACCAGCAACCAGCAACCAGCTACACATTAAACCTGAAATGCATCACATCTCCATCCTTCACAACATAATCTTTTCCTTCTATTCTTAGTTTACCCACTTCACGACAGGCGGCTTCGGATTCATATTTTATGAAATCATCATAGCTTATCACTTCGGCTTTGATAAATCCTTTTTCAAAATCAGTATGAATGACACCGGCGGCCTGCGGGGCTTTCCAGCCCTGGTGTATCGTCCATGCCCTTACTTCCTGCACGCCGGCGGTAAAGTAGGTAAAGAGGTTTAAAAGTTTATAGGCAGAATGGATGAGCCTGTCCAGCGCAGGTTCTTTCATTTGATATTCATCCATGAATAATTGTTTGTCTTCAGGGTTGTCCATTTCTGCGATCTGTGCTTCAATGGAATTATTCATGATTATTATTTCAGCATTCTCATTCTTCACGGCTTCCTTTAACGCTTCTGAAAACTTATTTCCTGTATGCATGGATGCTTCATCCACGTTGGCTACATACAAAACCGGTTTATCGGTAAGTAAGAACAGGTCAGCGATCGCTATTTTTTCTTCTTTATCCAGTTTTAATTCACGGATGCTCTTTCCTTTTTCTAAATGCTCCTTACATTTCAATAATATTTCTAATTCAATTTTATACTTCGGTTCGAGTTTTATTTGTTTCTCTGTTTTCTGAATTTTTTTCACAACACTTTCAAGGTCTTTCAACTGTAATTCAGTATCAATAATTTCTTTGTCGCTAACAGGGTTGATAACACCTTCATCCCTCAATACATTCTCATCTTCAAAACAACGTATCACATGGATGATAGCATCCACTTCCTTGATATTTCCCAGGAATTTATTGCCCAATCCTTCACCTTTGCTGGCGCCGCGAACGAGTCCTGCGATATCAACGATCTCAATTTGTGTAGGAACAATGCGGTTGGGATGGACCAGATCAGCTAATTTATTCAATCTCGGGTCGGGTACATCCACGAGACCAACATTGGGGTCAATGGTGCAAAAGCGATAATTGCTGGCCTGTGCCTTGGCGCTGTTGCTTACCGCATTAAATAAAGTTGATTTTCCTACATTGGGTAATCCCACAATTCCTGCCTGTAAAGCCATGATTAAATATTTATGTCAAATTGGTCAAATGAGTCATATAAGTCATATTCGATGTTCAAGCCATAGTCGAATGACCTATTTGACTTATATGACTGACTGACTTTTTAAATGGGCGGCAAAGATAAGTGAAATCGCTGTTTGGGGGGATTGTGAATGCTTTGCTGAAAGTGCTTAACTTCATCCCGATAGTTATCGGGATACAAACTATAAACTACAAACAGTATATGGCACTTAGCAGGATCTGGGCAGCTTTTATCATTGTTTCGATTGTAGTAGCTTCCATTAAATGGATATCCTGGGGCGATAGCGATATTTTTAACCGCATGGTAACAGGAAAAGCGGATGATACTTATTCCTATTACAGGATGGGTGATACCACGAATGCAGGTATATCCCTGGATAGTTTTTCCCGCAGGATGAAGGAGATCAATTTTCTTCCGAAAGATAAAGCCATAAACAGCCGCTATCTTATTACGAATGATCTTCATTCAGATTCTGCAGGGATATTGAAGTCCCAGAATCCGTCTTTGATCGTTTTGACCTACCGGCAGGCAATGAACCGGCTGCGGAAACCTATTGATGGTATCATAGAAACCTGCTGGGCTTCGGTGAACATCGCTCTTAAACTCATTGGCATCATGGCGCTCTTTATGGGTTTTATGAGCATTGCTGAAAGAGCGGGAGGTATACGATTACTAAGCCGCATCATTGGGCCTTTTTTTTCGAAACTGTTTCCTGATATACCCAAAGGACATCCGGCCATGGGACATATGATGATGAACTTTTCAGCCAACCTGCTGGGATTGGATAATGCAGCTACACCATTTGGATTGAAAACGATGGAAAGCCTGCAGGAACTTAACCCGAATAAGGCTGTCGCATCCAATTCACAGATCATGTTCCTTTGCCTGCATGCCTGTGGTCCCACATTGATACCGGTAAGTATTATCGCCGTGAGGGCTTCGGCCGGTGCAGAAAACCCAACCGATATATTTATCCCATGCATGATCGTAACGTTTGTGGCTACATTGGCAGCCATGTGTATTGTATCATTCAAACAACGGATCAATATCTTTCAGCCGGCCATTTTACTTTGGATACTGAGCATATCTGCTGTGATCGCTTTGCTGGTGGTCTACCTGGTGTCGATGGATGCTAACGGGTTGCAATCATTTTCGGGCCTGTTAAGCAACGGTCTTATACTACTGATCTTTTTATTTATCATATTGGGTGCCGTGTATAAGAAAACAGACATTTTCGATGCGTTTATTGCGGGAGCAAAGAACGGGTTTGATACAGCTGTTAAGATCATTCCTTATCTCGTAGGTATGTTGGTTGCCATTAGCCTTTTACGTACCAGCGGCACTTTTGATGTGATCATTGACGGCATGAAAAACTTTTTTGCCATGCTGGGTGCCAATACAAGTTTTGTGGAGGGATTACCTACAGCATTGGTGCGTCCATTGAGTGCAAGCGGTGCAAGAGGAATGATGGTGAGTACGATGACCACGCATGGCGCCGATTCTTTTGCCGGCAGACTGGCGAGCATTATGCAGGGATCATCCGACAGCACTTTTTACGTGGTAGCCGTTTATTTTGGCTCTGTGGGGATCAGGAATACCAGATATTCTATCGGTGCCATGTTATTGGCTGATCTTGTCGGGATCATTACAGCTATTAGTCTTGCATATCTTTTCTTCGGGGCATCTGCATAAAAAAACTGTCCCGGAAAATCGGGACAGTTTCATATTTGCAATAATACTTCTTAATTACTTGAAAAAGAGGAAAGGGTTTTTGCCGGGGAAGCTGCCTGGTAGCTGCCACGGAATATAAGGGTATAACTTCTTTTTCTGACCGGAGCAAAACCGGTTAACGTGGCAAGGTTGGTGGTCGTGCCTGTCGCCCTTACATAGAGTGTATCATTTTCAACCGTCTTGGATGAAGATGGATGAGGGATGTAATTTGTTACATCCGTTGTCTGCACATTGGTAAACACATTGGCATTTCTCTTCACGGAGAAAAGATCCATGTTAGGAACAGCATTTTTGCTAAATATAAAATTGGCAAAACGTATTCTTGAAGTAGTATCATCCGGAAAGACGATATCATTCTTGACTGTTTTTTGTTTCGGGGTTGTCAATGAATCAAACATGAAAATGGTATAACTCTGGTTAGCCTCGAAGTTTTCTGCAAAGGACATAGGCGGCTGTGTCAGAATCGTACTTGAGGTATCCCTGATCAGAAAAGCTCTTACTCCTGATGCCACAGTAAAATTTGATGGCGTAGAAGGAAAAGTAGCTCCATAGGCCACCGCGGCGCCGGTAACAGCGCTCCCATCTACATAAATATAATTCCTCGTGGCATTCAAAGTGGCATTATAGACCTGAACAAAAGTCCTGTTTGTAAAATTATTTTGTTCCAGCGCCACTTCCTTGCCTGTCTGTTTGGTGCAGGAAACAGCCAGTAACGCTGAAACAATTACAGCGCTAAAGGCAATTATTATTTTTGTTAGTTTCATGGTAGTTAGTTTTATAATTTATTGTTGGGAGAACCAGCATTCCTTAGTATGATAATCATTATTCGTCGGGTAAGCACCTATCAGGGTCAATGATGGTATATTATACAAGTACTCTGAATTGTAACGTGGCCGGGTGCGGTAAACAAGTTTACCGTTATTACTGCCGGTCCCGCTAAAGAGATCGGATCCTGCAGGAACTTTAAACCCGGCATATACCTGTTGCCCGGTTGCAGGATCTAAATTATTGTAATGGTATCTCCGCATATCAGCCCACGTTTCATGTATGCCCCAGCCATACATGGCAATATACTTCTGAAGCATCACCTTGGTCAAAGTCATATTTGCAAAATCAGCCACCGGAGGTACTACTGCGGGGTTAGCCAGGTAAGCGGCCTTGTTAGCAGCGTTGATGTCTTTACCTGCCGGAATATTGATATTATAGATTGTAGAGAGCATGTCAAAATTCAAACTGATGCCATTTATATAAGCGATCCTGGCGTTTGCATAATCGGTTTTGCGTATCAGGGCTTCAGCTTTCAGGAATTGAATTTCGGAAGCGGTCATTACTGGAAATTCTGTTTCATCCCTGAAAATATATTTACCAGCAGTACCTAATGTTGTCAGGGCGCCGGAAATGGGTGTATAACCTGTGCTTCCATAAGCTGTCCCAACAAAACTTTCAGGCAGATCAGCGGCGACTAAAGCCGGGTTGATCGCAGATGACCATGAAGGGGAATAACCCTTGATCGTACCATTTGGATTTCCTCTTAACATATACCAGGCCCTTGGATCAGCCACTCCTGTAAAGGCAAGTGGATTAGCTCCTGACATCAGGTCTGCAATAAAAGCAGTTTGGCGGATACCGGAAGTTGCATTATTCACATTACCCCGGGCCGTACCAAAATAATTAGAAGTACCGGTGATCCCGGTGCTTTGAAACTTTGCGGTTGCATTGTCTGCATTGGATGTCATGGAAAGGTTCGCATGATAAATAACAGAATCGGGATTATAAATTAATTTATTATGTAAATATGCGAATGACCTGGCCAGGATACCGTGAACAAATTTTTTCCAGGTTTCCAGGTTTCCCTTGTTAAAATAAAAATCGCTGGCTGCAAACTTGGTAGGGTTCATTCCACCGCCAGTCATGTTCAGATAATCAAGCGCACGATAGCAAATAACCCTTACCGAATCGTATATTTCAGGCTGAGATTCATATGTAAACTGCTGCAAGCTTTGATTGAAAGCCTGGCGTAATATCATTTCACCATATTGATTGGTACTGGTAAATAAACTCCAGGCTCTTAGAGCCCAGGCCGCACCAACAAAATCCCATTTCTGTTCTTCGATTCCCCATTCTACTATTTTGTTTATATTCTGACCCATTCCATAATAATGAGCCGCCCACATGGAACCCATATTATCACTTGCGCCATTGGTTCCGGCCATTTTATCATAGAAGGTTCCAATATTGTCTGTGGCAGATGAAACATAACTTCCCCAAAACTGGATATACCTTCCGATCAATAAACCATCCCCGGCGGTGCCATAGGCGCTGCCGGCCGCCGATGAGCTACCAACAAGGCTACCTATCAGGCTGGGAAATATTATCTCTATCGGTTGTTTTACTAACGCATTTGGATTAGCATATGCATCATCTATTTTTTTAGAGCAGGAACTGACGGTTATCAGACCAATTAGCCCGGCTGCAATAAAAAATTTACTATTCGTTTTCATTATAATTTATTTTTTAAATTATTTAAATATTGCTTTCAAGCCAAAGTTGATTGCCATTGGAGCAGGAAGACTTCCATAATCAATTCCCATTCCCCCAACACCAGTTGAACCGGCTGTATTCCCATTAACAGATGGATCTGCCCCCCTGTAATTGGTCAACAGCAGAAGGTCAGTTCCGGTGACAAATAAACCCAGTGATTTGACTACCCTTAATTTATTAACAAAGTTGGCGGGCAAATTGTAGCTAAGCGTGACATCCCGCAACCTGAGATAGTTAACATCATGTTCGATAAATTCTTCTTCCGGCATGCCGGTATAATATGCTTGCTGGAAATAAGGAACAATAGAGATGGTGTTGACTGTTGGATTAGCTGTGTTTTGCAAACCATCCAGTAAAACGCCATCTATCACACGGGGAGATTCCCTGTCTTTGGTGCGTTGACTTTTGCCCTGGAGTGTTAGATACATATCCGTAGCATCAAAAACATCACCGCCAACTTTCATATCCCAAAGGAAATTAAGTCCCCAATTCTTATAACGGAATGTGTTCAGCGTTCCTAATGTAAAATCAGGCATCCTGTCACCGATCACTAAAAACGTTCCTTCTACTATAGGCAAACCAGTAGTAGGACTGATCAATACTTTTCCCTGGTTATTGCGTTGGTAGTGAAAACCGGTGATCGTTGTAGCAGCCCTGCCCCGGATCATACCGCCTCTTGCATTACCATAGAGCCAGGTATCAGCAATATAGGCTTCGTAAGCAATAGCCTGAGGTAAGGTCAGCACTTTGCTCCACATATGGGCAAGGTTGAAACGAATATTCCAACTCAGGTCTTTTTTGCGCATAGCAACAACATCTGTTACCAATTCCACACCCTGGTTCCTGGATGAAGCTGCATTCTGGGTATTCAAAATAAACCCTGTGGCATAACTGGCCCTGAATTGATTCTGGATCTGCTCGGTGCATAATGTATTGTAATAGGCAAAGTCAAATGCCAGACGGCTATTGAATAATCTTATTTCTGTTCCCAGCTCATAAGTGTTTTGTCTTTCGGGTTTAAGGTTTGGATTGTTATTGTTAAAGCCATAAGAATAAATAAGGCCTACCGCACTGCTGGTGAAATTGTTCACGAATACTGACTGGTTATCATACGGATTCGGGTACCGGGCCGTACTGGCACGTGAAGCACGGAGTTTCCAGTAATTGACGAGTTTCCCCTTGATCTTTGGAAAGAGATCAGATACAATAAGACTGGCGCTGAATCCCGGGAAATCATATTTCCTGTTCTGTTTTGGAAATAAAGAAGATTGCTCAAAGCGATGCGTATAACTAAAGAAGAAAAGGTTGTTATAACTGATAGCAGCTTCGCCGAAAACAGCGAACTGTCTTTGAATAGACAGGTTGGGCAGACCAAAATTATTCCTGTTCAATCTTATTCTTGTATTCAGCCTGGTAATATTGCTGTCTGTTTTGGGACCAACTGTTTGAGTGAAATTGGCATCAGTTACCACCTGGCCATTTTTCATCATCTTATTATAATTAGGTGAACCGATCACCTTGTTGATGGAATCCACCAGGTTAGTACCGGTAATAGAAAACATTTGTGTTTCATAGTCCTGCCACATGGTACCTACCATCAGCCTTCCGGAAAGTTTCTTGTAATCCTTTTTAACGGTTGCAGTAATGGTATGATTATATCCATAATAACTTTTCCAGTAATTCGTCAAACGTCCATATCCGCCATTCTGGCTGGCGCTGGTCAGGTAGGACATCGGGGAATAGAAAGTATACCCGGTGGCATCATAGGTATCATAACCAAACCGACCGGCAACACTCAGCCATTTGAACGGAGTAAGATTGATACTGCCGGATATGATCTTACGTATCACTTTATCATAGCTCACATTGCGGCTTGTATTATATAATGGATTATCAATTTCTGCGTATGGGTCTGCAGAAAAAATACTGATCTTATTTCCATCTATATCCTGGAACGTGGCTATATCATTAGTAACAGGCCACACATACAGGCCCAATAAATAACCACCGGCGCTTCTTAAAGGTTTGTCATTCGTTTGGTTGATATACTGGAAAGAAGGAGAGAAATCAATCCATTTTCCGATCTTGGTTGAATTGGTGACCCTTACATTGAACTTTTTGAAATTGTTACCGGGTGTCACTGCTTTTTCGTCGAAATAGGAACCTGTTACTTTAAAGGCTGTAATTTTTGTGCCGATATCAACACTCAGGTTATGATTTTGTGCAAAGCCTGTCCTGAAAAAATTATCTATGTTGTTATACCGCTGTATGCCAGCTGGATATTTGGGACCAAAATAACTTCCTGAAGTACCGCTGAATGAACTGCCGGGAACTCCATTAGTTCCGGGACCGTAGTCGTTATTCAGATCGGCATAACGGGTTACATCCATAACCCGGAAACTGTTATCATATCCTACCCCGATCTTTATTCCCTTTTCATCTTTTCCTTGTGTAGCTGCTTTTTTTGTTGTGATAATAATAGCGCCGGAACTGGCCTGGCTTCCATAAAGTGCTGCGGCTTCAGGTCCTTTTAATACCGTTACTGATTCAATATCGGCCGGGTTCAGATCCCCGATCCTGTTCGTATAGTCATTATTCCGGTTGGGAAGGTCAGAAGCAAGCCCGACACCAACACCACCGTTGGATGTCTCATTGATGGTGGTGTTATCAAGGATGATACCATCCACAACAAATAATGGTGTGTTAGATCCGGTTAAAGAATTAAAACCTCTTAACACAATTTGAGAAGAAGCGCCTGCCTGTCCTGAAGTAGGAGTAACTGTCAGACCGGCTACACGTCCCTGCAAACTGTTCACAAAATTCTCTCTTTGTGTTTCTGCGATGTCTTTACCACTGACTTTTTGTGTCGAATAGGAAACCTCCCTGGCATTTCGTTTAATATCCAGGGCAGTAACAATTACTTCATTCATGGTATTATCAGCTGTTTTAAGGCTAATACCAACCAGGTCACCGCTTCCGGGTTTCACTTCGTAGTTCTGATAACCAACATAGGTCATCTGGAGTGTTTCTCCGGGATTTACCTTAATGGAGAATTTACCGTTGGCGTCCGTCTGCACAATGCGCCGGGTGCCTTTTACCCTAACCGTAACTCCGGCGAGGGGTGTTTTACTGTCTTCGGAAACTATAGTGCCGGAGATAGTTCTTTCCTGTGCTTGTACAGCGGCAGGAAGCAGAATTACCATAAGCGTCAAAGCGAAGAACAATTGGAAAATTTTTCTCATAGCTGTTTTTTTATATTAATTAATAAGCAATTCCAAATTTATGATTATAACACTTCAACTCCTGAATCAACATAAGGTTTTAAAACAGGATTGCCCGGATCTAATTCAGTGATCAGCGTATCGATCTCTGTCAGGCCGCAAACCTGGATCGGCTGTACCGTGTTCACTTTTTCAGCAATGGACAAACAAACAACTTTTTTACAAGAGTCGATCATTGCTTTTTTCAACTGCACTACTTCCCAATCATTGTCTGTAATACCATGTTCGGCATCGATGGCATTAGTGCCCAAAAAACAAATATCAGCTTTTACCTGTTTTATTTTAGCAATTGCCTCAGAGCCAACTGTTATTTTCGAGTTCTTTGATATTTTATCCCCGATCAATATTACTTCAATATTCGGATGGTTCATATATTCAAGAATGGCGGGGATACTTCCTGAAATAAAAGTGGCTTTCAGTTGCGGTGGTAATGAACGGGCCATTTCAATAATGGTAGTACCTCCGCTGGTAAGCACAAACATACCATTGTGTATAAGGCTGATCGCTTTTTGAGCGATCGTCTTCTTTTGATTTTGCGAGTAAACACCATTGGCTGAAAAGTATACATGGTTAAAGGAATGCGATAATGCGCCGCCATGTACTTTTATTACTTTGCCATCCTCAGCCAATTCCTGCAGGTCACGACGTATCGTATCTTCTGACACATTTATTTCTGTGCAGAGCGAAGATGAAAGGACTTTGTTGTGCAGGTTCACCTGGTGAAGTATATAGGCCTGCCTCTCCTTTTTGAGCATCAATTAGTTTTTGGCGAAATAAATGTAGGGTAAATTCCTGCACAAAAACGCAGAAACCTGAAAAAATTTGCAGAATGTGGAAACTAGGGGGATAGACTAGTGTATTGTGTACTAAGTACAAATTTGTTTTGCAGCCAGGAAACTAAAAGCCCTGCCCCGATAAATCGGGGCAGGGCAAGTTGATGAATCCATAGAGAAAATTATTTTCCAAACGTGAACCTTGCTGAAAAGCCAATGGCTGCCGGTTCAAAGTTGATATCGCTTACAATATTTAGTTCAGGCTTCCAGTCCAGTGAAATGTTCAGCGGGATATTATTGAATTTGTAATCAAGACCAACAATACCCTGCGCACCAAAATTGGGATCGGTTGTTGATTTTTGTGTAGCCACATTAACTTTTTTTACAAAAGCTATATAACCACCGCCTCCATAGAACCAACTTAATCCTTCAGGAGTTAAGGGTTTATAGAATTCAACCAACGCTCCCAGGGCCAGCGGGTCACCAAAAGTGAACAATCCCTCAATAGCTGTCTTCTGGTTAATGAACTGCTTGATTGAAATAGAATTGTTTTGCATGGCATTTGAACTGCTGAGACGTACGCCCAATGCAGTTTTATAGTTTTGGGCCTCCAGGTTGCTGAATGAACCAATACCTACCGCTAACAAGAGAGCAAACAAGATTTTTTTCATGGTGATTTTGTTTTGTTCTCCTGTAAACGAAAAATGATGCCAATTAACTCTAAAGGAAATGCAAAAGGTTGTTTGGGCAAGTGGGGATTGGCCAGTAGCTAGTGGGAAGTGGGGGAGAGGACATTCAACTTCTGATCCCCACTCGCCACTAGCCAAACCCCACTCCCGTAGTTTCAACGTACTTTTATCTCTTTATGGCCATCGCGATCATCCTCATATTCATTCTGGGTTATGCCGGAATTGCTTTCGAACATTCCATTCGCATTAACAAAGCTGCAACAGCATTGGTGACCGGTGTGCTTTGCTGGACGGTGTATATTCTTTCAGCCAATAACAAAGAAATAGTTACCGGGCAATTGGCTCATCATTTTGGCGACCTTTCACAGATCCTGTTCTTCCTGATGGGTTCCATGGCAATCGTAGAGTTGATCGATGCACATGACGGGTTTGAAATAATTACCAGCCGGATCAAAACAACCAATAAGCGGAAAATTTTATGGATCATTTCGATCCTGACTTTCTTTTTGTCATCGGTTTTAAATAACCTGACCACGGCCATTGTGATGATCTCTCTGGTAAGAAAACTAATGACCGGCAAAAATGACCGGCTGATGATGGCGGGTATGATCGTTATTGCCGCCAATGCGGGTGGTGTATGGTCGCCCATAGGAGATGTAACTACAACCATGTTATGGATAGGAGATCAAATAAGCCCTTTAAAGATCATTGTCAAACTGATCGTCCCTGCTCTTGTCTGCCTGCTTGTTCCATTGCTGATCCTGCGGTATTCATTCAAAGGAGAAATAGAAAAACCGGATCAGCCGTTTGAAGACGCCGGTGAGACACCCAGCACAAAAAAAGAGAGAGTGATCGTTTTTGTTACGGGTATATTGTTATTACTGCTGGTACCTGTATTTACTGTCATTACGGATCTGCCGCCCTTTATGGGAATAATGATCGGGTTGGGCCTGATGTGGATGATCACAGAAATGATTCATAGCGACAAAGATGAAGAAGACAGGAAAAAATTTACAGTGGCCTATGCATTGAAAAAAATTGACACACCCACGATATTATTTTTCCTCGGGATCCTGCTCGCTGTTTCTGCGCTTGAATCCACGCAGCAATTGCAGCACATATCCGGATGGATGGATAATAATCTGAAAGACCAGAACATCATTGCCGGCACTATGGGCTTGTTGTCATCTGTTGTGGATAATGTGCCATTAGTCGCTGCCATGCAGGGAATGTACAGCCTCGACGCATTTCCAACCGATCATTATTTCTGGGAATTCTTAGCCTACACTACAGGTACCGGCGGCAGTATCTTAATAATCGGTTCGGCAGCAGGAGTAGCTGTAATGGGAATTGAGAAAATTAATTTTATCTGGTATTTAAAAAAGATCGGGTGGCTGGCGTTGGTTGGATATATTGCTGGTGGTATAGTTTATATTCTGCAGCACCGTCTACTAGGTATTTGAGATGATAACTGATAGATGATAGTTCCTGGTGATCGCAGACCAAGTGAGATTCGAAAATTTCTGTATACAATTATCATCTATCAGTTATCAACTATCATCTACTCAAACATCTCAAACTTCGTCTTCGGCCTCCTGTTTTCCAGCCAGCGAAAGTTTTGTAACCGCATTTCTCTTGGGTCTTTTTGTTTTATCGGCCAGATGGTGCCCGTGACGCTGCTGCGAAAAACAACTTTTTGTAAGGCATGGTCGCGGAAATAAATATCCAGTATGTCTGATTTGGATTCATTGATACCGGTATAGGCACTGTCTTCATCCTGTATATAATAAATACATTCGGCAAAACCCTTTGCACGGACTGAATCAATGGAACCATCTTTAAAATAACCATCCATCCGGCTTGATTTTATCTGGTTGTACACCTCCGGGTCAACCCGGTTAACCATAAAACTATTGTCGATCACTTTTATCCTGTCGGCCTTCTTGTTTTTTGTAAATAACAAAATTGTATCACCTGTGATCTGGCTTTCTTTTGCCCACAATACAGGGTCCTGGAACAAACGGAATGTTGAATCTTTAAAAGAATAAAATAAACTGTCACACACGGATTGTAATGAATCTGAAAAAATGCGGACATGACGATAAGCTTCAAAATAACGGTTGCTGCTGTCTTTATTATTTACACTTACTATTTTGGTTCCTTTTACCGTGTCTTTCACTATAGAATCTTTTTTGCCATACAGATCAGACAACCGGGCGGAGAATAAAGTGTCTGCAGTAATATATATGGAGTCATCTTCTTGTTTGACGATCATTAACGGTTTGCCTGTGGCAAGAATGGCATCTGTCTTATTATTCCGGAATATCCTGTTGGCGAGAATAGTTGTTCCCTGTGCGGAATCTATCACCATTGCATTTCCTTCTGCCTGCGAGGTTCCCAAACTGTCATCAAATGCAATTCTGTTCGCAATGATCGTTGTTTTGCCATCATGAATAATGGGTCGTTGCCCGAATTCAGCCTTTCCTGTCGCTATATTATAAAAGCCATCTTTTGTTTCAATGGTACGACCGCTGCTGTCTTTTATAAATGTTTGTGCAATGAAACGGGTGGTTTGGGATTGGGTATTATATATTAAGGAATCTGTTTTGATATAATAAGCAGGGTCTTTCAACTCCACGTTTCCTTTAAAGTAAATATCCCGCAAACCGGCATAGTAATGTCCTTCCTGGCTTGTCAATACCGATTTTTTATTGATAACCCTTCCACCATGCAAATAAGTGCCGATATCAGTGGTCATATCGTATTCAAGATCGGGTGTTGTCAATTCTCCTTTTCCATCGCTGAGTTTTACGCCGCCATCCAGGTAAGCGATCTTTTTATCGATCAGGTAACGCATATGGCTGGCATAAATATTCGCCGTGTCTGAATCATTGATATGCACATGCCCCCATGCTTCAAATGTTTTTGTATTATTATTAATTACACAGCTATCACACCAGAAGAAAGAAGTGCCCTGCTTCAATTTCACACCGCCTGCCAGTATCTGCAATTGTGTAGAATCATTTATTTTCCTGAATTCAAGTTTGCGGGCATCCAGAATTTCAATATTCACCAAACTGTCGCTATCGGGTGAAGTGCTTGTGGTAGTAGGAGGGGTCACTTGTGCAAAAGAAATAGCAGGACTGATGATAAGCCCGGCAAAAAACAAACAAAAAATGAATTTAGAGTATTGCATTGATCATGCTACTTCGGAATACTGTCTTTCTTTGCAGGCGAAGTTAGAGCCTCACCTCTGGCTTTCCGGCCAATGAGTGACAAATTAACGTAGCGTTTAGGATTTGTCCTCAGATCATCCATTAATATTTCAGCGCTAAGGATGGCGGCGTTCAGCCTGTCATAAAGCTCCTTGCTGTTGATCAGTTTGCCGAGTGTGCCATCTGTACTGTTCACTTTTTGTATGACGTTCTTTAATTCTGCAAGCACCTGGTGAACTGAATCTAAAGTTTTCTGCAGGTCAAGTTTCGATAATTTATCAGTGAATTGTTTGGCATTACTGAATAATGCCGTAATGCTGTCATTACTTTTTTTAAGGTTATCAGTTACCGAATATGCATTGTCAAATATTTTTGCCAAAGGTCCGTTGTCTTTATCCAGGAACCCGGTCAACGAACTGCTGGCTCTATTCAGGTTGGCCAGCAATTGATTCAGATTGTCCCTGTTCTCTTTACCAATTACCCTGTTCACATTACCAAGCACCATATCAAGCGTATCCAATGAACTCCGGACTTTAAGAAGGGTAGGATTCATCGCAGCTTTTACATCATCAATTAAGCTATTATCTACTCTTGTGGCGAGTGTATCGCCTGATTTCAGGTAGCTGGTAGAATTTCCTTTTTCTATAATGAGGTAAGACGCACCGATAAGAGGAGCCGAAATAAAAGCTTTGGAATCCTTTGGTATATTGACATCCTTGGTAAGATTAATGGTGGCAACAATACCGTTTACATTTTTATCCTGTGCATCAAGCTCGTAAACGCTGCCAATGACATAACCATTTATTTTTACTTCGTTTGATTTGGAAAGCGAGCCAAGGTCGTTGAAGACAGCGTATATCTTTTTTGTTTTTTTAAAAATGTCCCTGCCTTTCAAAAAATTAAAGCCCAGGATCAGGATAGTAAGCCCGGAAATGGTCAGTACGCCAACTTTTGTTTCATTACTTATCTTCATGAGTATTTGCTTAAGCCAATGACTGATTACAGTCCCGATGGCAATCGGGAGCAAATTAGTTAATTATTCGGAAACGCTTCAACAGGATGTTCAGAAAGGCTTCTTTTCAGCATCTTTATCCGCAACAGTTTTTTTGGCCTCTAGTTTTTCTTTATATGATCTGATCGCATTAAATATATTGGCTACGATCTCATCCTGTCCTTTTTCACTGTTGATATATTGTTCTTCGTCCTTATTGGAAATAAAACCAATTTCCACCAGCACACTGGGCATGCCCGTTGCCTGCAATACCCAGATACCTTTATCATTTCTTTGTTTCACTCCGCGGTCCACCCGGCCTGTCTTTGAAAATTCCTGCTGCACCATATCGGCCAGCGTCAGGCTTTTCCTGAAAAAATTCTGTGCATAGATGAGCATCCTTGCTTTTTCCGCCGGGTCAGATGGATCGGGCAAACTGATATTGGTAACAGAATCTATTTCACCGGTGTAATCATTGTTCTTTGTAAGTGACTTGATCTTCGCATCGTTTTTACCAACAGCCCATACATAGGTTTCTGTTCCGACAGCCCTGTTGTCTATCCAATAAGTTTCATAGATGGGAACCTTATAGGTTTTGGTAACCCATTTCTTTTTCACTTTTACTTTTTTGGTGGCAGTTTTGTAACCTGAAACTCTTTTACCATACCAACCACCGGCAGCCCTGCCTGCACTGTTGCAGTGAATGGCAATAAACAGGTCGCCATGTGATTCATTGGCAAGATCGGCCCGGTAAAATAGCCCTGCCTCAATACTGTTTTTATCTCCAGGTACTATATCAGTAGTTCGGGTAAAAATGACTTTTATATCCGGAAATTCTTTTTCAATGGCCTTTCCTAATTTTAGTGAGACTTCCAGGCTCACCTGTGACTCTTTGGAAAAAGTGCATCTTGCACCGGGATCAAGACCACCATGGCCCGGGTCGATGATAATTGTTTGAAGGGGTTTCCTTGTACCAGTTTGTGCAATTGCACCAATAAAAAGTAAAGGGGTAATAAAAAAAATAACTGTACTAAATATTTTTTTTGTCATGCGCTGGGGTTGTAAGTAATACTGCGATCAGATCTGCAAAAATATTCGGAGAATGGCAATAAATATTAAAAACCTTTTTTCTCCTTTTTTTCCACTGCATCCAGGAACGCACTTACATTTTTTGACTGTGTGTTGTGATTGCCTGTATTGTCATTATCCTTTCCTGACTCGGATCGCTGTTTCTCCAGCCAGGCTATATAAGTTCTCACTGCTTTAATGATACAATCGGCTGTTTCTTTTTGTCCTTCCTTACTATTCAGGTAATCTTCTTCCGCTCGGTTGGTAATATAACCTGTTTCTACCAATATGCTTGGCATCGCTGTTGCCTGCAACACCCAGATACCTACCTGGCGCTGTCTCACATCACGGTCCACACGGCCAATTTTGGCAAACTCATCCTGTACAAACCCGGCCAGCGTGGCGCTCCTTTTAAAATACTGTTTTGTTTTCAGCAATGACAATGCAATAAACTCAGGAGCATTGGGATCAATATCTCCATAGTTCTCCCTGAAATTTTCTTCCTGCAGCATCGGTGCGTTCTCCCGCACCGCTAATTCTTTATCATCATTTTTATGGGCTCCGCAGATATATGTTTCAGATCCTTTCGCTGCGTTAGGAGTGGTCCAGTGGCGGTATACAGGAACTTTTTTTGTTTTCTTCTTCCGGTTCTTTCCTTTTCCTGTATAATAAGTAACGTTTTTGTAGCCGGTTACTTCAGAATGTCGTTGCGGTACGGCTGCATTAACATGGATGCAGATAAAAAGATCTCCTTTGTTCTCATTGGCGATCTCGGCACGGCGGTGAATAGCGGTGATCTTTTCGGTGGGCCGGCTTTCCACGATCCTTATTTCAGGCATTTCATTCTTAAAATTTTTCACCAGCTCTTTGGAAACAGCGAGGCAAATATCATCTTCATATGAATAAGAACCTTTGGCGCCGTTATGGCCCCCGTTTTCCATGATGCCATGACCGGCATCGACAATAATTGTCTTGATGACCTTCTGTTTTTTATTTTCTTTTTGATCGTCTTTTTTAAAAGCGAAAAAAGAAACACAGAAAGAAATGCCAAGGAAAAAGAAAAAGGTTCGTTTGATCATGGGCTTCCGGTATTTTACAGGATGGATTCACCGGGATCCATCCCGGACTCAATCTTCACAAAATGTTTAGGTTTGTTCATAGGCCTGCTATATATAAAGATTTACATTTGCTTCCAACCGAATGAAGCAACTGTACAAATTTAAGCTAAACTATTTTTTTGCAGGGATATGGATGGCGCTTATCTTATCCACACTAACGTGGAAAACATCAGCCCGATATATCCATTCATCCAATTTTCTCAGTCCTTTAACATTACTTAGTGATACAACAAAACCAATTCTGAAAACAGATAGCACAAGAACTATTATCAATGCATTTGTTGATACGACGAAACTTCCTCTTAAAGATTCTATTGTTGTTAAAGAAAAAGTTGACACGTTCTCTCTTAAAATCTCAAAAGATTCTTTGGATGCACCGCTGAAATATGCGGCAGAAGATTCAGTTGTTATTTTGATACAGGATAAAAAAATCTTACTGTACGGAAAAACAAGAACCGATTACAAAGACATCACGTTAACGGCGCCAAGGGTTGAATTGGATCAGCAAACGCAAATTGTTACAGCTTTCAACCGGAAAGACAGCAGCGGTGAAGTATTAGAAACAGCGCATTTTAAAAGCGGGGAGAACGAATTTACCAGCGATACGATCCGCTATAATTTTAAAACACAGATCGGGTTAACCAAAAATACATATACTGAGCAGGGAGAATTTCTTGTTATTGGCGATGATGTAAAGAAAGTAAGTGAGAATGTAACTTTTGTCAAGCGGGCAAGATTTACAACCTGCCTGCTCGATGAGCCACATTTTGATTTTGTAACACCGAAGATGAAAGTTGTCAATAAGAAACTGGCTGTATCCGGGCCAACACACCTGGAATTTGAAGGAGTTCCCATTCCCATCTATCTTCCATTTGGATTTTTCCCGTTGAGCCAGGGTCGTCATTCGGGTTTTCTGCCACCACAGTTTACTACCAATGAACAATATGGTTTGGGTTTGGAAGGAATGGGTTATTATAAAGTGTTGAGTGAATACTGGGATGCCCAGGTAAGGACCAATATTTATTCATATGGTGGCTGGTCTGTCAATTTAAATCCAACTTATCGTAAACGGTATCGCTACAGCGGCGCATTTACATTGAGCATGCAAAGCACCAGGCAGAATTTTAAAGGCGACCCCGATTTTTCAAAGAATAAAACTTATGCGGTTTCATGGGGCCATTCTGTTGACAGCCGGGCAAGACCAGGAACAGTTTTTTCTGCAAATCTCAATGCCAGTTCTACCAAATACAACCGCTATGTTTCCAATGATCCGCGGCTTAATTTTCAAAATCAACAGGGTTCTTCGATCGCTTATTCCAAATCATGGGCAGGCAAGCCATATAACTTAACGGTTGCCGCCAACCATGACCAGAATAATTTAACGCACGTTATTAATATCAATTTGCCTGATATAGGTTTTTCAGTAAGCACATTGTATCCTTTTCAGAAAAAAGAATCTGCCGGCACAGCGAAGTGGTTTGAAAAATTAGGCGTTGGATATAACGGCAACTTCAGGAACCGGGTTTCTTTTTATGATACAGCGGTTCGATTCAGGGACCTGCTCGATACTTTGCAATGGGGAGCGCAGCATAATTTTCCCATTTCTGTAGCGCTGCCACCGATATTGGGCGGGGCGGTGATCGTATCGCCGGCTATTTCTTATTCACAGGTATGGATCGCACAAAAATTCCGCCGCAGCTGGAATGATGTCAGCAAAAAAGTGGACACGACAATCACCAAGGGATTCTTTATGGATCACCAGTTGGGTTTCTCATTGAATTTTAATACTGCGATCTTTGGAATTTACCAGTTTAAAAAGTCAAGGATCATTGCCATCCGTCATGTCATCAGGCCTACACTGAGTGTGAATTATAAACCAGACCTTTCAAAGAATCATTTTTACAAAACACAACTGGATTCAACAGGATACGTTACCCCATTCCCCATTTCAGAATTTGAAGGTGCGCTTTACTCGGGTTTTTCATATGGACAAAACGGGGGGCTGGGTTTTCAATTGGACAATAACCTGGAAATGAAATGGCGCTCAAGAAAAGATTCCGGTGAGAAAGCCATTAAAAAAATAAAACTGATTGATGGATATGGATTCTCCGGATCATATAATTTCCTGGCGGATTCCATGAAGCTTAGTCAGATTAGCCTGTACTTGCGAACCACTTTGTTTGACAGGATAAGTATCAATGCACAAGCCAACCTCGATCCTTATATGGCGGACCGGAGAGGAAATGACAGCAGCAAATATGCATGGCAGGGCGGCAAATTCAAACCGGGTCGTCTTACATCCGGGGGTGTTTCCATCAGCAGCAGTTTTAAGAGCAAACCAAAAGATCCAAAGAAAGAAGAGGAACGAAAAAAACAAGTGCAACAACGACTCAATGATCCAAACCTTGTTGCAGATCAGCAAAGGTTATTGGATTATATGCAGCAAAACCCTGCTGAGTTCGTAGATTTTAATATTCCCTGGCAGGTAAGTTTTGGTTATTCCCTCGCTTTTTATAACAAGCAAAAATCAGATTACAGCGGGTTCGAACTGAATTTTGCATCCAATATAAATTTCAACGGCAGTTTTAATCTTTCACCCAAATGGAATTTCAGTGCTACCGGTTATTATGATTTTGATACAAAGAAACTGCAAACCTTCTCGATGGCCATCAGCAGGGAAATGCATTGCTGGCAGATGTCTATCAACATTACACCCGTTGGCTTGTATCGCTTCTTCAGTTTTTCCATCAGCCCGAAAGCATCGGTGTTGCAGGACCTGAAGATCAACAGGACGAGGTCATTCCCCAATTTTTAACTCCTGTCCGGTGATGACTCACCCGATAGCTATCGGGTTTGAAAATAGTTAATACAAACCACTAAGACACAAAGACACCATCCCGATAGCTATCGGGACACAAAGATTACTTTGTGTTACTTCGTGACTTTGGCCTTTGTGGTTCAAATTTAAACCCGATAGCTATCGGGTGAGTCACTATCGGGTGTTCCTTTCATAATAATCTTTCATCACCGCAAACACTTTTTCTTTCATTTGCCTGTCGGTAAGTCCGTTGGAGGGAACAGCTTCCAGGAAATGCATCTCCAGCCGCTGTGGCCAGAAGAAAAATGTTTTATGTAATGGCATTACTTTTTTTGTATTGAATATTATGGCAGGAATGATCGCGGTGCCGTTGCTGACAGCGAGTTTAAAAGCGCCGTTATGAAATTCTTTCAATGATTCTTCAGTCCGGTTGCGGGTGCCTTCCGGGTAAATGCACATATGGATCCCTTTTTGAAGGACATTTTTCATTTTATCAAAACTTTCTTTCCGGCTTTTTTCATTTTTCCTGTCAACAAGTACGGCACCTTTCATATAATAAAATCCGAACAGGGGAATGCGGGCAAAACTTGATTTGGCGATCGTTTTATTGGCCCCGGGAATAAATGGAGATGAAAGCGGAACATCCATCATTGAATTATGGTTGCAGGTAACGATATAAGTTTTGCCGGGTTTAAAATGTTCTTTGCCTTTAACGGTAACAGGACAACCCACCAGTCTCAGCCAGATATTCATCCATAAACGTGCAATGCTGATAAAGATGGCTTGTCCTTTGGGGTCGGGTATCAGCCAGGTGATCATGGAAGGAATAAAAAATATAAGGAATGTAACGATGAAACTTATCATTCCCCAGAATGCCCAGATGCGGCCAAGTATATTTTTGATAACATTCATGGGCCGTAAGTTAAGTAATGTCCGGGTTTCACTATTTCCCGCAGCGTTCGCTGCGAAGCAACGGCGTCCCGATAGCTATCGGGATTGCGTTCCGTTGCTTCTTTGCGGGCTCTGCGTGAAACCAACACCGGCCTAACGTAAGTTATAATTTCCAGTCTACCGGGTCAATTCCTTTACTCATTAAATATGCATTGGCTTTTGAAAAATGTTTGCAGCCCAGGAAACCTGCATGGGCAGAAAGGGGAGAAGGGTGTGCCGATCTCAGGATACAATGTTTTGTTTCATCGATCAATAATTTTTTTTCCTGTGCAAATTTGCCCCAAAGAAGAAAGACCACATGTTTTTTTTCAGCAGAGATCTTTTTGATCACTTCATCGGTGAATTGTGCCCAACCGATCTTTGAATGACTCATCGGCTCGCCGGCACGAACGGTCAGCGATGCATTCAACAGGAACACTCCCTGTTCGGCCCAATTGGTAAGGTTACCATGACCGGGAATCGGAACTCCAATATCATCCTGTAATTCTTTAAAAATATTTATCAATGATGGGGGAGGCGGCACACCGCTCTGTACAGAAAAACAAAGTCCATGTGCCTGGCCCGGGCCATGATAAGGATCCTGTCCCAGTATCACCACTTTCACTTTATCAAATGGAGTTGTATTGAAAGCATTAAAGATGAGAGGGCCGGGAGGATAAATGATCTTTCCCTGTGACTTTTCTGTTTTTATATGTAAAGCAATTTGCTCAAAGTAAGGTTTGCTGAACTCTTCTTTTAAAACTTCTTTCCAGGACGGTTCGATCTTTACATCCATATCATGTACGATTAACAGTTATTGCTCTATAAATGAAAAAAAATACTAACCATGTGATCGGAAATGCTATCGAACCAATTTCACCGGCAAAATACAACGGATACCTCATGAAGAACCCAAAATTGTTTGTAAGCAGATCAATCACATTAAAAATAAAAATTGCTGTGGTCATAATAAAAAACCAGTAAACATAATTTACTATTCTCCCCAGGGTTATTTTTTCCCCTTTTTTAATACAGGATATTGCCAGGAAAAGAACCGAAACATACAATACAAGTGCATATATCCATCCTTGTTGCAGCCCGGTATTAAAAACGGAGGATAATGAAAAAGCTGTTCGATCAATATGGGCTGGTGTAAATAGCTCTAATCCATTGAGCAAAATAAAAAAAATCAGCATACCATAAATAACGCAAAGAATGAAAATGATCAGTAAACCAAGAAAAAGTCTTAAATAAGCTTTAAGCATAAGTAATAAGGGAATTTTAAATAACCCTATTCCTTTGCCTGCAAGCTAAAAAAAATTATCTTTGCCGCTCTTTAATAAAATGGTCCGGTAGCTCAGCTGAATAGAGCATCCCGACTTTAAGTCGGGAAGGTCATTAATCTGAATATCGAATCTGGTCCGGTAGCTCAGCTGAATAGAGCAGCTGCCTTCTAAGCAGCAGGTCATTGGTTTGAGTCCAATCCGGATCACAAGGCGTCCCATTCAACGGGACGCTTTTCCTTTAACACAACCTTCTCTTGTCAAAAGTTTGAATCCGCTGATAACAGCACTACATTCACTAACAGAACAGATCTTCAGATACAGTGTGGCCGGGTATTTTCTAAGAAACTAAATTGTTTACAATGAAAATCACTTCTACATTTTTATCCGTTTCCCTTGCCATTTTTATTTGTTCAGCATTACCTGCTCAATCCTTTAACGAGTACGAAATAATTCTAAAAGCCGACAGTAACTCCCGTTCCGTGTTATTGAGCAATTTATTGGAAAAAGAACCGGGTAACCATTCGCCTTTCATTGGAACAGCCGCCTGGACCGACCAGGGCAGGCAGTTGCAATGCCGCTCCCTCCTTGCATTCAATTATGGTCAATTGCCAAATGTGATCAGGGCGGAACAAATAATAAAAGCGCAACTGATCTTAGTACCCTTGCAGCTAAACAACTCTATTGATAATAATAACCAGTTTTCAAAATTCGTTGTACAACGGGTACTTGAACAATGGGAAGATTCACTGGCCACCTGGTCGAACCAGCCGGTTGCAGACATGAAAGATGAAGTGACCAAACAAATTAATCCAAAGAAAAAGTACAAGCCTGTAAAAATTGATGTCACCGACCTGGTAAAGAATATGTTCCTCTATGGCAATAACGGGTTTATGATAAGATATGAAGATCCCCGGGTAGCAGCTGCTTCTTTCAGTCATTGGTTTGCTTCTGCTAAAAATGAGAACGAAGATCTGCGGCCATTATTGGTCATAACATTGGGAAACCCGGTATTTCCATACTTTGCCGCAAAGGATTTGAATCCGCCCCTGCCATTGACGGCAAGGGACAGGCAGGAGATCATGCAGAACTATATCAGGCCCGAGCCTGTGATCGTTACACCACCTGCAGAAGTTACACCGCCGGTTAAACCTAAGGAGAATAATTAAAATGATTGTCCGTTTTTATGAGCCTTAGTGACCTTTGTGGTTCGTTGTGATCTTTGTGTCCCAGATTTTTTTGTAACACAAAGATCACAAAGCAGGCACTAAGAACACAATGTTATACTACATCCCGGGAAACCTGAAACCTTCCAGGAAAACATTCACTTTTGTTTCGTTAAGCTCTTTGGCTGAATAGCCATAGAGTACAGCAATAAATTTTCCATCGGTCCATGCTTTGATCTTCCAATTGTTTTTATCAGTGTCTTCCCAGTAGTCAATGACCCCGCGGGTGTTTTGGTAACCAGATAGCCTGTGACCCTTACCATAACCTGCCGATTTAACGATATTAAAACTTGTTTTCAGGTAATCAAGATAGCCGATCATCGATTCTTCGGCACGGTCAGGATCGTCAGCAGGCTGCAGCAGTTTTACACAGATCACTCCGTAGTTCACATTGTCATTCACACATTCACCCACATATATCACCGATGAATCTTCGCTGTATTGTTTTTCAAACTTGAATTCGCAAAAAGTATATACAGAACAGCCGGAATTACCGATAGGGACTTTTTTAAAGCTCTGGGCATGGGAAAAAAGAATAAAAAGAGAGCAGGCAAGCAGTAAGGAAAACCTTTTCATAGAGAAATTTTTATAAAGATAGAAGTCATTTGCCATTCGTTGCAAGGCGGGGTAAAAACAGTAATTAATAATTATTAATTATTTGCTTGTTGATTCAGCAATCTTCAGCACCGCCTCCAGCGCCAGCTCGATCATGGGGTTCAATGCCTTCTCCCTTTCATCCGCCGAAATTTTTTCATGCGTGGGAATTATATCGGAAACAGTCAGCAGGGTAGCAGCCGATTTTTTCAAATACCGTGCATTGGCAAATAAAGCAAAGGCTTCCATCTCTGCAGCCAGGCATTTATATTTTTTTACGATCGCCGGTTTGCCTTTACCTGCCCGGTAAAAAACATCACCCGAATGTATAGGACCGGCCTTTAGTTCCAGTTTCAATTCTTTGGCCGTTTCATTGATCACGTCAAAAGCATTGCCCCGGTGTTTAAAAACATCTTTCTTGTAACCAAAGGCACATTCGGCATAGGTAGATTCGCTGCAGGCAGTGTCCACATTGATCAGGTCAAAGAGATTTAATTTTTTGGTATAAGCGCCGCAGGTGCCGATACGGATGACGCAATCCACTTCATATTCGGAAAACAATTCATAAGAATAGATGCCAATAGAAGGACAACCCATGCCGCTGGCGCCAACCGTCAGGGTTTTGTCCTTATACGTGCCGGTAAAATAAAAAGCATTACGGGTACTGCTTACCAATTTCACGTTCTGCATATAATTATCGGCAAGGTATTTTGCCCGTAAGGGGTCACCGGCCAGTAAAACAATTTTCGCTATTTCCCCGGGCATTGCGCTGATATGTACACTCATTGATTAAGGTTTCTTTTGCTCAAGATATTTAATTTATCAGAGATTAACGACTTTTGTATCTCACCGCAGAGACGGGGAGACGCAGAGGATATTACTCAGCGCCTCAGCGGTTAAATAAATTTCAAATGCCAACAGCAACAAAATCTAAATACGACCCCATAAAATATAAGACCCCGACCGGCACCAAACTCTCCTGCAAAGGCTGGATACAGGAAGCCGCTCTTCGCATGTTATTAAACAACCTGGACCCCGAAGTAGCCGAACGCCCCGACGATCTAATAGTATACGGTGGCAGGGGCAAAGCTGCCCGCAACTTTGAAGCATTGGACAATATCATCGCCGCACTTAAAATAGTAGAGAATGATGAATCACTCCTCATCCAATCCGGCAAACCCGTTGGTATTTTAAAGACACATAAAGACGCACCAAGAGTACTCATCAGTAACTCCCAACTCGTACCCAACTGGGCCAATTGGAAAGTCTTTGATGAACTCGAGAAAAAAGGCCTGATGATGTACGGGCAGATGACCGCGGGATCCTGGATATACATTGGTTCGCAGGGTATTGTGCAGGGTACTTATGAAACTTATGCAGCAATCGCAAACAAGCATTTTAGTCGTCAAACGTCAAAGGTCAAAAGTGAAAAGGCGTCTCACGTTTCACCTCTCACGTCTCACGACGGCACTCTCAAAGGAACCCTGAATGTAACCGCAGGTTTAGGAGGCATGGGCGGCGCCCAACCATTAGCGATAACCATGAATGGGGGCGTTGCACTCATTGCAGAAATGGAAGAATGGCGTATCGATAAACGTATCGAAACAAAATACCTCGACGAAAAATATACGGATATCAACGAGGCCATTGATGCTGCATTAAAATATAAAAAGCAAGGCAAAGCCGTAAGTATCGGCGTGCTCTGCAATGCCGTTCATTTACTGGAAAGGCTTGTCAAAAAAGAGATCGTTCCCGATACACTCACCGACCAGACCTCGGCACATGACCCGCTCTATGGTTATATACCCAGTACGCTGGACAATGATGAGGCCAATATATTACGCATCAAGAACCCCGAAGAATATCTTGCACGCAGTTATGAAAGCATGTATTACCATGTATTGCTCATGATGGAACTAATGGAAAAAGGCGCCATCACTTTTGATTATGGAAACAATATCAGAGCAAGGGCATTGGAATACATTGAAAAAATGAATGCGCAAAACCAGGAGTACAAGATCCCCGCTTTTGTGAACTTATTCCCCGGGTTTGTTCCGGCATATATAAGACCATTGTTCTGCGAAGGCAAGGGCCCATTCCGCTGGGCGGCGCTGAGTGGCGATCCCAATGATATTGCCGTTACCGATGAAGTGATCATGAATATGTTCCCGGACAACGGATCACTGATCCGTTGGATGAAAATGGCCAAAGAAAAAATTGCTTTCCAGGGATTGCCCGCAAGGATATGCTGGCTCGGCCAGGGCGAAAGAGAAAAAGCAGGACTTGCTTTTAATGAATTGGTAAGAACAGGAAAAGTAAAAGCTCCCATTGTTATTGGCCGGGATCATCTGGATACCGGCTCGGTGGCCAGTCCCAACCGGGAAACCGAATCCATGCTCGATGGCAGCGATGCCGTAGCCGACTGGCCTATATTAAATGCATTGGTAAATACAGCAGGCGGCGCCAGTTGGGTTTCATTGCACCATGGTGGTGGAGTAGGGATGGGTTATAGCATACATGCGGGAATGGTGATCGTTGCGGATGGAACGGATGATGCGGAACAAAGACTTCGACGTGTATTAAGAAACGATCCCGGCACGGGAGTAATCAGGCATGCCGACGCAGGATATGATCTGGCGAAAGCGACGGCAAAGAAGAGTGGGCTGGATATCACTGACCGATTTTAACGGTATTAGTAAAAAAATATTTTTTACCAAATTTTGGTAAATAAAACAATTTCCCTAATTTTGGGAAATGAGTTCTTTGTTAGTTGTCTGGTAGTTTCCGGGTGTATGAGAATACGCCAAATCGTCTGAACATTTTAAAAGCAAGTAAATGCTAGTTAGATTTAACAATGCTTACCTCCAAAAAATTTATGAGGGTAAGCAAACAACCGGAAAGCCGAAGTACAGCCAGGATGTTATCCTGAAATTTAAGAAGACAATTTTGATGCTTCAGCATGTCGGGAGCATCAATGAATTGAGAAACTTCAGAGGACTGAATTTTGAAGGCTTGAAAGGTGATTTCAAGGGCTTTTATTCAGTAAGGGTAGATTTGGGGTACAGGCTTATTTTGAGGGTAGAAAAAGGTTCAGTGGTGATCACGGACGTATTGATAATCGAAGATTTGACAAACCATTATCGATAACAGTCTTAGGAGAAATTGTTTATGGCGGGTTATATAATCGGGTTGATCTGCCATAAACAATTCAGAACACAAACAAAATATTTAAAATATATGTCTGATCACAAAGTTGTTAATTCACGTGGTAAAGAAATCTTTACTGATGTATCGCTTCATCCGGGGGAAATCTTACAAATGGAGTTAGCAGCAAGAAATATCAAGAAAACAGAATTTGCAGAATTGCTGGGAATGAAGGCCGGACATTTTAGTGAATTGTTGCATGGAAAAAGGCATGTAGGCGCTGCAACTGCCCTTAAACTGCAAAAGCTATTGGATATTTCTGCAGAATACTGGATGAGGATCCAGGTTTATCATGACCTATTTGTAGAAAGGAATAAGGATATGGAGGCAGCATAATTCAGTAAGATTTCGAACTCGAAAAGTCATAACTTAGATATTGATGAAAGGTTGAAGTGATATATTGAACAAGCCACTGTACTCTGTCTTATTTGTTGATCTCTCTCTTCTTCCCGCCGTCAGGCGACGGTCATGACCCTATATCTGCCTATAATAAAGACAAGAGATTTTTTAACCACCAATAAAAAATAAAAATGTATGGACTACAATTTGGACTACAATAACATTCTTTTGATAGCTGCCATCCTGGTTGGTTTATTTATTTTGTTCCATTCGTTCACCATTGCAAAAGGTGACCAGATCATTGTATTGGAGCGTAGATGGATCGGGAAACAAATGCCGGATGGACGTACCGTTGCTTTAAGAAATGAAGTGGGTGTGCAGGCGAGAGTATTGGGACCCGGCTTTCATTTTTTATTCCCTTTTATCTATAAAGTAAAAAAATATAAGTTCCTGGTCATCCCGGAAAATAAAGTAGGTGTTATCCGTGCTATTACCGGGTCACCCATTCCGCCGGGGAATGTAATGGCAAAATCTGTTGACTGCGATCTCTACCAGGATGGAGAAGCTTTTCTTCGCAATGGCGGTGAAAAAGGTCCTCAACTCGGTATTCTCCCTGATGGTGAATACAAGATCAACCCGCATCTTTTCGAGGTAAATATTGTTGACGCCATTATTGTAGGTGATGATGAAGTAGGATATGTTGAATCAATTGCCGGGGAAGCTGTCACCCGTGTCGGGGGCAACTTCGGGTCACCGGTTGAATGCAACAAGTTCCAGGATGCTGCAGCATTCTTACAAAATGCCGGTCAAAAAGGTCCGCAGATCGAATTTCTTGAACCGGGATTTTATCGTGTCAATACCATCATGTTCAAAATAGAGATCCGTAAACAAGTGCTGATACCCGGTGGTAAAATTGGTTTAATAGAAGCATCTGACGGCGGAAGGATTCCTGAAGGACGTTTATTGGCAGCTAAAGTGGAAGGCCATAAAAATTTCTTTGACGGGGAAGCCTTCATCAAAAATGGCGGTGAAAAAGGACGGCAACTGGATGTATTGATGCCGGGTGTCTATCGTCTCAACCCGATGTTGTTTAAGATCATTGATATCGTTGATTGGACGCATATACTGGCTGACCAGGTCGGGATTGTTACCATTAACGAGGGTAAACCCATTACCGATCCATCCAAGATCGCGGCTGAGGAATTGCCCATGAACTTGCATAATAATTTCCAGGACACCAATGAATTTTTGAAAGCCGGCGGACAGAAAGGTCTCCAGATACCCGTGCTTCGTGCCGGTAATTATGCGATCAATCCCTGGTTTGCCACGATCGAGAAAGTGGAGATGGTAAAAGTTGATATTGGCTATTGTGCGGTGGTCACCAGTTTTGTCGGACCGGAAGGAGCAGACACGACCGATGATGCAGTGAATGCCAAGATCGTGGTCAATGGATCAAAAGGTATTTGGGCCGAACCCCTGCAACCGGGCAAGCATCCGCTGAATACAAAGATTTGTAAGGTTGACATCGTGCCCACCACGCAGATATTATTAAGTTGGGCCGATAGCAGGAGCAGTGCACACAAACTGGATTCAAACCTGAAAACAATTACACTGCGTACGGCCGATGCGTTCAGTGTAAATATGGATGTGAATGTGATCGTACATATTCAAATGAGGAATGCACCGAAAGTGATCGCCAATTTGGGTTCCGTGGAAAATATGATCTCGCAGGTTTTGGAGCCGGCCATCAGTTCGCATTTTCGAAATGCGGCCCAATACATTAAAGCACTTGAATTATACACGCAGCGGAGAGAGCTGCAGGAAAACGCCAAAAAACATATTTCAGATGTATTATCAGCACATCATATTGATTCCAGGGATACATTGATCGCCGATGTGGTGCTTCCTTTTGAATTAACGAAAACAGTTACGGACCGGCAGATCGCGGAACAGGAAAAAATAACGTATCAAACGCAGAAGCAGGCGCAGATAGAAAGAAAATTTTTGGAGAATGAAACGGCCCAGGCCAATATGCAAACCAAAGTGGTGGAGTCGGAAAGGAATGTAGATATTGCTGAGAACATCGCAAAAGCCTTTGTAAAAAAATCGGAAGGTGAAAGAGCTTCTGTAATTAATGCCGCAGAAGGTAAGGCAGGAGCAACAAAACTGAATGCTGCTGCAGATTCTGAAGCCATCACTAAAGTGGGTACGGCTGAAGCAGCCGTTATCCTGGCAAAAGGTAAATCAAACGGCGAAGCGTATCAGCTGCAGGTAAAAGCGATGGGCGAACAGAATTTTGGTATGATCAAAGTGATCGAGAATATAGCGGAGAAAGGAGTAAAGCTGATCCCTGAAACATTAGTGCTGGGTGGTGGCGGTGATGGAGCCGGCGGCATGCTCAGTAATTTTATTGGATTGGGTATGCTGGAGAAAGTTACGGGAATGAGCTATGCGGAGATGATTAAAAAACAATCGAGTAAAACTGATTAATAGAAAAAAATGGGCTGGATCTAAAAGACAAGCTGAAATAAAAGACTCTTGTCATCCCGACGCAGGAGGGATCTTGTCCTGAACGTAGTCGAAGGGTTGTTTACCAGCTTCAGTTTTTCATGGCATCGTCTGTTGTGTCACTCACTTCATCGTTCCGTAATCCTGCTCTGCATATTAGAAGCTTTTTAACTTTGCACTGGGCAGGCATTGATAGACTTGTTATTAGTATTATATTTTAAGTCCAAAAAAATGAGTATAAAAAAGAAAGTACAAGTTGCAGGAGTATCCTTTTTAATCTTAGCTGTTGTTTTATTGTTTCCTTTTACTAATTGGGGTAGCAGAACTTCAATAGCTGGCTTCGTAAGTTTGTCATTGGGGACATTTGGCTCAATCATTTCAATATTTATTCCTTCTGTTTATGTTTACAAATTCAACTTAGAGACTTGGCAACTACAAGAAAAGGACGATTGGGTAATAAGGGTTTCAAAAGTAAAACATGGTATGGGTAATTCTCCAAACGTTCAATTTTTTATGAAAAATAATTTTGGTTATGAACAAGTTTTAGTGGATAATAGTCATGACGAAAAAGGAAATATTGTGGTGATTGTGCCCAGTGCAATTAATAAATTTAAAGGAAAAATTTTGATCAGTTAATCTTCCAATTTTTAAGTTCTTGATATTAGATGATAAATGAAAATAATTATGGAAAGATATCAGCTGTCCGTTGTGTTCTTTAAATAAAAAAGTTCAATCGTTGTCCTGAGTTTACAACTGAGAGCGACTTTTTTTTCGCCTTTGTTGGTCTTCCTAACATTTCCATAAAAACGAAGCGCCGTTGTTGGTGTTTCCCGGCCTGCTATTAAAGACATCGGCTTAAGGACAGCAGGGAGCACCAACAAATGAATGTGATCAATCCTTATAATGACTCAAAAACCCCCAATTGTCGAAGCCGGTTTCGTAAAACTTTGCAGATGAATACAGATAACCCTCCGGCCACTTGCATAACTTCGCCCTGACAGGGTTCCAGTGAACATAATCCAACTTTTGCAGAAATATCTTATGCTGACGTAATTCTATACTGAGTGGATTTCGCTCCCAAAACTGATACTCCCGGTCTTTGGCATCCACCCTGAAATATTTCAATACAGCCGGATGGTTCATTTTAAGATCAGCCTTTATTTTTTGGGCAGTATATTTCAAAAAATCCCTTTACACGGCTTTCGGATCGATCAATGACAGCGTTTGCCAGATCAGATGGATATGATTTGACATGATCACAAACGCAAAAAGCTTTATCCGTTTATCCTTCACAAGAAACCGAAGGCTATCAATAAGAATGTTTTTGTACTTATCAGGTTTTAAAAGATGTTTCCATTCCAGGTTAGTTGCGGTGAAATAATTTGGATATTCAGTGATGATGTTATTCATTTTGAATGGCAATCTACTTACGCTTCTTGATCCTCGTATAAGAAAAAAACAATAAAATCAGTGGAAAAATAAAATCGGTTTGTTGCTGCTCCCTGGTAATTAAACTGAATTTAGCTTATAATAATACGCCGGGAAACACCAATAAAGGCATCAAAATCAGTGGAAAAACAAAATCAGTTTGTTGGTGCTCCCTGGCAACTAACTGAACTTAGCTTATAATAATACGCCGGGAAACACCAACAAAGGCATCAAAGTCAGGTCAAAGCCTTGTCAAAGGCATGTATAATGCAGGTCAATAGGTATCACTCAGCCACATTTTTCGCCTTTGTTAGTCTTCCTAACATTTTAGCGCCGTTGTTTCGCCTTTGTTGGTCTTCCTAACATTTCCATAAAAACGAAACGCCGTTGTTGGTGTTTCCCGGTGTAATATTAAATCCTTCGGTTCAATGGCTCCAGGGAGCACCAACAAATGAATGTCTTAACCTTTATAGTGAATAAAAATAAGTTTGTTGCTGTTCCCTCTTCACTTAATTGTACGTAGTGTATGACTGGAGCCGGGAAACACCAACAAAGGCATCAAACTGATACAAAGTATTGGAGAAGCATAGCTGCTGCATGGCTGAAGTATGGGAAGTGTATGGGAAGTGTATGGGAAGTGTATGAAATCTGTGCCCGGAACAGCCCCCTGCTGTCCTGCGTGTTCGGTAAATAAAAAAATCTTCAATCGTTGTCCCGGGTTTACAACTCAGGACCGGCTCTATGTTGTCCTCCACCAACCAGCACGTAAAGAACCATGTTTTAATTTTGTTCCCCCGAAATACCGGGATAATGTTTGATCCCTTGTTGATCTATAACACAGGCGCTTGCAATGGCAGAAGCAGATTGTTTTTTCCATTTTATAGTTCCTGCATCAGCATTGATCGCATAAATAGTGTTGGCGGCATCACCGATATAAAGAATTCCATCAGCTATAACCGGGCTGGAATATACATAGGAGCCATTATCAGTCGTTATGGACCAGATCTGGACACTGTTGCTTATAGTATAACCATAAACATTTCCATTATTACTTCCGGCATAAAATTTCCCGTTCAGAATTACAGGACTGGATCTTTCTGTATAAAAAACAGGGGAATTATTCATAAGCCACAGCCGGGTTCCTGTTGCAATATCATAGCCAAAGGCTCTTACACCTCCGCCTGTATATATTAATCCATTAGCATATGTAGGGCTTGATACATTAAAATCCCCCGGTATAGACCAAATGATCGTACCGGTTGTTCCATTTAATAAATACTGGTTGCCATTAAGCCCGGTCGTAAAAACATTTCCATTGACCACCAGCGGGTTTTGATAAATAGCATCTCCCGTTTTAAACTTCCAGCTTATAGCACCGGTAGAAACACTCAAAGCATACAGGGAAGAGTCAAGACAGCCTGTGTACAATAAATTATTATTAAGTGTCACATTTGAAGAAAATGCCTTGAGGCCGGTACTTTGTGTTTTCCATTTTAAAGTTCCGTTTGAAGAATTAATGGCATATACAAACCCATCCCAGCCATCAAAGTAAACAGTATTGTTGTCGGTTACCGGGCCTGGCAAAAATGTTAATGGAAACACAGTGCTGACCGGGAATTTCCAATTTTGCAAACCAGTTCTTGCATCCAATGAATATAAACCATCAAGACCGCAAATATAAACGGACCCGTTTTTAACAGCTGGCGAACCGGAATGAAATTGTCCATTGGCCAATTTCCAGATCTCGGCCCCGGTGTTACCATCCAGGGCATACATAGTTCCATTCAAACTGGATATGAAAACAGTGTTTTTATATTTTACATCAATTACATATGTTTTTGTTGAGCCATTCTCTGCGGTAACAGTATAAGTCACTGGTGAAGAAAAATTCCGGGCAACACCACTTAAAGGACTTATTGACTTTCCATTGAAGGTAATGGCGGGTTTCAGGTTAGTAATACCAGTTTCGGCCAAAACGATTAACTTGATTGTATCTGCTCCGATACTGCCGGTCACATTGGCAAACAAAATGCCGGCATTATCAGCTGCATTGAAATTAAAAGACAAAATAACTTTCTCAGATGAAGGAACGGGAGGGGGAGTAGTATCCTTTTTCTTGCAAGAAAACATAACAATAAAAAAGAAAGCTAATAGCGAAATAAAGATCTGCGAATGAATAACTTTTTTCATTGAAAAGAGTTGATATGTAAATAAGCCTGCAATGAAGGTACATTGATATTATGGAACACCCCCGTGCTCGTCTTCGTAAATAAATTGAATTGCACGCCGGGTTGCTGTCTGTTCTGGTGTTTCGTCGGGGATTCCCGCTTTCTAAGGTATTCCCGGTCCCGATAACTATCGGGTCGAGGCAGGCGGCAAAAGTAGCACGCAGTGGCCGAAACACTAAGTTTCCACTCGTAATTTTACATATGCCCGGATGAAACATTATTAAATACCAACTTTACAAATACCCGGTATAGTAATTGTGAAATAAAGAGAAGTTAAAATCATATGTATGGAAGAAAATAATCATTCAACGATCAGTAAGATCATAACTGATTATATAGAGCTCACTGAAATGTCCCGGGTATACGGAAAAAAGGAAATTGACCTGGAAAAAGAATATAACAAGCTGCTGACAGAATATCATGTTGAAGCAAAAAATTATAGTCTTGAACAGGCAGATAAAATTTATAAAGTGTACCATGAAATGCTTGACTATAAGGAAAAATCAAAAATGGCTATTGAAAGCATTCTCCAGGCAGAAGAAAAATTGAAAGAGATCGGGCAGATACTTTATGAATCTACCATTCATGCCGAAATAACCTTGCCAGCTATCAATGGCGCAGTTTCTCAAACAAGATCAATTACCGTGAAGTTTGAAAATGGGCAGGTAAGGATCCGCTGATCTCCACCCTGGCTGCTGTTCGCTATATCAGGAATTGGCTTCCATTTGTCTTACTGCTTCCTCCTTGCGGCGGATATTATCTTCAGACTCTCTGATCTTTTTCTTTAATTCCAGGATCTCATTTGTTATTGCTTTTCTTTTTGCGGGATCCGTTTCTTTGGCCAGCTGATCTTCTTTCTCCTGTAATTTTTTAAGCAGGGCTTGCTTTTGCTGCTTCAACTGGTTAAGCATTTGTTTCATTACCGTAAGTTGTTGCTGGTTGTCGCCCTTTTGCAATGCGAGAGCCTGGTTGATCATGTATTCAAGGGAGGCTTCAGAAACTGATGTAAAATTTTTCCTGATCACAGCCGTAGCGCTGTCTTTTTTCAAACCGGCAATTTTTTTATAATTATTATTGAGCCATTGTTGTTGGGTGGTTGTCAATTTTATGGGTTCCCGATAATTATTCTTAATGGCCTCATTCTTTATACGAATAGTGCTGTCTTTTTGTGCAAGAACCATCATATTCGCTGACAACAGGAACAGCAGGATGAATAAGCGAATCATAGACAGGGTTTTGTGTAAGGTATAAAAAAATCTTCGAATGTTTTCCGCCCTGGCAGGCATTAAAGACCAGTGGCGGGTGAAAAGAAAACACCCGCCACTGCTGAAGAAACTTATTCTTCTTAAGGCTTTTTATTCAGGCATTCCCAGAATGCATCATTCCATTTGTTTTCGCATTCTATATTTGATAATATTCTTTGACGATATCTTTCCTCACAGGCATTCATACAACGTATCCGTTCATTCAGTTTTTCTATGATGCAATTAGGATTAAGATTACAGGCGCCGATATCAAATGGGCAGGCGTTTTTGCAAGCCTGAAGTTCGGCCCAGGCATCCGCTTCTTTTTGAGCTTTGCAATTTGCCATAAAGGCGTCTTTTTTATCTGCACATTCTTTAGCATGCTTCAAAAATCTATCCCATGCTTCCTGGTCAGATTTACTGCAACCATTACAACCGGCGATAAGAGTGCTTACTGCTAATGCGGCAATCGCAAATAAATTAAAAAAATTCTTTTTCATAATTGATGGCTTTAGGTTAATACTAACTTACTTATTTGAACGGCTTATAACAATTGTCATCGCATGGAAATATCCTGTGTATGGCCAGCCCATCCAGATCCTTGCAGCACTAAATTGGCGGGCCATGGAACGGTATTCCGAACGAATATTATAGTCTTTTACTCCTGATGTACCCACACCGGCCAATACGATATGCACGGTAGGCAATGTTGCATTTATTTTCAACGTTACCTGTAACATAAAAGCCTGGTTCCGGGGGAAAGTTCCAAACTTGCTGGCTTCAATGTCATCAATACGAATGCGGTTATCTTCCATGAAATCGAGATGCAAAAAACTTGTCAAATCACCGGTTGGCTGGCCGGTGGGTTCGAACTGTACACTGATAGTGCCGCAACCGGAAGGAATATAAAGCATCGTTGAAAAAAGATATTCTCCATCACCAGAAAATTTAGAAACATTACATTTCAGACCCGACACAGAAGGTTGTTCTTTGTACCGACCGATCTGGACCCATTTTCCGGTAAGGGTTGGAGGCGCTGCCACCACTTTCACACTCCCTGGCGGCCCGTCAATATCTGCGGTTCCCACTTTCTGTATATGAGGGGGAGGTTGATTGACTGGTGTAGGAAAAAAATCCGACTGGAAAAGAGTCGTCGAATCACAACCCGTGAATAACAGAATAATTAAAAGCGAGAGTACATTAAAATAATTTTTTTGTCTCCGGCTGGTCTGTTGAGGAAATATAGAAGTAGTCATGATAAAACATATATACCAAATATAAATCTTCGGTTGTCCGCTTTAACAGGTATTTCCCGCAATATGGCCCTGCAATTTGAAGCAGCAAAAGTCAAATACATTAACTTTATCCGGTAAACATTTAAAATGAAAAAAATAGTTCTTGCCCTGGTCTGTTTCGCAACATTCCAAAATGCGAATGCACAAAAAAGCGATAGCACCGCAAATAAAGAGCCTGTATATAATCAAACAAACGATGATAAGATATTCACGCCGCCTGCATTCTTTGAGACCTATGGATTGAAGAAGGGTGAAACCAATACTCTCCTGCATGTGTATAATAATTTTGGGGATGGATCAAAATACCAACGGGTCGTGGATATCCGCTGGACATTCCAAACCGAAGCCGATGCGTTGAAATGGCACACGATGAATGTAGCGACTAATTCAGAGGGAGGCACCCCGGTCGATGCAGAAATTATTATTCCCGGGGCGAAGGCAGTCAAAGCTTTTCGGGAAGGGCCCGGTACGGCAAATATGATGAGATCACTGGGTATTGTCCAGCGTCACCACTATCTTTTATTTGTCTATAAGAATATTGTCTGCAAAGTTTTTATTGCATCCGATGAAAAAACAAATACTGTTGAAGTAGTTCCATTTGCGATAGCCGCCGTTACGCAATTAAAATCTGTTATTAAGTAGTTTGCCCGCAGTTGTCCACCAACCACCCGAACAAATGGATCCTTTTATTCTTTGCTAATATTTCCCCAGTTTATGAACTTTTCACCTTTGAGGATGCCGTTGTGCTGTTTCCCGGCCTGCTATTAAGGCATCAGCATAAGGACAACAGGGAGCAGCAACAAAGGCAGCAAAAGTAGCTGGCTTCATAGGAATTAGAGGTAGTAAATCTGAGTTATATTCAAATTATACTAATTTTACAACTTATTTAAAGCTGCTGACATGAAAACTATAATAAATATTTTTATTTACACTTGATTTTAAATTAAAATTTTAAAAAATGAAAGCGATCCGTAATAGTCTTTTACCTCTTGTTTTAATTTTTTCAGGAAGTGCTTTTTCGCAAAGTATAATCGTAAGCGCTGATCCGTCATCTGCTACACTTGCTGTTAATTGCAATACTTCGTCTAAACCGGTAAAAGTAAAAGGCAACCAGGCAGAAACTGCTGTGCTGGCCTTTATGCCGGGCTACACTACCCAGGGAATAACTTCCACGGAACTGGCAGCTACCGGAAAGACTAACTATACCATTAAGCTTACAAAAATTAAAAAGCTCGACGCAGGTTTCAATTCCCGAAAAATAGAGTTTACCAAAATTGCCGACGTTTCGGGTAAAATAGGTACCGGTTCCTCATATATTGTCTGGGGCGGATACCAGTCATTACAGTCTGTCAAATTAGATGATCCAAAAAATATCAAGGAAATCACTACTGCTTTAAGCACTGCCGGTTATAAAATGGTTGGTACCAACAGTATGTTCACAGGAAAATCCGATATTCCTGAGTTGGCTTTGGCGGGCGAAATAACCTGGTTTAGCAAGGATACCCGCGGAAGGGGTTTCCAGATAAGTGTATTGATACATTGGTCGGTGTTTAGCATTTCCAAAGAAAATGTGGTGTACGAAACCACTACCGGAGGCTATTCAGATTCGGATAATAAGAATGGCTTTCCGGGAGAACTGATGCTGGCCATAAAAGATGCTTTGGCAGGTATTATCTACGACAAGAAATTTCAGGATCTCGCAGCAAAAAAATCTGAAGCCGCAACTACCAGTCAGGAATCTGTAGTGTTACCAAAACCCACCTTAAAAAAGATGGCCAGCTATAGTGCGGTTGTAAAAGAATCTATTGGCTCAGTGGTAACCATCAAAACTGATTTTGGAATCGGCAGTGGATTTATCATTAGCGAAAATGGCTACATCTTAACCAACAATCACGTAATTAACAGTGCAGAAAAGATTGAAGTGGTATTTGACAACGGGTTTAGTTTTGAGGCTAAACTGGTACGTAGCAATGAGGATGCGGATGTGGCACTCCTTAAAATATCGGGTAGCGGTTTTAAACCATTAACCTTAAATGGAACCGATGACCTTTCCAGTACAGGAACTGAGGTGATCGCTATTGGCACCCCTGAAAACATAAAACTTGGACAAACTGTAACCAAGGGTATTATCAGTGGGAAAAGGGAATTTGATGAGAAGGTTTATCTGCAAACAGATGTTGCCATCAACTCCGGTAATAGTGGCGGTCCGCTTATTAATACCACCACAGGAGAAGTAATAGGTATTGTTGCTGCGAAAATAAAGGCAAAAGGTGTGGAAGGCCTGGGTTTCGCCATACCAATTAGTGCTGCAATGCAGGCATTAAATCTCAAGTTTGAATAGCCTAATAACAAAAGAAAATTTCCAGAATTATAAATCAAAAAAGTCCAGGCCGGGAGGTCTGGATTTTTTTTCACCTTTGGTTGATTGACTGGTGCAGGAAAAAAATCGGACCGGAAAAGAGTCTCCGGATCGCAGCAGTACTTTTTAAATATATTTTGAAATCTCAAAAGTCGTTCTTATCTTAATTAAATATTTCAATCCCTATAGAATTCCCCACTCTAATTAGTTAGCATTTTATCAGGTTCCTTTTATTTCAAAAAGAGCTATGTATTATTATTGAATAAACGCAATTCTGCCTGTAATATAAGATGTACCGGTTATTTATATCATACAATAGAAAAAATCAGGCTTTTGTCAAAAATATTGTTGAGTGGTTAACAACGGAGAATTTTTCAAATGTAGTGGAAGTGTTTTTTGACGGGAATAGCCTTAATGCCGGGGATGAATGGGTTCAGAAAATAGATAAAGCTTTATCCGAAAGCAGTTGTTGTTTGGTTTTTATTGGCGAAGATGGGATTGGTGCCTGGCAAAATAAGGAAGTCTTAAAAGCTGTTAACAGATGCGTTTCTGAAAAAGGAGAATATAAAATCATTCCGCTAATTCTTCCGCATGAGAATAAGAGTATAAGCAAAAGTTTTCCATGGTTCCTTGCCGATTATCAATGGATTGAGTTCAATGATCCTGATGACCAGCTTGCGTTGGAAAGTTTAAAAAAAGGGATACAGGTCAGTCCTCTTCAAACAGAAAAAATATATACTGGCAATCCTTACAAGGGACTGGATTATTTTGAAGAAGAAGATTATCCGGTATTCTTTGGCAGAACCTTTGATCTTAACTGGGTTTTTTATAAAAAAATTAGGTTTAAAAGCGATAGATTTTTACTGCCTTTCCTGGCAATTGTCGGCGATTCGGGTAGCGGCAAATCTTCTTTTGCAAGAGCGGGAATATTTGGAAGCCTGAGAAACGGGATGTTCCAGGATAGTGTGAGTTGGAAACAAATCATAGTTCAGCCAGGTGACAGACCCCTGCTTAATTTGTCGACGAGTTTACAAAAAGAAAATTTAATTCATGATTCCGCATCTTTTGATAAGGCAGCTTTGGAAGACAACGATTATTTAAGAAGGGTTATACAGGTATATAATGAACCCATCGTTATATTGATTGACCAGTTTGAAGAAACGCTTACACAATGTAAGGATGAGAATGAGAGAAGCGCCTACCTGGGAAATTTAGCAGAAGCCGTTAAATCCGGAAGAATTTTATTGCTTATTGCATTGAGGAGTGATTATTATGCTTCGTTTAGCAAATATCCTTTGTTTGCAGATTTACTGGAGACAAATAATTATACATTATCCGGGTTGGATTTTAATGATAAAAATGAGCGATGGCAAAAACAAATTGAACAAATCATACAAAGACCCGCAAACATGGCAGGCTATGAGATTGAACCGGGGCTGACAAAAATGATCATCGAGGATACAAAAGAGATCAACGGGCTTTTGCCAATCCTGGAAATGACTTTATCCATGTTATGGCGGGAAAAGGGATCATTACAAAAACTCATGATTAGCGATTACAATAAACTCTCAGAAGGAAAAGGTATCGAGAGAATCATTGAAAAGCATGCCGAAAATGTATTTAAGGATTATACATCAGACGGTAATGATACGAGAAAAACAAATCTTTTAAAAAATATTTTTCTCCGTCTGATTGAGTTAACTGAATCGAAAGAAGATGTCAGGAGAACGGTGGAGAAGAAAATGTTAGTTAATGAACTTGAAAACAGTTTTTCCCAGCTGGAAATTGAAGATGCAATCACCTTTCTCTCCGGCCCGCACAGCCGGCTGCTAAAAATAAATGAGGATGATGAAAAAAGGATTTGGATAGGGGTGGTGCATGAAGTTTTAATACGACAATGGCGACGGTTAAGAGAATGGGTGGAAAATAAAAGAGATGCTTTAAAGTATAAGATCAGTCTTGAGGAATCTATTAACGACTGGAAAGAGAATAAGAAAAATAAAGAGTATATATATCGTGGAAAAAGACTAAAAAAAGCAGAGCGATGGCTCAGTGAAAATGACGATCTTAAAACGAAAGATATTTTTGAATTCATTAAAATTTGCAGAAGAAAGGAACGTACAAATAAAGCTATTTCAACCGCGATTTTAATTATTCCGCTTGCTACTTTATTGATCTTTCTTTTTTTATTTCCTCCCCGGGTTAAGTACACGATGACAGATGTTTACGAAGGGAATGCTATGAAATGGAAAACGAGCACAAATGGACGTATCCTGGTCGCTTCCGTCCGGGATTCAATATTGGTATGGGAAAACACAAACTCATTGAAACTAATAAACAGGTTTTTCGCTGGTAGCGAATTTCAGATAAGTGACAAAGGAAATTGGCTATTTCTTAATACCTATAAAAAAATGCTTTTATACCGAAATATCCCGGATTCTGGATTTAAACTCGCTTATTTTATTAATGAACCATTATCTGGTCCGATTGAAATATATGGTTTTGACAATCACGAAAGAATATTCTATGCTATTGGTGAATCGGGAAATATGTATGCACTCGATCTGCAGAAGCAAAGCAATGGGGAAATCCAATCTTTTGGAGAAAGATTGTTTGATCCGGGGAAAAAGCAATATGGGATGCTTGGGATTAGTGAAGGTGGCAGCCTTTTGTGTGGATACCGGTACAGGCAGGGTGATAATAATAAAAAGGAATCAAAAGATTTCTTTATTATTCCAATAAATGATTTACGCCCGGAAAACACTAAATACCTTGTGAAGGGATTATATTCTGCGGATGGATATATTAATTTTAGCTTTAGTCCAAATGATAGTTTATTCTTCTTTAGCCAGGTATATGATTATACCAAGTTGTTTATAATTAAAACAAATACTGATACCCCAATTAATTATAATACGGATCAACCATTCATGAGTGATACTTCTTCGGATGAATATACTTATGAAGTTATTACAGATAAGCATGGAAAGTTCGCTATTGTAAAAGGATATAGGGGACCAAACTATTATATTGATCTATCAACCTTAAAAAGCATTAGACTGGATACGGCCGTTGATAAAGCTCAATTCGGGATCCACAGCTTAAATGCTTTTTTAGGGTATGACGATAAATATTTGGCATTTACAGATAATAGAAATAACTGGTACATCATTGAAACAAAGAATATTATTGAGGATAAAATATATTTGCCGGTTTTATTAAACAAGACGGGGTTAAATAAATTCGTTTCATTAAATATTCTCTTTGATTCATCGGGAAACCATGTTATAGCTAATGATTTCTCCGGTGATGTATATGCCTTTGGTATTAATTCATTTCCTGTTAAACCAATCGTAAATTACAATAGCAATTCCAGGATCAAAATTTTTAGAAGTGATCGTAAAAAATATATATATACCATTTCAAATGACCGGATGCATTATGGCAATTACTCGAAGAAGCTTGATGAACTGACTATTAATTTTAACAGCTCAATAGATGATATTTCTGCAACCCCTGATGGTAAAAGTATTTTAATAATGACAGAAAGAGGCCTATTTTCAGTTACAAAAGATCTTAAATTATGGAATGTTCTGAATCTTAAATCCTCCAACTGGCCTAAAGTAAAAAAGGATATTATCCCCAAGTCTGATCCCTTATAACTTTTCAGTTGTTCTTAATGTGCGGTAAAATAAAAATCTTCGAACTTGTTATTGCTTATTTTTTTTCTTCTTTCGGAGTAAAGACCTCAATGGCTTCCTGATCTTCCTGATCAGCTCGTGCAAGTCTTCTTCCTGTTTTTTCAGGAGCTTACTGGTGGCATTGGCAGCGCTATCGAAATAGCGGTTGGCTTCATTCAAATGGAAATTGAACTGGCCGGCTTCATGATCCAGTCTTTTCAGTAGTTGCCATAAAGTTTCTTTTTTCTTCTTCATATTCATTCAGGAACTGCCAACTTGTACAAGATTGCCGGCCTTCTGAAGATTGGCAACCCTTCCTGGTACATTGATAAATTTCAAAAAGGTTGCCAACTTTTAAAAAGTTAGCAACTTTTACGCCGGGTTCCTGTTTTCTTCCACCGGCCACACGAACCAATGAATTCTTTGCTAATATTCCCGGGGTTTATGAACTTTAGGGTGTCGATATTATTTTAAACAAATAAAAAAATGATTATGATCCTCGTTCACGACATTTTTATCTGCAAACCCGGTAATGCTTCGAAAGTTGCTAAAATGTTCAAAGAAGCAATGACCGGGAATACTGAGTTGGTTTATATCATGACTGATATGACCGGCCCGTTTAACAAAGTAGTCATGGTAAGCAAGCATGAAAATCTTGCTGCTTATGAACAGAGTTGGGAGAAATATAAACAGGATACGGAGGCGATGAAGAAAATGACTGAAACGATGAAAGGATTCCATGATATGTATCTCACCGGTTCACGGGAAATATACCAGGTTTGGTGATTTTTCAGTCCTGGCAGGTGTAAATTGTATCAATAAACAGAACTATGGAAGTTCATCGGCATTCACATACTCCGGGTAATCACCCGAAAAAAAAATGGACACATTATCTCTGGGAATTTTTCATGTTATTCCTGGCTGTGTTTTGCGGCTTCCTGGCTGAATGGCAACTGGAACGCACCATTGAACATCACCGGGAAAAACAATTTATTCATTCGCTGGTTGAAGACCTGAAAAGAGATACCGCCCAGGTCAGGATCTACAGGAACTTTAATGACAATATGGTGAAGTATTGTGATTCCGTGCAGTACTGCATCCGCAACACCGATATTTTCAAAAACTCGAACGACCTTTATAATTACAGCAAGGAATTAAGCCGGTTCATGCGTTATTACCCTACCGACAGAACGATCCAACAGTTAAAAAATGCCGGGAACATGCGGCTGATACGAAAGTGGAATGTTTCCAATGCCATCACAGATTATGACAGCAAAACCATATTATTGAAAGAACTTGACAAGCAGTTAAATGACCAGGTTGTCCAATACAGGCAGTACCTTATTGAATTCATGGATATGACTTCATACGACAAGCTTAATCCTGTAGGTTCGTTTTTGGACAGCGGGATAAAAACAAAAGGCAATCCAGGCTTTATAACCAATGATATTAAAATGGCAAAAATGCTCTATAACCAGGCTTTCACATTTAAAATATTTTTAGCCACTGCTACAAACTCTGCTGAAGGAATGATCGCAGAAGCAAAACAACTTCTTGATCTCTTGCAGAAAGAATATCATCTCAGGTGATTGTCCCGGCTGCCGATCAACTATCATCTATTAACTATTATCTATCATCTATTCATCATCTCGACCATAACGGCTTTTTACCGGTAGGTTTTATCCCGCCTTTCCTGTTCGATAAGCGGATATGATGGTTATCATAATTGCGCATTGCTGCCTGCTCCATTGATTTTTTATCCAAACCCGGCACAAAGGCGCTTGCAGTACTATTTACTTCCGCAGCTTTTTCCTCAACAGGAGGGAGCAGGGTCTCTATTTTTTCTACCGCTTTCTTATTCTCTTTCTTTTTTGTTTTTTGCTTTGTTACTGTCTCTGCTGTTTTCCTCTTCATTGTTTTTTTGGGCAGCGTTTTTTTTGCTACCCTTGCAGCAGTTTTGCGGGTGCTGGTCGCTTTTTTACGGGTAGTGACAGCTTTTTTCGGAGCGGCTTTCTTTTTAGCAGCTACTTTTTTTACAGGCTTCTTTTTAGCCGGGGCTTTGGCTCCTTTCTTTTTTGACGGGGTTTTAGACTTTGCCATAAATTATTTTAATGAATTAATAGTTATATACTTTGATTTCCAATAACCATACCAAGCTCAGCAATGCTCATGGTACAGCATTTGCAAAAAAAACATCGTATCTTATCAATAATTAAAATAGTTAGGTATGGCTGAACCCCTGCCACCCATTACCCTGAAAAAAAGCCGGCTTAAAAAACTGGGCAATGATCCTGAAGCGGCAGCAAAAGCTGTTCACTTAGTATATGTGAACTGCAGCGATGATGGCATCTGCCGGATAAAAGAAGGAGAAAACTTTATTTATAAATACCGGGGTAAACTTGTAAAAAATAAAACCCTTCTCCGGCGAATCGAATTGCTGGTGCTTCCCCCGGCCTGGGAGGATGTATGGATATGCCCCTTGCCGAATGGACACCTGCAGGCTACGGGAAAAGATGTAAAGAACAGGAAACAATACCGCTATCATCCACTGTGGAATCAATTGAGAAGTAAGACAAAGTTTTACCGCATGCTTGAACTGGGTAAAGTATTGCCCACTATCCGCAAGCAATTGAAAAAAGATCTTGCACTCCCGGGATTGCCATTGAATAAAGTGCTGGCCCTGGTCATCAGCCTGATGGAAAAAACAGGCATACGTATCGGCAACGAATTCTATGAAAAACTTTACGGTTCATTTGGTCTTACCACTTTAAAAGACCGGCATGTAAAGATCAAAGGCAATACTGTCAAGTTTACTTTCCGGGGTAAAAAAGGCGTGGAGCACCAGGTATCCCTGCAAAGTAAAAAACTTTCAAAGATCGTGATGCAATGCCGCGATATCCCGGGTAAAGAACTTTTTCAATATATCGATGAGGAAGGTAAAAGACAGTCGATAGAATCGGGAATGATCAATGATTACATCAAGGCCATTGCAGAAGGTGAATTCACCACAAAAGATTTTCGTACCTGGTGCGGGTCGGTTGCTGCTCTGAATGCTTTTAAAGAAACGGGTTCATTTGAAAACGAAAAAGAAGCGAAGAAAAAAATAGTAGAGGTGCTGGATAAAGTTTCTATGCAACTGGGTAATAGCAGGACAGTATGTAAAAAATATTATGTCCATCCTTCCCTTCTTGAAATGTATGAGAATGGTAAGATGGAAAAATTGCTGGAAAAAATGGAAGACTGTAAAAAAAATGATGACTGCGACCTGGAAGCGGAAGAAAAGATATTCATGAATATGCTGGAAAGTTTATAGGGTCTTTTGGCCACGGCAACCTTTGCCGCCCAGGTAACGGCATACTTGTGGAAGGTTTTCCACTAATAACTGTAATTGTTCATATAGTATATCAACAGCACGACATGAAATAAAAAAGGCAGGCTATTTGCAGCGGCTAATTACATCAAAATCATAAGAAATGAAAAAGTTCAAAAGCCTTTTGCCGTTTGCCTCTGTCATGCTGGGTTGCAGCCTTCTCTTTTCATGTAATAATGCGGATAAAAAAACAGGGACCTCGACTTATTCAGACAGTACCACAATAGATAATACGATGAATAAGACGGAACCGGTCATGGATACAATGACCGTTCCCACGGTCGCTCATGCAGAAGCAACGATCAGCGGTACCTATCCCGATACAGCTGTAAATGGACTGGCAACATTTGAAACCATGACAGACGGCCAGGTAAAGATGACGCTTAATATTACCGTGGCTGCCAAAGCAAATAAGTCGGTAGCGGTTCATATACATGAGCATGGCGATTGTGCTGATAATGGCAATGCATCGCATGGTCATTGGAATCCCGGCAATACACAACATGGAAAATGGGGATCAGCCAGTTTTCATGCAGGCGATATTGGAAATGTGAAACTGAATGCAAAAGGGAAAGGCACTCTTACCTTAACTACTGACCTGTGGACCCTGGGAGGCAGGGCCGATAAAAATATTTTAGGAAAAGCAATGATCGTACACGGGGGAGAAGATGATTATACCACCCAGCCATCAGGCAATGCAGGTTCAAGGATCGGTTGCGGATTGATAAGTCCGAAATAAATAAATAAGGATCTTGCTTTGACCTGGCAATGATCTAATTGCGGCTTCCGCTATCTTTTGCACTGGCTACTATCAGCGTACCCGTCATATTGGTATTATGTGCGTCGTAGTAATTATAGGTTCTTACCGTATTAAATGTTACACTATAAGAAGAGGTCGGTGCTATATCGCCGGTCTTAATACTACCGTCAGCCGTTGTCACCGCATGTATCACATTGTCATCGTTCATCCATGTTACGGTGGCACCGGCAGCGATAGTTAAGGAGACGGGAGAAAAGGCAGAATTATTCATTGTTATCGTATAGTTGCTTCCGCCTTTGTTAGAAGTAGTTTTATTGCCTTTATTAAAGGCGGTAACCAATATAGCTATTGTGACCGCAACCAGGGCGATCAACAGGATCCTTTTCTTTTTCATATAAAAAAATTTAAATAAAGAAATCAGGTTTCCAAAGACTTTTTTTCAACAATTAGGCCAAACATGTCTTCATGTTCATCAATTTTTTATGATATAAAATGAGAATAAAAAAATGACCCCGAAATTTCCGGGGTCATTTTTGAATACTTCGTTGTTATATTTATTTAGGGATCTTTCCTGCAGAAGCTGTGAGATTAGGATTCATTAACACACTTCTGAGATTTCCATTTTCGATCAAACCGATCTGGTAAGTATCCTGGCCTTCCATTTTTAGTTTTGTAATGCTGTATAGTTTGCCGCCGTAAATATTAATGGCTGCTATTCTTACATGTGCCGGTACATCTGTATTAATAACAGGTAAGACCACTTTGTATTCCACATCCCTGCCCGGTACAGGCACGAGGTAATAAGGTTGCCTGCTATAATATACATGCGTCATACTTGTTTCTTCGTCCTTGTATGAAGCATGCCACCAGGCATCACTCGTTTCCCATGTGGCAAATACAGGATCTGTATGGACTGCCAGGAATTTGATCAATATAGGTTCGGGAACACTATTGGTCTTATATGAATCTCCTTTGTAAACGGCAGTTTCCTGTGCACTCACCGCAAAACCGGTCATTAATACCAGTAATGCTATCATTATTTTTTTCATGATGATTATTTTAAAGGTTAAACAATCCGTTTCCGACATAGGATTTACAAGGATGATGCCGTTATTATTATTTTTTTTTTATTAGGGGGGTAGCGTACTGAAGCATAATGCTTTGCTGATTTTTGCACACTACTATTCATACGCTGAAAAAGGAAGTACAGGTGATAAAACAGCCGTTGCTGTTCATGTAAAGAAAATGACCGGCCACGTCGTAATACATAAATTTGCATATGGAATTTTTTGTGGACAAGCGATCCGTCGTAAGAAAGATCTGGGGCAAAGCTGATACTGTGTTGTTTGTTTTTGCAGGGGCTTCTGCCGAATTCGCACTGAATAAAGCTGTTGACTGGTTATATTTCACGGGGCGTCTTCCCGCGGATCCGTTGGGAAGATTATTTTCAACCGTGATGTATGCAAGACAGATCGTTTTTTCGGAAAAAGAAGCCGCCGATAAAGCCATTGATAAAATTGCTGCCATACATGCTGCCGTAGAAAATAACCGCGGTAGCCAGATACCTGACTGGGCTTACCGGGATGTGCTTTTTATGCTGATACATTATTCCGAGGCATCATTTGAGTTATTGGAAAGAAAAATGACAGACACGGAAAAGGAAGATCTCTTTGATGTATTCAATCGTGTAGGATCACGAATGGGGTTAAAAGGATTACCCGCCAATTATACAGAATGGACCCTGATGCGAAACGAACATCTTCAGCAGGATCTTATAAAAAGTCATTATACGGTTGACCTTTACAAACAATACCGCAAACATCTTGGGTGGACACGCTATAAATTATTAATTGAATCGCAGAAATTAGTAGTGCCACGCCATGCAAAACAGTTATTGGGCCTGGGAAAATTTTCCTGGCTTACTCCAATCATTTCAATCTATAAGTTAAGCCGTAAAATAAAATTAGACTGGTTTTTAAAATCGCTTGTAATGCCAACTGCCTACAAAAAACAAATCAAAGAACTGGATATAATACCTTCTTAAATCCCATGCACTACCAGGTTTCGAAAAAGGGGCATAAAATATGCTGGAGATCGGATGATTTCCCGGTACTATATTATTTTAATTACCTTTCTCAAAAACGTCTTTCATAAATCAATATATGATGAACAGATATAAGCAAAAACGATTACTGCTTGGCTGCACATTCCTGGTTTTTATATCCTGCAAAAACACGAAGGAAGACCCATCACGGGATCGTATCGGTTCAATGGACCTGAAGAGGGGAGAACTTATTACTTGCGGACCACGGGAAGGACAATTAGGGGTAACATCTTTTTCTGCTACCGTTCCGGAAAAACTCCGGGGCGATTTTAATATGGCTATTGCTCTTCTTCATTCTTTTGAATATGATGAATCAGAAAAAAAGTTTTCAAAGATCATTGACCAGGCCCCGGATTGTGCCATGGCTTACTGGGGAGTTGCCATGTCTAATTTTCATCCGCTTTGGGCTCCCCCGTCTCCGGCGGAATTGGAGAAAGGTTTAGAAGCAATTAAAATGGCCCGGTCGGTCGGAAAAAAAACAAAAAGAGAATCCGATTATATCGAAGCCATTGCAAATTTTTACGAGAACGCTGATCAGCTCGATCACCGCAATCGTGTTTTAAAGTTTGAAAAGGCAATGGAACAAATTTATCTTACTTATCCTGATGATAAGGAAGCCCCGGTTTTTTATTCACTGGCGCTGAATGCTGCAGCCGATCCTGCTGATAAAACTTATGCGAGGCAAAAAAAAGCCTTTGGTATATTAAATGCGATATTCCAGGAGGAGCCGCTTCATCCCGGCATTGCGCATTATATCATTCACAATTATGATTATCCCGGTCTTGCTGAAATGGCTTTGCCCGCAGCAAGAAAATATGCATTGATCGCACCTGCATCTGCACATGCGCAGCACATGCCTTCCCATATTTTTACAAGATTGGGTCTTTGGGATGAATGCATCCAGTCAAACCTGGTCGCTGCTGCTTCCGGGAGATGCTATGCCGAACAGTCTAAATTAAAAGGGTCATGGGATGAGGAGCTGCATGCATTGGATTATCTTGTTTATGCTTATTTGCAAAAAGGAGAAGATAGTCTTGCAAAAGAAAGAGTTGATCATTTGAGGGCGATCCGGCAGGTCGACCCGGTGAATTTTAAAGTAGCATATGCTTTTGCTGCTTCGCCCGCCCGGTATTTCCTGGAGAAAAGGATGTGGAAAGAAGCAGCTGAGATGGAAATATATCCTCCTGGTTTTCCATGGGAAAAATTTCCCTGGCAAAAAGCGATCATTCATTTTACAAGACTGCTTGGCGCTGTTCATCAAAATAAAACCGATGATGCAAAAAAAGAACTGGATAATTTAAGATCACTTCAGCTTGTTTTGAGTAAACAAAAGAATATGTCAAGAGAAGCGGCGCAGGTAACCGTGCAGATCCATACAGGAGAAGCATGGATCCAATATAAAGAGGGGAACAATGACAATGCATTAAAATTAATGCGTGCTGCTGCGGATATGGAAGATGGAACGGAAAAGCACCCGGTTACTCCCGGTGAAATTATTCCTGCCCGTGAATTGCTGGGCGATATGTTGCTGGATATGAATAAACCGGCAGCAGCACTTGAAGCATATAAGTCGGTACTGGAAACACATTCCAACCGGTTTAACGCTCTTTACAGCGCCGGGCTTGCTGCAGAAAGGTCCGGTAACAAAGCAGAAGCAAAGATGTATTTCCAGAAATTGCTGAATAGTATTGGCCAATCAAATTCTAAACGAAGCGAATTACAAACGGTACGATCATTTATAAATGCAGCTTGATAGTTTCGTCGTTGCCATTTATGTCAAAGTAAAAGCCGGTGGATCGATTCGTAGAGTTCTTCTATCGAAAAAGGTTTTTCAAAAAATAGATCTGCCCCGTTTTCCAAAGCAACATCCCGCGCAGAACCAAAACCGGAGATCATGATGATCTTAATGGAGGGATACTTTTTTTTGATATACCCGATAGAATCAACACCGAATCCATCCGGGAGTTTATTATCCAGCAGGATGACCGAGGGTTGATTTTGCTGAAGATATTCTTCAGCCGATAAAAGGTTATTGACGTAATCCAGTTCGAAGTTCTTTTCATTAAGGATCATTTCAAGTACCAGGCCCATTTCGCCTTCGTCTTCAACAACCAGTATCTTTTTTGCCGCTTTGCTTTTTAATGTTGTTGCGTTTGACATGGAATTCTTTTGGGTTTAAGATCATTGCTAATAAGGATGCAGTCCCAGGACGACCCGGTATGAGATTACAGCAAATTACCTGCCCCGATTGCCTTTTGGAAGAATTTTATTTCCCCCCATGTTAATATTCAGCATCGCGGCTTATAAATAAGTAATAATTGAAGGAAAACTAAGTGGAGCAGTATAAATAAAAGCAATAGGCCGTGGTTGGTATTTGTCTGCCAGAAGAACCAAAGGCTATTTTCCTGAATTAAATGTACCGGCAGGAACCAACCACGGCATAATGCATTGTCTTTTTATGTGTGCAGACTTTTCAATGAACCCCACACTCCGAAGGCCTGGAGCAGCCAAATGATAACGATGATCACAACAACTGCATTAAGAAGACTCTTGATCTTGCGGTCCATTGGAATATAAGTATTCACCAGCCAGAGAACAACGCCTGCAACAACCAGCACCAGTAAAATATTAAGTATAGGCATGAGAATGATTTTAAGAAGATGCAGGCAAAAGCTGAGCCATTTTATTTATTCTTACTGGCTTACCATCGTTGTGAATTCTTTTACCAGATAAGTGTATATCCGGATAAGATAGTTCCTGATTGTAGAAGGAATTCCCCCTTTATTTTATGTTGTGACTATACAACCCGGTTATCAACATGAAAAAAAGTGATGCATGAAGACATTGTTTGGTAAAATAACAAGCCATGACTGCGGGAATTACCTGAAGTTTTATATGCAGATTTTTTATTGCTGATTTATAGTTGGGTTCTGTATCTTTCAGTAGCTATTTCGACAAGCAACCGCATCCACCTAAAATTCACCACCATGTCCGACATTGTTATTAGTTATAGCAGAGAAGATAAGAAGAGCGCCAGGTTATTGGCCAATAAATTAATGGCTTCGGGTTGGTCTGTTTGGTGGGACCGGGACCTTCTTGGCGGCCAGGATTATGATATGGCTATAGAAACGGAATTGCAAATGGCCAGATGTGTTATCGTGATCTGGTCGGCCCTTTCGGTAAAATCTCATTTTGTAAAAGACGAAGCGAACGCTGCACTGGCAAGAAATATACTGGTACCGGTATCTTTTGATGACACCGAACCTCCGCTTGGTTTCCGTATGACGCATATCTTAAAGTTTGAAGACAGTAACAATATCAGCGAAGAGGAATATAACAGGCTTTATCAAAGTATAGTAAAAAAAGCCGGCGAACCCGGAAATCCCATTTATGTTCCCCCTCCTGCTAAAAAATCCAGTAAGGTTGGATGGCTGTTGCTCGGGCTTGCTGCAGCAATTCTCATTATATATTTTATAGTCTCAGGCATGAATAAAGGGAATGGGGGACGGACTGGCGATTCTGGAAAGATCGTAGATACACCTGCCACTGTAATAGGGCCAGTAATAAATCAACCTGAAAAAAATGATCCGCAACCACCAAATGAACTACCAACTACAGTTAGCTTCTTAAAAGGGACCTGGCAACTTGTATGGGCTGGTCAGGCGTCAGAATCCGTAGTGATCACTGAAGACGGTAAATATTATTCCAACGGTATTCATTCATTCAATATAACCGACTTTGAATATAATAAAACTAATCACCGGATTACGTTTGTAAAAAGATCTATTCTTGATACAAGGATCTTATCGAACACATTAAGTGTGGAGAACGAGAACTCATTGATCGGCACTGAGGCAGATTATAGCGTAAAGTATACAAGACTTTCTAAGTAAAGTAAAAGAAGTTGTCTTCTGTCATGGCGGCTTTTCTTCAGCTCCGCCGGCAGCTACTTCTATACAGCAACATTACTGGTAGTAAACGAATAAGTACGACCCTCTTCCACCGAAAACTTACGTTGCATACTATGTTTAATCCCTAAAAGCTGGCGTATATACCATAAATAGCAGAGCTTTGCAACTGAACGAATCGAACCCTAAAATCCACCTTATGAAAAAGCTTATTACTGCTACCAGTTTGTTTTTATTTCCCCTGCTTATTTTTTCCCAGGATATTACCGGCCTTTGGAAAGGAACCATGTATAATGATTCCACGAAAAAGTCTTTGCCGTATGAACTGCTTATTACAAAAGAAAAAGGAAAGTACACCGGTTTTACATACACCTGGTTCTCGATCGGGGGAGAAGAGTACTACGGTATTAAAAAAGTAAAAGTATCGGTGGCTAAAGATGGTAAAGTAGTTATCAAAGATGACGGGTTATTAGAAAATAATTACCCCGCCGGGCCCGATAAAAATGTAAGCCAGCTCAATGTTCTTGACCTGGTGAACAGCGAAAACGAAAATACACTGGATGGCCCCTTCGTTACCAACCTGACCAAAAGGTATTGGGAAGCTACCGGCCATATTAATATTAAGCGGATAAATACAGTTTCAGAAAGCAGCAGCCTGATGCAATATCTTCAAAAGAAAGGCCAGGGACATGAGATCGCTGTTCTAAAATAAAAACGTTTGTTTGCCAATATTAACCATGTAGCGATACATGGTTTTTTTTTGCCCTTGCTCGTATTTTTAACTCCATTCACTTTTGTCATTAAAACAGCAGCTAATTATTTAATTTTATTGGATGATATCTGCATCCATCCATGAAATAAAACAGGAACTGGTTACCCTTAAAGCAGGAGAGGTCACTGCTATCTGCCTGCGTCTCGCAAGATTTAAAAAGGAAAACAAAGAATTGCTCAGCTACCTGCTGTTTGAAGCGCAGGACGAACAGAACTATATAAAGAATATCAAACAGGAAATAAAGGACCTGTTTGGCGAGATCAATCTCAGTCATTTATATTTTGCAAAAAAAACACTCCGGAAGATATTGCGGGTGATCAATAAACATTCACGGTACAGCGGCAATAAGCAAACCGATCTGGAACTAAGGATATTTTTTTGCCAGCAATTAAAAATTTCCGGTATTCCTTTCCGGCAAAATGCTGTTCTCAGCAATATATTTGACGGGCAATTAAAAAAGATCGATGCAGCATTGGCTGCACTGCATGAAGACCTGCAACATGATTACCGTAAAGAGATCGCTGCACTACGATAAACAAACCCTGTATCAGAGCCAACCTGATTTCCTGAAAAAATAATAAAGAGTGAGGCAAATGCTAAGGGTTACAGCGATAACAGCAAAATAGGCATAATGCCACTGGAGTTCAGGCATGAATTTAAAATTCATGCCATAAAAACCCGCTATCATCGTGGGGACGGCTATGATAGCCGCCCAGCCTGCAAATTTCTTCGATACATCGCTTTGAGCAATGGAGAGCAATGAGAAATTTGCTTCCATGGCGCTGTTCAATAATTCGCGGGTATTATCAACCATTTCATTGATGCGTACCACGTGGTCATACACATCCCTGAAATAAGGTCTTGTTTCTTCCGAAATACTTTTTATATCAAACCGCATCAGCCGGTTACAAATATCAACCAATGGTGATACGGCCCGCTTCACGTCCAATAACTCTCTTTTCAGATCATATATCTGTTCGGTGGTCTCACGGGTTGGTTTTTCTTTGAATATTTTCGTTTCAATTGCTTCCAGTTCCTGTTCTAAATCGTGTACCACCGGGAAATATCGGTCAACAATAAAATCCATGAGCGCATATAATACAAAACCCTGGCCTTTGCGTAAATGCTCGGGTGTTGCTTCGCATCTTGCCCTTACTTCGGTATAGGGAACAGAAAAGCCATGACGCACCACGACAATAAAATTATCACCGACAAAGAAATGGGTTTCTCCAAACTCGATATGGCGTTGCTGGTTCATCTGGGCAGTGCGCATCACCACAAAAATGGAAGCCCCGTATTGTTCCAGTTTGGGACGCTGGTGTGCCATATGGGCGTCTTCAACAGCCAGTTCATGCAAACCGAACCTGGTCTGTACCCTGTCTAAAATATCTTCGGATGGTTCGTGCAGACCGATCCATACAAACTGGTTTTTTTCATTGAGGTAATTGCCCACATCGCTGAGGTTTACATCGGCCACACGTTGTCCTTCAGCATAAGCAACACAGTTAACGATTTCTTTCATACAAGTAATTATTAAAATGAACCGGTTATGAAAAACATGATTAAGGTAAGGAAAAAAATATACCTCGCTCCCCTGAAATTAGTAAACAAAGAATAGTAATTTTAATGCTTAATAAAATAATAATGAAAGCTGTTCCCGCCTTAATTCTTATAAGCCTGTTTGCAGTTTACGGATGCGGACATAACAAGCAAGCCATCACCGGTAAACCTGACCCAAACAAAAAGATACAGATCGTTGAAGCCTCCTGCGGCGAATGCCAGTTGGGCTTGCCTGGCAAAGGTTGCGACCTCGCAGTCCGGATCGACGGGAAAGCATATTTTGTAGATGGCACAAGTATCGATCAACACGGCGATGCGCATGCAGAAGATGGTTTTTGTGAAGCTATCCGGCAGGCAGAAGTGCAGGGAGAGATCGTAAAGGATCGTTTCAAAGCAACCTACTTCAAACTGGTCGGGCCGGATCCAAAAACGAACTGACAATTTTTTTATCCCGCTTTTAATTTATTGGTAGTTGCCCGGTACATGCCGGTTGCCTGATGGGTAGTAATACGGGTATCAGCGATTAAAACATTTGATAAATTGTATCCCCAAAACAAATAAACTAAAAAGCAGGAGGTTTATATGAGAAATACCAATTTTAAAATTCAAGCATGCCTGTTCGCTTCTTTAAGCAGGAGCTGCAGCTTTGTATTACTGATCGTTTCGTTCTTTATTGCTTCATGCGATCCACCTGCCACAGTTGACCTGGCGGCTTCTGCCCTGGATGTAAAAATTACAGTAATCGATGTTACAGAAAACCCGTCTGATGGGAAGGTGCCGGTTATTATGCAGTTCTTTTCCAATGGTAAATATGTAAAATTGGCGGCTGGCGTATCGGTCACCTGCAATGGAGTTGCACTGACAGATAATGGACTCGGGTCCGCTGAAAGAGTACCTCTGTTGTCCCCGGGCAATCAATATGTTTTCCGGCATGTAAGAAACGGCACAACGACTTTAGTGAATGTAACCGTTCCTTCAAGACCAGTTATAAATTCTCCGGCGCAAAATGCCACCGTAACAAGAAGCAGCAGTTTGACGATCAATTATGTTGCAGGAACAGGAACAGGTATCCGGGGTGGTGGGGGTGATCCATCCACGGGTACC